>TARA_R110000850_G_scaffold80862_1_pt1 | contig 179700 bp, 171 predicted proteins | sample TARA_R110000850 | Tara Oceans TARA_R110000850 (sample SAMEA4397586) | marine metagenome | biome: Polar Biome; feature: [SRF] surface water layer (ENVO:00010504); material: water (ENVO:00002006), including particulate matter (ENVO:01000060) such as... | depth 5 m | reverse complement strand
AGTTAGTGTTTATTTATACGCTACGTTTCATATACTAGACCGTTGGCAACAAGCTAAAAAAATAAAATAATTACCAATTTGGTAACTTTTTTATTATATTTGCGACAAACAATTATAATGTGCGAGTAATAGCAAAACGAACTTTACGAGATTTTTGGGAAAAACACGCTGATTGCGAACAACAATTAAAATCGTGGTACAGAGAAACCGAAAAATCGGAATGGAAAAACATTAACGATTTAAAGAATGAATATCCAAGCGCAAGTATTTTAAAAGACAATCGAATTGTTTACAATATCAAAGGCAATAATTATCGCTTGATTGTAAAATTCAATTTTGAATACGGGATATGTTGGATAAGGTTTATTGGAACTCACGCAGAGTATGACAAAATTGACGCAAATAACATCTGATTATGAAAATATTACCAATTAGAAACGAAAAAGACTATCAAAAAGCACTCAACAGACTTGAGGATATTTTTGATGCAAAAAAAGGAACGGAAGAAGGAGATGAATTGGAAATCCTTTCAATCTTGATTGACCAATACGAAAAAGAGAATTTCCCAATCGGAATGCCTGACCCAATCGAGGCAATTAAGTTCAGAATGGAACAAATGGGAATGAATCAAAAAGATTTAGCAGAAGTTGTTGGCTTTAAAAGCAGAGTAAGTGAAATATTAAATAAAAAAAGAAAACTTACTTTAAATATGATTAGAAAACTGAACACAACTCTTCACATTCCAACTGAAGTTTTGGTTCAAGATTATAAATAAAAAAAGCCAGTTGCCAACAATGGCTATAAGTAATTGCTTGTTCTCGCATACTTTGGAAATTCCTGCGGAATTTCCAACTTAGTTTGTTCCGCCTCAGGGGGATAAGTGCTAACCCACGCAACTACTTATAGCCGTGAAACGTGAGCAATTAAAACATGAACTTATGAAAGATAAATCACCTCTACTTTTTTCATCATTATCTTTTACTTTCATTATACTGATTGTTTGGTTCATCAGCATTAGTAAAGCTGGAACTGAATGGAATGAAAACATTGAATTGTTAAATCAAAGTTGGAATAGCTTTAACTCTCTTAGCACTATATGGCGTCTTGAGGCTTTGGTAGTCTGCGGTATTGCTTGGGCGTCCTTTAATTTATCTTCACTATCGAAATGGTGGAATCTAGTTGCAGTGGGACACCTTTTAATGCTTGTAGAATATATTTTTATGCTAGGCGGATACAAACAGGTATCATCCGAAGAAACATTTCACATCTTGAATGAAATGGCTAATTGGACTTTTATAACCGCAAATCTTATTTGGATAATTGGAATGCTAGGGGTTTATTGGCAAGAATCGAGAATCATAAAATTAATTGGAGTAGTTCTTTCAGGATTTACTCTAATTCTGATTGGGGCAATTTATTTTGGAATAGGTACGCAAAATCAACTAACACCTATCACCATGCCGTTAGTTCTTTTACTCTATGCTTTTAATACTTTTTATGGAATAAAGCTGTTCAAAAAAACAAAAGCTAGCAACAATGTATAAGCGGTATTAAAACGACTGCTTATACTTGACCGTTGTGCATAAGCAGAAAAAACATCGACGCAATTATATAACCGAATCAAAAAGAATACTATTTTTTTACTTAACAATGTAAAGTTTATTTGTCATAATGGAAAATATATTTATCTTTTCGACAAGCTTTCTTATTGTTTAATATTTAAAAAATAAATTATGAATGTAAAATCATTTATGGAATGTGAAAGAAAAAGTCTCGAAAAGATGAAACGTTATCAGTTACCAAATAGATTTAAAAAAATCGGAATAGGAATAGTCATAATTTCTTTAGTAACTTTTTTCGTGAATAAATTTTCAATTGAAAATATTGACCTAAAACTAACAGCCAAATATGGAATATTAGTAGGACTTTTACTCGTTTCTATTTCAAAAGAAAAAATAGAAGACGAACTAGTGACATCTTTAAGAATGCAATCTTATACTTTTGCTTTTATTGCTGGTGTTATCATAACTTTATTAATGAACCCATTATTTAATTATATCGCAAATATCATTTCACAAAAACAGCAAGAAAATTTTCAAGAAGTTGGAGATTGGGAAATATTATGGATTTTATTGAGTGTTCAGGTTTTTTATTTTGAATTTTTAAAACGAATGAACAAATGAAAAATCGATTAAAAATTGAAAGGGCAATACTTGATTTAACACAAGATGAACTTGCAAATAAAATAGGAGTATCTCGTCAAACTATTAGTTCAATTGAAAAAAACAGATACGTTCCATCAACTGTTCTCGCATTAAGACTCTCTCTACTTTTTGACAAACCTGTAAACGATTTTTTCGAATTAGAAGATAGCGAAATGCCTATACCTAACACCTTATAAAATTAATTGCTGGTTTTAGCTTATTTACGAAAGTCATCGTGGACTCTCTATCTGTGATTTATTTGCTAACTTTAGTGCTCAAAACACGCAACTAATCATATACAAATCCGTTGGCAACATTTGCAAAAAACAAACTTTATACTTACCTTTGGCGTTAGTAACGTAAAATAAGACTATGATTATTTCATTTGGCTCGAAAGAGACCGAACAGATTTGGAACGGAATCCGAGTCAAAAAAATGCCGATTGAAATTCAAAACGTTGGACGTCGAAAATTGAGAATGTTGAATAACTCTCAAGATATAATGGACTTGAGAATTCCGCCTTCCAATCGACTTGAAAAACTGACCGGAAAACTAAAAGAATTTTTTAGCATTCGGATTAATAAACAATGGAGAATCGTTTTTAAATGGAATAATGGAAATGCAAGCGAAGTTGAAATAATCGATTATCATTAAAAAAGGAAAAAATGGAAAAGTTAGCAAATGTACATCCCGGAGAAATATTAAACTTTGAATTTCTGGAACCTCTTGAAATCACTGCTTATAGGCTTTCAAAGGACTTAAAAATCCCCCAGACTAGAATTTCGGAAATAATAAAAGGAAGACGCAGAATAACAGCGGACACGGCACTTCGACTGAGCAAATATTTTGGAAATTCAGCCAAGTTCTGGCTCGGTCTTCAAGACGATTATGATATTGAAGAGGAAAAAGAATCGAAAAAATTGGAACTGAACGAAATAAAGCATTACGGAAACAAAAACCTTGCCTAATACCTGCGATACGCTATGGCTTGTATAGGCTCACTCGGAAAATTGCCTAACGGCCAGCCAGCCTTCAGCGGGTTAAAATTCGCGCTCGTGTCTTTCGGATTTTCTTCAGGCCTACCTGCCGGTAGGCAGGTCTGGGTTTTGTTTGCTGCACCTGCCTGCCCGGCAGGCAGGTTAGTTGCTCAATCCCAGCCTTCGGCACGCCATAGCTCATAGACAACTTTTGTGATTCATTCGCAGGAACATCCCAATGAATTGAGAAATACTTTTATGTTCTTTGTTTTAAAAGAACACAAGGAAGGGAATACCATCTTTCGGAAGGGAGCAAGTAAAGTACTAAAAGATTACTGCTTGGTATCGCTCTCAATCATCCCATCCCGCAGGCGGATGACACGCTTGGCGCGCTGGGCAATGTCTTCTTCGTGGGTCACCAGGATGACCGTATTTCCTTTTTGATGGATGGCATCTATGAGGTTCATAATTTCTTCAGAGGTTTTGGAATCCAAATTTCCTGTAGGCTCATCGGCAAGAATCATGGAGGGGTTGTTGACAAGGGCTCTCCCCACGGCAACACGCTGCCGCTGTCCCCCTGAAAGTTCGTTAGGTTTGTGATCCATACGGTCGGCCAGGCCCACATCGTGAAGTACCTCTGTGGCGCGCTGGGTGCGCTCGGCTTTGGTGGCACCGGCATAAATCATGGGCAGGGCAACATTGTCAAGGGCCGTGGTGCGGGGCAATAAATTAAACGTTTGAAAGATAAAGCCTATCTCTTTGTTCCTGATTTCCGCAAGTTCATCATCAGTCATCGTGCTGACATTTACACCGTTCAACTCATATTCGCCCGAAGTAGGGGTGTCAAGACAGCCCAGCAGGTTCATCAAGGTCGATTTCCCGGAACCGGAGGGACCCATCAAAGCCACATATTCTCCTTTCTCAATATCCAGGTCGATACCTTTCAAAACGCGCAATATTTCAGAACCCATCTTGAAATCACGGGTGATTTTTCTCAGTTTGATGACTAAACTCATAGTGTTTTTTCTTTATTTAACCTTTGCTAACAACACTTGGTTGGACGCTTTTGGCTGCCAGATGTTACAATCGTATGCTAAAACTTTCCTTGGGCTGCTCCTTTCTGAAAAACACCAGACCCTGCCAAAAGGTGTCTATTGAAACCGTTACCTCAGGATGTGATGCTATTTCCCTCCAGGCCGCAGTCATTCCTTTGGACCAGTAAATATCGTCAAAAATAAAGACGGTATCGTTATGAGCACAAGGCAGTAAAGTATAAAAATATTCCAGCGTGTGCTTTTGATCGTGATGCCCGTCAAAATAAACGCAGTCGGGTTGAAAGGGCAGGGGTTGTTTTAAAAAGTGAGCAAAGGTGGAACGCTCCAAAGTTATATTGTTAAAACCGAAGCTGTCAAAATACTCTTGTGCTACTCCCGCAGTGGCGGCACAACCTTCAACAGTAACTACATTGTTGTTTTTATGCAGTCCTAAGGCAACACTTCCTATGCCGAGGGAAGTACCCAGTTCAAGCGTCTTCCTGAAATCAAAATACCGTGCCAGCCGAAACAACAGGTATTGCTTCTTTTTAATGATGCCTGCGTGCGCGGCTATTGCCGAAACAGAGCGGTGAGTGCTTTTAAAAACCCGGCTGCCGCTGCCGTAATCGGTTACATCTATTTTCCGGGTATCTTTCCGCAAAACTTTACGATGTGCATCCATCATTTTGTATTGCGGGTATTGCGTTTTATCATAAAAACAACGCGTCACCAATTCAAATACAAAAGGGGAGTGCACCCCATGCAGTTTGATGGAACGGAAGTAGTGTTTTAAGTAGGAGTATAAGAGGTACATTTTTTTAGACAATAGATTTTAAACATAAGAATTGGGATGTTAGAAAAAAGAAAAGAGAGAATAGAAAAGAGAAGTTAGAATTAAATTCCAAGTACCAAATTCAAATCTCAACTTTGAACATTAAATTTTGAACGTTTAACCAGGCAACGGTTTCGGCTCCGCTCAACCTTCGGATTTTTCAAATATAACTCAAAGACTCACGTCTAATCAATCCCCACTTCCCCGCGTCTTCGGGTAAAAGCGATTAGTATAACTCCAATCAGGACAAACATTGCAATGCGATAAATAAAGTCGCCATATTTCACATAAAAGGTGAACTCTTCATTGAGGTAAAGGGTTCCCTCCAAAGCGCCTTTGGTATTGTATGCCAGGGTTTCCATAACATCCCCACGCTGGTTGATGTAACCGGAAATACCCGTGTTGGCACTCCGTGCGATGCTGCGGCGGGTTTCAATGGCACGCAGCCGTGCAAGGCTCAAATGTTGCTTATGCCCCTGGGTTTCACCCCACCAGGCATCATTGGTGATGATGGAAAGGAAATTAGCCTCATTGCGCACATACCCCGTGACATACTCGCCATAGACAGACTCATAGCAGATAATGGGACCGGTGGCAAAACGTTTGTCGTCACTCCAAAAGACATCCCTGTTCTCCTGCGTGGTTTTCATGGCTACCGTGCCGCCCAAATCGAGCATAATATCTCCCAGAAGCGGCTTTATAATCCCCACATAAGGCGTGCTTTCAACACCCACAACCAGTTTTGACTTGTGATAAATATCCATCCCGGGCTCGGGACCCATCAAAAAAGCGGAGTTGTATGTATTGTAATACAAGCCATTTGCAAATTGATTGCTTTGCTTGGTGGCTTCATCAGCATCTTCAAAGACCTTAAGCAGTGAAACCCCTGAAAGAAAATGCAGCTTGGGGTAGTCTGTTAAAAATTCCCTGACAAGATTTGCAATAAGGCTTTGTTCTACCACTTCAATGCGCTCGTGTTCTGCAAAAACCGTTTCGGGGGAAATCACAAAATCTGTTTCAGCGGTCACCTTGGTTTGGGCAAGTTCAAAAAGCTGATGGGCAATATCATCATTGGGGACATTATATTTTTCTGAATAGGGGTCAATATTGGGTTGCAGCACCACGATGTTGACAGTCTCACCGGTTTCTTCATACTGAGAATACATCACCACAGAAATGATGATGGGAATTGCAATATAGAGAAGGGTTTTTATGCTTCCGCGAAAGAGAATATCCTTCTTTTGATACTCCCGGTACAACAGGAGCGACTTTAGAACACCCAAGTTTACGATCCACACCCATAAAGTTCCGCCAAAGATTCCGGTAAATTCATACCACTGAATCCACGAAGGGTATTCTGAAAAACCGTTGCCCAAATTCAGCCACGGCCAGGAAAACTCCCAGTTAAGGTGCATTTTCTCAAACCCGATCCACAAACACACCAGAAATACCGAAGCGATAAAGAAAGTCGTGCGCTTTGCAAAGTGATGATACAAAAGAAAAACCAGGGTCATCAGCAACGAATTCACCGTGATGGCAAATACCGCCCCAAATTCCGATGAAAACCAAAGCCAGTTGGTCTTAATGATGTTCCAGATAAAGAATGTTATATAAGCATAGAGAAAAACACGCCACCCTTTTCGTTTTGAATCAGAAAGCCTGATGTTTCTCTCCAGCAGGAGCAAGGGCACGAATGCAAAGAAAAGCAACAGCGGGAACCCCCAGGTAGGCCAGCCAAAAGACAATAAAAGACCTGAGGCTATGGCTAACAGTATGTTTTTCATGGAATGATGTTGAGTTTAAAAGCCAAAGATAAGGACTTGGTGAGAACAGACATAAAAATAAGAATGAAAAAGAAACACCTGATGAAGATCATATTCAAAATCGGTATTTGGTTTTAATTGGCAACTTCACTGATGAATTTGATGCGATAAAGGCGTAACTCTTCTTCTTCATAGTCACCGTCAAACTCCTTCATGGCAGCATCAATTTTATCGGTCTCGGCTTCCAGGAAATATTCGTGAATATCTTCTTGTTGCTCTTCATCCAGTATGTCGTCAAGCCAGTAATTGATGTTTAATTTGGTGCCACTAAAGACAATAGCCTCCATTTCCTTGATAAACTCATCCATCGAGAGTCCTTTGGCTTTGGCAATGTCGTTTAAAGGAAGTTTCCTGTCAACATTCTGGATAATGTATAGTTTTAAGGCACTGTTTAAACCGGTTGTCTTAACCACCAGGTCATCAGGGCGAATAACATCATTTTCCTCAACATAGCGGTTGATGAGGTCAATAAAGCTTTTGCCGTATTTTTTGGCTTTTCCTTCGCCCACCCCGTGAACGTTTGAAAGTTCCTCTATGGAACTTGGGTACTTTAACGACATATCTTCAAGGGAAGGGTCCTGAAAAATCACAAAAGGGGGCAAGCCCAATTTGTGGGCAACTTTTTTGCGCTCTTCCTTCAGGATTTTGAACAATTCAGCATCTGCGACGCCACCTCCTTTTTGGGCGGTAACAATGGCATCATCATTGGCTTCTTTGTAGGAATGGTCTTCAGTCATCATAAAAGACTGCGGCTTTTTGAGAAAAGCCTCACCTTCTTCCGTGAGTTTGATCACGCCATAGGTTTCGATATCTTTTGAAAGCTTACCGTCAACCAACACCTGACGCAACAATGCCATCCAGTAAGGGGCCTCTTTTTCTTTTCCAATACCGAAAAAAGGCTGGGCATCCAATCTATGCGAACTGACCAGCGCATTTATTTTTCCGGTTAATATATGTACGATTGTTTTTGACTTGTACTGCTGGTTGCTTTCTTTAACCACTTTGAGTATTTTGACAACATCGTCTTTGGCTTCGTGTTTCTTCTTGGGATAACGCATATTGTCATCCATATTTCCGCCTTCACCGGTTTCATTGTCAAATTCTTCTCCAAAATAATGCAGGATGAATTTACGACGAGAAATGGAGGTTTCTGCAAAGGCTACTACTTCCTGCAGCAGGGCGTGGCCAATTTCCTGTTCGGCAACAGGCTTACCGCTCATAAACTTTTCAAGCTTTTCAATATCTTTATAAGAGTAGAAGGCAAGGCAGTGGCCTTCACCGCCGTCCCTTCCGGCACGGCCGGTTTCCTGATAATAGCTTTCAATACTTTTGGGCATGTCATGATGAATGACAAAACGCACATCAGGCTTGTCAATTCCCATACCGAATGCAATAGTGGCAACAACTACATCTGCATCTTCCATCAAAAACATATCCTGATGTTTAACACGGGTTTTTGGGTCAAGCCCGGCGTGATAAGGAACGGCATTGACACCGTTTACCTGTAAGGTTTGTGCCAGTTCTTCAACCCGTTTTCTGCTCAGGCAATATACAATCCCGCTTTTGCCTTCACGCATTTTTATAAAACGAATGATATCGGCATCCACATTTTTTGTTTTAGGCTGGATCTCATAATAGAGGTTGGGCCTGTTAAAGGAAGCTTTAAACAGGTTGGCATCGGGCATATTGAGGTTTTTGATGATATCTTCCTGTACCTTTGGGGTAGCGGTAGCCGTCAGGGCTACTATGGGAATGTCATCACCTATGCGTTTGATAATGGATTTCAGGTTTCTGTATTCGGGTCTGAAGTCGTGTCCCCATTCACTGATACAGTGGGCCTCATCAATGGCCATAAAAGAAATTTTTACGCTTCGCAAAAAGGCTACATTTTCCTCTTTGGTAAGCGATTCAGGAGCTACATAAAGCAGTTTGGTCACACCGTCTACAATATCCTGTTTTACTTGTTTTACTTCTGTCTTGTTCAAAGAGGAATTGAGGACGTGGGCTATCCCGGTTTCAGACGAATTTCCCCTGAGGAAATCCACCTGATTCTTCATCAATGCGATAAGGGGAGAAACAACAATAGCGGTACCTTCAGCGGTAAGTGCCGGCAACTGGTAACACAATGATTTACCACCACCTGTTGGCATGATAACAAAAGTATTATTTTTATTTACAACACTTTTGACTACCTCTTCCTGCAACCCTTTAAAAGCTGAAAAACCAAAATACTTTTTAAGCGCTGCGTGTATGTCAATTTCGTTCACTTACTATAATTATTTTATCTACATTTGCAGTCTAAATATACTAATTTCTGAAGAAGCAACAAATCAAAAAACTGTAAGTTTTGCAAAACCATCAAAAGATCATTTCCATCGCAAAGCAAACCATTGAAACTGAGAGCCGGGCCATAGCTTATCTCGCTGAACTCGTGGACACTGAGTTTGCTGAAGCTGTCGAATTTATATTTCAATCAAAAGGGAGGGTTATTGTTACCGGTATTGGGAAAAGTGCCAATATTGCCACAAAAATTGTTGCCACGCTCAATTCTACGGGCACACCTGCCGCATTTATGCATGCCGCAGATGCCATTCACGGTGATTTGGGTACCGTCAGGGATGAGGATGTGGTTATTTGTATTTCAAAAAGTGGGAATACTCCTGAAATCAAGGTATTGGTCCCCCTCATTAAATCATTGGGAAACAAATTGATTGCCATTACCGCAAACAAAGGATCTTTTTTAGGAAAACAGGCTGATTATGTACTGAACGCTTTTGTGGAGAAGGAAGCCTGTCCAAACAATTTAGCGCCCACAACCAGTACAACTGCCCAGCTCGTTATAGGAGATGCACTTGCAATGTGCCTTTTGGACCTGCGCGGATTTTCCAGTAAGGATTTTGCGCGTTTTCATCCCGGGGGTTCATTGGGAAAACAGCTTTATCTGCGCGTATTTGATTTGTGCGAAGCAAATGAAAAGCCCATGGTTTTACCAGATTCCAATATTAAGGAGGTTATTGTTGAAATATCCAAAAAAATGCTGGGGGTTACCGCAGTTGTGGAAAACAATGCCATAGTGGGTATCATTACCGATGGTGACTTAAGGAGAATGCTTACAAAAACCGATAATATTGGTTCGCTGAAGGCTTCTGATATTATGACCAAAAACCCCAAACGCATAGAGGCAAACGCCATGGCAGTTCATGCGATGGAAATAATCAACAAGCATGGGATTTCCCAGTTGCTTGTTGAAGAGAACAAAAAATACAAAGGTGTAATCCACATCCATAACTTGATTAAAGAAGGTATTATTTAATGGCAAAACGCAAAAGGAAAGACCCCAATAAAGAGATGTCTTTTTTAGACCATCTCGAGGATTTGCGCTGGCATCTCATCAGGGCATCATTAAGCGTTGTTATTGTAGGAATAGCTGCTTTTTTAGCTAAGGATTTTATCTTTGACACCATCATATTTGGTCCCAAACAGGCTGATTTTATAACCTATAGATTGCTTTGTGACATTGCACAATTTGTTGGGTTGCAGGATAGTTTTTGCTTTGACGAACTTCCTTTCAGAATCCAAAGCAGAACCATGGGTGGGCAGTTTTCAGCGCACGTATGGACGTCTATTACAGCAGGATTTGTTGTTGCTTTTCCCTATGTGATTTATGAGTTCTGGAAGTTTGTAAGCCCCGGGATGGTTAAGAATGAACGCAGCACTGCAAGAGGGTTTATTTTTGTATCCTCACTCTTGTTTTTTATGGGTGTAACGTTTGGATACTATGTGGTCGCACCATTGTCAATAAATTTTTTGGGCACATATCAGGTGAGTGGTGAGGTTTTTAATGATTTTGATTTGAGCAGTTATATAGGACTCGTAAGAACTTCGGTGATTGCTTCGGGATTGATATTCGAATTGCCTATTATTATTTACTTCCTGACAAAAATAGGACTGGTAACCCCAGATATTTTGAGGAAATATCGCAAAATGGGTCTTATTGTTGTCCTTGTGCTTTCAGCCGTAATCACCCCACCGGATATTGTAAGCCAGATTATTGTGGCCATACCCATCCTGGTTTTATATGAAATAAGTATTTTAATATCCAAAATTGTCGTCAGAAACCAAAAAAGAGCAGCACATGTCAAATAACCCTGTAAACGAGTTCAACGCTTATCGCGAAAAGATGAATGAAAAACTTCTCGCTGATAACAATAAGATTGTGAAGCGTATTTTTAACCTGGATACCAATGCCTATGCAGAAGGGGCACTCGATGTTAAAACCAAGGAACTTCTGGGCCTGGTGGCGTCAGCTGTTTTACGCTGTGATGACTGCATAGCATATCATTTGCAAAGTGCATATAAAATAGGCGTGACCAAAGAAGAAATGATGGAAACCATGGGTATTGCCACTTTGGTGGGAGGTACTATTGTAATTCCGCATTTGAGAAGGGCCTATGAATTTTGGGAGGCTTTGGAGAATAATAAGGAATAATTTTTGTTCAATAGTAGTTCCGGGTGTTCCGTAAAGAGATAATAAAATGAAATTAAGAGCAGAAAATTTAGTCAAATCATATAAAGGCCGTGAAGTCGTAAAAGGCATTAACGTCGAAGTAAACCGTGGAGAAATCGTGGGCTTACTGGGTCCCAATGGTGCCGGGAAAACTACTTCGTTCTATATGATAGTGGGGCTAATCAAACCCAACAAAGGAAAGATCTATCTGAACGAAACAGAGATTACGAAATATCCCATGTACAAGCGTGCCCAGAACGGTATTGGTTATCTTGCACAGGAAGCATCGGTTTTTCGGAAATTGAGTATTGAGGAAAATATCTTAAGCGTGCTGCAACTTACTAAGCTTTCCAAAAAAGAACAGCATTCCAAAATGGAATCGCTGATTGAAGAATTTGGTTTAAGCCATATCAGAAAGAACAGGGGTGATTTACTTTCAGGAGGGGAGCGCCGCCGTACAGAAATTGCACGGGCACTTGCAACAGACCCCAGTTTTATCCTGCTCGATGAACCTTTTGCAGGGGTTGACCCGGTAGCGGTTGAAGATATTCAACGCATTGTGGCACAACTAAAAAGCAAAGATATAGGTATCCTGATAACAGATCACAACGTTCAGGAAACCCTTGCAATAACTGACAGGACATACCTGATGTTTGAAGGAAGCATCCTTAAGCACGGTGAACCCGAAGAACTTGCCACAGATGAAATGGTGCGTAAAGTTTATTTAGGCCAAAACTTTGAACTTCGCAAAAAGAAACTCGATTTTAACTAGCCTTATTTCTTTTAACGGAGATAAAGGAAATAACCAGATAAAGTAAAATCACAAAGGGAATGGCCGCAAACCAAAACCCGACGAGCATTGCCAGGCTTAAAATCAAAAAGATATAGCGTTCAGAATTGGCTTTAAAACTACGGGCTTTAAATTTTAACGAGAACAACCGCAATTCAGCATTCAAAAGATAGCAACTCAACAACGTCAGCACCACCAAAACCCATGGATTCAATAAAACATTAAAAGCGAGTTCGCTTGGCTGATACATTAAAATAAGCGGTAAACTCATAATCCATAGTGCATTTGCCGGTGTGGGCAACCCGATAAACGAAGTGGTTTGCCGCTCATCGACATTGAATTTTGCCAGACGGTATGCAGAAGCCAGCGGGATTAGTAATCCAATAAGAGGAAAGATTACATTACTATCCAAAACAAACGACTGGTCTTCCCATAAATTTGCAGGAGTAGTTTCCAGGGTTGCTAAATAAAGCATCTGTGCCATCATAATTCCCGGAGCAAGACCACTTGTTACGACGTCAGCCAGCGAATCCAGTTCTTTGCCCACCATACTTTCAACCTTGAAAGCCCGGGCTGCCAGTCCGTCAAAAAAGTCAAAGAAAATGCCCAGGATAATAAAGCCGGCCGCAAGCGGCAAATCACCCTGAATAGCATAAATAACGGCAATGGAACCAAAAAGCAGGTTGCATAACGTGATAAAGTTTGGTATGAGTTTTAACATGAAAAGTAGTTTATGGTATGTAAAAATAGCAAAGTATTTTCGTCTAAGCGAAATAATAAGCAATAACTGCTCGATTTTATAGTTTAATAATTGGAAAAAATAAGATATTTGCAACAAACTCAGCCCTTGAAAAAGAAATTTTTAATCCTGCTTTTTTTCTCTGTTTTCATCACCTCTGCGCAAACAGCACGAAAGTATTCAAATGAGTTTATGAATATTGGTGTTGATGCTGCTTCCCTGGGGATGGCAAACGCTGTTACCGGTATTACTTCAGATGTTAATTCAGGGTACTGGAACCCTGCCGGTTTGTTGCATCTTGAAGACAATCAACTGTCTTTAATGCACGCTTCTTACTTTGCAAACATTGCCACCTATAACTTTGCTGCTTTTGCGATGCCGCTGGATGACCGCAGTGCCGTGGGTATTTCTGTTATTCGTTTTGGTGTGGATGATATATTAAATACCACCCAGTTGATAGATCAGCAGGGGAATATTGATTACAATCGCATCAGCTTGTTTTCGGCAGCCGATTATGGTTTTATCTTTTCATATGCACGAAAACTTCCGCTTGACGGATTAAATTATGGCGTAAATGCCAAAATCATCAGGCGCGTGATTGGTGAATTTGCCTCTTCCTGGGGTTTTGGTTTTGATGTGGGCATACAGTTTGAAAACAAAGATTGGCGTTTTGGCGTGATGGCCCGGGACATTACAACGACCTATAATATCTGGAATATCGATGATGAACAATTCGCTACCATTCAAGGAGCTGTTGAAGGACAAAATCAGGAAGAACCCGAGACCACTGAAATTACAATCCCAAAACTTCAGCTGGGGGCCGGGAGACGGTTTGATTTCAGGGGTGATTATTCCTTATTGGCATCTGTGAATCTTAATATGCGTTTTGTACAGACAAATGATATTATTTCCACCGGAAGTTTTAGTCTTGACCCGGCAGTGGGTTTTGAGTTTGGGTATATAGAAATGGTTTTCTTAAGAGCCGGTGTGGGAAACTTTCAAAATGTGCTTCAGCTTGACGGAAGTGAAAGCATCAATTTTCAGCCCAACATTGGCGTGGGTTTCAAATACAAAGGAATTCAACTGGATTATGCTTTAACAGACATAGGAGATCAAAGTGTTGCACTTTACTCAAACGTCTTCTCGCTGAAAGTTGATTTTAGTGTTTTCAGGTAAATTAAACATTATAAACCTGACCCCGGTGCGGTTTTAAAGCATCCCTCACAGGAATCATAGCGTTTTTATCAACCACCAGAAATGCGGTAATATGCATTTCAGATATTTCTTCAATCCCGGTTAGCGGATTGTTTACTTGTTCCTTATCAGCATACTCTTTTAAATGAATTTCGTGATGTAAGGCAATCTTTTCGGCATCAGGCCCCCTGAAATCCCAAATGAGTTTTAATCGTTCCGCCATCAATCTTCAATTTCAAGACCCAAATCTTCAGCTACTTTAAAGGTAATGTCAAATTTAGGGTCAACATAAACAACATCACTGCCGTCATTAACTGTAAGAACCTGAGTATATCCTTCAGCCTGTGCAACTTTTTCAAGTGCAGTGGCAATTTTTTGATATAGCGGCCTTTTCAATTCATCCTCCCGTATCCTGATCATTTGCATACCGTTTTGCCGAAACTTGGTAATATCATCTTCCAAAGCAAAAATTTCAGTTTGCTTTTCTTCCTTTTGTGCTTCTGTAAAAGAGGCTACATTTTTATTGTAATCATCAAGTTTAGATTGGTATGTAGCCATTTTTTCGTTCAATTGATTGTCAAGTGTAGTGCCATATTCTTTTAAATTTTCCTGAACAGTTGTAATTTCAGGCATATTCATTAAGAGAAAATCAATATCAATGGTTCCTACTTTTGTTTGGGCTTCCATAACATTGCAACATACCATAAAAATAATGGTAAGAGATAAGATGACTTTTTTCATAGTTTCAAGTTAAATATTTAGGCAAAAGTAAAGTAAAATCAAATGGAAAACAATTTAAGAAGATGGTGCAACAGAGGTGCCTTTTTCAGCAAAATTTTTAAAATCATCCATATACTTTTTGGATTGCTTTTTAAAAGCCCCGGGCATTAAAAAACCGATGGTTTTCATCATAAAGCCAGAGAAATAAAACTCTGAGACAGATTTCCACCGGGTGGTGTTTTCATTGATTTCTTCAAAATAATTTTTTTGAACATTGTGAACCCCTTTTGTGTCATAAGTGGCGTGAAAAGCCTTTGGTAAATCCCGGGTGATGGCATGTTCAATAAGAACCATTTCCTTTTTTCCCATTCTGTAAACCAGTTTTGCTGTAGCACCTTCCTGTCCGGGAGTTCCGGTAAGCGGTTCATAACTCAGGAGACCTTCCTGCCAGTGTTTCATGTTATCAGGGTTGTCAAAGAGGGCAATTACTTGATCTCGTGGTAAATCAATATCAATTTCTACTGTGTATTGCATCAACTAATCAGGTTTTTTGACATCACAAATATATGAAAATATATCAGAGGGTATTTTTAGCAATATGTTAGCAAAATCAACTTGTGAAACAATTCCTTTTTTCTATTTTTGCAATCATCCATAAAAATGCTGTTATGTTGAAATCAAGCAGGTTGTTTGCATTCCTTTTTTTACTGTACGGGTTTACTTCCTATTCGCAATTTAAAGATAAAAATGTTTTAATGACAATTGACGGCGAAACTGTTTTAGTTGATGAGTTTCTGCGTGTTTACAACAAAAACCTGGACATGGTTCAGGATGAAAACCAGAAAGACAAAGCGGCATATCTGGAATTGTTTGTTAACTATAAATTGAAGACCAAAGAGGCAATGGAGCAAGATCTTCATAAAAACCCTGAATTCCAAAAGGAGCTTTCAGGTTATGAAGAGCAATTATCCCAGAACTATCTCTATGAACAGGAAATAACCGAAAGTCTGATCAGGGAAGCCTATGACCGTATGCAGGAAGAAGTAAATGCAAATCATATCCTTATAATGCTGGAGCCTAATGCAACGCCTGAAGATACACTGGTGGCATACAATAAGATCAAAAATATCAGGGATGAAGCATTGCGTGGCGAAGATTTTGAAGAACTTGCAAAAAAACACTCTGAAGAACCCAATGCCGCCGAACGTGGAGGTGCATTAGGGTATTTTAAAGGATTCGGAATGGTTTACCCCTTTGAAAATGCCGCATACAATACCCCTAAAGGCCAAATTTCAGACATCGTGAGAACCCAGTTTGGGTACCACATCCTTAAAGTAAATGACAGAAGGCCCGTGCCTGCAGAGGTTACTGTGGCACACATTATGATTTCCACAAGAAACGAATTGAGCGAAGAAGAAGCAAAACAACGCATTGAAGAAATTCATCAAAGGGTAAAGCAAGGTGAAGATTTTGAAGAACTGGCCAGGCAATTTTCTGAAGACCCGGGTTCGTCTCAAAAGGGTGGGGTTTTAAACCGTTTTGGTTCCGGCAGGTTGAATTCACCTGATTTTGAACAAGCGGCCTTTGCGCTTCAAAATCCCGGAGAGGTTTCTGAACCTGTGAAAACCGACTTTGGGTGGCATATTATAAAGCTCATAGAGAGGCATGAGAGAACCGGTTTTGAAGATTCAAAGCAAGATATACTTAAACGCATCAAGTCATCAGACAGGTCAAAAGTGATTGTTGCCTCAATAAATGACCGTATTAAAGAAAAATATGGTTTCACCGTGGTTGAGAGTCCGTTGCCGTTTTTCAACACCTTTGTTACAGATTCTATTTTAAAGCGAAAATGGGACTACTCACCTGAGGAGCAAAAGCTCAAAAACACACTGTTTAAAATAGGAGATCAGGAATACACGTTTGGTGATTTTGCAAGCTTCCTTAAAGAAAAACAAAAGCGCGGTCGTGTTTTCAAAGACAAAGAAGAGCTTTTAAAAAACTACTATGATGAGTTTGAATTGGAAACACTTAAGGACTTCTTTAAATTAACATTAAAGGAAGAAAACCAAGAGTATGCTGCATTACTCTCTGAATACCGCGATGGCTTACTGATTTATGAACTGATGCAGCAAAGCATCTGGGAACCCTCAAAAAATGATTCCCTTGGCTTGGTAAACTTCTTTGAAAAAAATAAAGATAAATATCGCTGGGAAACCAGGATTGAAGGTGTTATTGCATCAACCGGAAATGAAAATATCGCCGGCCAGATCAAAAAATTATTGGAGTCCGGGGCATCCCAATCAGAAATAAGAAATAAGTTTAACACAGAAGATTCTGTACAGGTTATTTTCACGGAAGGCGTCTATGAAATGGGCAATTCTATTTTGCCGGCTGATTTTAAACCTGAGAAAGGGGTTTCAAAAGTGTTTTCTTTATCAGACAATAAAAATAATACCAATAATTCACAGTTTATCGTTATACAAGTAGATAAAGTGATTCCTCCCGCAACAAAAAGTTTGCAAACGGTGAGAGGAAAGGTCATTAATGATTACCAGAGTTACCTTGAATCAGAATGGATGAAGGAGTTGCGAACAAAATATCAAGTAAAAATTAATAAAAAAGCAATTAGCAAATAATGCGTTATTTTTTCCTGCTTTCTCTGTCCTTATTTCTCATCTCCTGCCAGTATTTTGAAGAGCAGGTTGAAGAAAATGTGGTCGCCCGGGTAGGATCAAATTATTTGTATGAAACGGATATAGAAAACCTTGTGGGCCCTGTTACTTCAGAAGAAGACAGTATGCTTATTGTTAACCTGTATATAAATAATTGGGCAACTCAAAAATTGTTAATGGAAAAAGCAAGAATCAATTTATCTCCGGAAAAGCTCAAGGCATATGATGAGTTGGTCGAAAACTATAAGACAGATTTATATACAAAAGGTTATACAGATATTATAGCAACGCAATCCTTGAATACAGAGATTAGTGAAAAGGAGTACGAAAAGTTTTACAACCAAAACAAGGACAATTTTTTGTTGAATGAAGAATTGATACTGTTGCGCTATATCCACGTGGGAAATGACAACACAAGCATCAATACCTTACGGCAACAACTCATTCGTTTTGATGAGAAAGATCAAAAATCATTGAAGGAAAGGGAAATTCAGTTCAAGTCTTTTTTACTGAACGATTCTATATGGGTACAGGCCAATACCGTGATGGAAAGAATTCCTGCAGTGAACTCTGAAAACTTCAACGAATTGTTAAAAAAATCAAATAGTATAGAGCTGCAAGACTCATTAGGAGTATATTTGATTTTTGTAAAAGATGTATTGTTGCGCAATGATATTGCTCCGATTTCATATGTAAAACCAACCATTGAGCAAATTATCCTTAACAGAAGAAAATTAGACATAGTAAAAAATTTAGAAAAAGACATATTACAAGATGCAATCAAAAACAAAAAATTTGAAGTTTTTAATTAAAAATATCCTGACTTTTACATTCGTTTCTCTTTTCACTTTGAGCAGTTTTGCTCAGGATGAAACCTTGATTATCGATGAATCAAGCAACATTGAGATTCAAAAAGAAATGAGTATTGCAGACACACTCAAAAAACAACAGCGGTTTAAGGTTGATGGTGTTATTGGTGTAGTGGGCGACTATATTGTTTTGGAAAGTGATATCGACAGGACATACCTTGAACTTAAACAGCAAAGTATATCTACAGAAGATATTTCAAGATGTGAGCTATTTGGAAAGCTTTTAGAGGATAAACTTTATGCACATCACGCCATTCAGGATAGTATTGTGGTTTCAGAAACTGAAATCAATGGACGTTTAGATCAACAAATTCAATATATGGTAGGCCAGTTGGGCTCTGAAGAAAAAGTGTATCAATTCTACAATAAGAACTCGATGGCAGAACTTCGCCGGGAACTGTTTGAAATCAACAAAGCGATGCAATTGGCTATGATGATGCGTGAAAAAATATACGAAGATGTGGAAGTAACCCCCGAGGAAGTAAGACAGTTTTTTCAGTCCATTCCTAAAGACGAGCTACCTGTTTTTGGAACAGAACTTGAGGTTGCCCAAATCGTTATAGAACCTGAAATCACGGAAGAAGCCAGGCAAGATGCTATAGACCGGCTCAATGAGTTTCGCAGGGATGTAGTTGAAAATGGTGCCAGTTTTACCACAAAGGCAGTGCTGTATTCAGAAGACCCCGGTTCGGCTACCAAGGGTGGTTTTTATACCTTAAACAAGAAAGCACAGTTTGTAAAAGAATTTAAGGACGTTGCTTTTTCACTTCAGGAAGGGGAGGTGAGCGAACCCTTTGAAACAGAATTTGGCTTTCACATTCTCATGGTTGAAAAAGTAAGGGGACAGGATTTGGATATACGCCATATTTTGCTCATTCCCGAGGTTAATGAAGAAACCATACAAAAGGCAAGAGCCAAAATTGACAACATAAGAAATAAAATTGTGAGTGGGGAAATTTCTTTTGCCGAAGCAGCCCGTACCGAATCTGATGAAACCGAGACAAAAAACAACGGCGGTCAGCTCATCAACCCCACAACAGGTGACACCCGTTTTGATCTTACCAAAATGGACCCGGCTTTGAGCGCACAGGTGTATAACCTGAAAGATGGTGAAGTTTCAAATGTATTTGTCGATGAAGACCGCACCGGTAGAAAAAGCTTTAAAATCCTCACCGTTACAAACCGCTATGAAGAACACGAAGCCGATTTTTCAAAAGACTATGAAAAAATAAAAGAACTGGCTCTTACTGAAAAGCGCATCAGAGCCATTGAGAAATGGCAAACGAATAAAATCAGGGATACTTACATTAATATCAGCAATGATTATGATGATTGTGCATTTACCAATAACTGGTTAAAAAAATAACCTTTAAAAATTTCACTATAAAATTAAAATTAAACCTGTACCAAAATGTCTGACGTAGCAGCTGTAGAACAATTAGTAAAGAAACATACCGAGTTAAAGAAAGAAATAGCAAAGGTTATCATTGGTCAGGATGAGGTTGTGAAACAAGTTTTACTGGCTGTTTTTTCAGGAGGTCACGCCCTTTTAATAGGGGTACCGGGTCTTGCAAAAACCCTGATGGTTAATACCATTGCACAGGCACTTGGCCTGAATTTCAAACGCATCCAATTCACCCCTGATTTGATGCCGAGTGATATTTTAGGTTCAGAAATACTGGATGAAAACCGTCAGTTTAAATTTATCAAAGGTCCTATTTTTGCCAATATAATTTTAGCAGATGAGATCAACAGGACTCCTCCCAAAACCCAGGCAGCACTCCTTGAAGCTATGCAGGAGCGGGCTGTTACCATTGCAGGAAACCATTACAATCTCAGCTTGCCCTATTTTGTTTTGGCTACACAAAACCCCATAGAGCAGGAGGGAACTTACCCATTGCCCGAAGCCCAGCTTGACCGTTTTATGTTTGCCATCAATCTTGAATATCCTTCCTTTTCTGAAGAGGTTGATATTGTCAAGTCAACAACCACAGACCAGTCAGTTACTGTAAATGCGTTGTTTACTGCACAGGAAATTATCGATTTTCAGAAGTTGATTCGCAGAATTCCCGTGGCAGATAATGTTATTGAATATGCCGTTAATCTTGTGGGTAAAACAAGACCCACATCTGAGGGGGCTTCAGATATGATTAAGAATTATATTGACTGGGGTGCCGGTCCGCGTGCTTCCCAAAACCTGATACTGGCCGCAAAGACCAATGCTGCTCTCAATGGTAAATTCTCCCCTGATATTGCAGATGTCCAGTCAGTTGCTACCGGTATTTTAAGGCACCGTATGATCAAAAACTATAAAGCAGAGGCCGAAGGCCTTACCATTGAAGAGATAATCAAGAGCTTGTTTTAATAGTTTTCTATTATTTGTGCACCTTCTTACTCTATTTTTTGAGTCCTTATAAGTAAATAATTGAATTATTTTCTTAAACCAAATTCCGTATATTCGTTTTTTCAATATTTTAAGCCTTTGAGAAAAGCCTATCAGGATCGCATATTTGGATTGGATGTCATGCGCGCTGCTGCCATTCTCTTTGTCGTTTTTTCACACGCCCTGTGGATCTTTCCTGAAGCATCCGGAACATTGGTTGAGATTCTTCGCCTTATGGGTGTGATGGGTGTAGAGATTTTCTTTGTGCTTAGCGGATTCTTAATTGGCAGGATTTTATTCAGGATTTTTACCAAAGAAGACTTCAAAACCCGTGATTTAAATTATTTTCTCATTCGCCGGTGGTTCAGAACATTGCCCAATTATTACCTAGTGCTTTTGATAAATATAGGGATTGTTCTCTATTTCGGAAGAGAACTCCCTGACAGCATTTTTTCTTATTTCTTTTTCCTTCAGAATGCTGTTGATGGAATGGATATTTTTTTTACGGAATCCTGGAGTTTGCCCATTGAGGAATTTGCTTATATTATATGTCCTTTTTTGTTTTATATCATCTTTTTGTTTCCCCTTAAGGTTTCAAGACAAAAGCTATTCTTGTATGTGACCTTGTTTATTATCGCGTTTTTTCTTTGCACTAAAATTATTTATAACATTAACAATCCTGTAAGTGATATAACATATTGGAATATCAATCTGAAGGCTGTAGTGCTATATCGCATTGATGCTATATATTACGGTGTTTTAGCGGCCTATATTTCCCTGATCCATCCGCACCGCTGGAAGTCAAAACCAGAAATGTTATTAATTTTAGGGTTTTTATTATTCTTGCTGCTGCATTTTCTTATTGGAACAAAGCAACTTACTGTTGAAGAATATCCCTTTTTGTGGAATGTAGTCTACCTTCCTTTTTGCTCCATTTGTATTGCATTTTCACTACCATATCTTTCAGGATTAAAGACAGCGGCTTCTTATATATCAATGCCGATTACTTTTATAAGTGTGATTTCTTACGGGATGTATTTGTTGCATTATTCCATAATATTGCAACTTATGCGATATTTTAAACCCATTGAGATGTTGACTTTTAATGAAAAGTTAGTCTTCGCAGGTATTTATTTAACGTTGACAATCTGCCTTGCATTTGTTCTTTATCGAATATATGAAAAACCCATGATGGATATCCGTGACAAACCCTATATTAAGAAGCGGTTTTCAAAAAATTAAATTGACAAGTTGTTAATTTTATGTATTTTTTCTTGTTAATAAGATAATATTATATACTAAAAATTAGCTTATATTGAATATAATTCAGCAAAAAAGCAATTTCTTTAAATATTTTTAAATTACATTGAATTTTTGTAAATTTGCAAGCATCGAGATTTAGAGCGCTAAATTTCATAGCAACTTAAAAATATAACACTTAACTTCATTACTATGGCCTTTGATATTGACATGATTAAAAAAGTGTATGCTACTATGGGTGAGCGTGTAAACAAAGCACGTGAAATCGTAGGAAAACCGCTTACACTATCAGAAAAAATACTTTATTCACACCTTTGGGATGGAACCCCCACACAAGCGTTTAAACGCGGCAAAGACTATGTGGATTTTGCCCCGGACCGTATTGCTTGTCAGGATGCCACTGCTCAAATGGCTTTGCTGCAATTTATGCAGGCCGGTAAAGAAAAGGTGGCTGTTCCCACAACAGTCCACTGTGATCACCTCATTCAGGCAAAATCCGGTGCTTTTGAAGATTTAAAAAGGGCCAATGACAGCAGTAAGGAAGTTTTTGACTTTTTGGAATCAGTATCAAATAAATACGGTATCGGTTTCTGGAGACCCGGAGCCGGGATTATCCACCAGGTTGTTTTGGAAAACTATGCGTTTCCGGGCGGTATGATGATAGGTACAGACTCACACACGGTAAATGCCGGTGGTTTGGGAATGGTTGCCGTGGGAGTGGGTGGTGCAGATGCTGTTGATGTGATGGCAGGAATGCCGTGGGAATTGAAATTTCCAAAGCTCATTGGTGTCAAATTAACGGGAAGCCTTAGTGGCTGGACTGCATCAAAGGATGTTATTTTGAAAGTAGCAGGAATCCTCACAGTTAAAGGCGGTACAGGAGCCATCGTTGAATATTTCGGGGAAGGTGCCAAAAACCTTTCGTGCACCGGAAAAGGAACTATTTGTAATATGGGTGCCGAAATAGGGGCGACCACATCCACCTTTGGGTATGATGATGCTATGGAACGCTTCCTTCGTGCTACAGACCGAAATGATATTGCTGACGAAGCAAACAAAATAAGAGAACACCTTACCGGTGACCCGGAAGTATATGCAAATCCTGAGCAGTATTTTGACCAGGTAATTGAGATCAACCTATCTGAATTACGTCCGCATCTCAACGGTCCTTTTACTCCTGATCTTGCAACACCGGTTGGCGAACTTGGAAAATTAGCCCGTGAAAATGACTGGCCTTTAAAAGTGGAATGGGGCCTTATAGGTTCATGTACAAACAGTTCTTATGAAGATTTAACCCGCGCTGCATCCATTGCGAAGCAGGCTGTAGATAAAAAAATCAAGGCAAAGTCAGACTTTGGGATTAACCCCGGTTCAGAGCAGATCAGGTTTACTGCAGAACGCGACGGCATCCTGAAAATATTTGAAGACCTTGACGCCACGATATTCACAAACGCCTGCGGACCCTGTATTGGTCAGTGGGACAGGAGTGATATGAAAGGGGAAGAAAAAAACACCATTGTTCATTCCTTTAACAGAAACTTCTCAAAACGTGCCGACGGGAACCCAAACACCCATGCTTTTGTGGGCTCACCCGAAATGGTAGCCGCAATTGCTATCTCAGGGCGTCTTGACTTTGACCCGATGACAGATACCCTTATCAATGAAGACGGTGAAGAAGTTATGCTTGAAATGCCTCAGGGTATTGAATTGCCTCCTAAAGGTTTCGATGTGGAAGAAAATGGCTATTTGGCCCCCACTGAAGATGGAAGAAGTGTGGAGGTGAAGGTGAGCAAAGAATCTGAACGCCTTCAATTACTTGATCCTTTTGCACCCTGGGACGGTCAAAACCTTTCCGGTGCAAAATTGCTTATCAAAGCCTTTGGAAAATGTACTACAGACCACATTTCGATGGCCGGTCCGTGGTTGCGTTACAGGGGACATCTCGATAACATTTCAAACAATACCCTTATAGGTGCTATCAATGCTTTTAATAACAAAACCAATTTCGTAAAAAGCCAGGTAACCGGAGAGTATGGTGGTGTACCTGATGTACAACGCGAATACAAAAAAGCGGGTATTCCTACTATTGTAGTTGGGGACCACAACTACGGTGAGGGTTCATCCAGGGAACACGCTGCCATGCAACCGCGCCATTTGGGTGTTCGGGTGGTATTGGTAAAATCATTTGCCCGTATTCACGAAACCAACCTTAAAAAGCAAGGTATGCTTGCTTTAACGTTTGCCAACGAGGCCGATTATGATTTGATTCAGGAAGATGACACGTTCAACCTTATTGATTTGAAAGACTTCGCTCCAGACAAACAAATAACGATTGAACTCGTTCATAAAGACGGCAGCAAAAACCTGATTAAAACCAACCATACTTATAATAATGCTCAGATTGAATGGTTTAAAGAAGGCTCAGCACTCAATCTGATTAAAAAGGAAAACGCTTAAAATAGAGTTTTAGAATTAATATTTTTTTAAAAGGACTTCTCATTATCAGGGGAGTCCTTTTTAATTCGATAAAGATTATTAGCGGTTCTTTGTATATAATTAAAAACTAGTATCTTTAAATCAGTTTAAAAAACGACCATGACATATTATCTTATACTCTTTTTACTGGTTTTTACCATTTATACGATTTATATATACAACAAACTCATCAAACTTCGCAATATGGTTGATGAAGCGTGGAGTGGAATAGATGTGCAACTTCAGAAGCGCCACGATTTGATTCCCACTATTGTGAAAGTTGTAAAAGGCTATGCTTCCCACGAGAAAACCCTTTTTGAAAGCATCACGCACCTGCGCAACCGCGGTGTTGAAGCCAAGACTGTAAAAGAGCAGGAAGCTGCAGAAGTAGGGCTGTCAAAAGCGCTGGGAAACCTTTTTGTGGTTGTGGAAAATTATCCCGAATTAAAAGCCAATGTGAATTTTCTGGATTTACAGCGCGAGCTGTCCAAAGTGGAACATGACCTGCAAAGGGCACGTCGTTATTATAACGGTAGTGTAAGGAATTACAATATTCTGATTGAGCAATTCCCGTCAAATCTGGTTGCAAATGCCGCCAGTCATTCCCAACGCGATTACTTTGATATAAAGAATGAAACCGAGCGGGCAGTTCCCGATGTTATATTTTAGAATAGATTTAATGAAAATATTTGTATCCTTCTTATTTACTCTTTTCCTTACCCTGTCTGTCTTTTCACAGGAGCGCATCCTTGAGTATAAATCACATATTGAAGTTGAAGCCTCCGGCGATATTTTAGTGCAGGAAGACATTACAGTAAAAGCAGAAAGAAAAGATATCAAAAGAGGGATTTACCGTGCTTTTCCCACTACTTATAAAGATAAAGCAGGTACGCGTTATAAAGTGGGCTTTGAAGTGGTTAAGGTATTGAAAGACGGGGTAGAAGAACCGTTTTTTACTGAAGGGGAAAGCAACGGTGTTACGGTTTACATTGGAAACAAGATGAAATTCCTGACACCAGATGTGTATACCTATACCTTGATATACCGCACCACACGTCAAATAGGTTTTTTTGAAGAATATGACGAACTTTATTTTAACGCCATTGGTGCAGATTGGATTTTTCCCATTGAAAAAGCCGAAGTCACCGTAACCTTACCGGAAGGAGCCACTGTGTCACAATTGGATGCCTTTTCAGGTACTTTTGGTTCCACTACCTGTAAGTGTACCATTGTTTCTAAAGACAATACGGTTAGAATTGCAACCGATGAAATACTACTTCCAAGGGAGCAACTTTCCTTTGCCGTTGCCTGGCCAAAAGGTTTTATAAAAGAACCAACTGCCCTTGAAGAAGCCGGCTATTTTTTTAAAAGTAATTTTCATGTCCTCCTGGCAATTTTCGGATTAATTATTGTTTTTTGGCTCTACTATCGTGCCTGGAAGAAAGTGGGTGTTGACCCACCAAAGGGAACAATTATCCCCTTATTTGATCCACCTGCGGGCTTTAGTCCGGCCGAGGTGGCATACCTGATACAAATGGGATTCACTCAGCGTGCTTTTACGGCTGCGATCGTAAATATGGGTGTCAAGGGACATTTGAAAATCATCAATTTGAAAAAGAAATATACCCTTGACCGGGTAACTAAAAACGCAGACATACTTTCTCCGGAAGAGAATGCCCTCTCAACTGCCTTGTTTTCCAAAGGTGATAAAATCTCACTGGATAATAAAAACCACGGTCGTTTTACAAAAGCAAAAACAAATGCCAAAGCTGAATTAAAGAAAAAAATGCAGCCTAAATACTTTAGCCTGAATTACAATTACCTAGGTAAAGGTATCCTGGCATCTGTGGTGTTGGTTGTCTTTACATTTGTCTTTGCGCCTTCTCCGGCAATCCCCATTATTTTAATAATACTTTTAATTGTTCTGGTTGCGGTTTTTACATATTTAATCAAAGCACCCACGCGTAAAGGAAGGTTCCTGATGGATGAAATTGAGGGTTTCAAAATGTACCTTTCAGTGGCAGAACAGAAAAAGCTGGATGCCCTGCACGAACCCGATATGACCGTCGAACGCTTTGAAGCTTTATTGCCTTATGCCATCGCATTAGGCGTAGAGAACAAATGGGGTGAAAAGTTTGAAAATGCCTTGTCCAAATCGTTACAAGAGGTCAAAGATTATAATCCGTCCTGGTATGCAGGTGCTGCAGGAGCAATGGCTTTTTCGCCACAGCAGTTTTCATCATCTGTGGGTAGAAGTTTTTCTTCTGCGATTTCGTCTGCGTCCACACCTCCGGGGAGTTCATCAGGAAGCGGTGGCGGCGGTTTTTCCGGTGGCGGCGGTGGTGGCGGCGGTGGTGGCGGCTGGTAAAAAAAAATACCTTCAGATTGCTTTATTCCCTTAAAAGAAGTATTGAATGTATTGGGTTAATATCTAACCGGATGTATCCACTGTGTTTTTATTGAATGTCTGAAGGATGATTGCAATTCCCATCACAAGAACGCATCCAAATAAATTCAGCCACAGGTATGGAAACCAATCCATCGCCCAAATAAATACTATAATGGCCTGGGTTATAAGCGCCGCGACAAACACGGCATTTCCTCTGACATACTTTATAAAAAAGGCGAGCAGGAATATTCCCAGCACGTTTCCGTAAAAGATTGAACCTATAATATTGACCAATTGAATGAGATTATCAAACAAATTTGCTACACAGGCAATAACAATGGCAACAATGCCCCAAAGTAAGGTAAACCATTTTGAGGCTTTCAGGTAGTGGGTTTCATCTTCTTCTCTTCCGTGATTTCTTTTATACAAGTCCATTGTGGTGGTGGTTCCCAAAGCATTCAGTTCTGATGCTGTGGAAGACATAGCCGCACTTAAAATTACGGCAAGCAACAATCCAATGATACCACGCGGAAGGTTGTTGAGGATAAAGTGGATAAACACATAATCCTTATCATTTGTTTCAATCAAAGAACTGGATTTGCTGATAAGCTCTTTTGCTTCTGCGCGGTATGCAAGATCCTGTTCTTCTAACTTGATGATCGTTTCACGGTAAGCTTCCTTCTGGACACCACTTTCAGCACCGGAGAAATCAAAAACCGCAGTTTGTCTGGCTTCAAAGTTCAACGCTTGTTTGGTTTCCAGTTCCCGGTAAGACTCCGCATATTCAGAATTGACAACACTCTCTGTGGCTACCGGGTTAAAATTGAGCGGAGAGGCATTAAACTGATAAAATACAAAAACCATCACACCCACCAAAAGGATGAAAAACTGCATGGGTACTTTCAGCAGGCCGTTCATAATGAGCCCCATCTGACTTTGCCTGACAGATTTTCCTGAAAGGTAACGCTGCACCTGGCTTTGGTCAGTTCCAAAATAGGATAGCGCCAAAAAAGTCCCCCCAATAATGCCACTCCAGAATGTATACCGGTTGTCAAAATTGAAAGAAAAATCTATGATGTCCATTTTACCGCTTGCTGCAGCGATTTCCAGGGCATTGCCAAAACTGATGTTTTCCGGCAGGTAATTTATGATAATAAAAAAGGCGGCAAACATCCCGGCAAAGATGACAGCCATTTGTTGCTTTTGTGTGATACTCACAGCATTGGTCCCTCCGGAAACGGTGTAAATAATAACTAAAATTCCGATAAAGATATTCAGGAAAAATAAATTCCACCCCAGCACGGCAGAGAGGATGATGGAAGGGGCAAAAATAGTAATACCGGCAGCCAGACCCCGTTGTACAAGAAAAAGGATAGCCGTTAAAGACCGTGTTTTTAAATCAAAACGGTTTTCAAGAAATTCATAAGCTGTATACACCTTCAGACGGTGGTACAGCGGAATAAAAACCATACAAATCACTACCATAGCGATGGGCAATCCAAAATAAAACTGCACAAAGCCCATTCCGTCATGAAAAGCCTGTCCGGGAGTTGAAAGAAACGTAATGGCGCTGGCCTGGGTTGCCATTACAGAAAGCCCGATGGTCCACCAGTTTGAGGTGTTACCGCCCTTTAAAAAGTCCTGAACATTTTTGCTGCCCCGGGTTTTCCATACACCATAAGCTACAATAAAAACCAACGTTGCTAAAAGGACAATCCAATCAATACTGTGCATATCAGGTAAATGAAGTCATTAAAAAATAAAATAAAACAATGTAAATGGCATTGGCCAGCAATACCCAGGTATATTCTTTTTTCCAGATATATTTTTCAGGTTTTTGCACAGTATATAGTATTGTGTTTTGTTATTAATTTTCTAAAGATAACAAATTTGCAAACAAACGGAACGCTCCCAAAACCCCGGCCGGCAATTGCCTGAAAAAACTGAGTCCGGTGTAAACAAAATGGCCTTTGCCATGCTTGGCTATGAGCAAAGCCCCATCAACAGGATTTTCTCCGGGATCGTTCATTCTCAGGACAGGGGTAAACTCTTTTGCCCAACTGTCAGGAAAATACAAACCGCGTTCCTGTACCCAGGAATCAAAGTCATTTTGGCTTATTTTATTCGGTGTATTCAATGCAGGGTGGTCTTTTGCAAGGAAGGTTATCGGTGATTCTTCATCTGTTACACGATCACGTGACAGGTCAAGGTCATAAGGTGCAAGTGAATCTGTAACCAGACCCCGGGATACATTGTATTGTAAAATTACATTTCCGCCCTGAGCGACGTAGTCAAATAGCAATTGCTGTTTGAATTTTAAAGACTCAATCGTGTTGTATGCCCTGATGCCCACAACCACAGCATCAAAAGCTGTTAAGTTTTCTTTTGTAATGGTTTCAGGGTTGATTTCGGTTACCCGGTATCCAATTTGCCGTAAACCAAGCGGAACTGCATCACCGGCACCCATAATGTAGCCAATATTATCACCGCGTTTTTCTATGTTAATGCGTGCTACCTTCGCTTTTGCAGGGAGCAACACATGTTGAAAAGGGATGTGGGAATAGTCTATGGTTGTTTTTTTGTTGGTGTAAAATGAATCGCCCACCTGCATTAAAAGGCTCAGATTTCCTTCATTTTGGGTTGATGGCGGTGTGACCGTGAAAGTGAATGTTTTTACTTCCCCTTTGGAAACCATTTGGAAAGCTTGGGGTGCACTCACGCTCCAGCCGTCAGGATGGTTGATGGAGAGCATTCCTGAGAGGTTCTCTCTTTCGGCTTCAAGCCTTACTGTAATTGTTTTGGGTTGTGCATCGGGAAAGAGGAAAACATCATCAGAAAAATGTCCGGTAACTTCAGGGATTACCTGAAAAGGTTGATAGACTTCTCCCGTTACCGGACTGTTGTATTTATAGACCAGATTTCGGGTAAAGGATATGGTTTCACCAAATAAAGCAATTTTGAAGGTAACAGGGAAGGTTTCTTCCAGACGGGGCATCCCGATATATTCAAGTTCTCTGACATTTTGAAGTCCAACAGTACCTTCATTTTTAAGCCAGTAAGCAGAAGTAAAGGGGGTGTCTTTGGGTATGAGTATTTCATTTTTGTGATTAAAGCGTGTATTGCTTTCCAGAGGCTGTGTGTTTTGAAACAAGTTTTGGTTTTGGAAACGCACATCAACGAGTTGCATAGGAACATCTGACCGGTTTATAGCTTCCAGTTCAATATTTACATTTGTTTGCCGTGTAGCACTTTGACTGTCTGTAACTGCTTCAAGAAAAAGTCCGCTGCAGGCTGCTATGATGTTTTTGATTTCCTTGGTTTTTTGGACTCCCCAGTAATCTGTTCGGTTTTTAAGGAGGGTGTATGCTTTAACCAGCTCCGGAACGCTGGCTGCCGGATTGGAAAAATCAAAGTTCTGCTGCACTTTATATAAAATTTCACCAATAGCTTCGCCGCCTTCAATGCGGGACCAGCCGGTGTTGATTCCTTCAAAAAGATCGGACTCATCTTTTGGCATGTCTCCCTTCAAGATTTCGAGATATTCTGTGTCTTCACCACGCACACCGGTATTACCGAAGCCTTGAGATTGATGTTTGCTTCTGCTTAAGGCTGCAATTTCACCATTTGAAAGTCCTAGTGACGGATAGTATTTTCCCGTTTGGAGAGCTACAAGGTTTGACTTATCTGCTTTTTCAAAATTTTCCTGGCTTCCGTAAAACCACCATGAGGTGTTGAAAAAAATGCGTTTGGGTTGCCAGGGAGTTGTGATTTTTAATTGTTCGGGAAATGCTGAAGCATCACCTGAAAGTTCAAAAGCTTCCAGTCCCAAAATAGCCGAAGCAGTGTGGTGGCCGTGTGTTGTGCCCGGGGTGCGGTGATTGAAGCGGTTGATAATCACATCAGGACGAAATTTCCTGATGGCTAAAACAACATCGCTTAAAACTTCTTTATTTCCCCAAAAAGAAAACGTTTCGTCAGGGCTTTTGGAATAACCAAAGTCAACTGCGCGCGTAAAGTATTGTTCACCGCCGTCTGTTTTGCGTGCTTCAAGAAGCTCATATGTGCGGATAACACCCAGTAAATCCCTCAATTCAGGACCAATAAGGTTTTGCCCACCATCGCCCCGTGTAACAGACAGGTATGCAGTTCTTGCTTTGATATGGTTTGATAAATGAGAAATCAACCGTGTATTTTCATCATCGGGATGTGCCGCTATATATAAAGCACTTCCCAGAAAATTAAGTTTTTTAATAGATTCATAAATTTGTGAAGATGTGGGTTTTAAGGGCTGTTGAGCAAAAGCCGATGTTAAGAAGGCAAAAGAAAAGAGTAGCGCAAATAAAGTTCTGATCATTATCAATTAAATTTAGTCGTGGGTTTGGGTAAGGTTTTTTTCTTCCGGTTCTTCAATTTTATCAGGAATAATATTGCTTTCACTCAATAGCGTGATACCTTTCTGAAGCAATAAATTGTTAGGATATGACAGTACTTCTCCTTTTTCACTTCTCAGAATCATTTGAAAAGCATTGATATCGTCAATAACCAGCGGTTCCATCACAAAATCCTTATCGTGAATTTTGATGGTATCACCAATTTTATAAGGAAAAGTAAAAAACATAATAATACCACTTGTAATATTGCTTAATATGGACCACTGTGCAAAAAGTGCCACACCAATTATAGCAAATACAGAGGAGAAAACAAGCCCTACATCTCTAAATTGAACCCCCCAAATGAGTATATTCCAGAAAACCAGAAGAAATATAATGGCAAAATCAAAATATTTGGTTATGAGCTTCGTGCGTCTGTCCAGGTTTTGATTTTTTATAGCTATTCTTTTTACAATACTTAATAGCACAACTCTTAAAACCAGCAATACCACGATACTGATAAACGTGTATACTAATTTTGGAATGATGGGTGTTAAATCCATATAATTAATTGTTGAATAGTGAATCTCTTAAAACTTCGTGTTTAATTTGGTTTTTGTTCCAGTAATCTGATTTGATATCGTTTAATTTTTGCGCCTTGGTGGTATTGTTTGCAATTTGTTCCTCCCATTTTTCAATGGTAAAGGGAGGTTCTGTGGCAAACCAGATTCTCAGGGTCCTGTCGGCTGTTGGATAATTAACGGTATAATTTGATAAAGAATCGGTTTTGGTAAGCACGGCCTTTGCTTGTGATGCTTTTATTTCTTTATGGCGTAACCTCGTGTATTCCAGTGAAGGGATGATCTCTATATCCCCTTGCGGGAGCAGGGCAGGGTCGATGCGTAGTAAGGTCCAAAGTTCATCTTCCAGCCATGTTTTTTCCAGGGTAAAACTTTCATCAGCTTCATTTTCAAAATATGAGTGAGAGGTAACCTCAAAGCGCTCACGGTTGTTTATTTGTGCATATACGTGGCCACACCATTCCTGAACAGAATTTGAAACCTTAATCGCGTGTGCATCCTGAAATACAGGGGAAAAGGTACTTGTCATGATTGAATAAGGATATATACCTGTTGTGAAGTTTTTCATTTTGTTGAGCTTCAGTACCGTAATGTTATCAGGATTTTGGGCATCGGCTTTAACCTGGATTTCAGGCAGGAAATCTTCTGTTACATAAACCAAAACGGCGGTTCCTTCCCTCATTTCACCATAGCGCTCTTGTTGTAGTGCGTATGAAGTGATTTCTGCCTGACCCTGAAACCAATAGGAGTCAAAATCATTTGAGACATTACGTTCTTTTGCTTTAGGTAAAGCTTTGGTTTCCTTTTCTGTAGTATTGCAGCCAACAAGGACAATTGAAAATAATAAAAGCATTGCTTTTTGTAAAAACATCATAAAAACAATTTTAAGCTAAAAGTACTATAAAATCAGCGTTTGACAAATTCCATTAACGTTTTGTAAACAAGGTGCGTGGGCAATCCCATAACGGTATTGTATGAGCCTTCAATTTTAGTGACACCAATCGCACCTATCCATTCCTGAATACCATAAGCACCCGCTTTATCAAAGGGCTTGTAATTTTTAACGTAATAGTTAATCTCTTCATCAGTCAATTCCTTGAACCATACTCCAGTAGTATCACTGACAGTAACTTGTTTTTCCGCGGAAGTAAAGCATACTGCCGAAACCACTTCGTGAACACTGCCTGAAAGTGATTTAATCATGTCAAATGCTTCTTGTGAATTTTCGGGTTTGCCCAGGCATCTGTTTTTATGCAAAACGATAGTGTCACCTGTGATGAGGATATCGTTTTTATCTAAATTATCAAAAGCGGCCGCCTTCAATTTCGAAAGATAATGTGCAATTTCTTTCCCTTTTATTTCATCAGGATAAACCTCATCAACGGGTCTTAACTGTATCGAAAAATCAATATTGAGTTCCGTAAAAAACTGCTGTCTTCTGGGAGAACCCGAAGCCAGAATAATATTAAAATCTTTTAAAAGAGAAGCAAGCATAAGACGGTTTACGTTAATAAAAAAGGATAAAGCAATAATGAAAGCATTCCAAAAAACATCGTGATTTTTAAAATGCCGGAAAGTGTATGATAGTCTTTTTGCTTTTCAGCTGAAAGGATTTTAATACAAAAATACAGCAACGGGGCAATGACAAAAAACAAAAAATAGAGCATTGCAATTTGCTGTGTATACATATAGGTATAAATGTAATAAACTACAATAGCAATGGTAGCGGCAGTCAGGACAAAAACTGTTAGTCCGGAGCGCTTCCTTCCGATAAGGATGGGAAGGGTCTGCATTCCTACATTTTTATCACCATTGATATCCTCAATATCCTTGACGATTTCACGGATGAACGTGAGCAACAAAGCAAACAACGCATAATCCAGAAGGATGTAGAATATCGTGGAAAGTGATTGCAGGTTTTGGTCTGTAATCGCAGGGAACAAATCAAAAATACCAACAATCATAATGGTCATGGCCACCAGTACAGCAACTACAATGTTTCCAACCAACACAATAGATTTCAGATAAGAAGCATACAGGTACAGTAATGCCGATATGATAATAAAAATGGCTGCAAAGCCGGGTCTGTCAATAAAATTTGCCAGGTAAAACCCAATACCAACGCCTATCACATTACAGGCGATATAATAATTATAGGCTGTTTGCTCCGTTATTTTTTTTCCGATGAGCCTTTTATTGGGTTTGTTGATGGCATCTGTCCTTATGTCGTAAATATCATTAATAACATACCCGCCAGCTGCAATTGAAATCGTGCTTAAAACAAGCAAGGCATATTGAAATGCAGATAAAGAAGTATCAATATCAAAAGGCTCAAACAATGCATATTTTATGAGCAATTGGATGATAATGATAAAAAGCAGGTTTTTATACCGTATGAGGTTTAAAAGTGGAAGCATATCAGTAAGCGGTTTTAATCCAGTTTGGCATCTTTGTTAACAGCCCATTTCCCCTGTACTTTAAGCACTTGTTCTATGACGTCACGCACACAGCCTTTGCCACCGTTTCTGTGTGATATGTATTTTGAAATGGCCTTGATTTCCGGTGCGGCATCCTGAGGGCAGGTGGGAAGCCCCACTTGCTGCATCACATACAGGTCCGGGATGTCATCTCCCATATAAAGCACGTTCTCATGTTTAATACCATATACATCAAGATACTCATCAAGTGTGTCTGTTTTGTGCTGAACACCCAGATGGATGTCTGTCAGTCCAAGTCCGCGCAAGCGCAATCTTACACCTTCATTGCTTCCGCCGGAAATCACACACACATTATAACCCTGCTCAACAGCTGTTTTCAGGGCATAACCGTCTTTAATGCTCATGGTGCGCAGCATTTCACCTTCAGTTGTAACTGAGATGCTTCCGTCTGTCAGGACCCCGTCAACATCAAACACAAAAGTGGTGATGTGTTGCAGATACTCTTTATAACTTTTTTCCTCCATATGTTTTGGTGATTTCCTGTGAAAGGAGTTTGTATATTTCTTTGTGCTCTTGCAAATCTAAAGCATCCAGATGTTTTGCCATGGTTTTTTGGTCATTTCTTTTAGCGGGGCCGGTTTGCATGTCTGATGGTAATGAACCCTGTACCTTTTGGGCAGTCTCAAGAATTAAAGGTTCCAATACTGAAAAGGGTATTTCACTTTCAGAAGTTATTTGGTACCCAATGTGATAGAGGTGGTTTACAAAATTACATACAAATACAGCTGCAAGGTGAAGTTGTTTGCGCTTTTCGGAATTGACTTCAAACTGTGTCTCTGAAATATAAGATGCTAAAAGTGACAGAAATTTTAGATCTTCATCATTCTCTGCTTCAATGCATATGGGAATTTGTGAAAAATCAACAGCTTTTCCTTTAGTAAAGGTTTGTAAGGGGTAAAAGACACCGCGTCTGTTTTTTGGGTCTAATTCAGTCAAAGAAACACTGCCGGACGTGTGGACAACAAGGCTGTTTTGGAAAGTCAACTTTTGGGATACTTCCGCTACAGCATCATCGGGTACTGATATTATATAACAGTCAGCCTTTACAAGTTTCTTTAAGTCTGTTGTTTTGCTTCCGCTGAAATCAAGGCTTTCCAGTGACTGAGAGGTACGGTTATAAACCTGAATAACATTCACTTTTTCAGAAGAGCTAAACGCCTCTATAAGATGGGAAGCAACATTGCCGGCACCTATAATTACTACATCTATCATAAGGCTAAAATAAGCAACAAAACATTAACAAAAAACACCTTCTTGTTAAACCTGCAATACCAACAAAATTCAGTAAATTTGCACCAATTTATTTCAATTGAAATTCGATCATGCAAAAAAAGATTGCTTCCTTTTTATTTTCAACAAGACTTACCGGAATTTTATTTATAGTTTTTGCCATTGCGATGGGAATTGGTACTTTTCTCGACGCACAGCAAACAACTTCTCCAACGCCATATTCAAGGACGTTGGTCTACAATGCCTGGTGGTTTGAAGCCATAATGGTGGTTTTTGTTATTAACTTTATAGGCAACATACCCAAATATGGATTGTGGAGAAAAGAGAAGTGGTCGATGCTCATTATCCACTTGTCTTTTATACTTATTATCTTTGGTGCGTTTATAACCCGTTACATTGGTTATGAAGGGGTAATTGCCATAAGGGAGGGTGCTACAGAAAACACCATGCTTTCTGAAAAGGTATACCTAACTACTCTGATAGACGGTGATTATGAAATAGACGGTGTACCTCAGCGGAGAAAGCACGAAAAAAGACTCTTGCTCTCTGAACGTCTTGATAATGATTTTGAAATTCAAACAGATTATAACGATCAACCCATTACCATTGAGTATGTAGATTATATAAAAGGAGCTGTCGAGACAGTTGTACCTGCAGAAAGTGGTATGCACTATTTAAAACTGGTAGAAGCCGAAGGGGGCAACAGGCATTCGCACTGGCTCAAAGACGGGGAAGTTTCCAGTATTCATGGGGTGTTGTTTGCCCTGAATAATTTTACGGAAGGCGCTATCAATATAATTCATGATGAAGAGAATGGGTATCAACTTTACACACCTTTCTCAGGAGGTTTTACCAGAATGGCAGATCAAATGGAAGGGCGGGTTGTTGAAGACAGCCTTCAACCTTTGCAATTGAGATCTTTATATCAAATGGCAGGAATGGGGTTTGTGATCCCTGACCCCATTGTAGAAGGTGAGTTTGACCTTGTCAAAGCTACAGAAGAAGAACCTTCCAACATGGATGCACTGGTAGTTAAAGCCACAACAAACAACGAAGCTAAAATTGTAAAACTCCTTGGTGGACAAGGTTTTGTTCCTAAGCCAACCACGGTAGAGCTGGGGGGGCTTGAATTTCATTTCGTCTATGGTTCCAAAGAGATTGAGTTGCCATTCAGCATCACCCTGAATGATTTTATAGCTGAAAAATATCCGGGAACAGAGACAGCTTATTCGTCTTTTATGAGTAAAGTAACCGTAAACAATCCTGACAATACTTCTTTTGATTATGACATATATATGAATAACATCCTTGATCATAAAGGATATCGTTTCTTTCAGGCCAGTTTTGATCCGGATGAATTGGGAACAGTACTCTCTGTAAACCATGATTTTTGGGGAACTTGGACGACATATATTGGTTATTTACTCTTATACTTTGGATTAATGGCAATACTTTTTGATAAAAACAGCCGCTTTGGTTCCTTGAAAAAAATGCTTGATAAGGTTAAGAAGAAAAAAGCAGCACTTTCCACACTGGCACTTCTATTAGTGGGTACATTTGGTTTTTCACAGGATGCACACCAGCACCGGGAGACAGAGGATAATCAATTGGATTCCATAATATTTGCAAATGTTGTTGATAAAGACCACGCTGCAAAATTTGGACAATTGGTAATCCAAGATGAGGGTGGAAGGATGAAGCCCGTTAACACCTTTGCTTCAGAATTGCTGAGAAAAGTTAGTAAAAGTGATCATTATAAAAGTTTGGACGCCAATCAGGTGTTTTTGTCTATGAGTGAGTTTCCCAGGCTTTGGGTAGAAATTCCCCTTATCAGACTAAAACGCGGGAATGATAGCATTAGAAAGGTGCTTGATGTTTCAGAAGACCGGAAGAATGTTTCCTTGATAGAAATGTTTGACAGTCAGGGAAACAGCAAAATAGGGCCTTACCTCGAAGAAGCTTCTAAAAAAGCAACACCCGATCAGTTTGAAAAAGACCTTTTGAAGACCTATGAAAGTCTTTATCTTTTAAATCAAGGGTTGAGCGGTACCATTTTGAGAATTTTCCCTATTCCCGATGATCAGAATAATACATGGGTTTCGTTCCCGGAATTGCAATCAGCAGGTATTCAGGGGTCAGATTCACTTTATACACGAAATATTCTCCCGTTGTATTTTAGATCGTTAAAAGATGCAAGGGAAACCGGTGATTATTCAAAAGCAGATGAATATCTGGAAAGTATTACAAATTATCAAAAGCGTCATGGCAGTTCCATAATGCCCAGTGAAAACAGGGTTAAAGCTGAGATACTTTACAATAAAATAGACATATTCAACCGTCTCTATACTTACTTTCTTTTGATAGGGATCCTTATGTTTGTTTTTCTGATTGTTCAGATTTTTAAGGATAAAAATAAATTGCTTTCACGTCTGGTGAATATCTGCAAATATATTATCTGGTTCTTTTTTATTCTGATGACGCTTGGGCTGATACTGCGTTGGTATGTAAGTGGCCATGCTCCCTGGAGTGATGCGTATGAATCAGTGATATATGTGGCTTGGGCAACTGTGTTTTTCGGTTTGGCCTTTGGACGAAAATCAAATCTTACCATTGCTTCAACAGCCTTTGTGGCTTCCATAGTTTTATGGGTAGCTCACCAGAACTGGATGGATCCTTCCATTGCAAATTTACAACCGGTACTTGACTCATACTGGCTTATGATACATGTCTCGGTTATTGTGGGTAGTTATGGACCCTTTACACTGGGAATGATTCTTGGAGCAACAGCATTGCTTTTAATGATTCTTACGACCAAGAAAAACAAAGCAAAAATGGACATTAATATCAGGGAGTTAACCATTATTAATGAAATGGCATTGACCGTGGGTATTGTTCTTCTAACTATTGGAAACTTTTTAGGTGGTATGTGGGCCAATGAAAGCTGGGGACGATATTGGGGCTGGGATCCAAAAGAAACCTGGGCATTGATAAGTATTATGGTGTATGCTTTTGTTATTCATATGCGCTTGATTCCCGGTTTGCGCAGCAGGTGGTTTTACAACGTGATGTCCATAGTAGCATTTGCTGCTATAATGATGACATATTTTGGAGTAAATTTTTACCTGGTAGGCTTACACTCATATGCTAGTGGTGATAAACCCATAACTCCCGCATTTATATATTATACTGTTGGATTTGTGATTATACTTTCAACTGTTGCTTATTTTAAGGACAGAAAGTATTATTCAAAAATTAAGAAATAATCACCTGTGACCTGTTTTTGAATTAACCCGCACTAAGAGCACTTCTACTTTTGGGTCACGCAGTACTTTTTGGGTTTGGTAGTAATTTTTAAATACTCTTGTTGTATATATTTTGTCTATTGCCCAGAGGTATTTAACTTTTGATGGGAAATGCTCTTTGATAATTATGTAGTCATTGATGTTTGTTGAAATGGCCGTTGTGGGATATAGATGAATTTTATTTTGAATTTCAGAGAGTTTTATTTTTAATTTTTTTTCTGAAAGTTGATTTAAAGCACTGGGTAAATAGTAACTGGTTTTAAATCCTGAATGATTAAACATTTGAAGAAATTCAGGCTGTTGTGATTCTACTATTATTTTTTCTGGGGGTATACCGTGTTTTTTTACTAAATAATCTAGCCTTGTAAAAGATTCTTCTGTGTTCTTCTTATTAAGGTTTTTAAAATCAAACCAAAGGCCTTTTATTTCATGTTTATTTAAGTGTTCGAGGAATTCATCAAGTGTAAGGTCAATTGATTTAGCCGGAGGATGGTTTACATCAAATGTATTTGTCGATATATCAAAAACAAGGTCTAACTCAATACCTTCATATTTTTCCTGTGTTTGTTTCAATTTTTCCAGACTGTTCACCCGATGCGCCCATATTTTGTTTGAATAAATGTAATATTCAGTTTTAAAAAGGAGGTAAGGCAATGTTATTAATATAGTTAATACGACCAGAAAAAGAAAAACCACTTTAAATAAACTACCTGTTGTCATAATCTATTTGTTTTTTAATAATACGAGTCCTTTTAACAAAATCAGGGTTGAAAATACTGCGCTGAGGTTGCCACTCGTCAAATTTAATTTGTGATAAATCTGAAAAACTATGAATAAAGTCGTCGAGCATATATTTTCTGTGGGTATAATTTTTTAAGGTTTCATACCGGGGGTTAAAATTCTGATATTTTTCTGAGGCCCATAAAATAAAAGGAATCTCATGCATAGGTTTGCTTGCGTGGTATTCATTGTGACCAACAAAATCTAAATCCTGGAAGACTTCATCGCCGTGATCAGAAAAATATACTACATAGGAATTACTATTTGTTTTCTTAACCTCTTGAATAATTGTGTATACTATATAGTCATTGTATACTATGGAATTGTCATAATGATTGATTTGCTCTTTGCTGCGGGCTGAAGGAAATTTTGTTTTGGGAGTATCAGTAAAACGCTCAAAACTTTTCGGATACGTAAATTTATAGGATATATGAGTTCCTGTTAGATGTATAAAAATCACTTTTTTTGGCTCTTGCTTTTTCAAAACATTTTGTATATGTGGAAAAAGGGCTTCATCATACTCCAGTTGCTTGTTTGTCAACGCGTTTGTAAAGATTTGTTCTTTTGTTGCTTTACTCATTGCTGTTAAAAGTGTTTCGTGGATGCCTATTGGCTGTTGGTTTGAAATCCAATAGGTCGCAAAACCGGCTGCATTAGCTAGCTGAACAATGCTTCCTTTATAGAGATCATCAGGATTTTCATAATTAGCTAAAGATAAAGCTTTATTGAGTGACGGTATTGTGTGAGTGTGTGGAGAGATAACATCTTTAAAAACAACGATTTCATCATTATCCAAACTTGATAATAAGGGATTTGTATTTCTATAATACCCATATAATCCCATATTTCGTGAAGAAGTAGATTCACCAATTATGACAATATATGTCTGGGCACTATCACTTGCTTTTACGTTTGTGAAATGTTCCGAAGTGGGTTTTACCAGGTTTGTTTGGAATAAATCCTGGGCTTCAATATATGAAATATAGGAGTCCTTTGCTAAATGGATAATATTATTACCTCGCAACTTTAGGTTAATCGTATAAAAAGAACCTACAATACCACCAATCAAAATAAGAAATACAAGAATATTTTTTAGCTTGAATGCCGGTGCAATAAAAATCCAATTTTCAGTTTTATATAAGCGAATTAAAATTTTAAAATGCCAAAATAAAAAAATAACAAAGAATAATAACAGTAGTATAAGTCCGGGTTCAAGGTATGTTGCCATAAAACCTGCAGATTCATTTCCGGTAGTTTCAAAGACAATGTAAAAAGCTGAAATGTTAATTTTTGATTGAAATAAGTAATAAAAACCGGTCTTTAGTATACTTAGTAAGTATAAAAATGTTGTTGAGACAAAAAACCAATACAGCCTGCTACTTCCTTTAAAAATTAAAAAACCAAGAGCGTAGAGTATAAAAGTGCATAGTCCGAAATCTACAATTTCTTTTAGATAATACTTAAACTGGCTTGTATAATATACACCAATAACAGCAAAACAAATTAATGGAAAAAGGGCTAAAAGTATTCCCAGAAATAAAATCCTGTATTTTTTGGGCATAAAAAAAGGGTTTTAAGAATGTAAATATATACAATTCATAAAACCCATTTTAAAAAAGTCTGCTGTACTTTAATTATAGATATAATCAGGCTGTTCATCAACCATGCGCTGATCTTCCTGAATGTGTTCACTGATGTCCAGCTTTTTATATAATTGCTTTGTTATTTTTTCAACTTCTTTTACGCTAATGTTGAGTTTTATGGCAATCTTTGCATTGTCTTTTCCTTTGGAAATATACTGTAACAGTTTTGTTTCGAGATTGTTTAGGTCATGTAGGTTTACCAGGTTTTCAAGATATAAATCATCAACCATTTGGATATTATCAGGGCTTCTTAACAATTCGATGCGTTTTAAATAAAGACGCATTTCAATTTGCATCATTTCATTTTCTTCTTTTAAAGCCCTCATCCTGTACATAATTGCATAGGTGAGTACCAGCATTTCCAGAATACTTGCCACTTTTATATGATATGCTGTAACTCCTAAAAAGGTTATACCAAAACCGGTAAGTACATAATAATCTATCATTAAAACAAAGAGTAAACTATAAGCAATTACATAAAACCGTGCATATACTTTCTGTTTGAAAAGTGTTGCTCCGGCAATTAAATAGTTTAATAGTACAGCCCATATAAAAGTATTTCCGATAGTGGCAAAAAGCCAGTTTTCTGAAGTCCAGTAGGTCACAAATGAAAGGGTTGCTAAACCAATCAAGCCCACGGTAATCCATTTTAACTTGGGCATAATCTCGTCAAGTTTCAGAAATTTAGTGGCAAAATAAGACGCGAAAAGGGCGACTGCAAGGTGTAGTATGGGCTCGAGATACATTATCGTAAATGTATTTTCATACCCCATAAGCCTGAACAAACCGTCACTGTAGAAAAATGAAAGTGTTATTGTTGCGAGCACTCCGCAGTAATACAAAAAGACTTTTTCATCAAACAAAAAGAAACACATAAAATTGATGATGATAACCATGATTGCAAAACCATAATAAGAGCCCAGCTTGAAAAGTGATTGCTGATTGGCTTTTGCAAAACTCTCCTCCGAACTTATCTGTATGGGAAAATAAGCCTCTTTTTCAAAATTAACTTTTAAGTAAATGGGGTAGTCTTCAAATTCATTCAAACGAAAAGAAGGATATCTTGTGTAGGAAATTTCCTCAATTCTTTTGTTTGAAGCAGAAAACAGTTCCACATTGTTGATGTGTGCCGAAGGGATATGGAGTACACTTCCTTCGTGGGATTTGTCAATAATTTTAAACCAGTAGGTACCATTGTTTAATCCAAAATTGGATTCTTTAAAAGGCTTGAAATCAGCTGATTTAGCGTTTTCAATTGTGAAATCATTGTTGGTGTCCTTTAAAAATTGCACCGATTTTTGCGCATATAGAGAGGCGCAAAAAAGCAATACTACACTAAGGTAAATAGTTTTCATAGGTTAAGTTTTCATACGATTTGGGACTACCAATATAAATAAAAAAACATTTAATCCTAAAAAAAGCACACTTTATCGGATTTTTTAACAAAAAAAGTTATGCCGGAGCATAACTTCTTAAAATTTAAAGAGTTGGAAAAAATTTTTATTTGACCATTTCTTCAGGCTTAACCCAGGCGTCAAATTCTTCTTCGGTTAGATAACCCAGTTTCACTGAAGCTTCTTTTAAAGTAGTTCCTGTGGTATGGGCTTCATTGGCTATTTCAGCAGCTTTGTAGTACCCAATCTTTGGGTTTAAAGCTGTAACCAGCATTAATGAATTGTTGAGTTGTTTTTTGATAACATCCTTATTCGCTTCAATACCTCTTGCACAATTTTCTTCAAATGAAGTACACGCATCGCCAAGTAGTTGTGCAGATTGCAGAATATTGGCCGCCATAACGGGTTTGAAGACATTAAGTTCAAAATGACCTTGCATGCCTCCCACGGATACAGCCATGTCATTGCCTATGACTTGCGCACAAACCATAGTTAAAGCCTCACACTGTGTTGGGTTTACTTTACCGGGCATAATGGAAGAACCGGGCTCATTTGCAGGTAATATTAATTCACCGATACCACTTCGTGGTCCACTGGCAAGCATCCTGATGTCATTTGCGATCTTATTTAAAGAAACCGCGAGTTGTTTTAAAGCACCGTGACTTTCAACAATAGCGTCATGAGCGGCAAGGGCTTCAAATTTATTGGGCGCTGTTTTAAAAGGTAAATCGGTAAATTTTGCAATGTATTCGGCGACCCTTTTTGAATAGCCTTTTGGCGTGTTGATTCCTGTTCCTACTGCAGTTCCGCCCAAAGCAATTTCAGATAAATGGTCCAGTGTGTTTTCGAGCGCTTTTATACCGTGGTCCAGCTGTGACACATAACCACTGAATTCCTGACCCAATGTGAGTGGGGTAGCATCCATTAAATGGGTTCTTCCTATTTTTACTACATTTTTGAATTCCTCTGACTTTTTCTTTAGGGTATCTCTTAAGCAGGCAACACCGGGAATGGTAACTTCAACAATTTTTTTATAGGCTGCAATGTGCATTGCTGTGGGAAAGGTGTCATTTGAAGACTGTGACTTGTTCACATCATCATTGGGTTGTAGCGTTTTATCTCCTTCACCAATTGTTTTTCCTGCCAACTGATGTGCCCTGTTTGCGATGACTTCATTAACGTTCATATTGCTTTGCGTGCCACTTCCTGTCTGCCATATAACTAGTGGAAACTGATCATCGTGTTTGCCTTGAAGAATTTCATCACATACCTGAGCGATTAAATCTCTCTTTTCTGAAGGAAGGTCACCAAGTTCCCTGTTTGCATATGCGGCTGCTTTTTTTAGGTAAGCAAATCCATAAATGATTTCCAAAGGCATGGATGCAGGTACTCCTATTTTAAAGTTACTCCGTGATCTTTCCGTTTGGGCTCCCCAGAGTTTTTCTGCGGGAACCTTGACTTCTCCCATCGTGTCTTTTTCTATTCTGTATTCCATCGTTTTTTGTTGTTTTTGTGAGCTTGTAAAATTACTAAAAAGGGCTTTCTTTTTTGGGTTTAAAACCCTAAAAAAAGGAGGCATAAGCGTTATAATATAGCTTTAATATTTTCAGGAGGCCTGCCTATAACAGCTTTGGTGTTTTTGATGACAATGGGGCGTTCTATCAGTTTAGGATAGGATACCATTGCAGCAATGATTTCGTCGTCAGACAAATCTTTGCCTTTAAAATTTTCTTTCCAGTCTGCTTCTCCTTTCCGTACCAATTCGATTGGGGAAATTCCAAGTTTTGAAATAATGGATTTCAGTTCCTTTTCTGATGGCGGATTTTCAAGGTATAAAACTGTTTCAAACGTTTTACCGGTATCTTCAAGAATTTGCAGTCCTTCCCTTGATTTTCTACATCTGGGGTTGTGGTATATTGTTATCATAATGTGTGTGTTTTACTTTAAAATACAAAATATAAATCAGAAGCCTTTTTCTTCTTCCTCTTTCTGTCCCATCATCATTAAATAAGCTTTTAAGAAACCGTCAATGTCACCGTTGAGCACAGCATCAGTATTTCCGGTCTCGTGACCGGTGCGCACATCTTTAATCAATTTGTAAGGGTGCAGCACATAGTTTCTTATTTGGCTTCCCCATTCAATTTTCATTTTGGAGGCTTCTATATCTTCACGTTGTTCCAATTGTTTTTGCAATTCGATTTCATACAATTGAGATTTTAGCATTTGAAGGGCCCTGGAGCGGTTGTCATGCTGCGACCTGGTTTCTGAACACGAAATCTGAATTCCCGTGGGTTTGTGGGTGAGTTGTACTTTGGTTTCCACTTTGTTGACATTTTGACCACCGGCACCACTGGAGCGGGCGGTGATGATTTCTATGTCTGCAGGGTTTATTTCGATTTCAATTGCATCATCTACTAATGGGTAAACATATACCGAAGCAAAAGAGGTGTGCCGCTTGGCATTGCTGTCAAAAGGCGAAATGCGCACAAGCCTGTGAACACCATTTTCGCTTTTGAGCCACCCGAAGGCAAATTCGCCTTCAATTTCCAAAGTCACGGTTTTAATTCCGGCGACATCGCCTTCCTGGAAATTGAGTTCTTTTACTTTATAATTGTTTTTATTTGCCCACATCATATACATACGCATCAGCATTTCTGCCCAGTCACAGCTTTCTGTACCTCCGGCACCAGCGGTGATTTGAAGCACGGCACTCAGGGAGTCCCCTTCTTCAGAGAGCATGTTCCTGAATTCGAGGTCTTCAATGGCATTGAGGGCCAGTTGATAGGACTTTTCAGCTTCTTCATCTGTGGCTTCGCCTTCTTTGTGAAATTCAAATAAAACGGTAGCGTCTTCGGTTAAAGTGGCTGCTTTTTCATAATCTGAAACCCATTTTTTCTTGACGCGCAATTCCCGCATAAAAGCTTCTGCTTCACGGGCATTGTCCCAGAATCTGGGGTCAAAGGTTTTTTCTTCTTCGTTGGTAATTTCTATTTGCTTGGCATCAATGTCAAAGATATCTCCTCAACGCGCTAATGCGTTTTTGGAGCTCTTTGATTTGTTCACTCTGAACCATAATCTTAATTTTTAACAAAAATAGATTTTTTAAAATGCTTGCAGAAACTATTTTCTTTTAATTTTATGCTGAAAAATTATTTTTATGATTATTGATTTAAGAAGTGACACAGTAACCAAACCTACTGCCGGAATGTTGGAGGCCATTATGAATGCCAAAGTAGGGGATGATGTGTACAAAGAAGATCCTACTGTTAATGCACTGGAAGAGAAACTTGCAACAATGTTTGGTAAAAAGGAAGCTTTGTTTTTCCCTACCGGAAGTATGGCCAACCAGGCTGCAATAAAATTACATACACAGCCCGGGGAACAATTAATATGTGATAAGTGGGCGCATGTTTATAATTATGAGGGTGGGGGAGTTTCATTCAATAGTGGTGTTTCCTGTAAACTTGTGGATGGTTCCCGGGGGATGATTACTGCAGCACAGGTAGAAGAAAATATCAATCCGCCCGATTTTTATCACAGTCCGCTCACGAGTTTGGTATGTTTAGAAAACACTACAAATAAAGGCGGAGGTGCTTGTTATGATTTTGAGGAAATCAAAAAAATAAGGACGGTTTGCAATCATCACAATTTAGGACTTCATCTTGATGGTGCACGTTTGTTTAATGCATTGGTTGCTAAAGGAGAAACTGCCACACAATACGGAGAAGTATTTGACACGATTTCCATTTGCCTTTCAAAAGGACTGGGAACGCCGCTGGGTTCGGTTTTGATTGGTGATGAAGAAGTGATGAAAAATGCGATGCGCGTCAGGAAAGTCCTAGGGGGCGGAATGCGTCAAATAGGTTTTATGGCAGCAGCAGGCCTTTACGCTTTGGAACATCATATTAACCGTTTGACAGAAGACCATCGCAGGGCGCAAGAAATAGGAACAGTGCTGCAACAAAAGGTATATATTAAAGAGGTAGAAACTGTTGAAACCAATATTGTTATTTTTTACCTGAACACAAACGAAAACGAGCAACACTTTTTAAAGAAACTCGAGTCAAAAGGAATCAGAATCAGTGCGATGGGGCAAGGGAAGCTGCGCATTGTTACACATCTTGATTATACAGAAGATATGCATAACAGATTTTTAGAAATACTGGGTAATCTCTAAAAAAGCATATTATTTAAACATACCCTCCATTCCGGGAATATTGGGCATACCTTCTTTCGCGACAGCACCAAGTTCCGTCTCGTTTACTTCTGTAGCTTTTTGAATGGCTTTGTTGAGTGTTAAAACAAGATAATCTTCAAGCTGCTCTTTGTCATTGAGAAGTTCATCATCTATAGAAATGCTTTTGATTTCGCGATTAGCTGTTAATGTGACTTTCAACAAGCCATCATTGCTTTGTTCATCGATTAGAACAGTATTCAGTCGTTGTTTTGTTTCTTCTACTTTCTTTTGGGTTTCTTTAAGTTTACCCATCATTCCCATTAGGTCTCCAAACATAAATTTAAATTTTAAAAAAAGTGATTGACAAATTTATTAAATTAGCCCATTACTAACTAACAAAAACTTATGAAAATCATTACCTCACTTTGCTTGCTTTCCCTTATTTTTGCCACCTCATGTAAAAACACAGATTCCCCGCAAGCAATGAATGAAATCACACCTCCCACTGTAGAAAAAAAAGAAAAAGTATTAGAAATCCACGATGACATAAGAATTGATAATTATTACTGGTTGAATGACCGTGAAAATCCTGAAGTCATTGACTATCTGGAACGTGAAAACGACTACTATGATAAAGTGACAGCCCATTCAAAAGATTTTCAATCCTCCCTTTTTGAAGAAATGAAAGCTCGTATTAAGGAAGATGATGAATCTGTTCCTTATTTATATAATGGTTATTATTATGTAACCCGCTATGAAACGGGTAAAGAATACCCGATTTATACCCGTAAAAAAGGTTCACTTGACGCTGAGGAAGAAATTCTTTTTGATGTTAACCAAATGGCCGAAGGGCACCCTTATTATCATCTTTCCGGCATTAATGTGAGTCCTGACAATTCTATGGTTGCTTTCGGAATTGACACGGTAAGCCGAAGGAATTATACCATACAGATAAAAGATCTTGAGTCAGGGGAAATACATCCTACCAAAATAGAATTAACCACCGGCGGTTCAACGTGGGCTAACGATAATAAAACACTTTTTTACACCCGAAAAGACCCGCAAACCCTGCGTTCTGATAAAATTTACAGACACGCACTGGGCTCTGAACCCAATCAGGATGTGATGGTTTTTAATGAAGAGGACGATACCTTCAGGACATTTGTTTACAAGACAAAGTCTGATAAATATCTTGTTATCGGCTCGGGAAGTACAATGACATCTGAATACAGGATACTCGATGCAAATACCCCGGAAAAAGAATTCAAAGTTTTCAGCCCCCGACAACGAGGTGTTGAATATGGAATTGCACATTTTCAGGACCACTTTTACATACTTACCAATAAAGACGGGGCAACCAATTTTAAATTGATGAAGACCCCTGAAACAAAAACCCCTTCAGAAAACTGGGAAGATGTTATCGGGCATCGTCAAAATGTTCTTATTGAAGATTTTGAAATCTTTAAAGAGTATCTGGTTGTGGGTGAGCGGGATAATGGATTGAATAAAATTCATATTCAGCGTTGGGACGGAACAGATGCATATTATTTGCCTTTTGACAACGAAACCTATACTGCATATATGACTCAAAACCTTGAGTTTGATACCCATATATTGCGCTATGGTTACAACTCGTTGGCAAATCCTGCTTCAGTTATTGATTTCAATATGAAAACCAAGGAACAAACCATTATGAAAGAGCAGGAAGTCCTTGGCGGAAAATTTGATAAAAACAACTATGCCTCAGAACGCATCTGGGCAACTGCAGAAGACGGCACAAAAATACCGGTTTCCATGGTTTACAGAAAAGGGATGAAAAAAGATGGAAGCAATCCTCTTTTGCAATATGGATATGGCAGTTATGGATCAACTATTGACCCTTACTTTTCAACTGTGCGTCTAAGTCTACTGGATCGCGGCTTTATATTTGCCATCGCCCATGTGCGGGGTGGTGAATATTTAGGAAGGGAATGGTATGAAAACGGCAAATTGCTTAAAAAGAAAAACACCTTTACAGATTTCATTGATGTTTCCAGACATCTTATTGCAGAGGGATACACTTCAAATGACCATTTATATGCATCAGGAGGATCAGCCGGTGGATTATTAATGGGTGCGGTTGTCAATATGGCCCCTGAACTATATAACGGAGTGATTGCATCAGTACCTTTTGTTGATGTGGTAACAACGATGCTGGATGATACGATTCCATTAACGACAGGGGAATATGATGAATGGGGCAATCCCAATGAAAAAGAGTATTATATGTATATGAAATCTTATTCACCTTATGATAATGTAACAGCTAAAGCCTATCCAAATCTATTAGTGACAACCGGATTACACGATTCACAAGTGCAATACTGGGAGCCTGCAAAATGGGTGGCAAAATTGAGGGAATTAAAGACAGATGACAACATATTATTGCTTAAAACAAATATGGATACAGGTCATAGTGGTTCTTCAAAACGGTTTGAATCGTTGAAAGAAGTAGCTGTTGACTATGCATTTTTATTCGGTTTGGAAGGAATTAATGACTAATTAAAAAATTTAACCTAAATTTGCAAGGTTTTACAAAGTAAATGAAGTTTCCATTTTAATTTACAACTTCATTAGTTTTTAAAAATATTTCTCTCTTTATGAAACAAGAAATAAAAGCATATGATAATGTTCTTGAGCTAATAGGCAATACACCTCTCATAAGACTCAATAACATTACAAAACCCCTAAAAGGTGAGTTTCTTGCAAAAGTTGAAGCCTTTAACCCCGGACACTCTACGAAAGACCGAATAGCACTATATATCATTGAAGAAGCAGAGCGGAAAGGCATCCTGAAGCCCGGTGACACCATTATCGAAACCACTAGTGGAAACACAGGATTTAGCATAGCAATGGTGAGTGTTATCAAGGGTTATGAGTGTATTCTTGCTGTAAGCTCAAAGTCTTCAAAAGACAAAATTGACATGCTTAAGACAATGGGTGCTAAGGTTTATGTTTGCCCTGCAAATGTAAGTGCAGATGACCCTCGTTCTTATTATCAGGTGGCTAAAAGGTTGCATGAAGAAATTAAAGGATCGGTATATATCAACCAATATTTTAATGAGTTGAATATTGACGCCCATTACAATACCACAGGTCCTGAAATCTGGGAACAAACCAATGGTCAAATCACACATTTGGTGGCCTGCAGTGGTACCGGAGGTACTATTTCAGGTGCAGCCAGATTTTTAAAAGAGAAAAATCCAAATATTAGGATTATCGGTATCGATGCTTACGGATCGGTTTTACAAAAATATCACGAAACCCGTGAATTTGATGCAGAAGAAATATATCCATACCGCATTGAAGGCTTAGGTAAAAACCTGATACCCACTGCTACAGATTTTGATATCATTGATAAATTTGTAAAAGTAACAGATGAGTCAAGTGCTCATACTGCGAGAGAACTTGCAAAAACTGAAGGCCTTTTTGTGGGTTATACCAGTGGGGCAGCCATGCAAGGAATTAAGCAACTTGCTGAAGAAGGAGAATTCAACAAAAAAAGTAAAGTTGTGATTATCTTTCCCGATCACGGTTCCCGTTATATGAGTAAAGTCTTTAGCGATGACTGGATGAACGATCAAGGGTTCTTTGACAGCAAGAATCTAGAAGCAAAAGAAACAATAGAATACATTAAGTAAAAATGCATACATAATAATATGAAAACATCCGTTGACAGCGGATGTTTTTATTTATATATTGCTTACTTCTGAAAAATGATTATGTTATGCAAATTAATTTAATTAATTTTGCCGGGTAAAATCACTAACTACATATGAGAGATTTATTTGATAAAATCTACAAAGACAAAGGTCCCCTTGGAAAATGGGCAGAACAGGCAGAAGGTTATTTTGTATTTCCAAAGCTCGAAGGACCAATCTCAAACAGAATGAAATTTCAAGGACAAGAGGTTATTACCTGGAGTATTAACGATTATCTTGGCCTCGCAAATCACCCCGAAGTAAGAAAAGTAGATGCTGAAGCGGCTGCTAAATATGGCTCTGCATACCCTATGGGAGCGAGAATGATGAGCGGTCATACAGATTTGCATGAAAAACTTCAAAATGAACTGGCAGCTTTTGTTGAAAAAGAAGCAGCTTACTTATTAAATTTTGGGTATCAGGGAATGGTGTCAACCATTGATGCACTGGTATCTAAAGATGACGTTATTGTATATGACGTTGATGCGCACGCTTGTATAATAGACGGGGTTCGCTTGCATTTGGGCCAGCGTTTTACCTACAAGCATAACGATATGGAAAGTATCGAGAAAAACCTTGACCGTGCCACCAAAGTTGCTGAAAAAACAGGTGGAGGGATTCTCCTGATTTCTGAAGGCGTTTTTGGAATGCGGGGAGAACAAGGAAAATTGAAAGAAATCATTGAACTAAAGAAAAAATACAATTTCAGGTTTTTTGTTGATGATGCACACGGTTTTGGAACCTTAGGTAAAACAGGTGCCGGAGCAGGTGAGGAGCAGGGCGTTCAGGATGGTATTGACGTTTATTTTGCCACTTTTGCAAAATCAATGGCAAGTACCGGAGCCTTTATCGCTGCAGATGCAGAAATCATCAATTACTTAAAATACAATTTACGCTCACAGATGTTTGCAAAATCATTGCAAATGGTTCTGGTAGAAGGGGCATTAAAGCGTCTTGATATGTTGCGCACAATGCCGGAGCTTAAAAACAAGCTTTGGGAAAATGTAAATGCTTTGCAAGGCGGTCTTAAAAAACGCGGGTTTGACATTGGGACCACACAAAGTTGTGTGACACCTGTATATTTACAAGGAAGTATCCCTGAGGCTATGGCTTTGGTAAAAGACTTACGAGAGAATTTCAGAATTTTCTGTTCTATTGTAGTTTATCCCGTAATTCCAAAAGGCTTGATTCTTTTAAGAATGATCCCCACAGCAACACATACCATGGAAGACATACAAGAAACACTGGAAGCTTTTTCTGTAATCAGGGAACGTCTTCAAAACGGAACTTACAAACGCCTTTCAGCAGCTGTTTCTGCGGCTATGGGTGAATAAGGTTTTTTAATTAAATAAAGTAACAAAAAAGTTCGGAAAGTAATTTCTGAACTTTTTTGTTATAGATTGTTTTTTGGTATTGTCTATAAGTCTTTCCTGTAAGTCCTTCTTCGGGCGTAAATTACCGGGTCAAAGTTTTTCCAAAGGTTTTGAATGGCTTTGTTGTCGACAAGTTCAGGTGTTTGAATACAGTGTTTCACACCAAATTTCTTGAACGTCTCGTAATATTCTTTAAAAATAATAGCTGTCACACCTTTGTTTTGATATTCGGGATCAATTCCGATAAGGTAAAACAAGACCGTGTCTGCATTTTTTTTGGCTTTTAAAAAATGTAAAAAACCAAACGGGAAAAGCTTTCCTTTAGCTTTTTGGCTTGCCAGTGAAAAGGAGGGCATGACGATACTGAAAGCCACCAACTCATCATTTTTATCAACCACATATTTTATGTATTCCGGGTTTACCATTCCAACATATTTCTTTTTGAAATATTCTTTTTGCCTTTCGGTAACAGGAACAAAAGATGATAGCGAAGCGTATGATTTATTAAATAAATCAAACATTTTGTTGATGTAAGGCAATACTTCGGCAGTTGTTTTAAAATTTAGGGGCTTTAAATTATATCGTTCTCTGATTAATTTGTCAGCCTTATAAAAAACATCCTTGTTTTGAACATTGTCAAATGAGAATTCACTTTCTATAAATTCCTTTTCAACACTAAAACCAAGCTTTTCAAGATGATCTTTATAATATGGGTGATTATACCAGGTAATCATACTGCTTATGTGGTCAAAACCTTCAACCAATACTCCAACTTTATCCATGTTTGAAAATCCCATAGGACCTTCAGCAAAGTCCAGATTCTTTTCTTTTCCCTTTTCAAATACCTTTTCTAGTAAAGCTTTACTAACCTCAAGGTCATCGATGAAATCAAACCAACCATATCTTATTTTTTCAATATTGAGTTCTTTTATTTCATGCCAGTTGATAATTACAGCAATGCGTCCTGCTATCTCATTGCCTTTATAAGCCAAATAAAACCACACTTCGGCATTTTCAAAAGCTGGATTTATAGTTTTGTCAAAACTATTCAGTTCGTCACTAATTACAGGTGGTACCCAGTATTTTGAATCTTTATAAAGTGAAAATGGAAATTGGACAAACTTTTTTAATTCCTTTTTTGAGGAAATTTCTTTTACATCTATCATAAATTTTTCAGCAACTTTTATTTTCCGTCATCGATAAAATCATCTTTTCTTTTTTCTTTTCCTTCATCATCATCTCTTTTGCCATCAGATTCGTCTTCAATAAACTCATCTTTTGAATGCATGTCAAAGCGATAAGAGACCCCGGCACCTACAAAAAAACGTGAAGGGGTGTCCTTGAAATTGATAGTGGCCAGGGCATCTACTTGTAAATCCCTTCCAAATAAATAGGCTCCACCAAAACGGACTAACTGGTCTGCATAAAAATCGCTTTTGATTCCCTGATTTTCTACAAAAGCAGAGAAATTTTGATTGAATGCGTGAGTCAGGGTAATGATATAAGAATACGTGGGGAAGTCTGAAGTGATTCTATCAACAATTATATTGGTCACAAAAACCCAGCCTCCCTGAAAATTGTTTTGGGTAGATAGTAAAAATTTAGGACTGACTTGGGGTTCGTTTATGGGTAAAAAAGGATTGTCTTTTGTGTCAATATTCACACCTGCATAGACAGCCACGGCAGGTATGAGTTCACGCCACCTGAACTTATTGTTTGCGTCCCAGCTATAGAGGTTAGGTTTTTCAATGCTTCTTTTTTTATATGGGTCATAAACCAAATATTTTGCACCCAGTGTATTGGAACTGAAATTACTGATTTTATACTCTTGAATATTGTTTGGATTTCTAAAATCGGTCACGTTTTGAGAAAGATAGCTTCCCATAAAGCTTATTTCCAATTGTTCCCATAACAAACCATACCTGATGGAATAATCAATCGTGAAGGCATCGGTTTCAGTTTGCAGTAGATTGTGTTCTTCCCAACCCATGGAGGCACCGGTTTCAAGTTGTAAAACCTGGTTTCCCACGGCAAAAGCTCCTTGAGAGGTTCCGGGTCTGTTTGAGTTGATAAGCTCTGTATATTGTGCATTTGTACTTATGAAGCTACAAATCAGAAAGCTGCAAATGAGATGGGTTTTATTCTTCATGCCTTTTGGGTGTTTGGTGTAAATATAGCAGTTTTATTAATTTTTTAATACTAGAAATTCCGTTTTCTATATTAGTATGATTATTTTTGAAAATTAGTTTTAAACAGGAATACTTTATATGACAACGTTTATAAAAACGATTTTAATACTTCTTTTGGTTTATTTTGGCTTAAAGATTTTATTTCGTCTGGCAACGCCATATATTATGAGATATATAGCCAAAAAAGCCGGCCAAAAAATGGAGCAGGCGTTTAAAAGCCAATATGGTTTTGACCAAACACGGGATGAAAATGAAGGAGAAACGATTATTGATAATAAACAACAAAAGAAATCACGTTCCAAGAAACCTGTGGGTGAGTATGTAGATTACGAAGAAATTGATTAATTTTCGCTTTTCTAAACCAATCCAATGAAAGATTTTACCACAAAGTATCTCCCTCACCTCATTGTTCTTGCTCTTTTTATAATAGTTTCATTGTTTTATTTCAGTCCGGTTTTGCAAGGGAAACAAATCCTGCAAAGCGATATTGTTCAATATACCGGAATGGCAAAGCAGCACAATGATTACCGTGCAGAAACCGGGGAGGAATCTTATTGGACAAATTCAGCATTTGGCGGGATGCCCACTTACCAACTCGGGGCACAATACCCACACAATTATATTAAAGATATAGACAGAACGCTTCGGTTTTTACCCCGACCGGCAGATTACTTATTTCTATATTTTATAGGGTTTTACATTCTTTTACTGGTTTTAAAAGTGGATTATAAACTGGCGGCTTTGGGCGCTCTGGGTTTTGGTTTTTCTACTTATTTGATAATTATATTGGGCGTGGGCCATAATGCCAAAGCTCATGCCATAGCTTATATGCCTTTAGTACTTGCGGGCATCTTCCTGGCTTTCCGAAAAAAATACCTCTGGGGTTTTATACTCTTTACACTTGCCATGGCGCTTGAGATAAGTGCCAACCACTTTCAAATGACTTACTATTTGTTGTTATTGGTGTTGGTAATAGGTATTGTCTATTTGGTTGATGCATATAAAACGAAAGAGCTTCCGCATTTTTTTAAAGCGGTTGGTTTAATGGCAGCCGGGGTTATCATAGCGGTAGGATTGAATGCCACCAATATATTGGCAACACAGGAATATGCGAAAGAATCCACACGAGGGACAAGTGAACTGACCATTACACCTGAAGGAGCACCAAAAGATAACACACAAGGCCTCTCCAAAGAATACATAACAGAATACTCCTATGGCATTCTGGAAACCTTTAATTTATTCATCCCTCGATTTATGGGTGGTGGAAATGTTGAAGATGTAGGCACGGATTCTGCTACCTATGATTATTTAATGAAACGCGGACTTTCTCCTGCTCAAGCCAATGATTTTGTAACAGCTGTGCCCACTTATTGGGGGCAACAGCCCATTGTTGCCGCTCCGGCATATATTGGAGCAGTGATTTTGTTTTTAGCTTTGTTAGCGATTTTTCTTATCAAAGGCAAACACAAACGCTGGTTGATTGCCGGGTCTGTTATGGCATTATTGCTTTCCTGGGGACATAATCTAGATTTCCTTACGAATCTTTTTATAGATTATCTTCCGTTGTATAATAAATTCAGGGCGGTCTCTTCCATACAGGTAATCATTGAGCTTTGTATGCCTATACTGGCTGTTTTAGGGCTCCAGAAATTACTAACATCAAATATTGAGCACGAGGAAAAACTCAAAGCATTAAAATACAGCGGTGGGATTTTAGGAGCGATTTGCCTGTTGTTTTTATTGTTAAAAAATAGTTTGTTTAATTTTTCAGGCGCGAGTGATGGCTATTATATTCAAGCCTATGGGCAAGAGTTTATGGATGCCATAAAAGAAGACCGTAAAGCTATTTTTGTTGAAGATACCCTGCGAAGCCTGGGGCTTGTAATAGTAGCAACCGTGACTCTTTATTTGTTTTTGACAAATAAGTTGAAACGAAATGCCCTGGTGTTTATATTGGGGGTTTTAATCCTTTTTGACCTCGTGAGTGTTGACAAGCGCTATGTAAACAATGATAATTTTGTGAGTGCCCGTCAAATGAACACTCCTTTTCAGGAAACACAAGCCGATACTGAAATATCAAAAGACGAAACACATTTCAGGGTATACGACCTTAGTACAAATCCCTTTGGAAGTGGAAGGGCAAGTTATTTCCACAATGCCCTGGGAGGCTACCACGCTGCTAAACCCGGACGCATTCAGGACTTGTATGATTTTTATCTGCAACAGGGCAGCCTGGAAGTGTTCAATATGTTCAATGTAAAATATTTACTTGAACGTGATGAAGAGGGTAGGGTGTTGTTTTCTGAAAATTATGAGGCCAATGGTAATGCTTGGTTTGTAGAGAGTATTGTTTTGGTTGACAATGCAGACGAAGAGATTCTATCTATTGCTGAAACCAATACCAAGAAGAAAGCTATTGTTCACAAAGAATTTTCAGATTTATTGCCGGTAAACAATGTTCAGGTTGACTCTGTAGCATCTATTGACCTAATAGAAGTCAGACCTGATTATATCTATTACGAAACTGAAAACCCCCAACAGGGCATAGCCGTCTTTTCTGAAGTGTATTACCCCTATGGGTGGAATGCCTATGTTAATGGAAAACCACAAGAGCATTTTAGGGCAAACTATGCATTGAGGGCCATGCTGATTCCGGCGGGCTACAACAAAATTGAATTTAAGTTTGAGCCTGAAGTCGTGGAAACCGGAAGCAAAATTAGCCTTGGAAGTAGCATATTATTCTTGATTTTATTAATAGGAGCTGTTTTTGTTTCGTTTCGAAAGAAAAAATAAGGGACTCTGTGAAAAATCCACTCAAGGTATTGATTATCACATATTACTGGCCGCCTGCCGGTGGTCCGGGAGTGCAGCGATGGTTAAAGTTTGTAAAATACTTACGTGAATTTGATGTAGAACCTGTCGTTTTTGCTCCTGAAAACCCACATTATCCATTAATAGATCATTCTTTTGAACCTGAAATTCCAAAGGGAATTGAAGTGATAAAGCATCCCATAAAAGAACCCTACCGTTTTGCTAAACTTCTTTCAAAAAAGAAAACACAAACCATCAGCAGTGGCATCATATCAGACAAAAAGCAATCTGTACTGGAAAAATTTCTATTATGGGTGCGCGGTAATTATTTTATCCCTGATGCGCGTGTGGGTTGGGTGAAGCCTTCAGTTAAATTTTTGGAAAAATATCTCATTGACAATCCTGTAGATGCTATTATTACTTCCGGTCCGCCGCACAGCTTGCATTTGATAGGGATGGAGCTAAAGAAAATTACAGAAACACCGTGGGTAGCTGACTTCAGGGATCCCTGGACTTCAATTGGGTATCACAAAAAACTCAATTTATCAAAAAAGTCACAAAGAAAGCATGAAAAACTGGAAGCCCGTGTTCTACAAACAGCAGACCACATCATCGTAACAAGCCCAACAACTGAAAAGCAATTTGAAGTTATCACAGATGTACCCATAACCGTGATTACAAACGGTTATGATACAGAAATAGCCGGGGAGGTTAAGTTGGATACAAAATTTACAGTCTCTCATATTGGTTCGTTGCTTACAGAAAGGAACCCTGAAATTTTGTGGAAAATCTTTTCTGAATTAATAAAGGAAAATCAAAACTTTGCATCTGACTTTCGATTACAACTTGCAGGAGTTGTGAGTGACGAGGTGGTAAAAAGCATCAACAGCTATGGCTTAAGTGACTATTTAATCAATATAGGATATATATCACATAGTCAAGCACTTGATATTCAGAGAAAATCACAAGTACTTTTGGTTCTTGAAATAGATAGTATTGAAACCAGAGCGATTATTCCCGGAAAGATTTTTGAATATCTGGCTGCACGAAGACCTATTTTAGCTCTTGGCCCAAAGGAAAGTGACATCGAATCCATTATAGCGCAGACAGGAACAGGAGCCTTTTTTGATTATAACAAAGAAGGTAAAATTAAAGAGACGCTTTTATCGTGGTATCAAAAATATAAAGAGGGAAAGTTAATGCTGGAAACTTCAGACATAAGCCAATACAGCCGAAAAAACCTAACCAAAAAACTGGCAAAGACCCTTAAGGCAATTTAAAGCAGATTTTATGGGAATTGTTATAAAACAGTCCGTGCAGAACACCTTTACCACATATTTGGGGTTTGGGGTGGGGGCTATCAATACGCTTTTTCTGTATACGAACTTTCTAACTGATGAATATTATGGGTTGGTAGGCTTTCTGCTTTCTGCTGCTACTATTATGATGCCTTTGATGGCTTTTGGTGTTCACAACACACTTATCAAATTCTATAGTTCATATAAAACGCAAGATGAACAGCAGCGTTTTGTTACAACGATGCTTTTTTTGCCTTTGGCACTTATCCTTCCCATAGGATTGATTGGTTTCATAGGATATGAAACAATTACCCGATTTTTAGCTAAAGAAAATGCTATTATTGAAGATTATGCTTGGATAATTTATTTAACGGCTGTTGCTATGGCATATTTTGAGATATTTTATGCTTGGACGCGTGTGAAAATGAAAAGCGCCACAGGCAATCTTTTAAAGGAAGTATTTCACCGTGTGTTAATAACGGTCTTGCTTTTTGGTGTTTATATTGATTGGTTTAGCGTTCATCTTTTCATCTGGCTTTTAGTTGTGGTTTACTTCTTGAGGATGCTCATCATGATGGTATTTGCCCTGAAGCTTCATTTTCCAAAACTCAGTTTCAGAATTCCTCATAACATAATCCCGGTCTTAAAATATTCTTTTTTGATTATTATAGCCGGTTCTGTTTCGCTATTGTTACTCGATATTGATAAGGTGATGCTGGGAAAATTGATCCCAATTGAAAATGTAGCTTATTATAATGTAGCAATCTTTATAGCCACAGTAATCGCAGTGCCTGCCCGGTCGATGCACCAAATTACGTATCCGCTTACGGCCAAATTCATTAATGAAAAAAACTCTGATAATTTGAGGGACCTTTATATAAAAAGTTCCCTTACCCTCTTTATCGTTTCCGGTCTTCTTTTTTTGCTTATTATCCTGAATATTAAGGAACTTTATACTCTGCTTCCTGAAGAATACGCCACGGGACTTTTTGTTGTTATCTTGATATCCACTTCCAAATTATTGGACAACCTGATGGGAATTAATAATGCCATATTGTACAACTCAGATTATTACAGGATTACCATAGTGTTAGGGGTACTCTTGGCAATTCTTACAATTGTGCTCAATTTCGTATTCATTCCTATTCTGGGAATGGAAGGGGCTGCTATTGCCACCGTGATATCACTTTTGCTCTATAGCTTTGCGAAGATAGCCATTGTAAATGTAAAATTTAAAATGCATCCTTTTACTTCCGAAACGGGAAAAGCTTTTCTTTTAATCCTGACAATGGCAATCGCCTTCTTTTTCTGGGATTTTAACTTTCACCCTATTGTAAATATTTTCTTAAAGTCGGCTTTAATCTCTGCATTGTATTTGCTGTTAGTCTATAAAGGAAGACTGTCTGAAGATATTTCCGGCTTTATGAATAGGGTTCTACCTTTTTAATAAAACAACAGCAATGGCACCCAAAAAGAAAAGTATTCTCTCGCAAATAGGTTTATTTTATCACAATAGCTGCTTACTTCTCTAATTGTTATTTAGCAACCTATAATTTTTAAATTAAAAAAATAAGAAGGGAAACATCAATTAGCCATGAACTTGCAAACGACGGGATGCTGGAATTTGTCAATAGGAAAACGGTTTACGTGAAAGGATAAATCCGAACTATTTTGCAAGTATTGGAAACTGTCTTTAATAATGTAAAAAGAGAAACCCTCTTTCAAGTGTTTCCACTTTCAAAAGGGTTTCAACTAACCAACCAAAACTTACTTTAATATTTTTATCCTCTACCACCTCTTGATGAGGAGTTATTTCGAGAATTTGTACTTGAACCTCTTGTTGCAGTTGTGTTTCTTGAAGGTGTGCTTCTGGAAACATTTTTAGCTGCACCGCTATTACTCTGTCTGCTTTGAGAAACCGCCGGTTTATTTCTTTGTGTGTTAGTGCTTCGTGAAACATTTCTTGTAGCACTTGGTCTGCTTGTTACTTTTCTCTCAGGTCTTGAAGCGTTGCTTCTTACAGGCTTGCTACGGTGTACCTGATCATTTCTTGTAACTCTTGAACTGGTATTCAAACGTTGGTTTCTGTCGTTTCTGTTTACAGTTGTTGCAGGTCTTGCGTTTTCATTCCTTTCAGACCTTTGTACTCTTGATGTATTTGAAGCGGCAGGTGTTCCTCTTTGAGTTTGAGTGTTTTCAACACGTGATACATTATTACGAGGTGTTCCTCTTTGAGTTTTGTCGTTTCTTGACACTACTGAGCTGTTTGGTGTTCCGCGTTGCGTTGATTCAACCCTTGATCTTGAAGCATCAGAACTTCTTGGAGTTCCGCGTTGTACCCCATTTTCAGTACGGCTGTTGTAAGCTGTGCGTACTTTACTATCATCTCTTCTGTAAGTCAAAGACTCATTTCTTGCTCCTCTGTAATTTCTGTTTACTGCTACACGTCCGTCCCTGTGGTGTACTCGTGTTCCGGGCCTGTAAAAATCCCTTCTGCCATTTGCATATGCATACCCGTTTCGATAATACGTTCTGTGATAAGAGTAACTGTATCTTACCGGAGTATAATATCTTCTATAAGGATTTGTGTAAACTACGCAATACGTATAATGTGGGATAGCGTAATAAGTGTGCCAAGGCCTGTAAACATAATATCTGTTGTATACATTAATATAACCTGTATAGTGAGAGTAATATCCGTAAGGGTTATAATGTACATACAATCCGCCAACCTGGATAAGCCTTCTGTTATTGTAACGAATAGTCACATCACCCGCTTGAATAATGCGCCCATATTCATCGTAATAAATAGGGACATCTTCAACCTGAATCACCGCTCCATAGCTATCATATTGCACATAGGCATCATAATTGTATCCGGAATTGTAGTTGATAGCAACATTCGGTGTGTTGATACTTACGTTTGTTCCTTGATTGCCCAGATATATAAAGTCAAATTGACCATCAGGGAAGACAGAAAACTCTACACCTCCTTCTACGAAGATGAATTTATTGCCGTCATAACTTCTATTAAAGTCAGCAGCTTTTGCTGATTGTGGGATAAACATCAGAGCGATGAATAAGCCTGAGAATGTGAGAACAAAATTTTTCATAATAGCGGATTTAAATATTAGTAATTGCTTATTTGTTTTGGTCAGCAATACTTTACGCTATATAAATACCAAAGGTCGTGCCAAAATTAGGGGGTAACATTTAACTTACTCGTTTACAAGAGTGTAAAGTTATTTTAGGAAAGGTTTAAAAAGTAAAAAAGCTCTCCAATTGGAGAGCTTTTAAAGTTTAAAGGGTATATATTAAAAACTATGCTTACGCTAGTTTAACATTTACTGCATTTAATCCTTTTTTTCCTTGAGCTGTCTCAAAGGTTACTTCGTCATCTTCTCTGATATCGTCTACCAGACCTGAGATGTGTACGAAGATTTCTTCGTTTGATTCGTTGTCTTTAATAAATCCAAAACCTTTTGAATCATTGAAAAATTTTACTGTTCCTGTTTGCATAATAATAAAAATAAAAAATTGTTTTAATAAGCTGCAAATATAGAACTAATAAAGTTTATAACCTATTGTTTTACAACTAATTATTTTTAAAGACCTTAAGTACAGTGAAATGGAGCTATAACATTCTTAATAAAAAGACTTGTTTTCTTAAAATAACAAGAAACTAAGGAGTAAAAATGCCATATTTAGCCTTATATTTTCTACATTTGAATACCAATAAATAAATTTTTTAAAAATGCCTGATTTCCACTATATAAGCAGTCAAGTACTGGATTTATATACCATCATTGATATTATTGACAACCAAAAGCATCTCTCTCTCTCAGATGAAGCCATTCTTAACATAAATAAATCCAGAGCCTATCTTGATGGCAAATTAAAAAATAATGAAACACCCATATACGGAATCAATACAGGTTTTGGTTCACTGTGTAATATAAAAATATCTTCAGAAAACTTAACAATCCTTCAGGAAAACCTGGTGAAGTCACACGCATGTGGTACCGGGGATTTTGTTCCAAAAGAAATTGTCAAGCTAATGTTGCTTTTAAAAGTGCAATCCCTTAGTTATGGCAACAGCGGTGTGCAGCTTCAAACAGTAGAGCGTCTCATCGATTTCTACAATCATGATATTTTGCCTGTAATATATACGCAGGGAAGCCTGGGTGCTTCGGGAGATCTGGCACCACTGGCACATTTATCACTGCCTTTACTGGGAATGGGCGAAGTTTATGAGGGCAAAAAAATAGTGGCGTCAAAAGAGGTTTTGAAAAAGAAAAACTGGGCTCCAATTACGCTTAAAGCGAAAGAAGGCCTTGCTCTCCTTAACGGAACACAGTTTATGAGTGCTTATGGTATTTACTGTCTGATTAAATCATACAAACTTTCTTATCTCGCTGATGTGATTAGTGCAGTTTCAATAGATGCTTTTGACTGTAATATGAGTCCGTTTGATGCTTTGGTACATGAAGTAAGGCCTCACAGTGGGCAGATCAAGACGGCGCAACAGATAAGAAGTTTCCTTGAAGGAAGTGAGATTGGCGCTTCAGAAAAGATGAATGTTCAGGATCCTTATTCTTTTAGGTGCATTCCTCAGGTTCACGGTGCAACAAAAGACACGCTGGAATTTGTGAGAAAAACATTCAAAACTGAAATCAATTCAGTTACAGATAATCCAAATATTTTCATTGAGGAAGATAAAATTATTTCCGGGGGTAATTTTCATGGACAACCTCTGGCATTGGGATTAGATTATATGGGTATTGCTATGGCAGAATTGGGATGTATATCGGAAAGACGCATTTACCAATTGGTTTCCGGTTTACGTGGTTTACCTGATTTTCTTGTTGACAACCCCGGTTTAAATTCTGGTTTTATGATTCCCCAATACACAGCTGCTTCCATCGTGAGTCAAAACAAGCAACTGGCTACACCCGCAAGTGTTGATTCTATTGTATCATCAAACGGGCAGGAAGACCATGTAAGCATGGGAGCTAACGGTGCAACAAAACTATTGCGTATTGTTGAAAACGTCGAGGCCATACTGGCAATTGAATTATACAATGCATCGCAGGCCATAGCCTTCAGGGCACCTAAAAAAACTTCAGAATTTCTTGAGTCTTTTTTGAAAATGTACAGGCAAGGTGTTTCTTTTGTGGAAAATGACAGGATTATGGCTGATGATATCCATATCACAGTTGCTTTTTTAAAAAGTTTCAGTATTGATTCTGAATTATTATATGAGTAATAAGCCTTATTTTTTTGAAGCTTCAGCTACTTTTTCTTCAGACCATTGTATGGCGTCAATAAGTTTAGTGAACGATTTATGTGGTTTTTTCAGGAAGACTTTTTCAAATGAAGCATTGGCAATGCCCAATTCTTGTTGAGAAACCACTGCAAATGCAACAAGGTTTTCAATTTTTGATGTTTCTTTAAAAACATTTGGGTCAACTGAATAAGAGTTAATCCGGTTAGTAATGTAAGCAAAAGGTCTGTTCTTGAAGTATTTATTTGCTAACTCAATGAGGACTTCGTTGTGTTCAGGCACTACAGTAATTCCTTCCTTCATTACGGCAATCAAAAAGTTGTCAAAAACAGAAAAGTCACAGAAGTCATATTTAACGGTGGCCCTCATTAGTAAGGTTTTATTTTCTTTAAAGGTATAAAAAAAACTACATTCTGGAAGCACAACGCACGCAAGTATTTGCCTGAGGCATCAATAAAATGCGCCCTAACGGGATTTCGTTATGGCAAATGCGGCAGAGGCCAAAGTCAGGTTCATCTATTTTAGATAAAGCAATGGTTAAGTTATTCAATTTAGTTTCAGCATTTTTCAATGCAGAATCATTGATGCTTTTGTTATTGATTGCACCCATTCTTGAAACACGTCCAATCGCATTTTCGGTCGAGATGGGTTTTGTAAGTTACCTGAACTTTGTTACCGTTTCTTGTGTTTTTGAAATTTCAGCTTCTATTTTTGCTTTTATTTCAGATATCTCATCGGGTTTGAGTCTCATATGATATTGTTATTATATGCAAAAAGGCCCGGGAATCTTATAATTTCCAGGCCTTATTGAATTTTAATAATTTAAAAAAGGTCCTCTTTAAGATTCGGTTGTCTTTTTTTCTTTATTAATTTTAACTGTCAATTCATTGGACTTTTTATCTAATTCCATTAAAATCTGATCGCCTTCTGAAAGTTTTGAAGAAATTATTTCTTCAGCCAAGGCATCTTCGATATATTTCTGAATGGCACGATTTAAAGGTCTTGCACCATATTCTTTATCAAAGCCTTTGTCAGCAATGTAATCTTTCGCTTCATCAGTTAATGTTAGTGTATAACCTATGTCTTTAATGCGTGCGTATAGTTTGCTTAATTCGATATCAATAATTTTTTGGATATCTTCTTTTTCAAGTGAATTAAAGACCACTACATCATCTACACGGTTTAAAAACTCTGGTGCAAATGCTTTTTTCAAGGCGTTTTCGATGACACTTTTTGTGTGTTCATCAGCTTGATTTGCTTTTGCAGCAGTACCAAAACCAACACCCTGGCCAAAATCTTTTACTTTTCGCGCACCAATGTTTGAAGTCATGATAATAATGGTGTTCCTGAAGTCAATTTTTCTTCCCAGACTGTCAGTCAAATAACCGTCGTCAAGCACTTGAAGCAGCATATTGAATACATCTGGATGTGCTTTTTCAATCTCATCCAAAAGGACGACTGCATAAGGCTTACGTCTTATTTTTTCAGTGAGTTGTCCTCCTTCTTCATAACCCACGTATCCCGGGGGTGCACCAATGAGTCTCGATACAGAAAACTTCTCCATATATTCACTCATATCAATGCGTATCAAGGCGTTTTCTGAATCAAACAATTCACGGGCAAGCACTTTGGCAAGCTGGGTTTTACCCACTCCAGTCTGACCTAAAAATATAAAGGAACCAATGGGTTTATTAGGATCTTTTAGTCCTGCACGGTTTCTTTGAATGGCTTTTACTACTTTATTAACAGCCTCGTCCTGGCCAATTACCTTTCCTTTAATGCTAACAGGTAATTCTGAAAGCTTTTTGATTTCGGTTTGAGCAATCCTGTTTACAGGCACACCGGTAATCATAGAAACTACTTCAGCAACATTTTCTTCAGAAACAGTTTCCCTGTGAAGTTTTGAATCATTTTCCCATTCTTCCTGTGCAACAGCGAGTTCCTTTTCAAGCCTTTTTTCATCATCCCTTAATTTTGCAGCCTCTTCATATTTTTGCTTTTTGACTACAGAATTTTTTTGTTCCCGAACTTCCTCTAGCTGGGCTTCAATTTTTAATATGGTTTCCGGAACATGAATATTTGTGATATGAACACGTGAGCCTGCTTCATCCATAGCATCAATGGCTTTATCAGGTAGGAACCTCTCAGTCATATAGCGGTTTGTTAAATGCACACATGCTTTTATAGCTTCATCTGTATAGGTCACATTGTGGTGTGATTCATATTTATCTTTTATGTTATTAAGGATTTCTATTGTTTCCTCAACACTTGTGGGTTCAACAATTACTTTTTGAAAACGTCTCTCAAGAGCACCGTCTTTTTCAATATACTGGCGATATTCATCGAGTGTGGTTGCTCCAATACATTGTATTTCGCCACGTGCAAGAGCGGGTTTGAACATATTGGAAGCATCAAGTGAACCCGTGGCACCGCCGGCACCAACAATGGTATGAATTTCATCTATAAATAAAATGATGTCATCATTTTTTTCAAGTTCATTCATCACGGCTTTCATGCGTTCTTCAAACTGTCCCCTGTATTTTGTTCCTGCGACAAGACTTGCGAGGTCGAGAGTCACAACACGTTTGTCATATAGTATTCTTGATACTTTACGCTGTATAATGCGAAGGGCAAGGCCTTCAGCTATTGCCGATTTACCAACGCCGGGCTCTCCAATGAGCAACGGGTTATTTTTCTTTCTTCGGCTTAAAACTTGCGAAACCCTTTGAATTTCTTCTTCACGACCCACAACGGGATCCAACTTACCTTCCTCAGCAAGTGCAGTTAAATCTCTTCCGAAATTATCCAAAACCGGAGTTTTTGATTTTTTCGTAGTTTTTGAAGGTCCTGAAGACCCAAAAGGTGAATCTTTTGAGCTATCACCCGAAGATGCGGGATCGTCATCATCATTTGGAAAAGATTCTGAAGTAGGGGACTGCAGATAATCTTCATCATTTGCAATCATAAATTTGAACTGGTCTTTCACAGAATCGTAATCCAATTTTAATTTGTTGAGTAATTTTGTTGTGGGGTCATTTTCATTCCGTAAAATGCATAACAACAAATGTGCAGTATTTATAGATGAGCTTTGAAATAGTTTAGCCTCCAGAAATGTTGTTTTTAAAGCACGCTCAGCCTGTCGTGTCAAATGAAGATTCTTTTTGTCGTTTGGTATAACAGTCGCATTGGGATTTGCGGGGCTTAATATCTCAACTTTACGTCTCAATTGGTTTAAATCAATATCTAATGCGTTAAGTATGTTGATGGCTTTACCGTTTCCGTCGCGCAACAAGCCCAGCATCAAATGCTCTGTTCCAATAAAATCGTGGCCCAAACGCAAGGCTTCTTCTTTGCTGTATGCAATCACATCTTTAACTCTTGGGGAAAAATTATCGTCCATAGTATTTTTTCTAAGTGTATAAAATTACAAAATAAACTGTACAAAAACTATTCCTAGCTTAAGGGTATGTAGTAAAAAGACAAAAAAACTTTTCAAAAACAAAATAAAAAGTAAAGTATTTATTAACCGATTATTGGAGTTTTTTTGTTAATAAAATAGTGTATAAACGCGCTTTTTTTTAGGCAAAAAAAGCTTTAAAAGCCGTATATTGCCCGATAAATTTAAATTTGATAACCTAAATAATAATCTATATGAATGAAGGTGAAAAATTGATTCCAATCAACATCGAAGATGAGATGAAATCAGCATACATTGACTACTCAATGTCAGTCATTGTGTCACGTGCGCTTCCCGATGTTAGAGATGGAATGAAACCTGTTCACAGACGTGTATTATTCGGAATGCACGAGCTGGGCGTGAGGTCTAATACCGCCCACAAAAAATCAGCAAGAATTGTTGGAGAAGTTTTGGGTAAATATCACCCTCATGGTGATACATCTGTCTATGACGCAATGGTGCGTATGGCTCAGGAATGGAGCTTACGCTATATGCTTGTTGATGGTCAGGGAAACTTTGGTTCCATTGACGGAGATAGCCCCGCTGCAATGCGATATACAGAAGCCCGTATGCGAAAAATATCAGAAGATATGCTTGCAGACATCGACAAAGAAACCGTTGATTTTCAATTAAATTTTGATGACACTCTAGAAGAGCCCACGGTTCTTCCCACCCGTGTCCCCGGTTTGCTTATAAATGGTGCTTCCGGAATTGCTGTGGGTATGGCTACTAATATGCCCCCACATAACCTCTCAGAAGTTATTGACGGAACAATTGCATATATCGATAACAATGATATTGAGATTTCAGAATTAATGACCCATATAAAAGCCCCTGATTTTCCAACAGGCGGTACCATTTATGGCTATGAAGGTGTGAAAGAAGCCTTTGAAACAGGCCGAGGAAGGGTAGTGGTAAGGGCAAAAGTAACTTTTGAAGAAGTCAATGGGAAAGAATCAATTGTAGTAACTGAAATTCCTTACCAAATCAATAAAGCCGACATGATCAAAAAAACGGCAGATTTGGTTAATGAAAAGAAAATAGAAGGTATATCCAACATACGCGATGAATCTGACAGGAACGGAATGCGCATTGTTTATATTTTAAAAAGAGATGCCGTTCCCAATATTGTATTAAATACTCTTTATAAGTATACATCACTTCAATCTTCCTTTAGTGTAAACAATATTGCCCTTGTAAAAGGAAGGCCTCAAATGTTGAATTTAAAACAATTGATTCAGTACTTTGTAGAGCACCGTCACGAGGTTGTAGTAAGAAGAACAGAATACTTACTTCGCAAAGCAGAAGAAAGAGCTCACATTCTGGAAGGTCTCATTATCGCTTCAGACAATATAGATGAAGTGATACGACTCATAAGAGCCTCTTCAAATGCTGATGAGGCCCGTCAAAAATTGATGGAAAGTTTTGAGCTTTCAGAGATTCAAGCGAAAGCCATTGTTGAAATGCGTCTACGTCAATTAACCGGTCTGGAACAAGACAAATTGCGCAGTGAGTATGAAGAACTGATGAAAACCATCCAGGATTACAAAGACATTCTTGCGAGTGTTGAGAGAAGAATGGAAATCATTAAAGAGGAACTTCTCGATATCAAAAATAAATATGGAGATGAAAGAAGATCAACTATTGAATATGCAGGAGGAGATGTTTCCATTACCGATTTAATTGCCGATGAAAAGGTTGTAATTACCATATCGCACGCAGGTTATATAAAACGCACGCCGTTAAATGAATACAAAACCCAAAACAGGGGAGGTGTAGGTCAAAAAGCATCAGCAACTCGTAATGAAGATTTCCTGGAGCATCTTTTTGTTGGAACCAACCACCAATATATGCTTTTCTTCACGCAAAAAGGAAAATGTTTCTGGATGCGTGTTTTTGAAATACCTGAAGGAACCCGAACTTCAAAAGGAAGGGCAATCCAAAATCTGATCAATATTGAGCAGGATGATAAAGTAAAAGCCTTTATTTGTGTCCAGGATTTAAAAGATGAAGACTATATCAATAGCCATTTTGTCATTATGGCAACTAAAAAAGGGCAGGTCAAGAAAACCCCGCTTGAGCAATATTCTAGACCCAGAACAAATGGTATCAATGCGATTACCATTCGTGAAGATGATGAACTGCTTGAAGCTAAACTTACGACCGGTGACAGCCAGATTATGCTTGCGGTTAAATCTGGTAAAGCAGTTCGGTTTGAAGAAGAGAAAACAAGGCCTATGGGCAGAAATGCTTCAGGCGTAAGAGGTATTACCCTTGCAAACGATAAAGATGAAGTGGTTGGAATGATTACCATTGAAAAGCCAAAAGTAGAAACCGTATTAGTAGTTTCTGAGAACGGCTATGGCAAGCGCACCTTTATTGATGACCCCGAGGACGGAGAAGCTATATACCGCATCACCAACCGCGGCGGAAAAGGCGTAAAAACCATTTCGATTACTGAAAAAACAGGAAGTCTTGTAGCAATTAAAAGTGTGAGCGAAACAGATGATTTAATGATTATTAATAAATCAGGTATCGCCATTAGAATGTCTGTAGATGACCTTCGGGTAATGGGCAGGGCCACACAAGGGGTTCGCTTGATAAAAGTAAGGGAAGATGATGCAATTGCTGCTGTGGCAAAAACCATGAAAGATGATGTTGAGGTAGATATACCAGCTGATATGGAGAATGGAACAGATATTGCAGATTCCAATATAACAGAATAGAAACTATAAACTTTTAAAAAATGAAAAAATCAATATTAATAATTGCAGCTTTGTCCATCACTGTAATGACTTATTCCCAAAAGAAAGAATTGAGGCAGGCCTCAAAGGAAATTAAAGAGGGTTCTTTCGTAGAAGCTAAAAATACACTGGCTACAATTGAAGGATCCATAGCTTCAGCAGATGATGATCAAAAAGCAGAATACTACCTTTATAAAGGTCAGGCTTATATGGGGTCTAGCGGTACCGCTGAAAAAGACCTTGTTACTGCGGCCGAGTCTTTCAAAAAGGTAATTGAAATTGAATCTTCCGGAAAACAAAATTACACAGAAGAAGCAAAAAAAGAAATTCAAAATCTAGTAGTAAGATTAGTAAATTCAGCTATTGATGATCAAAATGCCGAGCGTTATGAAGCAGCATCAAATAAACTATATGCAGGGTATACTATCAGTAAAAAAGATACATCTTATTTGTTTTATGCTGCCGGAAATGCTATGAATGCACAAAAATATGACCTTGCCATGAAGCATTACGAAGAATTGTTGGATTTGGGGTATACCGGAATTGAAAAGGAATATGTTGCTACAAGCAGAGAGACCGGTGAAGTAAAACCCTTTGCAAGTGAAGGAGAAAGGGATTTGGAAATTATGTCAGGCAATTATTTTAAACCATCAGAAAGAATGGGTGAGTCAAAACGCCGTCTTATTTTAAGGGATTTAAGTGCAATATATGTTGATAAAGGTGAAGTGGAAAAGGCAAAAAAAATCATTGCTGATGCAAAAAAAGAAAACCCTGATGATATTTCACTTGTCAGAGCTGAAGCGGCACTTGCTTTGAAGCTCAATGATATGAAAACCTATAATCAATTAATGCAAAAAGTAGTTGATTCAGATCCCGAAAACCCTGAGCTTTTTTATAATCTTGGGGTGAGTTCAGCAAGCATCGGCGAAACTGAAAAAGCCATGGAGTATTACACAAAGGCGATAGAATTGGATCCTGATTACCATAACGCAAAAGTAAACATGGCGGTACTGATTCTAGATCAGGAAGATGCAATTATTGAAGAAATGAATTCATTGGGAACTTCTGCTGCAGATAATAAGCGTTATGATGAACTTCGCGATAAAAGGGAAGGAATGTACAAAGAAGCTGTACCATATTTGGAAAGCGCTTTTCAAGCAAGGCCAGATAATGTAAATATTGCGAGAACCCTCATGAATATTTACTCCATAACCGGAGAGGATGCAAAATTCAATGAGATGAAAGCAAAAGTTGAAGCTTTAGAAGACAATTAATATCCTTAAAATGTTACATAAAAAAGCCGGGAATTTTCCCGGCTTTTTTAGTTTAGTAAATCTAAATCTTATATAATTCTTTTAATTACCCTGAGTTTATGGCTATGTTTTTTGGTTTCGGTATTAAAAATTCCGCTGTGATCTAAACGATCAATACGCACTTTACCGTGGGCGTGAATTATGTGATTGTCAGACATGATGATGCCCACATGTGTGATTATACCTTCTTCATTATCAAAAAATGCAAGGTCCCCGGGTTCACTTTCCTCAATAAAACTTAAAGACTCTCCTTGGGTGGCCTGTTGTTTTGCATCCCGAAAAAGCTTATGACCGTTTAATTTGTAAACCATTTGTGTAAAACCGCTGCAGTCTATGCCAAAAGGAGTTTTTCCGCCCCATAAATAGGGGGTGTTAAGATACATTAACGCCGTTAAAACAAGATGTTCTTTTGGGAGGGCGCCTTGGTGAAAATTACCATCGTGGGAGTGGTTCAATAAAGAAATCACGTTGAGGTTTGATCCCATGGGAATTGCAATGAGTTGTCCTGATGCATCAGAAACAAATTCCATGATATCAGAAGTGAGCTTGGGGGCGGTTTCGGTTAATCGATGATATTCTTCAGATGATATTTCAAAATACTGTTTGCAATCAATCCAGCCCTCATAGTCGTCGTGTATCATACGGATTTTACACCATGTCTTTCGCACTTCAGTAATTTTAAAGTGATCACCATATAAAAGTTGGGTAACCATTTCACTGGTATTAGAAGCTTCCAGTCTTACGGGCACTATACTTAAATTACAAAAGCCGTAGTTCATTAAAGAGTATGTTGGATTGAATTCATTAGCAACACTATCTAATCATTTGATTCAATCAATTTGGTTAAATGCGCTCAATTACCATAGCTGATGCGCCACCACCACCATTACAAATTGCTGCAGCACCAATTTTTCCATTGTTTTGTTCCAGGACATTGAGTAGTGTAATTAAAATGCGCACACCACTACAACCCAGAGGATGGCCTAAAGAAACAGCTCCTCCGTTCACATTTACATTTTTATCGGTAAGTCCTAAAAGTTTCATGTTTGCAAGCCCGACAACAGCAAAAGCCTCGTTGAATTCAAAGAAATCAACATCTTCAATTGAAATACCTGCTTTATCTATTGCCAAAGGGAGGGCTTTGGCAGGAGCGGTAGTAAACCATTTGGGTTCTTGTGCAGCATCTGCATAACTTTTAATATAAGCTAGGGGCTTTAAGCCCAATTCATTTGCTTTTTCTTCACTCATTAAAACCATTGCGCCAGCACCATCATTGATAGTCGAGGAATTGGCAGCTGTAACGGTTCCGTCTTTAGAGAAAGCCGGTCTCAACGATGGGATTTTATCAATAAAAACGTTTCTGTATTCTTCATCTTCAGAGACAATTACTGGTTCACCGCGACGCTGGGGGACTTCAACAGGAACAATTTCATTTTCAAATTTTCCTTCTTTCCACGCCAATGCAGCGCGTTTGTATGATTGAACAGCAAATGTGTCCTGCTCTTCTCTGGAAAAATTATGTTCTGTGGCACAGAGGTCAGCACAAACACCCATAGCATTTTTGTCATAAGCATCAACAAGTCCATCCTTTTGCATGCCGTCTTCCATAGTTACAGGTCCAAATTTATTTCCGCTGCGCATATGTGTATAGTGAGGAATATTACTCATACTTTCCATACCCCCAGCAACGACAATATCTACATCGCCAGATTTTATGGCTTGAGCAGCTTGCATAACGGCTTTCATTCCGGAAGCACATACTTTGTTAACTGTTGTACAACTTACAGTATCAGGAATTCCAGCACCCATAGATGCTTGTCTGGCAGGTGCCTGACCCACTCCGGCCTGCACAACATTTCCCATTAAAACTTCTTGAACGAGTTCCGGTTTTAAATTTATTTTTGCAAGGGCACCTTTTATTGCGATACTGCCCAATTGTGTAGCAGTTAGTGACGATAAACCACCCATAAAACTTCCAATTGGAGTTCTAGCTGCTGATACTATAACTACTTTTTTACTCATGAAATTTTTAATATTTATTGAAGAGTCAAATTTAAACAATTAAAAAGGAATTATCAATTTTTATAAAGCTTTATGAAGGGTGAAAAATCCAACTTTAAAGGCATGCTAATTTTTAAAACCAGATTATGTTTTAATTTAATAAATGCTTAATATTTAAAATTATATTAATAATATTTAATAAAACATTATATATTTTATAATACATAATGAGTACATTTGTTAACGTTAATAAACTAAATCAAACAAAATACAGTAATTATGAAAAATTTAATGTTAATGATAATTGTTTTAATGCCCTTTATTTTGAGTGCACAAAACAATGAAAATAAGAAAAAAGAAACAACTGTTGAAAAAGTAACCGTTGTGGGAACTGATGTGGAAACAGTATCTAAAACAGATGTTGATACTGAAAAAAGCATCGTGAAAGTAGAAGGAACTGAAGAAACCAATCAGAGCTCAAGGGAAGAAAAAGTTGTTGATCAAAAAACTACAAAGATTGACGTTGATAAAAAACGGGATGATGGTACAGCCATTGATGGTATTCAACGTGGTAAACCCACAGAAGTAGCAACAAAAGAAGTAATGATTGATGGTAAAAAGTGCACATGTGTTTGTGATGAGAAAAAAGATAAGGCGATAGATTAAATTCTTTTGCTTTACTAATCAATAAAATTAACCGGCCTATACTAAATAGGTCGGTTTTTATTTTTTATTTTAGCAGGAATTAAAATTCATTTAGAATGAGAGTTGCTTGTCTGGTATTATTAGCTTTTGTCTCCGTTTTGACAGTGAATTCCCAACATAAGAAAGCTTATACAATTTATACTTCAGAGGGGGTCGAGATTGGATATGAAGAAGTGGTGAATCAACTTGATGAAAAAGAAATCATATTATTTGGTGAACAGCATAACAGTGCTATTGCTCACTGGCTTCAGCTTGAGATAACAACAGATCTTATTGAAACAGATAGTGTAGTACTTGGTGCAGAAATGTTTGAAGCAGATAATCAACAGGCTTTAAACTCTTATCTTAAAAGGGAAATAGACCAAAAAGGGCTGGACACGCTGGCAAGATTGTGGAGCAACTATAAAACAGATTACAAACCTCTGTTGGATTTAGCTAAAAATAATGACTTAACTTTTATTGCGACAAATATTCCACGTCGATATGCGAATTTGGTCTATAGAAATGGTTTTCCTGTACTTGACACCCTTTCTGAACAAGAGAAAAATTGGATAGCTCCTTTGCCTATTCCTTTTGATCCCGATTTGCCTACCTATAAAAATATCCTTGAGATGATGGGTGATCACGGTACTCCTGAACTTGTGAAAGCCCAGGCTATCAAAGACGCAACGATGGCATATTTTATTCTGAAAAAAAGAAAAGAAAACGCTAAATTTATACATTACAATGGTGCCTACCACAGTGACTATTATGAAGGAATTTTGTGGTATTTAAAGTTAACGGAACCTGATTTGAAATATGGTACCCTTTCCACGGTTACTCAAAAGGATATTTCATTTTTAGAAGAGGAGCATTCCGGTAAAGCTGACTTTATAATTGTTGTGGACGAAAAAGTGACAAAAACCTATTAATAAAAACCATGAGTTCATTCAAGCAAATTATATTTCTACTTTTTTTATTTAGTTTAAACTCGTTTGGACAAGAAATCGCTGTCTTAAAATATAATGGAGGAGGGGATTGGTATGCAAACCCAACATCATTGCCCAATCTTATCAGGTTTTGCAATCAAAACATCAACACAAAACTGGATGACAAACCCCAAACCGTTGAAACATCAAGTGTGGAAATATTTCAATACCCTCTGGTTCATATGACAGGTCATGGAAATGTTTTCTTTACTCCGGAAGATCAGGAGAACTTGCGAAAATACCTCTTGAGTGGAGGTTTTTTACATATTGATGACAATTATGGAATGGATGTTTTCTTGAGGCCCGAACTCAAAAAACTTTTTCCTGAAAAAGAACTTGTCGAGTTGCCGGCTTCCCATCCCATTTTTGACTATCACTATAAATTTCAAAATGGAATTCCTAAAATACACGAGCACGATAACAAACCCCCGCAGGCTTTTGGGATTTATCATGAAGATCGGCTTATTGTTCTGTATACTTATGAGACAGATTTAGGGAATGGCTGGGAAAATCAGGAAATTCACAACAATCCTGAAGAAGTGAGACAAAAAGCATTGCAAATGGGCGCTAATATTGTAAAATATGCTTTTGAAAATTAAATACAGTAAGTTATAATGGAATCAAAAATTATAGCAAAAGGCATTTTACGGGCATTGGCTGCAGTGGTGGGGTTTATAGCCTTGGGCTGGTTTTTGTATAAAATCCAGAGTGTTATTGTTTATATAGCCCTTTCAATTGTTGTGACGCTCATTGGCAGGCCCATTATCTATTTCTTGAGAAATAAACTGCGCCTTCACAACCTTCTTTCTGTTATTATAACGATGCTTCTCATTTTTGGGGTATTTGTAGGGCTCTTGCTACTGTTTATTCCTTTAATTAAACAACAAAGTATCAACCTTTCCTTGTTGGATATAGACTCTTTATCTGCCACTGTTGAGAATTTATACAGGGAAATAGTAACTTATTTTTCAGGAAATAATATTGACATTGAATCAAGGTTCAGGGAGTCAGATTTTATTAGAAATTTTGATTTTAATTTTATTCCTGACTTCATTAACTCATTTTTATCTGCATTGGGGACCTTTAGTATAGGATTGTTCTCTGTTATATTCATTTCTTTTTTCCTGTTAAAAGACAGTAAATTACTTGAGCAAGGCATATTAACCTTTATTCCTGATGATAAAGAAGCGCGGTTTGAAAACTCACTCACTAAAATTAAAAATCTTTTATCAAGCTACTTTATAGGATTGGTTTTTCAAATATTTATCCTGTTTGTATTTTATTCTTTTGTGCTTCTTTTATTTGGTATCAAAAACGCCATTGTTATTGCTTTTTTATGTGCCTTGCTGAATATCATACCCTATCTCGGTCCACTTATTGGTGCTTTTGTAATGATATTCTTATCAATGACCAGCAATATAAATCAAGACTTCAGTACGGTGATTTTGCCAACGACTATTTATGTAATGATTGGGTTTTTAATTGGTCAATTAATTGATAATTTTATTAGTCAACCGCTGATATACTCTAATAGTGTGCGTTCTCATCCTTTGGAAATATTTTTAATTATTATAATTGGGGGAATGCTCTTTGGGGTAATTGGAATGATTGCGGCGGTACCTGTTTATACGGTTATAAAAGTGATATCCAAGGAGTTTTTGTCAGAGAACAAAATCGTCATGAGATTGACTAAAGATTTATAGTGATCATTTGAATAAGGCTATTTTAAATACAGAGGTAGAGGAATTTATAAATAATAATCTGGATGCTAATCTTGTAAAAATTGCATTAAAAGGCTCTCCTTTTCCAGATGTTACGATTCAGGAATTGATAACCCAGATTGAAAGTAAAAACAAAGCCAAAGAAAAACTTCCTTCCTGGTTTGCTGCAGCAAATATATATTATCCGCCGAAGCTTAATCTTGAACAAACTTCTTCTGAACTTACAGCTCAATACAAAGCAAATTTAGTAGCCGGTAAAAGCCTTGCAGATATAACCGGTGGACTGGGCATTGACAGTTATTATTTTTCCAAAAGCATTGAAAAAGTTTTCCATTATGAAATTAATACTGAACTTTCTCAAATCGCTGAACACAATTTATCCCAGTTAAAATCAAATGTTACCTGTATTTCAGGCAATGGAATTGAATCTATCCGCGAGGCATATTTTGACATTATTTATATTGACCCGTCAAGGCGTCATGAGAGCAAGGGCAAAGTCATTTATTTAAAGGACTGTGAACCCAATATTGTAGAAAATCTAAACTATCTATTGCAACGTTGCAAAGTATTAATGGTTAAAACATCACCAATGCTAGATATTACAGTAGGTTTGCAAGAATTAAAGCATGTCTTTGAAATTCATATTGTTGCTGTTAAAAATGAGGTCAAGGAACTGCTCTGGCTTGTTAAAAAAGGATATACCGGCGGGGTATTTTTGAAAACAGCAAACCTCAAATTAAAAAAATCAGAATTCTTTGAAGCTCCTTTGCATGAAAGCGGAAGTATCGAATATTCCACTCCCGAAAAATACCTTTATGAACCAAATGCTGCCATAATGAAAAGCGGTTTGTTTTTTGAATTATATAAGCAGTATGAAGTAAAAAAAGTAGCTGGGAATACCCATTTATTTACAAGTAACAAAAAAATATCGTTTCCCGGAAGAAGATTTGAAATTCTCAATGTGATACCTTATACTAAACCTGAGGTTAAAAAATACTTTATGGGAACGAAAGCAAATATCAGCACTCGCAATTTTCCGGAAACAGCCCCGGAATTAAAAAAACGCTGGAAAATAAAGGATGGAGGTGATAAATATCTGTTTTTCACGACCTGTGAAGATAAAAGGAAAGTTATTTTAGAATGTGTTAAAATTTAACCTTAAAAATTCAGTATTTTTGTTGTGTTGTTTCAGATGATAACTTACATTTGCAACCGCGTTTAAAAATGCGTTACGTTCTATACAAAAGGAGAGTTGCCAGAGTGGTTAATGGAGCAGTTTGCTAAACTGTCGACGGGTAACTGTCGCGTGGGTTCGAATCCCACACTCTCCGCAAAAAAACACCTCGGGGTGTAGCGTAGCCCGGTTATCGCGCCTGCTTTGGGAGCAGGAGGCCGCAGGTTCGAATCCTGCCACCCCGACAATTAAAGTGTGGATTTCCATTCTTTAATACTACTTTCTTTATCAAAATTAAATAATCCAGGTCGCGTAGCTCAGCTGGATAGAGCATCTGCCTTCTAAGCAGACGGTCAGAGGTTCGAATCCTCTCGCGATCACTTCTTAAACCCTTTGAAATCAAGCGATTTACAAAGGGTTTTCTTTTCTATTTATTTTTTCATTACATTTATTGTGGGTTTTATTATTTTATGGTGTTTTATTTCTACATATTATATTCAAACAAACTAGATCGGTTTTATCTGGGACATACTGGTGATTCTTTAGATGAACGATTAAAAAAGCATCTTTCAAATCACAAAGGTTTTACCTCAAGAGCCAAGGATTGGGAGGTATGTTATTTTGAAACTTTTTCTGCAAAGAGTTTGGCTTATCAAAGAGAATTACAAGTAAAACGAATGAAATCAAGAAAGTATATTGAAAATCTATTAGCTATCAGAGGATAGAGCATCCCGACCTTGAGTCGGGACGGTCAGAGGTTCGAATCCTCTCGCGACCACTTAAAAGCCCCCGAAAAAGGGGCTTTTTTCATTTTTATTATTCCTTCCTGATATTTTATTTAACCCGAGACATATAAGTTTTCGATATTTTTTTACTTTAGCAGACTAATTAACCAAAATCTGTCATGGAAAAAACTACAGAAGTCAAGAAAAAGGGCTTGGTAAACAAAGCACTTGATTTAGTTGAAAAACTGGGGAATAAACTACCCGATCCTGCAATTTTATTTTTTTATCTCTTAATTTTCGTTTGGGTCCTATCTGCAATCCTGTCTCCATTTGATTTTGGGGAAGTCCACCCAATGACCGGAAATAGTTTGAACGTGCAAAATTTACTTACGGGAACCCAACTAGCCGGGTTTCTCGCCAGTATGGTAAATACCTTTGTGCTTTTTGCTCCATTAGGAATTGTTTTGGTTGCTATGCTTGGAGTGGGTGTAGCAGAGCATTCGGGATGGATTGATGCGGGGTTGAAAAAACTCCTAAACTTTACTCCCAAACAGTTGCTTACCCCAATGCTTATTTTAATAGCTATCGTAAGCCACACTGCTGCAGATGCCGGGTATGTTTTGGTAATTCCGCTGGGAGGTGTAATCTTTTATGCCGCAGGCCGCCACCCTTTAGCAGGTATTGCAGCAGCTTTTGCAGGGGTATCAGGAGGATTTTCAGCAAACTTTATCCCTTCTGCCATTGACCCGCTTATTATGAGTTTCACACTTGAAGCGGCAAGAATCCTGGATCCTGCAATTAATTTAAATCCTTTAAATAACTGGTATTTCACTTCGGCCTCAACATTATTGATAGTACTTGTGGGCTGGTGGATTACAGATAAAATAATTGAACCCAGGCTTTCTAAAGTTAAAGTAGATGGAGATGAAGACCAGATGCCAAAAATGGAGCAGGTTACATCCAAAGAAAGTAAGGCTTTCTGGATGGGGCTTTTAGCAATGGTTTTAGGTATTGTAGGTTTGTTTTTATGGGCATATCCTGAAAATTCAGCCTTAAGAGGTCCTGACATGGTGGATCCTGAAATTCAATCACTCACCTCATTCCACGCGCCGTTAATGAAGGCCATTGTACCCTTAATCTTTGTCTTGTTATTAATTCCGGGACTTGTTTTTGGATTTGTATCAGGCAGGTATAAATCTTCAAGGGATTTGATAAAAAGTATGACAAAATCCATGGAAAGTATGGGTTATTATATTGTAATGGCCTTTTTCTGTGCGCTTTTTATTGATGCTTTTTCTCGTTCAAACATTGGTCTTTTAATTGCCATAAAAGGAGCAAACTTCCTTCAGGCACTCGAATTACCGGGTCAAATCACAATTGTTGGAATTGTAATACTCAGTGCATTTGTGAATTTAATGGTGGGCTCTGCATCAGCAAAATGGGCGCTTATAGCTCCCATCTTTGTTCCAATGTTAATGCAGCTGGGTATATCGCCTGACCTTACGCAAGCAGCTTATCGGGTAGGGGATTCTGTTTCCAATATTATTACACCATTATTACCTTATTTTCCATTAGTGGTTGTTTTTAGTCAACGCTATGTCAAAGGAATGGGAATTGGAACTTTGATTTCGATGATGTTACCCTATTCAGTTATATTTTTAGTTGCGTGGACTATATTCTTACTGGTTTACTGGTGGCTGGGAATCCCATTGAGTTTTGAGGCCAATTACCTCTATCCGGCTCCATAACATTATTACTATTTCTAATATTATAAAAGATGTTTATTGATTTTCAGTAAACATCTTTTTTTATTCTCAATATTTGAACTGAAGGTGTATCTTTGCACCCTTTAAAAACGATATTATATGAAAGCCGGAATCGTAGGTCTTCCCAATGTAGGTAAATCCACATTATTCAATTGCTTGTCAAATGCCAAAGCCCAAAGTGCAAACTTCCCTTTTTGTACAATAGAACCCAATATTGGCGTGGTGAATGTTCCTGACACCAGATTGCAAAAACTGGAATCTTTGGTGAATCCGGAACGTGTGCTTCCGGCCACAGTTGAGATTGTCGACATCGCCGGTCTGGTAAAAGGAGCCAGTAAAGGAGAAGGTCTGGGAAATCAATTCCTTGGGAACATCAGAGAAACTGATGCTATTCTTCATGTGTTGCGATGTTTTGACAATGACAATGTGGTTCACGTTGACGGCTCCGTAAATCCAATCAGGGATAAAGAAACCATCGATATGGAACTTCAGTTGAAAGACCTGGAAACAGCAGAGAAAAAACTGGAGAAAGTAAAACGTGCCGCCAAAACCGGAAACAAAGAAGCCCAAAAAGAAGAAGAAGCACTATTAAAAGTGAAAAAAGGCCTGGAAGCAGGTATTTCAGTAAGGGCTATTGATTTTTCGGATGCTGAAAGAGAGGAGTTTATTGCTCCACTTCAATTCATTACAGACAAACCGGTAATGTATGTTTGTAATGTTGATGAAGGCTCAGCGGTAAATGGAAACAAATATGTAGAACTCGTAAAAGAAAACGTAAAAAATGAAAATGCAGAAGTATTGGTGTTGGCAGTAGGAACTGAAGCCGATATCACCGAATTGGAGACTTATGAAGAGCGACAAATGTTTTTGGAGGATTTAGGGCTCGATGAGGCCGGATCAGCAAAACTCATTCGTTCTGCATACAGATTGCTAAACCTTCAAACTTATTTCACAGCCGGAGTTAAAGAAGTGCGTGCCTGGACAATTCCTGTTGGTGCAACTGCTCCTCAAGCTGCCGGAGTCATTCACTCAGATTTTGAAAAAGGATTCATCAGGGCAGAAGTGATTGCTTATGATGATTATGTAAGTTTGGGAAGCGAAGCCAAAGTCAAAGAAGCCGGAAAAATGAGGGTAGAAGGGAAGGAATACATCGTCAAGGATGGTGATGTGATGCATTTTAGATTCAATGTATAAATTCAATGAAAAAGCGCTCGAAATGAGCGCTTTTTTATTAGTTCTTTTGCAGCATATACTTTTCAGCCAGCTCACCTTCAATAGCTCGCCCTTCACGGTCCAGTTGCTTTAAATGATTTTCACCCACTTTGAAAAGTGTGGCATTGCCATCTTTTTTATTGGTCAGAACAACTGTGGAGCCGCCTTCAGTCCATTGTAAATCCCCGGTTTCTTCAAAAACAGTTTCCTCTTTGCCTAAATAAATTCTCTTAATAGTGTAAGTATTATTATCAAGCAAAGTAACTTCGGTTTGAATACCTTCACAATCAGCACAGGGTAAGATGCCTTGATAGGTTCCGTGCCAATCCAGGGTATTTTCCGAAGTGTGCATATCGGGGACTTGTTGCACTTTGGTGTTAGTTTCAATGATATCGGTTTCTGTAGTTTTGTTGTTTTTACACGAAAAAAAAGCTACAAAGATAATTGATAAAATGACTAGTTTTTTCATTGTTGATTAAATAAAGTTTCTCTACAAATTTAACAAACCTTTTATTTCCAAAAGTTTATTTTTAGTCAAAATTTGAAAAATTTTGGATATAATTTTCTTAACAAAATGAACCGTTCTATTGTTAATTACTTTCTATTTTGGAGGTTTCATTTTTTAGCCTGAAGTCTTATATTAGCGGGTCTATCATAAATTTTAATATGGCTAAAGAAACCCAATATACCGAGGACAATATACGTTCCCTGGACTGGAAAGAGCACATCAGGATGCGCCCGGGAATGTACATCGGAAAGCTTGGTGACGGTTCTTCACCTGATGATGGTATTTACATACTTTTAAAAGAAGTGTTGGACAACTCCATTGACGAATATGTGATGGGAGCCGGTAAAACCATTGAAATACGCATCAAAGACAAAGAAGTCAAAGTGCGTGATTATGGCCGTGGTATTCCACTGGGAAAAGTGGTGGATGTGGTCTCCAAGATGAATACAGGAGGGAAATATGATACTCGTGCCTTTAAAAAATCTGTCGGATTGAATGGTGTGGGTACCAAAGCCGTAAACGCGCTTTCCTCTTTTTTCAGGGTGGAATCAGTAAGGGAAAATCAGATAAAATATGCCGAGTTTGAACAAGGAAACCTCTTGGTTGACCCAACACCCGAAGAATCTTCTTCACGCCGCGGGACAAAAGTAATTTTTATTCCTGATGAAACCATATTTAAAAACTTCAGGTACCGCAATGAGTATGTTTCCAAAATGCTCAAAAACTATGTCTATCTCAACCGCGGACTGACCATCGATTTTAACGGGGAAAAATACTATTCAGAAAACGGACTTAAAGATTTACTGGAAGAAAATATCCATCACGATGATATTTTATATCCCATCATCCACCTGGAATCTGAAGATATTGAAATCGCGCTTACACACAGTAAAACCCAGTATAGTGAGGAGTATCATTCCTTTGTCAACGGGCAAAACACAACACAAGGTGGAACCCATTTAAATGCCTTCAGGGAAGCCTTTGTCAAGACCATCCGGGAATTTTACGGAAAGAATTTTGAAGCGAGCGATATCAGAAAATCCATTGTTTCAGCAATCAGTATCAAGGTGATGGAACCGGTTTTTGAAAGCCAAACCAAAACAAAACTGGGTTCGACAGATATGGGCGGCAATTTACCAACCGTGCGTACTTTTATTATTGATTTTGTAAAAAAACATTTAGACAATTACCTGCACAAAAATCCGGAAACAGCTGATAAATTACAACGCAAAATCCTCCAGGCAGAACGCGAAAGAAAAGAGCTTTCCGGGATTAGAAAATTAGCAAAAGAACGTGCTAAAAAAGCGAGCTTACATAATAAGAAATTACGTGATTGCCGCATTCACCTGCACGATACAAAATCGGATCGCCAGCTGGAAACCACCTTGTTTATTACAGAAGGGGATTCTGCAAGTGGTTCCATTACAAAAAGCCGGGATGTGAACACACAGGCCGTTTTCAGTCTAAAAGGGAAGCCTTTGAACTGCTATGGCTTGTCCAAAAAAATAGTTTACGAAAACGAAGAATTCAACCTGCTTCAGGCAGCGCTGAATATTGAAGAAAGCATTGAGGACTTGCGTTACAACAACATTGTAATCGCTACAGATGCCGATGTGGACGGAATGCACATCCGTTTGTTGCTCATTACTTTTTTCCTTCAGTTCTTTCCGGAAGTAATCAAAGAAGGGCATTTGTATATTTTACAGACGCCGCTCTTTCGTGTAAGGAATAAAAAAGAAACTATTTATTGCTATTCAGAAGAAGAACGCGTGAATGCCATTGAAAAATTAAAACCAAAACCCGAAATCACTCGATTCAAGGGACTTGGGGAGATTTCACCTGATGAATTCAAACATTTTATAGGTGCTGATATCCGGCTTGACCCGGTCATGTTGGAACGTAGTATGTCCATTGAGGAATTGCTTTCGTTCTATATGGGCAAAAACACGCCCGAAAGACAAGAGTTTATCATTGATAACCTCAAATTTGAAGTAGATAAAGTAGAAGAAACAGTTTAACCCATTTTGTCCTAAATAAGACCATTTTAATGAGCGACGACCAAAACCCAAATGAAGAAGAGTTTCCAATTCAAGATGATGGAAATGTGACGGGAGACACCATTATCAAGGTAAACGGCATGTTTAAAGACTGGTTTCTGGATTATGCCTCTTATGTAATCCTGGAACGCGCGGTACCTGCCATTGAAGATGGTTTTAAGCCGGTACAGCGTCGCATTATGCAATCCTTAAAAGATCTTGATGACGGCCGCTATAACAAGGTAGCCAACATCGTGGGTCATACGATGCAGTATCACCCACACGGTGATGCCAGTATTGCAGATGCAATGGTACAAATAGGGCAGAAGGACATTTTGATTGATACACAAGGAAACTGGGGGAATATTTTAACCGGTGACAGTGCAGCAGCATCCAGATATATTGAAGCACGGCTTTCAAAGTTTGCTTTAGATGTGGTGTATAACCCAAAAGTAACTCCCTGGCAGCTGTCTTACGACGGAAGGAGAAAAGAACCCATCAACCTTCCGGTGAAATTCCCAATGCTATTGGCTCAAGGCGCTGAAGGAATCGCCGTAGGGCTTTCCACAAAAATATTGCCTCACAACTTCAATGAACTCATTGAAGGTTCTATTAAACATTTACAGGGAAAAAAATTCACGATTTACCCTGATTTTCCCACAGGAGGAATCGCAGATATTACCAATTACAACGACGGTTTGAGAGGAGGGAAGGTGCGTGTGCGCGCCAAAATTCATCAACTGGATAAAAACACTTTGGTGATAACCGAAATTCCTTTTGGAACCAATACTTCCTCATTAATTGACTCCATTTTAAAAGCCAATGACAAAGGGAAAATTAAGATTAAAAAAATAGACGACAATACTTCAGCTGAAGTTGAAATACAGATTCATTTGCCTTCAGGTCTTTCGCCAGATAAAACCATTGATGCGCTGTATGCCTTTACGGCTTGTGAAACCTCCATTTCGCCTTTAGGCTGTGTGATTGAAGATAACAGACCACTGTTTGTTGGTGTTTCTGAAATGCTGAGACGCTCCACAGACCGAACAGTTGAATTACTGAAAGCCGAATTGCAAATCCAACTCGATGAACTCGAGGAACAATGGCATTTTGCATCCCTGGAACGCATTTTTATCGAAAACAGGATTTACCGCGATATTGAAGAAGAAGAAACTTGGGAAGGTGTTATTGCTGCTATTGACAAAGGGTTACAACCTCATATAAAACATTTAAAACGCGCCATTACAACAGATGACATTGTGAGGTTGACCGAAATCAGGATTAAGCGTATTTCAAAATTTGATATTGATAAAGCCCAACAAAAGATTGATTCGCTTGAGGATCAAATTGCGCAAATAAAAAATTATCTCGATAACCTTATTGAGTATGCAATTAATTATTTTAAGCGTTTGCGAAAAGATTATGGCGATGGCCGGGAGCGCAAAACCGAACTGAAAATATTTGATGATATCGAGGCCACAAAAGTGGTAATCAGAAACACAAAGCTCTATGTTAATAGAGAAGAAGGTTTTGTGGGAACTGCCTTGAAAAAGGACGAATATGTCACCGACTGCAGCGATATCGACGACATCATTGTTTTTACCGAAGATGGTAAAATGATGGTCACAAAAGTAGATACCAAAACCTTTGTGGGTAAAAATATTATCCACGTGGCTGTCTTTAAGAAAAAAGACAAACGCACCATTTATAATATGATTTACCGTGATGGTGCCAAAGGAGCTTCTTATGTCAAGCGATTTGCCGTTACCGGAACTATAAGGGACAATGAGTATGAAATGACCCAAGGGAATAAAGGTTCCAAAGTGTTGTATTTTACAGCAAATCCCAACGGTGAAGCCGAAATTGTACAGGTTTTGTTGAGACAGACAGGAAGTATCAAGAAACTCAAATTTGAACTGGATTTCGCTGACATTCTCATTAAAGGAAGAAATTCTAAAGGAAATATCGTTTCAAAATACCCAATCAAACGCATCGAACTCAAAGAAAAAGGCCTGTCGACACTCAAACCAAGAAAAATTTGGTTTGATGACACAGTACAACGATTGAATCTTGATGCCAGGGGCGAATACCTGGGAGAATTCAGAAAAGATGACAGATTGTTGATTATCAATCAATCAGGAAAAATAAAAACCGTCATTCCTGATGTAACACTGCGTTTTGATGATGGCATGATATTGCTGGAGAAATGGAGGCCTAAAAAACCTGTTTCAGCGATATACTGGGAAGGTGAGAAGGAATTGTTTTATGTAAAACGCTTTTTGGTTGAGAATGAGGATAAGGAAGAAATATTCATTACAGAGCACCCTAAATCTTATTTGGAAATCATTTCCACCGACTACAAACCGGTGGTAGAACTGGAGTTTTACAAACCACGTGGTAAAGAACAAAAAGAAAATCAGCAAATAAATCTCGAAGAGTTTATCGCCATCAAAGGAATCAATGCGCAGGGCAATCAATTGACCAAGGAGAAAGTGAAGCAGATTAATTTACTGGAACCTTTACCATTTGATGAACCGGAGGATGTGCCTGCTGAAGAAATGGAAGTGGTAGACGAAGAAAATGTAAAAAACAGCCCTGAAAAAAGTGATACAAAATCTGATTCTAAAGATAATGAAGATTCGCGTGATGAAAATGGCCAGATTACTTTAAGACTGGATTGACATGAGAGGATTTTTTAAGGAGTTTAAAGAATTTGCGGTTAAAGGTAATATGATGGATATGGCCATTGGTATTATCATTGGTGCTTCATTCAATGCAGTTGTGAATACTTTGGTGAAAAAGATCATCATGCCTCCGCTTACCCTTTTGACTAAGGGAATTAACTTCGAGGATAGGAAATTTGTATTACGAGAAGAAGAAGTCGGTCTAAATGGGAAAATAGTCGATCCTGAAGTCGCTATTGGTTATGGCGAAATGATAAGTGTATTGCTTGATTTCCTCATTGTAGCCTTTACTATTTATCTTGTTGTTAGATTTCTGAACAGGCTAAGAAAACGTTCTGAAAATCCAAAAGATAAAGCAGTGGAAACTCCTAAAAATATTGAGCTTCTTTCCAATATAGAAAACCTTTTAAAAGAACAGAACACGCTTTTAAAAAATCAAAAAAGAAAAGAAGACTAATCTACCTTTACTGCTGTACCACGTTCCTTATTGGTTTGTCCCACAATATTATACTCAAAAGTATAGGTGTTTTTATCTGTGGTAAGAATTTTCATGTGAATGGCTTTTTCTTCAGCCATGTTTTTAGGATTGAGTTTTTTTACAATATACTCGCAATCGTTAATCCAGCGTACGCTTGAAGTATCAACTTTGCCTTCAAAATAATCTATTTCAATACTGTCATTGCGCACAAAGGTTGTTTTTAAGACTTCAGCGCCTACCATGGCTTCAAATTCAAAAGTACCCGTCCTGAAATCTTCACAGTTCCTTTCAGGATTGTAGCACGAATTAAAGAGTAATGTTAACAGTAATAACAATAGAAAACGCATAGCTATTTTTTTGCAAATTTCTGTAAAAAAATGGAAGGTAACTAATTTTTATATTCTTTAAATGTCCCGTCTTTGTAGAAAAGAATAATACGCTCAATATTTTTATCAGAATCTAAAACTGATATCTTTCCGGGTGATTGAGTTTCTTTTTCATTGCTCTCATTTTTCAGGGGAGGTGATGTTTGCGAGACGTTATCTTCAGGAAATTCAATTTCAGGATCCGAATCGGGAAAACTACCCTTACCGTTTAACAGCCAATATAATTTTACTTCCGGAAATTTTTCCAATACTTTCATCACAAATTCCAAACTCGGTTTGTTCCTTCCGGATAACAAATGGGAAATACTGGAACGGTTAAAATCAATCGTATCTGCGAAGGCAGAGGAGGATAAACCATAATAATCCATTACTTTTTGAAGTCTGGAAGCAAAAGCGTCACTGTTTACCATTGTAAATTATTTCAACCTATTATTAGGTTACAAATGTAATGTATTATTGTAAACAATGCAATATAAACATCAAAATAAACTAAATATAATTAAACTTTTACTTCTGATTACACTAATTATATCATTGATATATATATACTTAAATATGTAAAAATACATTTTAATATATTGTTAGTAAATACAGTATTCAGTTGAATAAACACAGCTTAAATTAGTTTACATTAAACAACTTATAGACTTATTAACACGTTTACATTTGTAAACTTACACTTGTTTACATTTGTAGTCGATTAGGATTATGAATTTAAGTACACTCTATAGTAAGCACAAACAAGAAAACCTTTTTGGGAGATATATTCCTCCTGAGAAGATCGAACCTCTTTTGTTTTATTATCAATCAAAATTTGAAATAAAAGATATTGGAAGTTCTGAAAAAGGAAGAAAAATTCATTCTATTAAATTAGGTTCCGGTGAATTTAAAATTTTTATTTGGTCACAAATGCATGGGAATGAATCAACAACTACCAAGGCTATTTTTGATTTAATCCAATTTTTAAGCACTAAAGGTGATTTACAAACTCAAATTTTAAATCATTTCACACTTTTAATTATTCCTATGCTGAACCCTGACGGATCGAGGCTCTATACACGTGTCAATGCTAATAGTGTTGATTTAAACCGCGATGCAAAGACACAAACTCAAAAGGAATCAAAGGCTTTAATGGATTCTTATAAATCCTTTAAGCCTGATTTGTGTTTGAATATGCACGATCAACGCACTATATTCTCAGTAGGGGATACAAACAAATCTGCCATAGTCTCATTTTTAGCTCCGGCAGCAGATGAATCAAAAACAATAACACCGGCAAGGATTTTTGCAATGCAAGCGATTGCTGCCATACAAAGTATACTGGAAGAATTCATCCCGGGGCATATCAGTCGGTTTGACGATACTTTTAATGAAAACTGTATTGGTGATACCTTCCAATCAATGCAGACGCCCACTATTTTATTTGAAGCCGGGCATGTTCCCGGTGATTATCAAAGGGAAAAGACAAGGGAATATATATTTTATGCGCTTCTTACTTTAATAATGCATATTAAAGATGATAAAGTTAAGTCGTTATTTTGTGAAGACTATTTTAAAATTCCGGAAAGCAGAAAAAATCTAAGGGATATAGTTATCAGTAATTTAAGTTTACCTGATAAAGCTGTAAAAACAAATATAGGAATCCAGTTTAAAGAAATTTTAGAAGAAGATAAGATAGAGTTAATGCCATTTATTGATTTTATTTCTGAAAATACTAATATAAGGGGGCATTTAGAAATAGATGCTTCAGTAAAAAATGTGCTTATTAATAGCACAAATAAAATACATGAGGGTCAGGAAGTGAGTGATTTAAAAATTAATTCCAAAAAAATAATATAAATTAATCATTTTTTAATCTTTGTTTAAGAATAATTGTAAAAATTCGCTTTATATTTGCAAAAAAATCAATAAAAGAACCAAATCATGCCTAAATTCAAATTAGATAATGTTGATCATCAAATCCTTGATATGTTGATTGATAATTCTAGAGTACCTTTCACCGATATTGCAAAAAAACACAATGTTTCTGCCGGAACTATTCACGTAAGGGTTAAGAAAATGGAGGATGCGGGAATCATTACCGGTTCTTCCTTAACAGTTGACTATAAAAAGTTGGGATATTCTTTTATTGCATATGTAGGCATCTATCTGAACAAAACCTCTCAAACCAAGTTTGTACTTGAGCGCCTTAAAACGATTCCCAATGTTACAGTAGCCCATATTACAACAGGAAAATTTAATATTTTCTGTAAAATAAGAGCTAAAAATACCACACACGCTAAGGATATTATATATCAAATTGATGATATTGATGGGGTCTTGAGAACAGAAACCATGATTTCACTGGAAGAAAGTATCAATGACAAGAAACGATTGATGCACGCTATTTTTGACAATTAAGAATGACTACTTCAAATGATATTATGCCCGGAGAATATGCGCCATTTTACGCAAATTATATTCAACTGGCACCACAAAATGTTTCCCTGATAACTGCTTTGGATGTATCTTTCAGGGAAACTTTTTCTTTTTTTTCAAGCCTAAAGGAAGAGCAGGGCAACAGCCGTTATGCAAAAGACAAATGGTCTCTTAAGGAAATGTTGCTGCACACTATTGATACTGAAAGAATCATGGCTTACAGGGCTTTGCGCTTTTCGCGAAATGACACTACTGATCTTCCGGGATTTGAACAAGATGATTATGTTGTGAGTTCATTTGCAGATAAGCGAACGTTGCTGGACCTCTTGGATGAATATAATTCGGTTAGAAAGGCAAGTTTGACTTTATTTGCTTCGTTTGACGATAATGTATTGAAGTCTGTAGGGACAGCAAATGGAAATAAAATGTCAGTAAGAGCTCTTGGGTTTATTATTTGTGGTCACGAGTTGCATCACCTTAACATTGCAAAAAGCAGATACTTCTAGATAAGGCCTTTCTCTCCCTCTTCTTCCTCTTCTTCTTCTTCTTCTAGAGCCTTTTCAGGCAACTCTACGATTGGTTCAGTAAAATCTACGTCATCATAGTCGTCTTCATCAAAATTTGCCATAGTATTGACTAATTTTGAGCTAACTTTTACCAGGTAAATATCATCATCTTTTCTAACTTCAACAGCCTCAATAAGCTCACCTTTTAGGTTTTTGAAGCTTATAATATCCTCATCGTCATAACCAAATGGATATTTTTCAACTAATAGTGATAAAATCTCAGGGGTTAATTTTTTGAAATCAACTATGACACGTTTCATGTTTCTGGGGATTTGGTTGCCTCGTTAAAAATCAATAATTTTTTTCAAACCAACAAAGAATAAAGTGAAAATAATTGTTATCATTTTAAGTTCGCATAAAAATCAAATGCATTATAAATGAAATTGTTGTCTGCCCTGCATTCAAACAAAGGCTTTCCGATAGCTTCCAGAAAAACAAAATTGATGTTTCCGTTTTTATTCTTTTTGTCAAACTTCATCAATGGCAAAATTTCATCAATAGCCTCTTTGTTAAAATTTATTTTCTCATAATATTCAGTATAAGATGCACAAAGTTCGCTTAAAGTTTGTTTTGGAAATCCATAAATTTTGTGTGACAAATATGTTTCCAAAATCAGCCCGATTGCCACAGCTTCCCCATGAAGTAGGGGGGGTAAATATTTTCCTGATAAGGAGTATGTTTCTATAGCGTGACCCAATGTGTGACCATAATTTAAAGACTTTCTGAGCCCTTTTTCGCCTGGATCTTTTTCTACGATTTCTTTTTTTATGAGAATCGATTCATAAATAATATCGTCAATCAAATTATTAAGCTGAATAGGCTCTTTGGTTACCAGTTTCCAGTAATCCTCAGAGTGAATCAGGCCATGTTTTAAAATTTCCGCCACTCCTGAATGGATCTCAGCTTTTGGCAATGTATTTAAGTAAAATGGATCAACGATAACCATTTTTGGATTAATAATTAGACCTACTTGATTTTTAAGTAACCCAAGGTCAATTCCTGTCTTTCCGCCAATAGAAGCATCTACCATAGAAAGTAATGTTGTGGGTATGTTGATGTATTGAATGCCTCTTATGTGTGTGGAAGCTACAAATCCGCCAATATCAGTAATGACACCACCTCCAAGGTTTATCATTAGTGCACTCCTGTCAATGTTATTTTGTGAAAGGAAATTCCACAAATCGATACAGGTATGAATATTTTTGTGGGTCTCACCGCTGGGAATACTTGTAATTATAACCTTAACAGAAGAATTTAATTTAGAGAGAAAATGATTTTGACAATAAGCATGCGTGTTTTCATCTGTTAGTAAAACAATTTTTGAAGGATTTGAAGCTGCTATATATTGATTCAGGGCTTCATATCCTTCTTTTTTAAATTGTATGGTATAACCATTTGTCTGGAGTATATTCATCAAAAACCTCTAAAATTTTGAAAAGTGAAAATAAGGAGAAATCCTAATAAATCGTAAGAAAACTAAGTATATTTGCAATTCAAATTGAAACGAGTTTATGCGTCCAAAAAATCTCTTCGAAAATACTGAAGTTGCCTTTTCCCTAAAATCTGATTCCGAACTAGAACGTGCTTACTTCCTCTTTAAAATGATAGGTAATGAACCGCTTGTAAAAATAGGGACAGCGGCGACAAAATTTGCCTTAAATATGAACCTTCCCGTTGAAGGGTTGATTCGGTCAACTGTTTTTGATCATTTTTGCGGAGGTGTCAATGAAGAAGATTGTCTTCCCGTTGTAGATAAAATGTATGATAAAGGAGTGTATTCGGTTTTAGATTATTCCGTTGAAGGAAAGGCGCTTGAGATGTCTTTTGATATCGCTACAGATAAAGTTTTGAGACTTACAGAATTTGCCGAGAACAAAGATTCGTTGCCTTTTTCAGTGTTCAAGCCTACAGGTTTTGGACGATTGGAAGTTTATAGAAAAGTTACTGAAAATGAAACACTTTCAACAATTGAGCGCATTGAGTGGGAAAAAATAAGGGATCGTTTTGATAAAGTGTGCAGGAAATGTGCAGATACCGGGGTTTCTTTATTAATTGACGCAGAAGAAAGCTGGATGCAGACTGCTGCAGATGATTTGGTCTTAGAAATGATGCAAAAATACAATAAGGATAAAGTTGTTGTGTTCAATACGCTGCAGTGTTACCGTTGGGATCGTTTGGATTATTTAACAAAAGTACTCCAAACTGCAAAACGAGAAAAATTCAAGCTGGGTTTTAAAATTGTAAGGGGCGCATATCTTGAAAAGGAAAATAAAAGAGCAGAAGAAATGGGTTATAAAAGCCCCATTTGTGTAAGTAAAGTTGCAACAGACCAAAATTTCAACAACATACAAGAGTACATTCTTAAAAACCTTGATGTAGTTGAGTTATTTGTAGGTACCCATAATGAAAACAGTACCTTTCAGGCATTGGATTACATGGCCAAAAATAAAATTCCAAAGAACGATCGAAGAATTTGGTTTGGCCAGCTTTATGGAATGAGTGACCATATAAGTTTTAATTTAGCGAAAGAGGGTTATAATGTAGCAAAATACCTGCCTTTTGGTCCGGTAAAAGATGTGATGCCTTATTTAATAAGAAGGGCGGAAGAAAATACTTCTGTTGCCGGTCAGACCAGCAGGGAACTAGCTTTGCTTAAAAGGGAAAAAGAAAGAAGGGGGCTTTAGTCTTCTGTTTCAGTGAGCGTTAATATTGTGGCGTGTTCAGGGCAATTTTCTACTTCCAGTTTTAAGTGCTTTTTTTCAAACTCTCCTCTTATGACATATATATTACAAACATCAAGGTTTGTATTGCTGTCTGAAAAATCTACTTTTCCATTTTGTAACAATAACGAAACATAAGAAGTGTCTAAATTGTTTTGATGTATTTTTTCCAATACAGCTTCAGAATATACTTTTGGTTTTAACCTGATATTCTTTTTTACACGGGCATTAGGGCTATAATCACAAGAAGCGCCTTTTTTTCCTAAAAAATAAAACAAGAATATGAGTCCAATAGAAAATCCAAAGAGATAATAAGCAAGCCTTTGAGTGAATTTCATTAAAAGATATTATAAAATAAAGAGGTTTATATCGCTGTATGGCATATCAAACCAATCTGAAATAGATTTGTTTGTTAAAATGCCGCGGTAAAAATACAACCCATTTTTCAAACCATTGTCAAATCTTATGGCATTTTCCAAACCACCTGATTCTGCAATATCCAATAAATAGGGCGTAAATATATTACTGATTGACAATGAGGCTGTTTTGGGATACCGTGCAGGAATATTAGGCACACCATAATGAATAACGCCATTCTTGATAACAATGGGATTATCATGTGAGGTCATTTCAGAAGATTCAAAGCATCCGCCCATATCAATGCTTACATCAATAATAACGGCACCTTTTTTCATGTTTTCAACCATTGTATTTGATACAATAATGGGTGAACGGTTTTTACCCCTTATGGCTCCTATGGCAACATCACAGCGTTTTAATGCTTTTAGAAGATTTTTTGGTTGTAGGGTTGATGTAAAAATTGGTCTTCCCAAATTGGTTTGTAAACATCTTAATTTTGAAATAGAGTTGTCAAAAACCTTGATACTTGCTCCAAGACCAAGTGCTGATCTTGCGGCAAATTCGCCAACAGTACCGGCACCGATAATTACTACCTCGATGGGTGGAACCCCACTTATGTTGCCAAACATCAAGCCGTTGCCTTCTTTGGCATTTACCATAAGTTCTGCAGCAATAAGGATGGAAGCTGTACCAGCCAGTTCACTCAACGCCCTTACAGCAGGATATGCTCCATTTTCATCCTGAAGAAATTCAAAGGCTAAAGCTGTGATTTTCTTTTTTGATAGTGCTTCAAAATATTTCTTTTCTCTCGTTTTAAGCTGTAAAGCTGAAATAAGAACCGATTTAGGGTTCATCATTTCAATTTCTTCAAGGGTAGGGGGTTCTACTTTTAAAATAATAGGGCAGGAAAATATTTTTTTTATATCCTGAGTCAAAATAGCCCCGGCATCAGAATAAGCTTTGTCGCTAAAGCTGGCTCCTTCACCGGCTCCATTCTCAATTAAAATTTTATGTCCTTGAGCTACCATAGCTGAAACAGCATCAGGAGTGAGACAAATGCGTTTTTCCTGAAAGTAAATTTCTTTGGGAATACCTATAAACAAATCACCTTTGGTTTTTTCAATCTCAAGGGTTTCCTCTTTGGGTATCAATTGAGAGGCAGTAAAGGGAGTAACTGACTTGGCCATTAAAAGTTTAGGTTTGTTGTAAAAACTAAATTACAACTTTAATGTATATGGTGCAAGGAAGAAAATTGAATGTTTTTATCGGAAAAGATCTTTTAGTTCATCCCATAAAGTGCGTTTCGTTTTAAGCTCTTCTTCAAAAGCTCTCATGTCATCGCCACGCACCCTGCTAAAAACTTTTGCTCGGATAAGGTAAACAGCCGGAATGATAATTAACATAATTGGAATCATATATAATAATTCCACCTCATCAGCATTTCTGGATTGATTAACAATTCCCCATGCTTGGAATAAATACATTGTTATGGGAATTAAAATAATCCAGTGCCACCAATGCTTACAAGTAAAAAACCATATCAAAAGTAAGTAGAGTGGAATAACTTTTCCGGTTAGATACCAAGCAAAATTATACCAAGTGTATAGTTCTAACTCACCTGTAAAAAACCAAGTGTCCCAAACTAATTCGTTTGGGACACTTTCATACAAATAAAATAGGTAAGGTGATATAGCAATTAATAATACAACAATGCCACCACCTATAGTGAACTTTTTTTTACCCTTGTCTTGGGACTTTGACTGTTGTAAGGTCGATTTGTTGTTCATCGTTGTCTATACTTTCTGGTGTACAAGATACAAATAATCCGGCACAGAAGATAGCTACAAATAGTAGTGATTTTGACATTTTCATAATTTTAGTTTTTGTGAGGTTAATAGTACAAACCTATATAAAAAAAACTAAAGTATTTTAAAAAATATTCCCGTATCTTAGTAAGTTATCTTTAGACAATAGAAATCTGCTCAATTTTTAATGTCGATTTGGGGTCTTAACTAAAAAAAAGGAATGATAAACGCAGTGTTTATCGCAAAAGCCACTATTTTATATCTATCTATTTATTCACCGGCAATAATTTTTAAAGTTCTTGATCCGTCGTTATTTATATGTAAATAAACTTCGTTTTTTTGTTTTGGTAATAATCCCGGTATTTTTTCCGGCCACTCTATAAGATTCCAATTATCACTATAAAAATATTCCTCTACACCCATATCAAGTGCTTCAGTTTCATCATCGATTCTGTAAAAATCAAAATGGTATAACTTGCCTTGATTGATATCATATTCATTCACTAAAGAAAAAGTGGGACTGTTAACCAACTCGGCGGTTCCCAATTGTTTTGCGATTTCTTTTATTAAAGTAGTTTTTCCTGAGCCCATATCACCATAAAAAAGAAGTGTCTTGCCTGAAATACCGGTAAGCACAGCATTTGCCGCTTCTGGCAAGTTTGATAGGGAGTAGGTGTAGATCATAACTTTGGGGTTACGTGTCCAAATATAGTAAAAAAATCATTACCTGGGCAGTAAAACTGCAAACGGTATAATCATTTCTTCTAAAGAGACCCCTCCATGTTGATATGTATTTCTGTAATAACTCACATAATGATTGTAGTTGTTGGGATAAGCAAAGAAGAGATCGCCTTTTGCAAATATGAAGGAGCTGCTCATATTAATTGTTGGTAAATGTATTGTTTTTGGGTCTTTTGCTGCTAAAACATCTTTTTCTTCATAAGTCAAACTCTTTCCTGTTTTATAGCGCAGGTTCAAACTTGTGTTTTTGTCACCAATAACTTTTGAAGGATTCTTGACATTGATAGTTCCATGGTCTGTTGTCAAGATAAGTTTGAAGCCCATTTGAGCCGCTTGCTGAATAATCTCCAGTAAAGGTGAGTTTTTAAACCAGCTATGCGTCAAAGAGCGATATGATTTATCACTTGACGCTAGTTCTTTAATAACTTCCATTTCAGTTTTGGCATGAGAAATCATATCCACAAAATTATAAACCACAACTGTAAGGTCATTTTCTTTCTGGGTCTTAAAGTTGTCAACGAGTTTTTTTCCTTGTTTTAAGCTTGAAATTTTGAAATAGTCGTAATTAATTTTTATGCCTAAACGTTTTAATTGTGCTTCCAAAAATTCTTTTTCATATAAATTTTTTCCACCTTCCTCTGTATCATTCAACCATAAATCAGGATGTAATTTTTCCATTTCACTTGGCATAAGCCCCGAAAAAATTGCGTTTCGGGCATATTGTGTTGCTGTGGGCAGGATACTGTAAAAAGCTGTTTCACTTGCTTTTTTATAAATATTTGAAATAATAGGCTCAAAAACCTTCCATTGATCATATCTTAAATTGTCAATTACAACAAGCAGGGTAGGCTGTGTTTGACTGATTTCCGGGGCGATTTTATCTCTAAAGAGTGTGTGTGACATCACAGGTGCTTCTGCATTTCTATCAAACCAGGAAGGGTAATTCTTATCAATGAATTTACAAAATTGTGTGTTTGCTTCAGCTTTTTGGGATTCCAAAATTTCAAACATGCCCTGGTCTTCTATATCTTCAAGCTGTAACTCCCAATATAACAATCGTTGATAAACTTCCACCCATTCTTCATATGAATTGACCATAGAAAGTTCCATGGATATTTTGCGGAACTCCTGCTGATAATTTGAAGTTGTTTTTTGATTTACAAGACGGGAGTGATCCAGGTTCTTTTTTAAGCTAAGCAGGATTTGGTTTGGGTTTACGGGTTTAATGAGGTAATCAGCTATTTTTGAGCCTATGGCCTCTTCCATAATATACTCCTCTTCACTTTTTGTGATCATCACTACTGGGAGGTTTGCCTGGCGTTCCTTTATTTCGTTAAGGGTTTCAATACCGGTTAATCCGGGCATATTTTCGTCAAGAAAAACGATGTCAAAACTGGTTTTTTTAATTTCTTCAAGTGCTTCTGTACCACTTTGGGCTTTGGTTACCTGGTAATTTTTCCCTTCTAAAAAAAGTATGTGTGGTTTTAACAAATCAATTTCGTCATCTACCCAGAGAATGTGTAATGTATTCATTGTCTATCTGTTCTTATTTGTATTATATTTGTCTTGAATTTTAACAAATTCTTGTTTTAAAAAATCTGCCTTTGTATCCATACGAAAAACTCAATATTTTAAACGACCCAATTTACGGTTTTATTACGATACCCGATACTATTGTTTTTGAAATAATAGAACATCCTTACTTTCAAAGACTGCGTCGCATTTCACAAATGGGACTTTCTTATCTGGTCTATCCCGGAGCAAATCATACCCGATTTCATCACGCCTTGGGTTGTATGTTTTTAATGCAAAAAGCAGTCCAAGTTTTACGTTTTAAGGGAGTTGCAATTTCAGATGAAGAAGAGGAGGCACTTTATATAGCTATTTTACTGCACGATATTGGCCATGGTCCCTTTTCACATGCCATGGAAAACAGCATAGTAAAAGGGATTGCACATGAGGAGATATCTGTTTATTTTATGGAACTTCTCAATAAAACATTTAACGGAAGATTAACGCTGGCCATCAAAATCTTTAAGGGTGAATATGACAAGAAGTTTTTGTGTCAGTTGATTTCAGGTCAACTTGACATGGACAGGCTTGATTATCTGAAGCGGGACAGTTTTTATGCCGGTACACCTGAAGGCAATATAAATTCTGAAAGATTGATTACCATGCTGAATGTTGTTAAAAATGAACTTGTAGTAGAGGAGAAAGGTGTTTATTCCCTTGAAAAGTTCATTGTTGCACGTCGATTTATGTATTGGCAGGTTTATTTACATAAAACCAGCGTTGTGGCAGAACACATTCTGGTGAACATATTAAAAAGAGCCAAAGAGTTGATTGCATCCGGAAAAGAAATTTATGCCAGTGAACCTCTGTTGTTTTTTTTGGAAAACACCATTACAAAAGATGCGTTTTCAACATCAGTTCTCAAAACCTTTTCAGATCTTGATGATTATGACATCATTTCAGCCGTTAAAAGCTGGAAAAATAATAATGATTTTGTTTTAAGCACATTATCTGAAAAACTTTTAAACAGGGATCTATTAAAGATAAAAATTGGCAGCAAACCCTTTAGCGATACCCTATTAAACAAAAAGATAGAAAAAGCAAAGAAGAAGTTCAATTTGACAAGGGAGGAGGCAGAGTATTTCTGTTTTCGTGGTGAAATTACAAACCAGGCTTACAGTGAGACCAGGCAAACAATCAAGCTATTAACACAGAAGGGAAAAGCAATTAATTTTTCTGAAGTAAGTGACCAAATTAGCAATAAGGCACTTACCAATTTAGTGACAAAATATTATCTATGTTATCCAAAGTCTAAAGATTGAACCATTTTTCCTATTTTTGCCACAATGAAAAGCATATCGATTATATTACATTTAATACTTTATATAGCTAAATCTACTAACACCTAAAAAACTGAGATGAAGTTTACAGCATCACAAATAGCAACTATCCTGGAAGGTGAAGTGGATGGCAATCCGGAAATTGAAGTTTCAAAATTATCAAAAATTGAAGAAGGGGAAGCAGGATCATTGACTTTTCTTGCCAATCCAAAATACACATCATATATATATTCAACAGATGCCTCGATAACCATTGTGGATAAAAGCTTTTCTGCTGAGGAAAAGCTTAAAACCACATTGATAAGGGTTGACAATGCTTACAAGGCATTTTCCAAGCTTCTTGAATATTATAATATGGTAAAATTAAATAAAAGTGGTGTAGAAGAGCCTGTCTTTAAGTCAGCTACCGCAACGCTTGGTGAAAATATATATCTGGGGGCTTTTTCATATGTAGGAGATGGAGTAAAGATTGGTAACAACGTAAAGATTTTCCCCGGTGTTTATCTTGGCGATAATGTTACCATTGGAGATAATGTTATTGTTTTTGCCGGCTCAAAAATTTACTCAGAAACCAGTATTGGAAATAACTGTGTGATTCATAGTAGTGTTGTTTTAGGTGCTGACGGCTTTGGTTTTACCCCTAATGAAAATGGTGAATACAGTAAAGTTCCTCAAACTGGCAATGTTATTATTGAAGATTATGTTGATATTGGAGCCGGTACTACGATTGATAGAGCCACTTTAGGCTCAACCATAATAAGAAAAGGAGTAAAACTCGATAACCAGATTCAGATTGCCCATAATGTTGAAATAGGAGAAAACACTGTTATAGCTGCACAAACCGGAATAGCAGGTTCAACCAAAATTGGAAAAAACTGTATGATTGGAGGACAGGTGGGTATTGCTGGTCACCTTGTAATAGGAAATGGCGTCCGTATTCAAGCACAAACAGGCGTTGGAAGAAATATTAAGGATAATGAAACAATCCAGGGTTCACCAGCGTTTGGATATGGTGACTACAATAAAAGCTATGTTCATTTTAAAAACCTCCCAAAGATAATGGAGCGATTTAACAACCTTGAAAAAAAAATAAAAGATGAATGAGTGTCCCGCTAAACAACGCACATTAGGAAAAGAAGTTTCCTTAACAGGTGTTGGGCTTCATACAGGAAATGAAGTCACACTAACTCTAAAGCCTGCTCCGGTCAACTATGGTTATGCATTTATACGTGTAGACCTTGAAGGAAGCCCCGTCATTGAAGCAGATGCAAACTATGTCGTTAATACACAAAGGGGAACAAATCTGGAAAAAAGAGGAGTTAAAATTCACACATCAGAACATGTCCTTGCTGCCCTGGTAGGAATGCAAATAGATAACTGTATTCTCGAGCTGAATGCTCCTGAGCCACCCATCATGGATGGTTCTTCAAAGTATTTTGTTGAAGCAATTGAAAAAGCCGGTTATGTTGAACAGGAAGCTCCAAGGGATGAATATATTGTCAAAGAAATTATTTCATACCTTGATGAAGAAACAGGAAGTGAGATCATTGTAATGCCTGCAGATGAGTATCAGGTTACTACTATGGTTGACTTTGGAACGAAAGTTTTGGGAACCCAAAATGCCACTCTAAAAAACCTTTCTGAGTTTAAGAATGAAATTGCTAATGCCAGAACTTTTAGTTTTCTTCACGAAATTGAAATGTTGCTAGAAAATGGTCTTATAAAGGGAGGTGATTTAAACAACGCTATTGTTTATGTTGATAAAGAATTATCACCAAAAACAATGGAAAAATTGAAAGTAGCTTTCAGGAAAGATTCCATTTCTGTGAAACCCAATGGTATTCTTGATAACCTTACACTCCATCATCCAAATGAGGCAGCAAGACATAAGCTTTTGGACGTCCTGGGAGACCTTGCACTTGTGGGAACACGAATAAGGGGAAAAGTAATAGCAAACAAGCCCGGCCACCACGTCAATACACAGTTTGCTAAAAAATTGGCAAAAATCATTAAAATAGAAAAGCGCAATAATATTCCAAAATATGATTTATCACAAACACCTTTGATGGATGTGAATCAAATCATGAACATGTTGCCTCACAGGCCCCCCTTCCTTTTAGTTGATAAAATATTAGAGCTGTCAGATTCTCATGTGGTTGGTATAAAAAACGTTACAATGAATGAGCCCTTTTTTGTAGGGCATTTTCCCGGTGCGCCGGTAATGCCGGGTGTTTTGATTGTCGAAGCAATGGCCCAGACAGGGGGTATTTTGGCATTAAGTACTGTGCCGGATCCCGAAAATTATTTGACGTACTTTATGAAAATCAACAACGTCAAGTTCAAGCAACAAGTTCTGCCCGGCGATACACTCGTTTTTAAGCTGGAGTTAATAACCCCTATCAGAAGAGGAATCGTGCATATGCAAGGAAACGCCTATGCCAATGACAGACTCGTAACTGAAGCCGAATTAATGGCACAAATAGTAAAAACAAAAGAGTAAAAAATGAATCAACCCCTAGCATATGTACACCCCGGCGCTAAAATTGCCAAAAATGTTGTTATAGAACCCTTTACAACGATACACAATAATGTAATTATTGGAGAAGGTACCTGGATAGGTTCTAACGTGACCATTATGGAAGGTGCACGCATTGGCAAAAATTGCAATATTTTTCCCGGAGCTGTAATTTCTGCCATTCCACAAGATTTAAAATATCAGGATGAAGATACCACTGTAGAAATAGGTGATGGAACCACAGTCAGGGAATTTGTCACTATCAACAGAGGTACAAAAGATCGAATGAAAACGGTAGTTGGCAAAAATTGTTGGATAATGGCATATTGCCACATTGCTCATGATTGTATAGTGGGCGATAATTGTATTTTTTCAAATAACAGTACTTTGGCAGGACATATTACTGTGGGGAATTATGTTGTCCTTGCTGGAATGACCGCAATTCAACAATTCTGTACCATTGGGAGTCACGCTTTTGTGACCGGTGGATCGCTGGTTAGAAAAGATGTTCCTCCATATGTGAAAGCTGCTCGTGAGCCACTTTCTTATGTAGGTATAAACTCCATTGGTTTAAGAAGAAGGGGGTACAGTAGTGAGAAGATACGTGAAATTCAAAACATTTACAGGATTTTATACCAGAGAAACTATAACAACTCACAAGCTGCAGATATTATTGAAGCAGAAATGGAAGCTACTCCTGAAAGGGATGAAATTCTTCAATTTATAAAGAATTCTCAAAGAGGAATTATGAAAGGCTATTTTAGTACTTTATAATTCAAGAAATAATCATAAACTAAAAAACAATATAATGGCATCTACCTCAGATATAAGAAACGGGCTTTGCATCAGATATAATCATGACATCTATAAAGTGATTGAATTTTTGCACGTAAAACCGGGTAAAGGACCTGCTTTCATAAGGACAAAACTAAAGAGTGTCACTAATGGAAAAGTAGTGGATAATACTTTTTCAGCCGGGCACAAAATTGAAGAAGTAAAAGTGGTGACAAATAAATATCAATACCTTTATAACGATGGTGATTTCTATCATTTCATGGATACTGAAGACTTTACGCAAATTCAATTAAAAGAAAGTGCTCTTGACAATCCCGGGTTACTTAAAGAAGGTGAAGTCGTTACAATTTTGACTAACACTGAAGACAATATGCCATTGTCAGTAGAAATGCCGGCCAGTGTTGTGCTTGAGGTTGTCTCCACAGAACCCGGTGTTAAAGGAAATACCGCAACAAATGCTACAAAACCTGCTACTGTTGAAACCGGGGCAGAAATCAATGTGCCATTATTTATTAATGAAGGAGATAAAATCAGGATTGAAACTGAAAAAGGAACGTACAAGGAAAGAGTAAAAGAGTAGTTTTAGCACAAATCACTGAATTAGATTAATTCATAAAAAAAACAAATGAAAATTGCCCTAATCGCTCATGACAATAAAAAACCCGACATGGTGACTTTTGTGATGAGAAGACTGCAGTTTTTCAATTTAAACAGTATAAAAATTGTGGCGACAGGCACTACCGGAAAAATGATAAGAGATGCCGGAATAGATAAGGTAGAAACAGTACAAAGCGGGCCCATGGGCGGCGATGCTGAAATTGCTGCAATGGTTAGCCGTGGCGAAATAACTGCTGTTATTTTCTTTAGAGACCCTTTAGGAAAGCACGCTCATGAAGTAGATGTTTCCATGCTAATGAGACTTTGTGATGTGCATAATGTTCCTTTAGCAACAAATCATACTGCAGGAGAAATTTTACTTGCACATTATCAAAACCAAGTTACTTTATGAAATTCAATCCTCCTCAGACATTACAAGATATCGCAAAAATTATAAATTGTGATTTTGTAGGTCATGCAGAGTTTCCGGTATTGGGAATGAATGAAATCCACGTGGTAGAGCCCGGGGATATTGTTTTTGTTGATCATCCCAAGTATTATGACAAAGCCCTGCAGTCTGCGGCGACAATAGTTTTGATAAATAAACAAGTGGAGTGCCCTGAAGGAAAAGCCTTATTAATTTCAGATGACCCTTTCCGTGATTTTAATAAGCTTACAAACCATTTTAACCCTTTTGTTGCTTCTAAACAAAGTATATCTCCTTCTGCACAAATAGGTGAAGGAACCGTCATTCAGCCGAATGTTTTCATCGGGAACAATGTGAAAATTGGCAAGAATTGTTTAATTCACCCCAATGTGGTTATTTACAATAATACAATAATTGGCGACAATGTTACGATTCACGCAGGTACCGTTTTGGGAGCTGATGCTTTCTATTACAAAAACAGGCCTGAATATTTTGATAAATTAATAAGTGGAGGAAGGGTTGTCATTGAGGATAATGTAGATTTAGGGGCCCTTTGTACCATAGACAAAGGAGTGACAGGAGATACAACAATTGGTGAAGGAACCAAGTTGGACAATCAGGTTCACGTGGGGCACGATACCATAATTGGAAAAAGATGTTTGTTTGCAGCACAGGTTGTAATTGCAGGATGTGTTGTGGTTGAAGATCAGGTCACACTTTGGGGTCAGGTAGCTATTACAAGTGGTGTTACCATCGGAAAAAAAGCTGTTATTTCAGCACAATCCGGTGTAAGTAAGTCTTTGGAAGGCGGAAAAAGTTATTTTGGTTCTCCTGCTGATGAATTTAGAAAAAAATACAAAGAACTGGCTTCAATTAAACTGATTCCTTCAATTTTGGAAGAATTAAAAAAGAATAAAAAAAATTAACAAAATGAGCACTTCTGCAAAACAAATAGTAAAGGATTTTTACAACGCTGATTTTTTGAAGGATGAAAGTGTATTGGAAAAATTCATCCATCCGGAATTGACATTGATATGGAACAGTACAACAGACGGTCTTTCCATTTTAAATTATGATGACCTTGCAGATTTTTTTACTGAAATAAGAAGGTCTTACTATGACATGCGCATAGAAGTCAGTCACTTACTTCAAGATGATAGTTTTGTCACGGCCAGATACAAATACTATATAAAGACCCTTGAAAACCCCGATGAGGAACTGGGAATTGCTCACTTTATATCCATTTGGGAAATTAAAGATGACAAATTATACAAGGGGTATCAAATCAGCCAACCGGCCACTGAGAAAGACGATACAGAAAAATCATATCACAGAGTGAAAGTATAATTTTTATAGTCGTTATAAAAGTTTATTTTTGCACTCATAATTAATTTAAAAAAAACAGAAACCCAATGAGCGTTTTAGTCAACAAGAATTCCAAAATAATTGTACAAGGTTTTACAGGTAGTGAAGGAACTTTTCATGCTGAGCAAATGATTGCTTACGGAACCAATGTTGTTGGTGGTGTAACTCCCGGAAAAGGAGGTCAAAAACACCTTGACAAACCTGTTTTCAACACAGTTTCAGAGGCTGTTGAAAAAACCGGTGCAGATACTTCAATCATTTTTGTGCCACCGGCTTTTGCTGCTGATGCCATTATGGAAGCTGCTGATTCCGGTATAAAAGTGATCATTACAATTACTGAAGGGATTCCTGTTGCAGACATGATCAAAGTAAGTAATTATATAAAAAATAAAGACTGCAGACTTGTAGGGCCAAACTGCCCCGGTGTAATCACTCCTGAGGAAGCAAAAGTGGGAATTATGCCCGGTTTCGTATTCAAAAAGGGAAGTGTAGGTGTTGTTTCAAAATCAGGAACTTTGACATATGAGGCTGCTGATCAGGTTGTAAAACAGGGCTTGGGCATTACAACTGCAATTGGAATTGGCGGAGATCCTATTATTGGAACCACTACGAGAGAAGCACTTGAACTCCTTATCAATGACAATGAAACTGAATGTGTTGTGATGATTGGTGAAATAGGAGGGCAGCTTGAAGTAGATGCCGCAAGATGGTATAAAGAAAGCGGAAGCAAAAAACCCGTAGTTGGTTTTATTGCCGGTGAAACCGCTCCTGCCGGAAGAACCATGGGGCATGCCGGTGCCATTGTTGGAGGAAGTGAAGATACTGCTGCAGCCAAGAAAAAGATAATGCGCGAAAACGGAATTCATGTAGTTGATTCTCCTGCTGAAATTGGCAAAAAGGTTAAAGAAGTTTTAGGATAACCAGCATTAATTTATAACTAAAGACCTCACGAATTTCGTGAGGTTTTTTTGTTAGTTCCATTTGCAAATGTGTATATTTGAGTACAGAATTTAATCTTATTATTTTTATGAAACTACTCGAGGGAAAAACAGCCATTATCACCGGCGGAAGTCGCGGTATCGGAAAAGGAATTGCTCAAATTTTTGCCAAACATGGAGCCAATGTGGCTTTTACATACAGTTCTTCTGCTGAATCAGCTTTAGCACTTGAGAAAGAACTCATTTCCGAAGGTGTCAATGCAAAAGCATATCAAAGTGATGCAGCAAATTATGAGCAATCCCAAAAACTCGCAGAAGATGTTTTAAACGATTTTGGAAGTATTGATATACTCATCAACAACGCAGGTATAACAAAGGATAACCTTTTAATGCGCATTTCAGAAGAAGATTTCGATAAGGTTATAGAGGTTAATTTAAAATCTGTATTTAATATGACAAAAGCCGTTCAGCGTACAATGCTCAAGCAGCGCAACGGTTCTATAATAAATATGAGCTCTGTGGTGGGTGTTAAAGGAAATGCCGGCCAGACCAATTATGCAGCCTCAAAAGCAGGAATTATAGGTTTTACAAAATCTGTTGCCCTTGAGCTTGGTTCCAGAAATATAAGGTGCAATGCGATTGCTCCCGGGTTTATTGAAACCGAAATGACCGGAAAATTAGACGATGCAACCGTGCAGGGCTGGAGGGATGCGATACCTTTGAAAAGAGGGGGCACTCCAGAGGATATTGCAAATGCTTGTGTTTATTTGGCCAGTGACCTTTCTGCTTATGTAACAGGTCAGGTCTTGAATGTTGATGGAGGGATGTTAACTTAAATATACAAAACCCCAACTGACAATCTTGGTTGGGGTTTCTTTTTATGCAGGATAATGCTTTGATTTCTATTCTTATAGCTGCTTTAGTCGCTTTGGCCATAGCAGTGTTTTTTTATGGATACAAATCAAAGCTCAACACAAAACTTAGATGGTTTTTTGGAAGTCTTCGGTTCTTGACAATTTTTTGTATTATGTTACTGTTGTTGAACCCAAAATTTACATCAACAATTTACAATACCATTAAACCTTCCCTTTCTATTTTAATAGATAATTCACAATCTGTCAATTATTTGGATAAGGAAAAAGAAACCCGGGAATTTGTGGAGTTTCTGAAAGAAAATGAAGAATTGAATACTAAATTCAATCTTCAGTTCTATTCCTTCGGAGAAAACCTCACAACAACAGACAGTCTTTCCTTTCACGAAAAACAGACAAATATTTCAGCCCCTTTAGCATCACTGGATGAAATAAACAAAAACACAACAGCCCCTGTATTGCTGGTTTCAGATGGTAATCAGACGCTGGGAACCGATTATGAATTCACAGCCCAAAACCTTAAACAACCTGTTTATCCGGTGGTTTTGGGAGATACAATTACATACAAGGATTTATACATAAACAGGATTAATGTAAACCGATATGCTTATTTAAAAAATGAATTTCCCGTAGAAGTTTTTTTGGTTTATAATGGTGATATGGAAGAGCAATCTTCTTTTGTTGTGAGGCAAGGGGAAAGCGTTGTTTACCGGCAAACAGTTGCTTTTTCACCGCAGGAGAATTCAAAGGTCCTCAACTTTACGTTACCTGCAAACAGGGTAGGAGTTCAGTTGTATAGTGCTGAGATAGAAGCTGTATCAAATGAAAAAAACACTGAAAACAATAAAAAACAATTTGCTGTTGAAGTCATAGACCAGGCGACCAGTATTTTACTTGTTAGCGACATCGTCCACCCTGATCTCGGCGCAATTAAAAAGGCTGTAACAAGTAATGAACAACGCAGGCTTGTAATTGAATCTTCTCAACAAGCTGTAAATATGCTTGATGATTTTCAATTAATAATTCTTTATCAACCCAATGCAGGTTTTGAACCTGTTATGAATAAACTGAATGAAAACAGGCAAAATATTTTATACATCACCGGCACACAAACCCAATGGAATTATTTAAATCAAAAACAGTCATTTTTTTCTAAATCAGCTTACAGTAATGAAGAAGTTCAGGCCAGTCTGAATAGTGGATACGCCCTGTTTTCAATAGAAGATATCGGGTTTAATGATTTTCCTCCTCTACGAACTACTTTGGGAGATTTGGAATTTAAAGTTCCGCACCAAGTTTTATTACAACAAAATATTCTGAATATTACTACCGAAAGTCCCTTACTGTCTACTTTTGAACAAGACAACAGAAGGATGGGAATGCTTGATGGTGAGGGTATATGGAAATGGCGGGCCAATAATTTTGTGAGAAACAATGGCTTTGAAAAATTTGATGAGTTTGTAGGTAGTTTGGTTCAATATCTAGCATCAAACAAACGCAAATCAAGACTGGAAGTTGAAGCGCGGTCTTTTTACTATAACAGTGACGAAGTGAGTATTAAAGCACAGGCATTTGATAAAAATTATGTTTTTAATAACCGGGCTTCTTTAACAATAACAGTAAAAAACAAAGAAACAGAAGCCCGCGAGACATTCCCTTTGTTATTGAAAAACAACTTCTATGAAGTAAATTTAAGCAGTTTGGAGGCAGGTGAATATGATTATACGGTTTCTGTTTCAAACGAGGTATTAAGTGCCTCAGGAAGCTTTACAATTATTGATTTTAACGTTGAACAACAGTTTTTGAATGCCAATGTTGCTAAACTGGAACGCATTAGTATTGCAACCGGTGGCAAGACTTTTTTTATTGATAATTTTGAAGATATTGTTACAAATTTTACAACAGATAATCGTTACATACCAATCCAAAAAAGTGAACAAAAAGTCGTACCTTTGATTGATTGGAAATATTTACTCTTTCTGATTGTAATGTTGCTTGCTGTTGAATGGTTTAGCAGAAAGTACAATGGTTTAATATAATCTTTTTAAATATAATTCACTTTTTATTACTATGGAAAAATTACCAAAAATTGGCTTACCCTTAATTTTTATTGTCATTATTCTCATCATTGTTATCACAAAATCAATTGTGACTATTGGAGCAGGTAACGCCGGAGTTCTTTACGCACCCTTTTCAGATGGTGTTGTTACAGATGAGCCACCTCTCGGTGAAGGTTTTCATATCGTGGCTCCGTGGAATAGTGTTTCTATTTATGAAGTTAGGCAACAAGAGCTTTCTGAAAACATTCAGGCACTTTCATCTAACGGTTTGGATATAAAAATTGACGCTTCTATCTGGTTTCAACCGGAATATGCCCTTCTGGGGAATTTACATCAGGAAAAAGGTGAAATGTACATACAACGTGTGTTGCAACCCGCCATACGGTCTGCAGCAAGAAGTGTTGTTGGTAGATATACTCCAGAGCAACTTTACTCAAGTAAGAGGGATGCAATCCAGACTGAAATATACACTGAAACAAACAGGTTGCTTGAGGGTCAATATGTTCAATTAAATGAAGTATTGGTTCGTGATGTAAAACTTCCTCCAACAATTAAAGATGCTATCGAAAGGAAACTAAGCCAGGAGCAGGAAGCTTTGGAATATGAATTTAGGCTTCAAAAAGCTGAGCAGGAAGCTGAAAGGCAGCGTATTGACGCTGAAGGTAAAGCTAGGGCTAACCAAATTCTTAGCGCTTCATTAACTGATAAAATACTTCAGGAAAAAGGAATTCAGGCTACTATTGAGCTTTCAAAATCACCCAATTCTAAAGTTGTTGTGATAGGAAGCGGTGACTCCGGAATGCCCATTATCCTTGGAAATAACTAAAAATTAAAAATTTTTATCCTGAAAGGCCACTCGTTTAACGGGTGGCTTTTTTATTAAGAAGCATTTTTGCTTTTCCCACCCATTCATCGCGCTCTATGCGACCCGGGAAATATTCAAGAAGGTGTGTCAGCGCTTTAATGTCATTTGCTTGAAACCGGCTGATCTGGTCATAAGTATAAATACCCAGGTTGTTCAATTTCTCTTCAACAAAAGGGCCAATGCCTTCAATTTTTGTAAGGTCATCTTTATCAATCTCCTTTGCGTGACCAAAATTTTCAAAATTAAGCGTTAACGGCTCTTTTTTTTCTTCTTTCTCAAAGGAAGAGTGGTTATGCTTCTCAATTATTTTGATGATTTCTGGTTTGAGCTCGGTAAAAATAGTTTCAATGTCATTCGTCTTTTGAGTTGTTTTTTCCTCTTTTAATTTCGGTCTAGCTTCTTTTACGGTTTTATTTTTTCTTTTTCCGAAGAGATAACCAATCAAAAAGGCACCTAACATCATAATGAAGATTTCGATAGCCGGGATTAATTGCTCGTTATTTAAAAGAAGATTTTCCATTTTATTTAATTACAAATTCAATGCGCCTGTTGTTCTCCCTTCCTGATTTTGATGTGTTTACATCAATGGGGCTGAGTTCTCCCTGAGAGGATGCAGTTACTTTTTCAGCGGGTATTCCTGCTCTGTTGATCAGGTAATAACGTACCTGTCGGGCATATTTTAATGCCATTTCATAGTTATCCAATTTACTGCCTATGTTATCTGTGTGCCCTATAACTTCAACTTTTTTATTGGGATATTGATCCAAAATATTCTTAACCTCTTCAACACTTTCCCTGAATTGTTTATTGGCTACAATCGATGAAAAAGTAAATGTGGGGTAGGCAATTTTAGTAATGATCCTGTTTTCTTCAATTTCCTTTAACCTGCTTTCGCTTAGGGTTTTTACGTGAAATGAAACACCCCTGTAATACGGTTCATTGTCGTTAAAATCAATATCTTTAATGATACTCTTTACACTAACCTTATCAGGATTGACCCCAAGTTTTGACAGAATATTGATAATATTCTTCCCTCTTGCAGTTCCAAGATTTGGAGTGTTAAAATCTTCATTGGCACTGTAGTCACTGTGAATAATTATTTCCTTGTCAGGATTTGATTCCAGATAAGAAACCAAGGTTGCAAAATAATCCTCAGGTGCTGACTTAAAAAAAACAGAATCCATATTTTTTTTAATCTGAAGCGTGTCTAAAGCAAACAAGATTCGGTTGCTTTCATCAAAAACCAATGTTTTTTTAGAATTTAGCAGCGTCTCGTTTGTATTTGAAAGCGTATCTACTCTCTTTTCAGCGGGTTTGGTATCAATTTCTTTAGACTTTTGAGGCGTTTCGGAGGCTAGGTTTTGAGAAGTAGTAAACACATTCAAATCCATTATGGAAACATCTGAAGTCATATACCATATGGCAAAAGTGCACCATAGCAAGAATACTATAAAAGCAAGAAAAAAATTACGCATTGTGCCCCAAGTAAAATTATATACCAAATCTACTAAAAAGTAAGAATCATAAAAATTATATAAAAACTATTTATCATTTTGTTTTTAACAAAATTAATAACATATATTTGCAATAACAATGAGAACAATTCAATTACATCATCATCATTTACATACTTGCCCTCAAGCGAGCTGTTAATGATGTGAGATAATTTCAATACATAATAAACAATCCCGTTTGAGTAAATCAAGCGGGATTTTTAATTCTATTCCATTCGGTTTACTCAAATACAATCTAAAAGAAAAATGAGTAAACTAAAAATTGCGATCCAAAAGTCAGGAAGGTTACACGATGATTCCCTGCAAATCTTAAAAGAAGCAGGTATTTCCATCGATAACGGAAAAGACCAGCTCAAAGCCGAAGCCCAAAATTTTCCACTGGAAATTTTCTATCTCAGAAACGGTGACATTCCTCAATACCTTAAAGATGGTGTGGTTGATGTCGCCATTATAGGAGAAAATGTCTTGATTGAAGATGGAAGCAATCTGGAAATAAAAGAACGACTGGGCTTTTCAAAATGCAGGGTATCCCTTGCTATTCCAAAAGAAGATATTTATGAATCCAATACCTATTTTCAGGGAAAACGCATAGCCACTTCTTATCCCAATACGGTTTCTGCCTATTTAAAGACTGAAAATATACAGGCAGAATTGCACACCATTAGCGGTTCTGTGGAAATTGCCCCAAATATAGGCCTGGCAGACGCTATATGCGACATTGTTTCCAGCGGTAGCACCTTGTTCAAAAATAATTTAAAAGAGGTGGAATGCCTCTTAAAATCAGAAGCAGTGCTTGCAGTTTCTCCAAAAATAGACACTACTGCGAAAGCGATACTGGACAAATTGCATTTCCGCATTCAATCTGTTTTAAAAGGAAGACAGTCCCGGTATATTTTGCTCAATGCCCCTGATGAAAAACTTCCTGAAATATTTTCCATCCTTCCGGGAATGAAAAGTCCAACGGTATTGCCCTTGGCAGAAAAAGGATGGAGCAGTGTACATTCGGTAATTGATAAAAATGAATTCTGGGAGATTATAGACGCACTAAAACTTGCCGGTGCTGAAGGTATTTTGGTTTGTCCCATCGAAAAAATGGTTAACTAAAAATGATATCTATGCAAACAATTATAAGTCCAAAACAAGAAGACTGGTCACAAATTTTAAAAAGACCTACCCAGACGGTCAACGAAATTGAGTCCACAGTCAAAGAAATTTTTTCTGAAGTAATTGCTAAAGGGGATGCCGCAGTTGCCAAATACACCTCGCTCTTTGACGGCGTTTCCATTCAGGATACAGCAGTGACAGAGCAGGAAGTAGAAAATGCCAGTAAGCAGATTCCTCAAGAACTTAAAGATGCCATTTCTTTAGCCAAAAATAATATTGAAGCTTTTCACAGTGCACAAAAAACCGAAAGAGTAGAGATAGTAACCACCCTGGGGGTTCTTTGTTGGCAGGAAAAAAGGGCCATTCAAAAGATTGGACTTTATATTCCCGGTGGAACGGCACCCTTGTTTTCTACGGTTTTGATGCTTGCAATTCCCGCAAAAATTACCGGTTGCAGTGAAATTGTTTTATGTTCACCACCCGATAATAACGGAGAAATACACCCTGCAATTCTATATACAGCAAATCTATGTGGCATAAAGAAAATCAGGAAAGTAGGAGGGATACAAGCCATTGCAGCGATGACTTTCGGCACGGAAACAATTCCAAAAGTATTTAAAATTTTTGGCCCCGGAAACCAGTTCGTGACTGTTGCCAAACAAATTGCAACCAACTATGGCGTGGCAATAGATATGCCTGCAGGACCCAGTGAATTACTCGTATTAGCAGACGATACTGCAGATGCGTCCTTTGTTGCATCTGATTTGTTGAGTCAGGCAGAGCACGGTGCAGATAGTCAGGTTATTTTAGTATCCCTATCCCAAAAACTAATCATAGAAGTAGAAACGGAAATAAACAAGCAATTAGCAATTTTACCCAGAAAGAACATTGCTGAAAAAGCAATGAAAAACAGCAAATTCATATTTATGGATACTAAGGAAGCTGCTTTGGAAATTATAAATGAATACGCTCCCGAACATTTTATAATTTGCACGCAAGATGACGATTATTTTGCTGAAGGCATTGAGAATGCAGGATCGGTTTTTATTGGTAACTATACCCCGGAAAGTGCGGGCGATTATGCTTCCGGAACAAACCACACGCTGCCTACCAATGGGTATGCAAAACAATATAGTGGTGTGAATCTGGATAGTTTTACAAAAAGTATGACCTTTCAGAAAATTACCAAAGAAGGCATTCATAATATCGGGAATGCAATAGAGATAATGGCAGAAGCTGAAGGTTTACAGGCACACAAAAATGCGGTGACATTAAGATTAAATTACTTAAAAAAATAATGCAGCTATGATACAAATATCTAAAAAAACGAATTGGAATTTGGAAAATTTGGTGCGTGATAACGTAAGAAATATGCAGCCATATTCTTCAGCAAGAGATGAATTTATAGCAAATACGAGACCTATGGTATATCTGGATGCCAATGAAAACCCGTTTGCTAATGGCATCAACAGGTATTCTGATCCCCAACAAAAGGAATTGAAAGAAGTATTGGGAGCTTTAAAAAATGTCCTAACAAAAAATATCCTTATCGGAAACGGAAGTGATGAAGTTTTGGACCTGATCTTTCGCGCATTCTGTGAGCCTAAAATTGACAATGTAATCACTTTGCCGCCTACCTATGGTATGTATTCGGTTTTAGCTGCTATTAATAGTGTGGAAAACCGTGAAGTGCTTTTGGAAAAGGATTTTCAGCCTAATGTAAGTTCCATTTTAAGTTCGGTGAATATAAATACAAAAATTATTTTTCTGTGTTCCCCAAATAATCCATCAGGAAATTCATTTTTAGAGGAAAGTGTTCTAGAAATCCTTGAAAATTTTAATGGATTAGTAGTGATAGATGAAGCATATATTGACTTTTCAGAAGACGCAGGTTGGTTGCATAGTTTGGAAGAATTTCCAAATTTAGTAATCACACAGACTCTTTCAAAAGCGTATGGGGCTGCTGGAATCCGGATGGGTATTTGCTATGCTTCCGCGGAAATTATTATGGTATTAAATAAAATAAAACCACCATACAACAGCAATTTACTTTCTCAGGAACGTGCGATACAAGTTTTAAAAAATAATGAAAAAATAAAAAGTCAAATCGCTCTTATTAAACAAGAAAGAACTAGTTTATATAAAGCTTTACTTCAAATAAATTTTGTTTCCAAAGTGTATGCAAGTGATGCCAATTTCCTCCTTATAAAAGTAGATAATGCAGACTTAAGGTATAAACAACTACTTGATAAAGGATTTGTTGTTCGCAATCGCAGCTCGCAACCACTTTGTGAGAATACCTTGCGCATTACTATTGGCACATCAGAAGAAAACAAAAGTCTAATCAAAGCACTACAACAGCTATAAAAAATAAAATATGCAAAAAGTAATATTTATAGATCGTGACGGGACATTGGTTCGTGAACCTCAGGACGAACAAATTGACAGCTTTGAAAAGCTGGAGTTTTACCCCGGAGCTTTATTTTATATGGCAAAAATTGCCCGCGAACTCGATTTTGAACTCGTTATTGTTACCAATCAGGATGGATTGGGTACAGCAAGTCATCCCGAAGAAAATTTCTGGCCCATACACAATCTGATACTAAAAACTTTTGAGAATGAAGGCGTTATTTTTAAAGAAGTCTTTATTGACAGGTCTTTTGCAAAAGACAATTCGCCGGACAGAAAACCCAATACCGGCCTTTTGAAAAGTTATTTTTCAGAAAAGTATGATCTGGTGAATTCGTTTGTTATTGGTGATCGCCTGACAGATGTGCAACTGGCAAAAAACCTGAACGCCAAAGCTATTTTTATTAATGACCAGACAAATTATGGAGTCTCTGAAATCACCGTCAAGCACGAAGAATTACAAAATTTTATAGCATTAGAAACCAATGATTGGCAACGCATCTATGAATTCCTGAAATTAAACGACCGCACTGCTGAAACCACCAGAAATACCAATGAAACTGCTATTTCGATAAAATTAAATCTCGATGGTACCGGAAAAAGCACCATCGATACTGGAATTGCATTTTTTGACCATATGCTCGACCAGATAGCCAGGCACGGGCAGATAGACCTTGAAATTGACGTAAAAGGAGATCTTGAAGTGGATGAACACCACACTATTGAAGATACTGCCATCGCACTTGGGGAGGTTTTTGCAAAAGCATTGGGAAACAAACTGGGAATGGAACGTTACGGTTTTTGCCTGCCTATGGACGATTGTTTGGCACAAGTGGCTATTGATTTCGGTGGAAGAAACTGGTTGGTTTGGGAAGCTGATTTCAAGCGTGAAATGATCGGCAAAATGCCCACGGAGATGTTTTATCACTTTTTTAAATCCTTCAGTGACGGTGCCAGGGCCAATTTAAATATCAAAGCCGAAGGCACCAATGAACACCATAAGATTGAAGCTATTTTTAAAGCTTTCGCGAAAGCGATAAAAATGGCTTTAAAACGCGATACGGAAAAAATGATTTTACCATCTACAAAAGGTATGTTATAATGAAAATAGCAATTATAGATTATGGTGCCGGAAACATCAGAAGCATTCGTTTTGCACTGCAACGACTGGGAACTGATGCACTTGTAACAAGCAGTGTTGAGGAAATCATAACTGCAGATAAAGTGATTTTCCCCGGTGTGGGGGAAGCGGGGAGTGCTATGAAGAAATTACGTGAAAGTGGTCTGGATGCCATTATACCTAACTTAAAACAACCGGTTCTTGGTATTTGCCTGGGGATGCAATTGCTCTGCAAAAGCTCTGAAGAGGGAAATACAGTTGGTCTGGGAATTTTTGATGTGGATGTGGTGCGTTTTTCATCACATTTAAAAGTCCCGCATATGGGTTGGAATACCATTGCCAATTTAAAATCACTGCTTTTTGAAGGGATTCGGGAAGAGGAATATATGTATTTGGTGCACAGTTTTTATGCGCCAAACTGCAAGGAAGCCATTGCACTAACAGATTATGGAGTTATATACGCTTCCGCTTTACAAAAAGATAATTTTTATGGAGTGCAATTTCACCCGGAAAAAAGTAGCATTGCAGGTGAAAAAATACTTTCAAACTTTTTAAACTTATAACGAAATATGCGAATCATACCGGCCATCGATATCATTAACGGAAAGTGTGTGCGGCTTACCAAAGGCGATTACGGCACCCAAAAAATTTATAATGAAAATCCGCTGGAAGTCGCTAAAGACTTTGAAAATTCAGGGATTAAATACTTACATCTTGTAGACCTTGATGGCGCAAAAAGCAGTCAAATCATAAATCACAAAATATTGGAGCAAATTGCTTCAAAAACCACATTGAACATCGATTTTGGAGGCGGATTAAAAACTGATAAAGATGTTCAGATTGCTTTTGAATGCGGCGCCAAACAAATCACGGGAGGAAGTATTGCAGTAAAAAATTCGGACACATTTCAGCAATGGATAACCAATTATGGTTTTGAAAAAATAATTCTGGGAGCAGATATTAACTCAAACGAAGAAGGCGATAAAATAGCAATCGCAGGGTGGCAGGAAAAAACAAATCGCGAACTTCTGCCTTTTGTTAAATATTATCAGTCTTTCGGAATTACCTATGTGATTTGCACAGACATCAGTAAAGACGGGATGCTTCAGGGGCCGGCAATAGAACTTTATAAAAAATTATTGGACGAAGTTTCCGGGATAAAACTCATCGCTTCGGGTGGTATCACAACTTTAGATGATTTGGTGGCTCTCAAAGAAAACGGTTGTGAAGGTGCGATTTTAGGCAAGGCGATTTACGAAAACAAAATTACATTGAAAGAGCTTGAAAAATTTATAATCTCAAATTGATATGGCATTAACAAAACGAATTATACCCTGTCTCGATATCAAAAACGGACGCACTGTAAAAGGGGTCAATTTTTTGGAGTTAAAAGATGCGGGAGATCCGGTAGCGTTGGCAGAATTATATTCCGGGGAAGGTGCAGATGAACTGGTCTTTCTGGATATTTCAGCGACAGAGGAGGCAAGAAAAACCTTAAAGGATTTAGTATGTCGCGTTGCTGAAAAAATCAATATTCCATTTACCGTTGGCGGTGGTATATCTTCCGTGGAAGATGTGGATATGTTATTGCAAAACGGTGCTGATAAGGTGGCCATCAATTCGGCTGCGGTTAAAAATCCACAACTTATTAATTCGCTTGCAGCGAAATTTGGTTCTCAATGTATTGTTGTCGCCATAGATGCAAAACAAATAAACGGTGAGTGGCTCGTACATCTTGTTGGCGGAAAAGAACCCACAACTATTAACCTTTTTGACTGGGCAAAAGAAGCTGCAGAAAGAGGTGCCGGTGAAATATTATTTACCTCCATGGATCACGACGGAACCAAAAATGGTTTTGCAAACGAAGCTTTGGTAAGGCTTTCAAGCGAAATTAATATCCCGATTATTGCTTCGGGTGGAGCGGGAAAAATGAGTCACTTTGTGGATGCTTTTCAAAAAGGAAAAGCAGATGCTGCCCTGGCTGCCAGTGTTTTTCACTTTAAAGAAATAGAAATAAAGGACTTAAAAACAGTTTTACAAAACAACAATATACTCATACGACTATGAAAATTGATTTCACAAAAAATTTAAACGGTTTGGTCCCTGCAATCGTGCAAGATGCCACTACAAGGCAAGTGCTTATGCTGGGCTACATGAATGAAGAGTCTTATGCTAAAACCCTGGAAAGTAACAAAGTTACTTTTTTTAGTCGCAGCAAACAGCGGCTTTGGACCAAAGGGGAGGAAAGTGGAAATTATCTTCAATTGATAGGTATTAAAGTGGACTGTGATAAGGATACTCTTTTAATCCAGGCAAACCCGGTTGGACCAACCTGCCATAAAGGAACTTCGACTTGCTGGGGCGAAGAAAGGGAAAGTAGTTTTGGATTTTTAACCACTCTCGAAGATATTATTACTATCCGGAAAAACAACAAACAGGAGGGAAGCTATATATCTTCGTTATTTGAGAGTGGAATAAATAAAATGGCGCAGAAATTGGGCGAGGAGGCAGTAGAAGTAATTATTGAAGCCAAAGACGATAATTCCGATTTATTTCTTAACGAAAGTGCAGACTTGTTGTTTCATTACTTGATTTTATTGCAAGCCAAAGGGTTTGCATTGAAAGATGTAACGGAAATATTGGAAAAAAGACATTCAAAGTAGTTTTCTACCACCACACAATAAAAAATTGTTCATAGCTATTTGTGGGTGTTTTTTTCCAGCATAAAAGGGATTTTTTATTTTGAAGTGATTGTTCTATACTTTTTACTGAATCTTCGAAGGAAATCCACACATCGTTGTCTTCAGGGTGGATTAACCAGTTTTCTTTTTGCGGTAAACAATAGACATCATCGTCCCGATGCCTTTCAATAAATACGTCTAAAGTCAGCCAAAAACCTGCGATACAGCTATTGTTTATTTTTGGAAAATGCCTGCCATATAAATGTATGGGTACATAGAGTTTTCCAAGGAAACAAACCTGCTGGGTAAATTCCGTGGTAGGCAGGTTTAGCTCTTTTAGATACTGATTCGTGACTGTGTTTTGAAGTAATGGGAGTTGTTTGTCCTTCAACTTCTTGATTTTATACAATAAGGTATCCCGCCTGTTAGGACCAATCCACCGTTGGAGTTCACCGTCAATTTTTGGGTCATAAACATAAAATTTATAAACCAATTCAACGTGCAGAAATTCATTGCTTAATGTGTCTTTCATTAAAAAATCCAGTTCTCCCAGCGTTACTTTACTTTCTATAATCTGAAGGTTTGCAGCTAAAATGGTTTGGCTTTTTGAGTTTTTAATAGCATCCTGAAAAAACAACTCCACACGTTTACCCAACACCAGGTTTTCAGGAATGGGTTTTAATTCTAATTCATTAAAGTCTCGATTATTTTTCCCGGAAAATGAAAACAATTCAAAATTTTCACTTTCCTTAAAAAGTGGCGGGGTATCGAGAAAGCCCCTGTATTGTTTTGCCAATTTATTATTAGAATCCATGAACTTCAAAAATAGGGAAATAGACGCTTTAATCCTTTCGATTTCGTGAAAACAGATAAAGACTTGCTAGTAATCTTCATTTCCTGAAAAATTGTTTTATTTTTAGAAAACCAAAATCACAAGCGTTCAACTGAAGAAACACTATGGCAAGAAAAAGACAAAAACGCAAGTCAAAATTAGGTCTGGCACCGGGAACACTTCTCTTTACGGGTCAGCAAAAGATGGAAAAAGCTGAATTTTCTGTATTGATTTACAACGAAAATCAAGTGGAGGAGATCACACCCAAGAATTTAGAAGAAGTAATTCATTTGATAGATACATCAAAAGATACGCTTTGGATAAATATTGATGGCATCCATGACGAAGCTATTATTGAAGACATATGTTCAAAAATTTTGGTCCACAAGCTTACGATGGAAGATATTTTAAGTGTGGGGCAACGGCCAAAAATAGATGAATATGAAAATTACATCCATATTGTCCTTAAAATGTTCATGATGGAACCGGATGGTGAAAGTGTGGATGATGAACAATTAAGTTTTATTCTTCATAAAAATATTTTGATTTCCTTTCAGGAAAAAACCGGAGATGTTTTTGAAGGAGTAAGAAAGCGCATTATTGAAGGTAAAGGTTTTATCAGGAAACGCAGGTCTGATTATTTGCTTTATGCGCTAATAGATTCTGTTGTGGATCATTATTTTTTGATTTTGGAAGCTCTGGGCGAAAAAATCGAAAACCTGGAAACAGAACTTTTGACCAACCCTACAGAATCTGTTTTGGCAAAATTGCATCATTTACGCCGGGAAACCCTTGAATTAAGACGTTCGGTATATCCATTACGCGAAGTCATCAGCAAGTTTGAAAAGATTGATGAATCCATTCTACACCCTGATGTAAGGGTTTTTATCAGGGACCTTTATGATCACACCATTCAGGTTATTGAAACCATTGAAGTACTGAGGGAATCTGCATCCGGTTTGCTTGATTTGTATATGAACAGCGTTTCAAACAAGATGAATGAAATTATGAAAGTCCTTACCATAATGGCATCTATTTTTATTCCGCTTACCTTTATCGCCGGTGTATATGGAATGAACTTTCAATATATCCCTGAGCTGGATTACCGGTATGGATATTTTGTTGTTTGGGGTGTGATGATTCTTGTGTTTGTGGGCATGCTAATTTATTTTAAACGAAAAAAATGGTTATAATTTATGAGAATATCTGAAACACTCTTTCCGCTTTTAAGCGAACTAAAAGAAAACAACAATCGCGAGTGGTTTGCCGAAAACAAATCACGTTTTCAAAAAGAAGAAAAGGAACTCAAATTGTTTTTCAACGAAATAATGAAAGCAATCAACACTTTTGATGAAATTGAAAAAATGAAAATTTTTCGCATTTACCGTGATGTGCGATTCAGTAAAGACAAACTCCCATACAAAACTAACCGAAGTGCCAACTGGATCAGGGCAGGAGCACACCGTCGTGGAAGTTATTACTTACAACTTGAACCCGGAAACTCCTTTATAGGTTGCGGCTTTTTTCAACCCAATCCGGCAGATTTGCTTCGCATCAGAAAAGAATTTGAAATGGATGATACCGAAATCAGGGGGATTTTGAACCAACCTGATTTTAAAAAAGTCTATGAAGGGTTTGATACTTCAGACCAGGTGAAAACGGCTCCAAAAGGCTTTGATAAAGACCACAAAGCCATCGACTTGATTAAAAATAAAAACTTCTTTGTTGCCCATTATTATACTGATAAAGAAGTTTTATCATCAGATTTTTTTGAAAAGGTGATCCGTCATTTTGAGTTGGTGCAACCTTTTTTCAGGTATATGAGTGATGTGCTTACGACAGATTTAAATGGTGAATCCCTGATATAGGGCTTAACACACATTTACAATCTTATAATTCATATTGTTGAAAGCAAAGCTATCTCCCGCCTTTTTGCCTTTTAAATGGGCATAAATGGGAGCATCAGTTGAGATGGAGTAGTAATTTTTATTGTCATCTATATCAAGCTTTCCAAGGGCAACAGTTATAAAAAAGAAGTTGTTTTCGGTTTCAACCAGACTTCCATTAGCGACCACTTGATGTTCCTGTGACACATCGATGCGTTTTAATTGTTCTTTCGTCTTTTCAGTGGTTTCTACATACCTGGCATATTTTTCCAACTCATTGAGCATTTCACCCTTTCCACCGTCATCTTCTTCAGAAGGAGAGTTTTCGCCTTCTAAGGCTTCTTTGACCAATGCGATTTCGTTCTGGTATTTTTCCAGTTGCTGATTTAAGATATCCAGGCACTTTTTGTAAAGCTGATTTTTAATCATTTAATGACATTTAGAAGCACAAAAGTAGTTTCAATTCCTATTATATTGTGTAAAATGTTAATAAAAATTCAGCAATCCTTTTTTTATAAGCCCTATGACTTATATTGTGTATTTATAAGTCTTATGGCTTATATTTTTGCTTTATAAGTCTTTTAGCTTATATTTGTCATAAAACAAATTGTATGGTCGCCGTTTTAACAGCAGATTTAATCAACTCAACTTCTTATGAAAAGACCTTCCTAAAGGAGGTTGTAAATGTATTGAAGAAAGAATTTGACTCCATTTCAAAGGAACAGGATGCCTTGTTTACCATATTCAGGGGAGATAGCTTTCAGGGAATTATAAAACATCCTGAAGGCGCATTGCACATAGCGTTACGCTTAAAAGCAGCAGTATTGAAAGTTCAGGATCCGACTCAAAAAAAATCAAATATGCCGGTAGCAGATGTGCGCATCGCCATTGGGATAGGGGAGGCTGATTACAACGAAAAAGCCATTTCAGAATCAAACGGGGAAGCATTTCATTATTCGGGCCATACACTAGATGCCATGAAATCCGAAAACAAGAAACTAAGCCTTAAAACCGGGAATGAAAACATCAATAACGAGTTTAAGGTAAGCCTGAAATTTCTGGACAGCCTTACAGATAAATGGTCAATCGCTTCTGCAGAAGTGGTCTATTATCTGCTAAAAGGAATGAAAGAGCAGCAAATAGCTGATCTTTTAAAACGCAGCCAGGCAGCCATTAACCTGAGAAAAAAGGCAGCAGGATGGGAAGAAGTACAATTATTGTTACACCGGTTTAATCAGGTATTTTCAAAATAAGAAATTATGAACGAAACATTGCTTATAGCTTTACAGCTACTATTGGCCCACGTGCTCACAGACTTTGTGCTGCAACCGGCAAAAGCCATTCAACAAAAAAGAGAGCACAGGGCAAAAGCTCCTTTCCTTTACCTTCATGCGTTTTTAGCAGGATTCTTTACATACCTATTTTTACAGCAATGGACTAGTTTTTTGGTTCCGGTTTTAATTATGGTGACGCATTTTGGGATTGATTTATGGAAACTCAACCAAAGAGAAGACAACTTAAAACTCTTTTTACTGGACCAGTTTTTTCATCTAATTGTTTTACTGTTAGCATGGTTATACCTCACTAATAATTTTGAAGCGGTTGTTCCGTTTTTTGAGTCGCTTTTTGATTCACAAAACACATTGATTCTTTTACTGGGCTATTTGATAGTTATTTTTCCATTCGGGTTTATTATTGGAAAAGCAACAAAACACTGGCAGGTAGAGATTGAGAAAGAAGACAGGGTGAATAGCCTGGACAAGGCAGGACGCTATATCGGTATTTTTGAGCGCATACTGGTGCTCACCTTTGTTCTGACCAATAATATTGCGGCTATAGGGTTTCTTATTGCAGCAAAGTCCATTTTACGCTTCAGCGATAAAAGTCAAAGCGGTGGCCGCAAACAAACAGAATATGTTCTCATAGGCACCCTGATGAGTTTTGCACTGACCATCATCGTGGGCTTTTTAATGAACGCACTCATACTCTAAAAGCTGAATGTTGCTCTTGAGTCTTTCGATAACAAGATTCATCATACGCTTGTTGAGGGAAGAAGAGTTTTGAATGTAAAGTTCATATTCTTCAATTGTAAATTGCCCAATGACCATTCCTTTTAGTGAGTTCCTGAATTTGATATCTTTTTGAATGGCGTTTTCAATGTATTGCAACCTTTTGTCGAGTGATAAGGTATAAAACACATTTTTGTGTTTGGATACATAGTTTCTAAAAACCATAACAAACAATTCATTTTGCAACTTCACGATGGGACGCAAGGTTTTGTTTTGAAACTGTTCATCAAAACTCATTAAAGGGGTGACAATTGCTGAAGGAATTTCGGGACGTAAAGCAACCAAATCAAGTTCGCGGGAGTTCATAATCAGAAGTTTTATTAAAAATAACGAAAGCATCCTCCATGAAATAGTTAAAACCTGTCTAGTTATAAACGAGGTTATCAACAAAGAAAACCTTAAAAATCCCTTAAAACCAAAGGGTTTCAAACTTTAAATGATTATTTTTAAAATAAACCAATAGAATTATGGCAACAATTAAATCTATAAATCCTTATAACGGAAAAACCCTTAAATCATATACCACTCATTCTGAAAAAGAAGTAGTTGACGCTTTGGAAAAAGCTGAAGAACGTTTTAAGGAATGGAAATATGTTTCTTTCGAAAAAAGAAAACACTTGATGTTAAAAGCTGCTGAAGAGCTGAAGAAAAACAAAAAAGAATATGCTGAAACTATGACCCTTGAAATGGGAAAGCCAATCAAACAAGCCATTGCAGAAGTTGAGAAATGCACCTGGGTATGTGAGTATTATGCACAAAATGCTGAAATTCATTTGGCCTCAGAAAAAATCAACACAGACGCAGACAAAAGCTATATCAACTATGAACCCTTAGGGGTAATTTTGGCAATCATGCCGTGGAACTATCCATTCTGGCAGGTCTTCAGGTTTGCAGCACCAGCATTGATGGCTGGAAATATTGCTGTTTTAAAACACGCTTCTAATGTATTTGGTTCAGCTTTAAATATTGAAAAAGTTTTTGAAAGGGCCGGTTTCCCGAAACATTGTTTTACAACCTTGCTCGTGGGAAGTGATGCTGTCAAATCAATTATCGAACATCCTGTAGTGAAAGCCGTGACATTAACCGGAAGCGGACCGGCTGGGGCCTCTGTTGCATCCCTTGCCGGAAAAAATATCAAGAAAACAGTGCTGGAACTTGGCGGAAGTAATGCGCTTATTGTATTTAAAGATGCAGATATTGATAATACAATTGACACCTGTGTACAGGCGCGCTTTCAAAACACCGGGCAAAGTTGCATCGCCGGAAAGCGTTTGCTCGTTGATGCAAATATTGCAGAAATATTTTTGGAAAAGCTTACGACAAAAGTTAAAACATTAAAAAACGGAAACCCTATGGATGATGAAACCTTTATTGGGGTGATGGCAAAGGAAAATCTGGCAGAAGAACTGGAGGAACAACTTCAGAATTCTGTGAAATCAGGCGCAGATATCATCCTGGGTGGAAACAGAGAAGGTACTTATTTTGAACCCACAATTGTGAAAAATGTCAGTCCCAAAATGGAAATCTTTAAAGAAGAAACTTTTGGACCCGTTCTTTCGGTAACAACTTTTAAGACTGAAAAAGAAGCTGTGGAACTTTCCAATACTTCCAAGTTTGGTTTGGGAGTTTCTTTATTCTCCAAAGACATCAAACGAATGGAAGCGTTAATCCCTCAATTTGAGGAAGGTGCCGTTTTCATCAATGAACTTGTTAAAAGTGACCCCAGGCTCCCTTTCGGCGGAATAAAAACTTCCGGCTATGGACGTGAATTGAGTAAAGAGGGGATAAGGGAGTTTGTGAATGTAAAGACGGTTTATATCAAAAAATAAAGGGGAAACATATTATTTCCCCTTTAAATAATTTATACTTTAAAAAGTTACTTTAAGAACTCTTGTTTTGTTTGAAACGTAAGAGGTTCTTTATCGTTCTTTTCAAGATAAGATTCAAGTTTCGACACCTGTTTCTTTTGAATTTCCTCATAGGAAGCCATTACGTCATCATAAAGTGCTTTTACAGCTTCATAATTAGTCATCTGGGCTCCTGTGGGTTTATCATAATTATTGGTAACACCACTGTATAAATCAGCCAATTTCTCTCGCAATTCCGGTTCAGCACTGGCTACATAATTATCGCCGGTGGTTACCACCATTCGCTTCATCAAATTATTTAAAGCTGTTACAACCGATTCTGTTACTTTTTTTGATTTGGGGTCTTGTGCCATTAAACCTTCAGCCCTTTTGATAGTAGTATTGACTTTATAAACCTGATATGCAAGTTCTTCATTCATATCAAAAAGAATTTCTACCATTCTTTGTCTTTCTTTACGACCTTCAGGGGTTACGATGGTATTTGGGTCATAGACAAGCTCAATGGGATGGGTATAGGTTTCTTTTCCCTTCGTCATAACTATATTGTATTTTCCGGCAGGAACGCGGGGAGTGGCAAATCCGCTAAAAGTCAAAGTTTTAGCTTCGGCAATTTTTGGTCCCCTGGAAGTGAAATTCCAATCCACTATATTTAACCCTTTCGATTTTCCGGCATTTAAGGTTGCTATTTTGTTTCCTTCCATATCCTGCACTTCCATATCCATTTTACCAAACGTATGGCGTTTGTTTAAATAATAAACAATTCGGGCATTAGTGGATGGATTTTCTCCCACAAATTGCGTTTCAGTACCAAAGTTTTCAGCAAAACCACTGTCTTCTTTCATAACAAAAGGTTTTGAGGAAAAGAAGTGAACTTCTTTTTCAAGAATCTCAGGGGTAATTTCACGTAAGGGTGAAATATCATCAATAATTATGATACCCCGCCCGTGTGTAGCCATTACCAAATCACTGGTCTTCTCATGTAAAGCAAGATACATAACAGCCGCAGCAGGCATATTGTTTGTAAAACGCGACCAGTTTAGGCCACCGTCAACCGTTACAAAAAGACCGAATTCAGTTCCTAAAAACAACAGGTTTTCATTTTCATAATCTTCGTGAATGCTTCTTGCAAATCCCACAATATCATCTGTAACAATGCTTTTCCATGTATTGCCAAAATTTGTTGTCTTGTATGCATAAGGATTCATATCACCGGTAGCGTGCCCTTCAAAAACGGCATAGGCGGTTCCTTTGTTAAAATTACTTGCATAAATTTTATAACACCAGGTATTTTTTGGCAAGCCTGAGATATTTTCTATCGTGTTGGTCCAGGTTTTTCCACCATCACGGGTTACTTGTACATTTCCATCGTCAGTTCCCACCCAAATAATGTTTTCATCGAGGGGAGATTCTGCTATCGTAAAAATGGTCGTATGTGTTTCAGCACCAGAATTGTCAATTGACAAGCCACCGGAAGCTGATTGATCCTGCTTTTTGGGGTCATTTGTCGTTAAATCGGGTGAAATGATTGTCCAGGTATCAGCCATATTATCAGAACGATGCAAAAACTGGCTTCCCATATAAAAACGGTCAGGATAAAATTTACTCAACGCCATGGGGGGGTTCCAGTTAAAACGTAATTTTGGACCTCCCTTTTCAGCCATAGGTTGAATCGTTTTTGTTTGATTTCTGTCAACATCATACCGCCACACATTGGCAGCGCCTTGCATTTCAGAATAAATGATGTTTTTTGTGGGGTGTTTTAAAACCCTGAAACCATCTCCATACCCAACACTGTTCCAGTGTTTGGCCTTCACGCCACCCGGAGCAGCAGAGGGCCCATACCACGATCCATTGTCCTGCAAGCCTCCATACACATTGTAAGGCTCAGCATCATCAACACTCACATGATAATATTGTGAAACCGGAATATTTTCAACTATTTCCAACGTGCTGCCACCATTCCATGAGCGGTAAACACCTCCGTCAGTTCCCACAAACATTATATCTGAATTTTTGATATGAAACGCAATGTCATGGATATCGGGATGCATTCTACCCAATGGCTTGAAGGTTTTACCGCCATCACGGCTTATAGCACCATTGAGACCTCCTTTGACGAGTATATCTGGATTTTTCGGGTCTACAGTGACTCTTGAGAAATAAAAAGGTCTTACAACGAGTTCGAAGTCATTGTTTAAATGTTTCCAGCTCATACCACCATCATCTGAACGGTATAAACCATTGGTTTTTGCTTCTTCGGTTTCTAAAACTACATAGACTGTTTCAGGTTGTGAGGGGGCAATGGCTAATGCGATTCTGCCTAATTTTCCTTCAGGGAAATCATTGTGAATTTTGTTCCAGGTTTTGCCACCATCTGTAGTCTTGTACAATCCACTGTGTTCTCCTCCTGAATTAAAACTCCAGGGTGTTCGCCTGAACTGCCACATAGATGCATATAGAATATTGGGGTTGGTGGGGTCCATTTCAATATCAGCAACTCCTGTGGTTTCATTTACATAAAGTATTTTATCCCAGGTTTCACCACCATCGTTTGTTTTATAGATACCTCGGTCTTCGCTGTCACTCCACAGCGCTCCCATAACTCCCACAAAAACTTCTTTGTTGTTGTTTGGGTTTATTCTGATGCCTGAAATGCGTTCTGAATTTTCCAGTCCCATTTTTTTCCAGTTGGTACCACCATCGGTGGTTTTATAGATACCATCACCAATGGAAACACTGTTGCGCACCCAGGTTTCACCGGTTCCCACCCAAACAATATTGTCAGGATCAACAGGATCTACTGCGACTGATCCTATGGATTGTGCATGCTTATCAAAAATAGGGTTAAAGAACACCCCGCCGTCTGTTGACTTCCAGACGCCACCCCCGGCAGCACCGGCATAGATGATATTTTCTTTGGTAGGGTGAAGATCAATGTCTGAAATGCGACCGCTCATTACCGCCGGGCCAATATATCGTGCCTTTAAGTCCCCGAAAAGCTGGTCTCCTTTTATGGCAATTTCCTGTGCCTGAGCAATGGGAAATAATGATAAAAGGGCAAAGGATAAAATAATTTTTTTCATAATATGCTAAATTAAAATCCCCGCAAAAACGGGGATTTATTAAAACTATAAAGTATTATTCTTCAGGAAAAATAAAGACATTATCCTCTACTTCTGGGTTAAGTTCAATAGACGTTATTTTAATGCTCTGACCACTCATTCCCATATCAAAAGGGAAATACAAACCATCTACTTCCTGATAATCACTCATCGTTGAAATAGATTTTTGACCTTGCATGGGACCTTGTTGTATCTCAGCTTCTGAACGTATAAGAGCATAACTGTCCACATCAAAAAAGTGATAGCTCACATTGGGTTGTTCCTGTCCGTCAACCATAATCGGTTTTTGGGTAAGTTTAATTTTAAAGGTTTCTGCTCCGTCAATAGTCTCGTTTTCAAGTAGCTCAACAGTATAACCTTTTGACTTGTAATCCAAAAAAGGAGAAGGAAAGTCACCGGCTTGTTTTTTCATGTTTTCGGTCATTTCACTGTCGCTTTTTTCAGCTTGTAGGGTCATAAAATTGTCAGACCACAAAGTTTCGCCATCAAAGGCAAACTGAGTGATTTCCTGGCCTTGAAAGTTAATAATAACGGCTTGTCTTCCATCAGCCAATTGGTAAATTTCTACAGGTATTTCCATCCCTTGTGCGTTTGCCGTGGCTTGCATTTTTACACCTTTAAGTGAAGCCCATTTATCAGCACCTCCCGTGTTTTCAAAATAGGTGTCAATAATTTCATCTGCTGTTTGAGCTATTGAAGATAAACTCAGGGAGATGACAAATACAAATAATAGGGTTTTCATTGCTTTCATAATTAAAAAATCATTTGTTAATAGTTGGTGAATTAGTATCTTTATTTTAAATAAAGTTACAACCTAAAACGATATATTTAACAAAAAACTAAAAATAATTATGAAGTTCGGAAAAGTTAACAATCCGGAAGAAATTGACTTTTCTCTTCCTCCTGACCATTTGGAAACCAAAGCGTTATTGTCTAAATATAAAAAATTGGAAACCCCGAAAATCTATGTGGGTTGTGCAAAATGGAACCGTGCAGATTTAAAAGGCTTTTATCCCAGGGGAACAAAAGATGAACTTGCTTATTATGCTACACAATTCAATTCCATTGAATTAAATGCTACGTTTTACCGCATTTTCCCGGCAGACCAGTTTGCAACCTGGTATGATAAAACACCTGATGATTTTCGGTTTTTCCCAAAACTTTTTCAGGGCATTAGCCATTGGAAACGTTTGCAGGAGGCAGATGAGTTTTTAAATGAATATCTTATTAACGCTTCAAATTTAAAGGAGAAACTGCAAATGCCCTTTCTCCAGATGCCTGATAATTTTGCTCCGAAAGACATTAACAGACTGGAACCATTCTTCAAATTGTTTCCTGAAGATGTTCCACTGGCTGTTGAGTTCAGGCATACAGGATGGTATAATGATTCTGTGGTGGCCAGTGAATTATATGCGATTTTGGAAAGCTTCAATATTTCAAATATCATAACAGATACAGCCGGCAGAAGGGATTTACTGCACATGCGGCTGACATCAGATACAGCCTTTATAAGGTATAACGGTGCAAATCATAAAAGCGATTACACCCGACTTGACGAATGGGTCATTCGTTTAAAAGAATGGGTTGACGAGGGATTGCAAAATATTTATTTTTTTGTACATCAAAATGTCGAGAAGGAGTCGCCGCTCCTTTCAGCTTATTTTATTAAAAAACTTAACGATGCTTTTGGTACAAACCTTAATATTCCTCAAATACCAAAAAAATGAGACGGCAAAATATTTCTTTGACAGTAGATGCTGTGATCTTTTATAGTAGTAAAAACCAAACGCTTCTCTTATTGATTCAGCGTAAAAATGATCCATTTAAAGAACAATGGGCTTTGCCGGGAGGTTTTGTGGAAGATGATGAAGATTTGGAAACAGCAGCCTTACGGGAATTGAAGGAAGAAACAGGTATTGCATTGGAAACCTGTGAGCAATTGTATGCGTTTGGAAAGCCGGGAAGAGATCCCAGGGGACGTACCGTTTCAATAGCACACGTAGGCTTTGTAACACATAAAATCACTCCCCGGGCTGACGATGATGCCGGTGACGCGAGGTGGTTTGATGTTAATAACCTTCCTAACCTGGCATTTGATCATCAGGAAATAATCAATCTGGCGATTTCCCGTTTTCTTCCAGACCATCCTCAATAGTTTCCTTGGCCTCAGCTTTGTCTTCTTTTGAAGCATTCTCAGGGCTTCCGTTTTCTTTTGTGTCACAACCATGGCACAATTCTGCAAACATGGGAAAATGATCTGAACCAATAGATTGTAGGCGTTTCAACTCTGCCAGTTTAAAGTCATCAGAGACAAACAAATGGTCAAGAGGCCATCTGAAAAGCGGATAATCTGCATGAAAGGTATTATAGAATCCGCGGCCAATTCGTGGGTCCAAAAGCTGGCTGATGCGCTGAAACATACGTGTGGTATGTGACCAGGCTACATCATTGAGATCTCCCATAACAATAACAGGGTAGTCTTTTTTGCGGATTTCTTTTGCTACTATAAGAATTTCGGCATCCCTGTCAAGTGATTTTTCATTTTCAGTGGGACTGGGCGGCATAGGGTGAAGGCAATACAACTTTACCCGGGTCCCGTTTTTTAGTTGAACAAAACCGTGTATGGAAGGGATTTTATCATCAACTAGAAATTTTACCTCTGTATCCTGAAGTTTCAATTTGCTTAAAAGAATGATTCCGTAAAAGTTTTCCAGAGGATGTTCGACTGAATACGGATACTCATCTTTTAATACTTTTAATTTTTCCTGCCACCAGTGATTTGCCTCGAGCAATACTACAATATCCGGATTTGCTTTCTTAAAGACCGATAAGAAACTCTCAAAATCTTTATTATCTTGTAAAACATTGGCAGAAAAAACACGGATGGAGGCATTACTGCCCTTTATCGCAGTCTTTGTAATTTGCTTTTTAGCCAAAGGGGTATAGGGGTAAATTATAAAGAATTGGTAGATAAGCGCAGCAAGTAATAACAGTAGCAACCCAATATGGTAATAATTATCCCAATCTGTCACAAAAATAAAAGCAACAAAAGCATTAAAGCTGAGAAAAGAGATTTGCAAGTGAGGAAAGTCAAATGCCCTGACCCACCATTTTTTGGAACCAATCAAAGGCATTAAAGTCGCCAGCATACAAAAAACAGAAAAGCAAATCAGGAATGTTTTCATTTAAGTATCATTTGAAGTACTGCTTTCATTAAAACCTGAAGGAAAAACCGATTTGTTTAATTTAAGTAAGTCTTTAATGTCACTGCCGGTAGGTTCTTCAAAAAGTTCAAGATCAAAATAAGGGATGGCTGCAATCACATGATCAAAAACATCTGACATAATAGCTTCATAATTTTCCCAGCGTTTATCAGTACTAAAACAATAAATTTCAAGAGGAATTCCTTGAGGTGTGGGCTGCAACTGTCGCACCATAATCATCATATTGTTGTTTACCCCGGTATTGTTTTTTAGAGTACTGTCAAGATATTTTCGAAAAACCCCAAAATTGGTTTGGTTTCTTCCGTTAATTAAAACACTTTTATCAGCATTTACACGCTCATTATGACGGTCAATCTCGAGTTGCCGGTGCTCAATATAATGTTTGACCAATTGTACTTTTTTCAATTCCTCCATTTTTTCTGGAGTGAGGTATTTAATGGAAGATTGTTTTATAAAAATAGAACGCTTGATTCTTCTTCCGCCGGATTCCTGCATACCACGCCAGTTTTGAAAAGAATCTGAGATAAGGCTGTAAGTGGGTATAGTAGTAAAGGTGTTATCCCAGTTTTGAACCCTTACCGTTGCCAGGTTTATATCAATCACAGTACCGTCTGCACCAAATTTACTGAATGTAATCCAATCACCTATACGCACAATATCATTTACAGAAACCTGAATGGAGGCTACAAAACCCAAAATGGTATCCTTAAAAATAAGCAACAGAATAGCCGAAACCGCCCCAAGTGATGCCAAGCTGAGTACGTCTTTTCCTGTTAATTCATAAATTACGAAAATGATGGCGATTCCCCACAGAAAGATAAGAACCACCTGTAAATAGCTTTCTAAAGGTTTATCTGCATACTGCTCTTGTGTGCGGAGGAAATTCTTTGTGGAGCGCAAAATACTCCTGATGATTTTTACAATAAGGACTATTCCATAAATATTAATAGCAACACTGAAAACTTCAAACCATAACGGAAAGCCTTCAAATATAACAGGAAAGCTAGCTTTAATCAATATCAACGGAATGATGTGTGCAACATATCTGGGAAATTTACTTTGGACCAGAAAATCATCAAAAGTGGTTTTGGTTTTCTCAGAAAAGAGTGTAAACAATTTCACAATTATTTTTCTCAGGATACGGTCCAGTAAATAAGCAAGACCGCCTAGTAAAATAAGTATTGTTAGCAAGTTGATATGTCTTGCCCAAAATTCAGTAAACCCCACTTCCATTAGATATTCTCTCAAAAAATGGGTGTATGAAATTAAAATGTCTTTATCAATCATAGATTAAACCGTAAGATATTTTTTTTCGATATAAAATGTCCCAAAGGGAACTATGGATGCAAACAAAACTATTGCAAGGGTTTTCAAAGACCATTTCAGCTCACTATATACCATAAAGGCCAGGACAACATAAGCCAAAAAAAGGATACCATGCGCCATTCCAACTACTTGTACCATTTGGGGCATTTCCCAAATGTACTTTAAAGGCATGGCAATAAAAAGCAGCAAGAGTAAAGAAACCCCCTCAAAAAGGGCTATAATTTTAAATAGTTTTATCATAATCTGAATTTTAGGCAAAGGTAAAAATATATCACATTAAACACGTTATCATAGTAATATCATTTTTTTAACTTTTAGAGCACTTTTACTTTTGTATATTAGCAGGATTTTCAAACAAAACCAACATTATGAAATTTGTAAAATACCTCTTTATGTCCGGCTGTATTCTCTTGATGATTTCGTTTAATAAAACTACTACTCCTGAAAACAAGGGTGCTGAATTTACATTAGAATATGAAAAATTTATATTAGACAATGGCTTGGAAGTTATTCTTCATGTTGATAAAAGCGACCCCATTGTAGCTGTTGCAACTGTAATGCATGTAGGCTCAAACCGGGAGAAACCCGGTAAAACCGGTTTTGCACACTTTTTTGAGCATATGGCGTTTAATGATTCTGAAAATGTGCCTGTAGGTGCCAATAGAAAAATGATACCGGAATGGGGTGGGAGCAGGAATGGTGGAACCTGGAATGATGGAACCATCTATTATGAAGTAGTTCCAAAAGATGCTTTTGAAAAAATCCTTTGGATTGATTCAGATCGTTTTGGATATATGATCAACACAGTTACTGAAGCTGCTTTGGAAAGAGAAAAACAAGTGGTAAAAAATGAAAAACGCCAACGCGTGGATAACGCACCCTATGGATATACTGATGAGATCATACGGTCAAATTTGTACCCGGCAGACCACCCATACAACTGGACGGTTATAGGTTCTTTGCCAGATTTACAAGCCGCTACCTTAGATGATGTTAAGGAATTTTACCATCAATATTATGGTGCTGCTAATGCCACGCTTGTAATTGCAGGTGATATCGATGTTGAAGAAACCAAGGAACTTGTGGAAAAATGGTTTGGGGAAATTCCTCGAGGGCCTGAAGTGGAAAAAATGGAACCCATGCCAGTCACTCTTGAAACCACAAAAGCACTCTCCTTTGAAGACAATTTTGCAAAACTTCCTGAGTTGCGTATGATTTTTCCAACAGTAGAGGAATTCCATAAAGATCAGCAGGCTCTTGAAGTATTGGGGCAGTTGCTCAGCGGAAGTAAAAAATCACACTTTTATAAAGCTATTGTTGAAGAGAAAAAATTAGCGCCAAATGTTTCAAGCTATCAAAGCAGTAATGAACTCGCAGGTGAATTTGTTATTCGTGTAAGGGCTAATGAGGGAGTTAATCTTAATGAAGTCAAAACCACCGTGGATGACGCTTTCGCGAAATTTGAAACAGAAGGTTTTACCGATAACGAACTCAAGCGCATCAAAGCCGAACTGGAAACCCAATTGTATTATGGTGTATCTACCATTTTAAACAAAGCCTTTCAATTAGCGCAGGATAACGAATTTGGAGGTGATCCTGCTTATGTTACCAAACGTGCAAAACTCACTCAGGCGGTCACAAGAGAGGATGTAATGCGGGTATATAAGACATATATCCAGGATAAAAATTATATAATGACCAGTGTGGTTCCTAAAGGCTCACCTGAACTGGCTGTCGCAGGCAGTGAACCTGCCACCGTTTGGGAAGAAGAGGTTACTGCTATGAGTGCCTCTGAAGAAGTGGGGCAGGGGGAAGAAGCAACCTATGAAAAAACACCTAGTAAACATGACCGCTCTGAGCCTCCTTTTGGCGAAACTCCATTGTTTAAAATGCCAACCATTTGGACAGGTGAGTTATCAAACGGAATGTCAATTTTGGGTATTGAAGACTATGAATTACCACTGGTTGCTTTTGAAGTTACAATTAAAGGCGGGCAATTACTTGACACCCCTGAAAAAGCAGGTATAGCATCTTTTACTGCTCGCATGCTCAATGAAGGAACCGCCAAAAAAACAGCAGCAGAACTTGAAGAAGCAATAGGTTTATTGGGAGCAAATATCAATGTACGCAGTGGTTTGGAAGAAATTACAATTTCCGGAGCAAGTTTGGCAAGAAATTTTGAAGAAACCATGAAACTTGTGGAAGAAATGCTTTTAAGTCCGAGATGGGATGAAAAAGATTTTGAAAAAATAAAGCAGGAAATTTTAACTTCCATAAAAGGAAGAGAAGCCAACCCAAGTGCAATAGCTTCGCTTAGTTTCGATAAACTAATATATGGCAATGAACATATTTTCAGTTTACCAACCAATGGAACAGAAGAAAGTGTGAGCGGAATTACACTAGATGATTTAAAAAAAATTTATACAAACCTCTCACCTCAATTGGCAACCTTTCATGTTGTTGGTGCAGTGGATGCAGACAAAGTGACCGCAGCTTTATCAGATTTAGAAAACAACTGGAAAGGCGGGGAAATAGCAATCCCTGATTATAAAGCAACAAAAGAAGCTACTCCGGGAACACTTTATTTTATTGATGTTCCCAATTCAAAACAATCTGTACTTTATATTGGAAAACAAGCCCTTTCAGCATCAGATGAAGATGCTGTCAAGCTAAACTATGCAAATGAAATTTTAGGAGGAGGATCCAGCGGTATGCTCTTCCAAACCCTTCGTATTGAAAAAGGTTATACCTATGGGGCTTATTCTTATATTCCGAATAGAAGTGAAATAGCACCTTTTATTTTAAGCAGTAGCGTCAGGTCAAATGCAACCCTGCCTTCTTTGGAAATTGTGGAAAATATGCTGAAAAATTATGGTGTAAACTTTAGCGAAGAAGATGTTACACTCACCCAAAATAAATTAATAAAACAAAACACACGCGCATATGAGTCACTGGGTGCCAAGCTGAATATATTGAAAGACATCAGCAAATATGATAAATCACTTACTTTTATTGAAGAGGAGCAACAAGTGCTTCAGAATATGGATTTGTCAGACTTCCAGACAATAATCGACAAATACATTCAGGAAGAGGAAATGATCTATATTGTGGTGGGTGACAAAGCAACCCAATTCAATGAAGTTAAAAAGCTGGGTAAACCCATTCTAGAGCTTGACATTTATGGCAATACCATAAATTAAATAGGTAAGGCCTATTGACAAGAAAGCGATGCATCCATTACTGGAGCACCGCTTTTGTTTTTATAATTGAAATGCCACCATTCAGATTGTATGGTTGCAAAACCAAACTGCAACATTCCTTCTTGCAATATTTTTCTGTTTGCAAGAACTTCTTCGGGTAAATTAAAATTATCAATATGTGCCGCTCTGCCAAAAAAATCATAATCGGTTCCCATATCAACAGGCTCTCTTCCAAGAGTAACCAAGGTTAAGTCAACAGCGGCTCCCCGGTTGTGTACAGAACCCCTTGCCGGATCTGCAACATAAATGGGGTTCGGTACTTTTTCCCACATTTGCTTTTGAACAGATAACGGACGATAGCAATCAAAAAACTTGATAGCATAACCACGATCACAAAAATAATAATTTGCATTTATAACAGCTTCAGCAACTTCAGGTAGTAAAAGGCATTTAGCACACTCATATAGTGGCTCTTTTAAAAAATTATTATCAGTGGCATATCGAATATCCAGATAAAACATGGATGAAAATTGGGTAATATCAACAAGCGGTGTTTGAGTTTGATTTGAAGAATTTGTGAAGCCTACTAACAATAGCAAGAAACAGAAAGGAAGAAGCAATGTCTTAAACTTCATTATATTATTTTTTAAAAAAGCTTAACTGTGAAAATATTGTAAAGGGAAACTTTTTTCCATAATTTAGGGGAAAACTAACTAAAACATTTAAAGATATGCAATTTTTAGAAGACAAAGTAGCTTTGATCACCGGAGGCAGTAAAGGAATTGGTTTTGGTGTCGCTGAAGCTTTACTTTGGCAAGGAATTCATGTTGCTGTTACCAGCAGGACAAAAAAAGATGCCACTGAAGCAGCAAAAAAACTCAACGAACTCAGCAAAGGAAAAGCAAAAGCCATTGGACTCCAGGCCGATGTGAGAAATTTTAAAAGCCAGCAAAAAACGGTTGATCAGGTTCTTGAAAAATTTGGAAAGCTGGATATTCTTATTGCCAATGCCGGTTTAGGACATTTTGCTCCTGTCGATAAAATGACTATAGAGCAGTGGCAGAAAACCATAGACACAAATCTTACAGGAGTTTTTTATAGTGTAAAAGCGGCTGTTGAAGCCTTAAAAAAATCAAAGGGGTATATCATTACAATATCCAGTCTTGCCGGCACAAACTTTTTTGCCGGAGGAGCAGCATATAATGCCAGTAAATTTGGAGTTACAGGCTTTTCACAAGCAATTATGCTCGATTTGAGGGACTATGAAATTAAAGTAACGACCATTATGCCGGGATCTGTTGCTACACATTTCAACAATAATGAGCCCGGTGGAAAGGATGACTGGAAAATTCAAAAGGAAGACATCGGGACGATGGTTGTGGACCTCTTAAGGATGCATCCGCGAACACTTCCCAGCAAAATAGAGGTGAGACCAAGTGTGCCACCGTCAAAATAAAGCATAAAAAAACCGATGATGACACATCGGTTTTTTTGGCTAATTCTTTTGGCTGATTAATACCCAAATCTTCTTCTGCTGTTCCACACATCTCTTTTGTGTGTCATACTCAAGAGGACGCGCCTGTTCATTTGCTGGTCTTCTTTTTTCTCGCTTATGGAGCCATACATTCTTTTTGAAGTTGTCATCGTTTTTTGATTTAATGATTGATTGTTGATTTTATAATAGCTTGCTTGTTATCTTAGTAACAGAAGCGTCTTCTACTGTTCCAAACGTCTCTTTTTGTATTAATGTTTAAAATGATGCGTCTGTTCATTTGCTGGTCTTCTTTCTTTGCACTTAAGCTTCCGAATAATCTTTTCATTGTTGTCATAACTGAAATTTTTTATTTGATTGATTTACTTAATAGACGACAGAGAAATAAATTTGTTACAGTACTTTGCTAAACATAGTACCTTTTAACAGAAAATTAACACAGATAAGGTGATTATCAATGAATAAAGAAAAAATAGAAGGGAAGTTTAACTTACAATATTGAAGATGGCAATGGCATAAATATAAAACCTCACAAAACGCAACAAGCCGAAAAGAAGTAAACTGTTAAGGGGGTAATTAATAATTCCTGCAGCTAAAGTTGTTATTGAATAAGGAATGGGAAGCAAAGCACCAACCACAATTAAAAAGCCACCCCACTTACGGGTGTTTCTGATGTGCTTAGCCATTTTAACCTCAAGATATTCGTGCACTGATTGTATTTTGGTGATGGCCCTTCCAATATAAAATGAAACAATACCGCCTGCATAAGAAAGCAAAGCTAAAAGTGATAAATGAAAAATGGGTGTAGCAGATTTACTGGACCAGGCAATAAACAATTCAGGCGGAATAAGTCCCAGTATGGATTCTGAAATAAAGAAAATTGTGAAAACTCCAAATGCAGGAAAAGTTTCAGTTATTTTATTAAGTAAAACGTTTACATCGATTACAAAATAATGTATAGCAAAAAGCCCTCCTATAAAAAGAAGAATTAAAGGAATGGCTTTCAATAAGCTACTCCCTAAAAATCCATAAAAACCTGTATAACTGTAATATTGATGCAGGAGTCTTAGGCGTGATTTTTTTCTGGGCTTATCTTGAGGCATACGTGGCAATCTTTATAGCTGCAAATGTAATTATACACAACTGAAATTTAAAACAAGAAAACGTTATTTTTTGTTATTATTACCTTAAAGTTTTATTTCAGGCAATCAACCCATAAATAGACATTTCCTGAAAAAAACATTAAATAACTTAATAAAGATGTTATTTTTGTAAAAATGCATAATTAACAGATGATGATAAATGTTGCTGAACAGGAAAAAATAAAAGATAAAGAGTTATATACTTACCAAAAAAAAGCAATTGAAACCATATTTGAAAGGTTCAGAAGCTTTCCTGAAAATTATAATATATTATATCAACTCCCCACAGGCGGGGGAAAAACCGTCATATTTTCTGAAATTGCCAAAAGATATATCACCGAGACAAATAAAAAGGTGCTGATTCTTACGCACCGCATTGAGCTGAGCAAACAAACTTCTGCCACCTTGAAGGAAATAGGGGTAAACAACAAAGTAATTAACAGTTCGGTTAAAGAAATACCCAATCAGGAAGAATTCAGTTGTTATGTTGCTATGGTGGAAACACTTAACAACAGGTTAAAAGAGAAAGAGCTCAACATGAAAAACATCGGGCTGGTAATTGTAGATGAAGCACATTATAACTCTTTCCGGAAACTATTCAAATATTTTAAAAACTGTGATATACTGGGCGTTACCGCAACACCATTGAGTTCAAACATCAAGTTACCCATGAAGGATACTTATAATGAACTCATTGTGGGGCATTCCATTTCAGAATTAATAGAGAAAGGATTTTTGGCAAAAGCAACGACGTATAGTTATAATGTGGGTCTGGGAGCCTTGCGGATAGGTATCAATGGGGATTATACCGTAAAATCATCAGAAGTAGTTTATATCGACTATGCCATGCAGGAAAAACTTATCTATGCATATGAAGAACGCGCAAAGAATAAAAAAACATTGATTTTCAACAATGGTATCAATACGTCAAGATATGTATATGAGTCCTTTAAAAGAGCCGGCTATGACAACATACGCCATCTGGACAACAAACACAATGATGCAGAAAGAAAAGAAATCATAGACTGGTTCAGGGAAACACCAAATGCCATAATAACATCTGTGGGAATATTGACCACCGGTTTTGATGTGCCTGATATTGAAGCCATCATTTTAAACCGCGCAACACGATCTTTGACTTTGTACCATCAAATGATTGGTCGCGGGTCGCGGGTTACCCCAAATAAAAAGGAATTTACAGTGGTTGATATGGGAAACAACCTGGCGCGTTTTGGACTTTGGGAAGATGCTGTTGACTGGCGCACAATTTTTAAAAACCCTGATTATTTTCTTGAAAACCTCATTGCAGATGAATCTATTGAACGCAATTTTTCTTATGAAATGCCCAAGGAAATCCGTAAAAAATTCAGCAATTCAAAAACCGTTGATTTTGATGTTGAAGCCGCATATAAGGACGCTAAAGCAAAAGGAATGAAGCCCAAAGTTGCCCTTGACCAGGCAATAGAGCAACACGCAAAAATGTGTCTGGAGAACAGTGAAGATGCCTTTGATGCGATGAATCTGGCACTTTTGCTGGATGATGCAATATCATTCCGGGTACAAAAATATGCATACTGTATCAGCAAAAGCACCAACAATTACAAAGACTGGCTTGAGGAAGATTACAAAAGGAGTTTGAGATCACTCTTGCGAAAGCAAATGTAAATTAGTTTTTATCCTTCTTTTTGAAAATGGAAAAAAGTCCGCCTTTTTTCTTTTTTTCTTTATGCTCTTTGGTTTTATCGGGGTTTGTAAAAAGTCTTTTCAAAAATCCGTCCCTTTTGGTGTCTTCACAGGTTATTTGTTCTCTGAGATGAGCAGGCACATTGTTAAAACGGGCATTTGTAAAATCTTTATAAGCAACATCAGCATTTAAACTTTGGTAAAATTGTGTAAAAAGTGGAAGTGCTGCGTTGGCACCTTGCCCCAGTGAAGTACTCCTGAAAGGGATGTTCAAATCATTGCCCACCCACGTGACTGATGTTAAACGAGGTGTAACGGCTACAAACCAGGCATCTTTATTGTCCTGTGTGGTTCCGGTTTTACCGGCAAGGTCATTCTTAAGGGCATAAGTGCTACGCAGCCTGCTGGCAGTTCCTGAATTTACGGTTGCCTCCATCATTTCAACCATAAGGTGACGTGTGTCGTCTGAAAACGCTTTATCTTCAGCAACATCCGGTTCAAATTCTGCTATTACAATCCCGTCTTTGGTTTCAATTTTTGTGATATAAAAGGGTTTGGCTGTAAGACCATTGTTAGTATAAGTTGTATACGCTTGTGCAAGCTCTAGAACTGACATTTCAGCAGTTCCCAGTGCCAGGGAAGGAACTTCGGGCAGGGTAGTGGTAATGCCCATTTTCCTGGCCTGACTAACCACATTACTAATGCCAGTTTCCATATGCACTTTCACAGCTATGGTATTCACAGAATTACTAAGTGCATATTTCATGGAGTAATTAAGGTAAGGGTCGTCATCTTCAGATGCTGATGCGTTTTTGGGAACATAATCATCAGCATACCTGACTTCTTCCATGGAAAAATAGGAACAGGCCTCAATCCCGTTTTCAAGTGCTGCTGTATATACAATGGGTTTAAAAGTGGATCCCACCTGACGTTTGCTTTGTGAAACGTGGTCAAATTGAAACGCATTATAGTCCACACCGCCAATCCAGGTTTTAACAGCTCCTGTCTGGGACTCCAAAGTTACCATACCGGTGTTTAGAAATTTCATATAATGGGTTATGCTGTCAACAACACTTGCATTTGTTTTATAAACAGAATCATACGCAAACAGCTCCCGCTCACTTTTAATGCTCAGGGAGTCAAAAATGTCTTCAGTTTTGTATCCCTCAGCAAGCATTTCTTTATACACCGGAAGTTTTTTAACTTCCCGTTCGGTCATTTTTTTATTGACGAGCCATGGCGCTTGTTTTCCCCAGGAGTCTTCAAAGGCAATCTGTAGTTTTTGCATGTGCAAGCGCATCGCTTCTTCAGCATACTTCTGCATTTTGTAGTCTAAAGTGGTATGGATTTTAAGACCGTCATTATAGAGATTGTAGGGTTTTCCATCTTTGTTTTTAAGGGTGTCCAGTATTTTTTCCAAATCCCTGCGCACTTGCTCCCTGAAATAAGTCGCTAGCCCCCGGTTATGGTCATAAAACTGATAATCGAGAATTAAGCTGTCTTTTTTTGCATCTTCAGCAAGCTCAGGATGCAGGTATTTGTATTTTTCCATTTGTGCAATAACCACATCACGTCTTTCCCTGCTGCGTTGAGGATGGAGTCGCGGGTTAAAGTAATTGGAAGCTTTTAAAGTACCCACCAGTGTCGCCGCTTCAGCAAGTGTTAAATCGGTTGTTGATTTATTGAAGAATTTTTTGGAAGCACTTTCAATACCATAGGTGTTATCACTAAAGGGAACGGTATTAAAATAGAGCGTCAGGATTTCTTCTTTCGAATAAATTTTTTCCATTCTTCGGGCAATGATTGACTCCCTGAGTTTGGTGATAACGATACCAATTTTATTGAGATCTTTTCTTCCGTAAAGGTTTTTTGCTAATTGCTGTGTGATGGTACTTCCACCGCCCGAAGAAGCATCTTGTAGAAGAATTGTTTTAAAAAAGACCCGCAACAAACTTTGCCCGTCAATACCGGTATGATCATAAAAACGGGCATCTTCGGTTGCAACCAAAGCATCTATAAGGTGTTTGGGAAAGTCACTGTAAGGAACTGATTGCCGGTCAAAACGATAGTATTTTCCAAGAAGCTCACCTCCCGATGCCAAAACTTCTGAAGCTTCACTTTGCTGAATTTCACTCAACTGCTTTTTAGTGGGAACGGGACCCCAAAGGCCGAACAAAACACTCAGATAAAATAGGAATAAAAGACCCGCTATACTAAGTAAGACCAGTGCAGCTTTTTTAAGGTTTTTTTTATGCTTAATTTTCAATGTAATTACTTTTTTTACAAAGTAAACGATGTTCTGAAAACCCTTTTGCTTTTTTAAGAATTTTTAACGTAAAAAGCCCTACTCAAAGTAAGGCTTTATTACAATCAGGGTTAAATATGTACTAGTCAAGTCCGCCTTTGCGGTTGCCGTCACGGGGAGTTGGCCATTCCATCTGTTTTCCGGTTCTGGGGTGTATGGGTAAAACAGCACGTTCCCTTGAAGTTGTTTCAGGGTCTTCGCTTGCCAGATAGGTCATTATGGCTATGAGGGCAACATTGTTTTTTACATCATCAAAAACAATTTTGTCATAGGTGTCCAGATTGGTGTGCCAGGTATAATTCCAGTAAGACCAGTTCAACGAACTCATCATAAAAGCGGGGGCACCTGCAGAAACAAAAGAGGAGTGGTCTGACCCTCCACCTGAAGGTGTTCCCGGAAATGTGGTTTCTATTTCAGATTTATACTTTTCAGGGACTTCGTGCAACCATCTCCCTAAAAAGTCATAAGCATGTAAAAATCCCTGACCGTTGATGCTTACCACACGGCCTGTTCCATTGTCCTGATTAAACAGTGCTTGTACATTTGCTACAATCTCAGGATTGTCTTTAACAAATGCACGGGAACCATTAAGACCCTGCTCTTCACTTCCCCAAAGCCCCACAAGAATAGTTCTCTTTGGGTTGGGGTAATATTTTTTCAGAATGCGGGCAATTTCCATCATGGTTACAGCACCGGTAGCATTATCAGTTGCTCCTGTACCGCCGTCCCAGGAATCATAATGGGCAGAAAGAATAACATATTCATCAGGTTTTTCAGTGCCTTCAATGCGGGCAATTGTGTTAAAGGTAGGTACTTCACCCAGTTCTTTTGATTCTGCAACGAGTCTTATCTGTGGCTTTTTTCCGTTTTCAGCAAGTCTGTAAACCAAGCCATAGTCTTCCAGTTCAATGTCAATAGTCGGAATTTTTTCCGTGCGCGAACCGAATATTTTATTTGCTCCAAAACCCCTTGACCATTGTGACTGAATGATACCGGAAGCCCCTGCTCTTTCAAGGGCTGCGTCCAGGGTGCGGGAGGTATATCCTGTATTTCTTATAGTGTTGTTCCAGGCTGTTGTTTGTTCAGTGCGTGCTTCTTTCATTTTGATAAAAGATTCTTCCGTTGCAAATTCTTCCCAGTTATAATCAGGTCTTCCGGTCATTTGAGGCATGGAAACCATGACCAATTTGCCTTTTACAGAAGGCAGCCAGCGCGCAAAACTTATTGAATCTTCGATGGTTTCAGGCAGAATGACAACCTCTGCGGTTATACCTTTTTTAGGGGTGGGGGCACTCCAGGCGAGTTGCATCCCTGAAAGCGACTTGGTGCGTGGATAAACAAGGTCAATATGTGTGATACCACGGTCCCAGCCGCGCCAGGTGCCAAATTGCTGGTTTTCGGCAGGGATTCCCCAGGAATTGAATTTGGCTACAGCCCAGTCATGGGCTTCTTGCATTTGTGAACTTCCAACAAGCCGGGGACCAATGCCGTCAACAAGTTCAAAAGCCAGTTTTTCAACCTGTGAATTTTCTTCTATTTCTTTAATGACATTGTTTATGAAGGTTTCTGTGTCCTGGGCCCAAAGAATAGTTCCGAGAAAAAATAAGGAGAGAATGAGGGTAATTTTTTTCATGAAATAATATATTTTTAAGTTTTTCCAAATATAACAAAACCCATAGTGCCTAGGTTGTTAAAAATAACCCAATAAAAAAACCCAAAAAAAAGTATTTTCGGGTTTTGTATTTTTTATTGAAATATTGACTACTTTATTTCGACAAGTTCCAATTCAAAGGTCAGGTCTTTACCTGCAAGCGGGTGGTTTGCATCCACTATAATGGTTTCGTCTTTTACCTCGTGAACGGTAAGTTGTCTTTCAGAACCGTCAGGAGCCTTGGAAATCAATCCCATACCCACTTCAACTTTCATTTCTTCGGGAAGCTTGTCTTTTCCTACTTCGTGAAAAAGCTCTTCTCTCACTTCACCATATGCCTCTGTATGAGGAATTTCAATAGTTTTCTTTTCATTTACTTTCATGTCCAGAACACCTTGCTCAAAACCGGGGATCAATTGTCCCTGACCTAAGGTGAACTCAAGGGGATCACGCTCTAAGGAACTGTCAAAAATTTGTCCGTTTTCTAATTTACCTGTGTAATGCACACGCACAGTGTCATTTGCTTTTACTTGACTCATACTGTTTATTTTATCTATTAATTTTCAGTTCCTGCGAAACTAAAGATTTCAACTAAGAACTCAAAAGTATTCAGCTTAAGAATGAGCCCTTTAATAAAAATTTAACAGTATTTTCATTTCTGAGATTTGTCATAATTTTTGAATTATTTCTTTGTATTTTTAAGGAAACAAAAATAAAGCCCATCATTATGAAAAAGAATGTTCCCATAGAAACCATTATGACAAAAAATGTCATTAAACTGAATCTCAAAGACGAATTGACAAAAGCTGAAACATTGTTTAAAAAACATAATATCAGACACATACCGGTAGTAAGTGGTACAAAAATTATCGGGATGCTTAGTTATTCTGATTTGCTACGCATCTCCTTTGCCGATGCTGTTTATGAAGATGAGGAAATTGACGCAGTAGTGTATGATATGTTTGATATCAGCCAGGTAATGACCAAAAATATTGTTACAATAACTAAAGACACCACTATTAAAAAAGCAGCCGAAATTCTTGCATCTAAAGAGTTTCACGCACTTCCTGTAGTACATGAAGATCATTTAGTGGGTATTGTCACCACAACTGACCTGATCAAATACCTGCTTAAACAGTATGATGAAAAGTAAAATGTTTCATCGGCTTACTTGATTAGGATGCATAATATTTCAGGCTTTACTATCTTTGTGAGAAACGAAAAAAATGTCAAACACAGGATTAATTATTGAAGAACGTAGCCGTGATATTGGTGACTTTTTAGTGGGACGGCTCTTGCCTTTCCGAAAGAAAAGAATGGTGGGCCCTTTTATTTTTATCGACCATATGGGCCCTACGGTTTTAGGTCCTCATAAATATATGGATGTTGACCAGCACCCGCATACAGGCCTTTCTACTTTAACATTCTTACTGGAAGGTGAAATCGTTCACAGCGATAGTATGGGTACAAACCAACGCATTTCACCGGGCTCTGTAAACTGGATGGTAGCCGGTAAAGGAGTAACCCATACCGAAAGAACGCCTCAAGACCTGCGTAACGGAAAGACCTTTACAGCACACGGCTATCAAATTTGGGTAGCCTTGCCAAAAGAATTTGAAGATTGCGAGCCTGAATTCCATCATATTGAAGCAAGAGATTTGCCTCAATGGCAGGAGGGAAGTACTGCATTTAGGCTTATAGCCGGTAATGCCTATGGCAAGGTATCACCCGTTCCTGTTAAATCAGAACTCTTTATGATTGAAGTGATTGCCAAAGAACACTTTGATCTCAATACAAAAGAACACATAGTCGGGGAAATTGGTATCTGCATAGTGGAAGGGGCAATTGAGGCTTGTGGGAACATCATTGAAAAAGGAAATATGCTCGTTTCAAAAGCTCAAGACACCTGCAGGGTACGTGTACACCCCAATACGCATTTGTTACTCTTTGGAGGAAAACCCTTTGAAGAAGAACGCTATATTCATTGGAATTTTGTGTCCTCTGAAAACGAAAAAATTGAAAAGGCTAAAATGAATTGGAAGGAAAAGAAATTCCCTAAAGTTCCCGATGACGAAACATATATACCCTTACCCGAATATTAAAAACATCAATTTATTCCCCTAAATTTCTGCTAAATTATGAAACGTATTTTCCTTTGATAGGAAAAATATGTATATTCAGGAAAAAAATAAAACTGATGAAACTACTTTCTTATATAAGCTTGCTGTTGATTAGTACTGCTTCATTTGCACAACAGCCCACTCATGTGCCTAGTCCACAAAACAATAGTCCTATAGACTTAAATAACTGGTTTGATATTATTGTGTTTATTATTATTCCCGTCGTCTTGGTTGTAATCTATTTTTTATGGAGATCACAGGTAAGAAAAGACAAAGAAGCCGAAAGACAAAATGAAGGGAATTCTTAAAATTCGGCAACAACTCAATCCATAAAAAAACCACGGAATCAACATTCCGTGGTTTTTAGTTTTAAGATATGTTGGGTTTTAATCGTTCGTGGCGACTGAATCTGAATCCAACAGTGCAAAAAACTTATCCAAATCAGGAATAATCACGATACGTGTTCTTCTGTTTTTGGCCATATTCTCGCTACTGTCATTATCTACCAAAGGCATAGAGCTTCCACGTCCGGCTGCAATCAGTTTTTCAGGAGCAACATTATATTTGTCCTCAAGCAGTCTTACAATTGATGTAGCACGTTTTACACTTAAGTCCCAGTTATCTTCAACAACTGCAGTATTGATACTTCTTGGGTCCGTGTGACCTTCAACCATCACTTCCAGGCTGGGTTCAGAATTGATAACATCTGCAAGCTTTTGAAGCAAATCATTGGCTTTAGGATTGACACGGTAACTGGCCGTATTAAAAAGCAACTTGTCAGAAATGGAAATCATCACCACTGTCTTGTCAATATCAATTTGTATATCGTCATTTCCATCATCCTGTGAAATAGATTTCATTAAATTATGCGATACTGCTATATTGATGGAATCTTCCAGGCTTTGTGCGCCACTTAAGATTTCAGGATCAACATTGGATAATGTTTTACGCATGTTTTCCTTAGTCTTTTTGTTCATCATAGCAATATCATTCATTTCATACTTCTCTTCAGAGGTTTCCTTTAATGAATTGATTTTTGCGTTATAATCGGCAACACGTTGCTCAATGATTGCAAATCTTTTTTCAAGCTCTTCTTTTTCAACTGCTGTTTGTTGTAATTTAGTCTGTGTATTTGACAATTGATCTTCAAGGGCCACATACTTTTTCTTTGATACGCAAGATGTCAACAGGCCTGCGACAACAATAGTTAGAATTAAAGTCTTTTTCATTTTGGTGTGTTTTTGGGATTAATTTATTATACTAAAGAGTTGTTTATGCTCCTTATTTTTTGGTTTAACGACAATAATAAAATGATGGTATATTATTGGCATTTCCTTGAGAGACAATTAACAATACTTTATATTTAAGTAAAGAGATTGAGCTATAATTTTAAAACAAGTCTTTAACAAAAATTTGGTTGTTAAAACTTCCATATCCTAGATGTTTACAATAAATTTGAAAAAGCCCTTTTAAAGCAAATTTGGAGAAAAAAGAAAAAAAAGAGAAAAAAAAGAAAAAGTGGAGGTTCCTAAAAATATTTGGAAAAATATTATTAGGACTCTTTCTGTTGTTTATACTACTAGTACTTTTTATAAGAAGTCCCTGGGGACAAGGCATTATAGTTGATAAAGCCACCACTTATATTTCAGATAAAACCAACACAAAAGTTGAAATTGAACGCCTTTTTTTAACCTTTTCAGGGAATCTTTATCTAGACGGACTCTTTCTGGAAGATACACAGGGCGATACACTGGTCTACTCAAAAAGTCTGGAAGTAGATGTACCTCTTTGGCCCATTATTCGCGGAAATGCTATTTCCATTGATCAGGTTGATTGGTCAGGCCTTAGGGCCAACATAATAAGACGTGACTCTGTACAGGGGTTTAATTATCAGTTTTTGATAGATGCGCTGGCGACCACTGATACTACCGCCAAACCAACCACTGAACAACCGTCACAAACAGAATTTACCATCGGGGAAGTCAACTTTAACGACTTTGACCTTGTTTTTAAAGACGATGTCACCGGTATAGACAGCAGGTTAAAATTGGGATTGCTTGAGCTTGATGTAGATGAAATGGATTTGGAAAGCTTTCGTTTTCACGTGAATGACCTGACAATTGAGAATACAGACATCCAATACACCCAAAACAAACCCTTTCCGGAATCTGAAGATAGTGATGAAAGCCCATTACCCTATATAATTGTTGACAATTTGCAATTAAAAAACATCACTGCAAATTACAATGCGGTTCCTGACGGTATCACCGCAAGTGGTAAAATTGGAAACTTTATACTCGAACTTCCCAAAGCAGACCTCGCCGAACAAGTAATTGACATTACACAAATTTCCCTGGCCGATTCAAATGTCCTATTGGAAATCACCACATCCGGAGATGATACGCAACCCTCTGAAGATCCCACAAGCCCCGATGAATTTAAATGGCCGGACTGGATTATCACTGTTGATGAGATTGCATTGGAGAATAACAATATGCGTTACTTGGTAGATGGAGCACAACCCCGGCAAGGCACTTTTAATCCCAATGCACTTGCTGTTGGTAATTTCTTTTTTATTGCTGAAGACCTGTATTTGCAAGACGAATCTATCGGCATTCAATTAAAGGATTTCCGGTTTGAAGAGGCATCAGGCTTGCACTTAAGGGACCTAGCTTTTGAAGGAGCGTTTTCGGAACAAAATCTGGATATATCCCAACTCAATCTGCACGTGAATGAAAATATTATAAATGGAACTATCTCATTGCAATATGCCTCAGTAAATGATTTCATCAACAACCCGGAAGCTTCACGGATCAATACAAACCTCAGTACCTTTGAACTCTCCTTAAACGATTTCTTTCGGTTTCAACCGGAATTAAAAAACAACGAATATCTGCTGGCACTTAGCAAGAAAAAAGTAACCGGGAACCTTCGGGCGAACGGTACTTTAGCCTCACTTGAAATTCCTGAGGGCAATTTCAACTGGGGCAGTACAACTTCCATAAATGCAAGGGGAACCCTGTACAACCCGATGAATGTTGATTCCCTCAGACTGGATTTTCCGGTGTTTAATGTAAATACGGTAAGGGAAGACGCGCTTGCCTTTGTCAATGAAGACTCTCTGGGAATTAGCATACCCAAAACCATTTCGCTGAAAAGCAATTTTAAAGGTGCACTGGATGATATAAGAGCTGATGCGGTTGTCCAAACACCTGATGGCCAGATTGATATCACAGGAAGCTATATAAACAGGGAAACCATCGTTTATGATGCCAACGTTGAAGTAAAAAAACTGAAACTGGGTAAAATCCTTAAAAATGAACAATTCGGCGAACTCAACCTTACGTTGAAATCTTCGGGACAAGGTTCAGACATCAACAATCTTGACGCCATGGTTGATGCGACAATAAGCAGTTTTCAGCTAAATGACTATGCCATAGAAGATTTGTCGCTCAGCGGCGAAATGGAAGATGGAGAAGGAACCTTAACGTCAGAATACCGCGATGATAATCTTGACCTCTCGCTTTATGCTGTGGTGCAACTGGATTCTGTTTCACCGGGTTTTGCTGTGAGGCTAGATTTAAAAGGTGCCGATTTTCAGGCATTGGGTTTGACAGAAAAGAATATTCGGGGTGCATTTGTCTTAAAAGCCGACTTTTTAGGCAATACCGAAACGTTTACATTTACAGCAGAGGTTGAGGATGGGATCGCGGTTTATGACAATCAATCTTATCTGTTGGGCAATTTGAATGTAGATGCTTTTGCAAATCCCGATACTACTTCGCTTGACATCATAAATAAAATGGTGGATGTGACATTGCGCTCCAATGCCGGACCTGCTGAATTTAGTACAGCCCTGCAACGCCATATCCAAAGATACTTATCTGAAGATGCTGAAATTCTTCAGGCAGAAAAGGACACTATTGTCAAACCGGTGAATCTGGAATTGAGGGCAAAAATCAGTCAGGCACCTATCATCAGGGATGTATTTTTGTCCAGTCTTGAGGAAATGGATACCATTGACATTCAGGTGGATTTTAATGAGGCCAAACGCCAACTCACCGCTGATGTTTTGATGCCTTACATCAATTATGGTGGCAACCAAATTGACAGCCTGGCCCTGGGACTTCAGTCTGATGCTGAAAACTTTGATGTCAATTTTAATTTCAGGAATATTGTTGCCGGTCCTTTGGATATAAAAAGAACTTCCCTGGAAGGATCAATCGAAAACCAAATTTTAAACATAGATTTTAACTCTTATTTTGAAGAGGAAAAAATTGTGCACTTTAATGCTGATGTTACCCGGCAAAATGATACCATTCGTTTTCAGATAGACCCGTCAGAGTTGATTATAAACAAAAAGGTATGGGATATCCCTGAAAGAAACGAAATTGTTTATGCTGAAAACTTCCTCGCATTTAACGATTTGAATATTCGCAGGAATGGCCAGGAATTTACCTTGAGCAGTTCACGGCCCGAGATTGAGAAGGAACACATTGCCGTTTCTTTTGAAAACTTCCGACTGGCAGATTTTCTCGATTATTTTAACCCCGAAGAAACACTTGCACGGGGAAGGCTTAACGGAAATATCATTATGGAAGACCCCTTTGGCAGCCTGGGACTCATTGCTGATATGGAAATCAATGAATTCAACGTGATGGACGTACCCATGGGGACGCTAAGCCTGGACGCACGGGAAAGTACAGCCGGGATCTATGATTTTAATCTTGCGTTAAAAGGCGGGGATGTTGACCTGGATCTTACCGGAGATTATGAAGCCGATGATGTGGCGGCAAAACTCAACCTCGACCTGACATTAAACGAAGTAAAAATCAGTGCAATTGAAGGCTTTTCTGACGGGGAAATTACACATGCAGAAGGTTCCTTTTCAGGCGACATAAATGTAAGCGGCACCACGGCAGAACCCCGGTATGAAGGGGATATCACTTTTGACAATGCCGACTTTACCATAGCGACACTCAATGCAGGGTTTAGTCTAAACAACGAGACTTTGCGCATCGACAATGAAGGCCTCTATTTGGATCAATTTCAAATCGAAGATGAAAATGGGAATGATTTTGTGGTAGATGGAAGTATCCTCACGGAAACGTTTACAAACCCTGAATTTGACTTACAGTTTAATGCTCAAAACTTCCGTTTGCTGAATTCCACACGCGATGACAATGACCTTTTTTACGGTACTGCGGTCGTTGACATAGAGGCGACCCTTACGGGCACATTAAACCTGCCCAAACTGGACGCAAAACTCAATGTGGGAGAGGAAACCGATGTCACATATATTATGCAGGAGTCTGAACTGGCCATTGAAGAACGTGAGGGCGTTGTGATTTTTGTCAACAGGGAAGACCCTGATAACATTCTCACCCAAACCCGGGAGGAATCATATGCAGTTACCGGTTTTGATGTAAATGCGTTGATTTCAATTAATGAAGATGCCATTTTTAATGTGGTAATTGACGAACAAACGGAAGATAATTTCCAGATTGGTGGGGAAGGGGATCTCACGTTTACCATAAACCCCAACGGCAGAACAACTCTCTCAGGCAGGTACACACTCAATAAGGGGCATTTTGAAATTAACTTATACGATCTGGTTAAAAGACGCTTTGAAATAGCACAAGGCAGCACGGTTACCTGGGCAGGTGACCCTCTTGATGCCATTCTGGACATAAGGGCTATTTATCGTGTCGAGACTGCGGCATCCTCTTTAATGGCACCTGCATCAGGTAGTTTTGATGCCGGAATGAACAACAGGTTCAGGCAGCAGTTACCTTTTTTAGTCTATCTTAATATTGATGGTGAACTCATGCAACCCGTACTGACATTTGACCTCGATATGCCTGAAGATGAACAAGGGGCTATTGGTGGTCAGGTCTATGGCCGTGTACAACAAATAAACCAGCAGGAAGAAGAACTCAACAAACAGGTTTTTTCACTATTGGTTCTCAACCGATTCTTCCCTGAATCAGGCAGCGACGGAAGTCAGGGAGGTGCCATGTCCATTGCCAGAAACAATATAAACCAGGCTCTTTCTGAACGGATGAACAAGTTTTCAGATCAACTTCTGGGTAGTACGGGTATTGAACTCGATTTTGGCCTCGACACGTTTACAGATTACGGGGAAGAAGGATCCCAGGAACGCACACAACTCGATATTACCGCCAGAAAACGCCTGTTTAACGACCGGGTGATTGTAAGTGTGGGAAGTGAGGTGGATATTCAGGGAAGCAACCAAAATCCGGAAGAGACAAGTCCGGTAATCGGGAATGTGAGTGTTGAATACCTGCTTACAGAAAATGGTCGTTTCCGATTGAAAGGGTTCAGAAGGAACCAGTTTGAAAATGTAATTGACGGGCAATTGATTGTAAGCGGTATAGCGTTAATATTCACACGGGAGTTTGATAAATTCGCAGAACTTTTCACAAAAGCTGCTGAAGAAGAACAACAAAACCCACCTCAAAAAGAAGAGGAGGAGCCCAATGAAGAAAATAAGAATGAAAATGAAGACTAAACATATACATATATTCTTGTTCCTTGTAATTGTACTGGCAATGCAGGCCTGTAATGTAAAGCGTTTTATTCCGGAAGGGGAATTGCTGTATACCGGTGCCGATATCGAAGTGAGCAGTGACACGCTTGTCAAGGATATGGATAAGGTCCAAAATGAGATTGAAGATCTCATCCGTCCCGAACCCAACTCCAAAATACTGGGGTCGCGGCTCGGGTTGTTAGTTCATTATAAGAGCCAACGTGAAAACCCCGGATTTATAAATAAATTCCTCAACAAAAGAATAGGAGAGGAGCCTGTCTATGAATCAAATGTAAATACCATACGCACAGAAGATCTCATCAGGAACAGGCTTGAAAACCGGGGATTTTTCTTTAGCAGGGTAGGTTCTGCCATGGAGGAAAAACCGGAAAAGAAAACTGCAGAAGCTAAGTATGTTGTAACACTTACTGAGCCTTATCTGTTGGAAAATTATATCGTTGACAAAGATTCCCTGCCCATATACAATGATATTGAAGCTTCACTGTCCAAAACAGACATCAAAGAGGGTATGCGGTTTGACCTGTCTGAGCTCCGGTCGGAACGCGAGCGTATAGACGAAAGCCTGAAGGGCAAGGGGTATTATAACTTTACCTCAAATTTTCTGATCTTTGAAGCAGACACCAATCAATATAAAAACAAGCGTTTTGATCTTTTCCTTCGGCTAAAAAAAGACGTTCCTAAAAAGTCTGTTATTCCCTATCGCATCACAAAGGTAAATGTGTATCCCAACCATTCACCTGGAGAGGAATATGCCGCTCAGGACAGCACACGCCTGGACCAAAAAAGTTTTTTTCAAAAAGAAGAATTCTTCCTGCCCAAAAGGCTCCTGCCATACATCCTTATTGATGAAAATGACAATTTTAACCCTGATAATTCCCGAAATACCAGCAGAAGACTTACGTCTCTTGGAGCTTATAAATTTGTCAATATTCGCTATGATGAAATCGATTCACTGGCGACAGACAGTCTGGGTATTTTAGAAGCCAATCTTTTTTTAACGCCCCTCAACAAAAGGGCGTTAAGGGCAGAGCTTCAGGCAGTAACAAAGTCAAACAATTTTGCCGGGCCCACCTTATCGGCCACCTTGATAAACAGAAATCTTTTTAAGGGGGGTGAAATTTTAAACCTCACTGTCAAGGGTGGTTATGAATTTCAACTGGCATCCGGGGAGCAATCAGGGTTGAACAGTATACTTTTGGGAGCCAATGCAGATTTGATTTTCCCACGCATGCTATTTCCTGTTTCCATCAATAACGATTGGTTTAAATATGCCATTCCCAAAACAAAAATAAGCCTTGGAGCAGATTACCTGAACCGAAGCGAACTTTACAGCCTGACATCGGCCACGGCTTCGTTTGGTTATATATGGACCGCAAACAGGTATGTCACACATGAACTGACACCCTTTTCCGTAAACTATGTAAACTTATCAAAAACCACCGAAGCGTTTGAACAAATACTGGAAGAAAACCCTTTTTTAAGAAGTAGTTTTGACCAGCAATTCATCGCGGGCCTTCTGTATAGCTTCACTTATAACGGATTGATTGATGCGCAAAATACACATCAATTTTATTTCAATGGTAATCTCGACCTGGCGGGTAATGCCTTGTCGTTAATTAGCGGTGAAGCAGAAGAAGCAAATTCCAAAACTGTTTTTGGTCTTGAATATGCGCAGTATGCAAAAGCAGATGTAGATATGCGCTACCATTTAAAAGTGGGTTCGGGACAAAAAATAGCTACGCGACTATTTGCGGGGCTGGGGGTTCCTTACGGAAATTCAGACATCATGCCTTTCAGTAAACAATATTTCTCAGGAGGTCCATACAGTGTGAGGGCATTCAGGATTCGGTCCCTGGGTCCGGGTTCATTCAACCCTGAAGAGGGCACATCAGTCAATCCGTTTTTTGACCGCACCGGAAACATTCGGCTGGAAGCCAATATAGAATACCGGTTCCCCATATATTCTTTTTTAAAAGGAGCTGTGTTTGCAGATGCCGGGAATATCTGGAACACAAACGAAAATGAAGCTGTACCCGGAGGAAAATTTAACAGTGATTTTATGAAGGAAATGGGAGTGGGTGCCGGTGTGGGATTACGCATCGACATTCAAAGTTTTGTAATACGCTTTGATCTGGCTGCACCTATGAGGACGCCCTCATTACCTGAAGGGGAACGGTGGGATTTTGACCTAGAAAACCCTATATTGAACTTTGCAATTGGATATCCTTTTTAACAGGATTAGTTGAGGAAAATATTGGAACGCAACAAACGAAGTTGTGTCAGTACTTTTTCGGCTTCAAAGTAAAATATATCACTTAAGCTGTCATCAGACTGTCGTAAATTATAAGCACGTTCAATCAAACGTTTGTATTTTTTTTCCAGACGGGACAGATTTATTTTTCCGGGGATTGAAATTATTTTTTCCATTTTAAAACCTTTACGAGCTAATGAATTAAATATCGTGAATTATTTTGATATAAATACCTACCAGCTAATAAATTAACATTATTTTCTTATTTATTTATCAACAGTTCACTCGTTTGTTTTGTTAAAATTTATTGCCGGTCTTTTAATTTTAGATACTTTTATATAAATAATCATACCTTCAATTATTATGAAATCAGAGTCGTATTCTACCATCCTGAATTTAAAAAATACTGATATTGCCTTATTTTTGCTTCGCATTGGAGTAGGAGGGCTTATGCTTACACACGGTATTCCCAAGCTTATGAAGCTTTTCGGAAGTGATCCCATAGCCTTTGGAGACCCCATTGGACTTGGGGCAGAGGCAAGTCTGGCACTCACCGTTTTTGCAGAAGTAATATGTTCCATTCTTATTATTGTCGGTCTGGGAACACGTCTGGCTGCAATACCTTTAATGCTTACTATGGCGACAGCCTTTTTTATCGTTCATGCAGCAGACCCTTTCCAGCGAAAAGAACTGGCGTTGTTTTTCCTAATTGTATATTTGGTACTCTTTCTCACCGGAAGCGGAAAGTATTCCCTCGACCATTATTTTTTAAAACGAAAGCATAAAAAATAATCCCTCATTTTACTGTTATATGTAAGACATAATTGGTATAAAAATTGCTGTATACACTTTAAATGTTTTTTTATGAAGGCCTACCTTATGTTTCTGTTTTCAATTGGCTTTGTTACAATTTCCCATGCCCAAATAGACAATAATTCCGGACTTGGAAGGCCTATTAATGCTCAGGAAAGCAATAACTCGCTTAACAATCCTTTCTCAAATTCAAGCAGCAACCGCAGTTTGTCAAACAATGAATCTTTTTTAAATACCAAAGAGAACCCAAAGCCTCTGGACTCCAACAAAGAAAAAAACTTTGATATGACCACAGACAATGGGCTTAAGACAAAAAAGTTTGATTATAAACCCAGCTGGTTAACCAGTGATAAAGAAATCAAGGAAGAATATTACAAAGGGCAGTTGCTGGGTACATTCGGCACTAAAAGCAAAACCATTGAAATTCTCTGCCGCGACCATCAATATGTTGACGGTGACCGGGTGCGTATTCTTGTAAATGACCAGGTAATCATCCACAATGTTAATTTAAGAGCTGATTTTCAAAGCTTTGTGGTTGATCTTAAACCCGGGAAAAACGTAATCCAGTTCCAGGCATTGAATCAGGGAACGTCCGGACCCAATACTGCACATTTTAAAGTCTTTGATCAGAACAATAATGTCATAACAGAGAACGAATGGAACCTGGCCACCGGCGTCAAAGCTTCATTGGTGGTTATACAGGAGGAAAATTAATACCCTCCACATCCGTTCACATGATTATTTAACGAAATTTTATTTGCATAGCCCTTTCAAAGATTTTATTTTACAAGGAAAAATCCATGAAAGAACAACAAGCGCTATTAAAACCTTATAAGAGTGACCATTTAAAGCTACCCAATCGTGTTGTCATGGCTCCCATGACACGCAACCGTGCTGATAATCCGGGAAACACTCCCACAGAAGAACTGCAGGGAGCGTACTATGCGCAACGTGCCTCAGCCGGTTTGATTATAACTGAAGGCTCTCAGGTATCAAAACGGGCAGTGGGATACATCAACACCCCGGGAATCCATTCAAAAGAACAGGTAGCGGGCTGGAAAAAAGTCACCCAAAAGGTACACGATGCCGGCGGGCGCATATTTATTCAGTTGTGGCACGTGGGACGGATGTCGCATCCTGATTTTCACGATGGCGAATTGCCCTGGGCTCCGTCAGCCATCAATCCTGAAAGCAAATCCTATACTCCTGAAGGCTTTAAAGAAACCGTAACCCCGAAAGCGATGAGTATTTCCGAAATCAAACAAACCATCGGGGATTTTAAACAGGCTGCTGACAATGCCGTAGCTGCCGGATTTGACGGAGTTGAAATCCATTCGTCCAACGGTTATTTATTCCATCAGTTCTTTAATGCAACATCAAACCAGCGCACAGACCACTATGGTGGTAGTGTCGAAAACCGTGCACGCTTTCTTTTTGAAGTACTGGAAGCCGTGGGCGAAGTCATTCCACTACACAAAGTGGGTATCCGGTTAAATCCTTCTTTACACGGTATTTTTGGGATGACCATGGATAAAGAAACCTTTCCCACCTTTGATTATATCGTAAAAAAGATAAACGACTACAACCTGGCATACCTGCATCTTTCTGAACCTTTTAATGATGTTTCTGAAGTCCCTTTTGCGGTGACCGATATTGCCAAACACTACAGACCGTTATACAAAGGAACGCTCATTATCAACACAAAGTTTGACAGGGAAAAAGGCAATGCCGTTATTGCTGCAGGCGAAGCCGATCTGGTGGCTTTTGGAAGGCCGTATGTTTCAAACCCGGACCTGGTAGAACGTTTTGAACAAAAACTTTCCCTGACCCCCTGGGACAAGGACACCTTTTATACTTCCGGAAAAGAAGGCTATCTTGATTATAAACCTGCCAAAAAACCAAAACTACATAAGTCAGTAGGGGTCCAAAATAGCGAAAAACCTTAACAGTAACCTAAAAATAACAGTTGCTTAACATTTTTTAAGAAGCTGTTTTGCTATATTACATGGTAACCAAAATTTATATAGTATGAATACTAACAATAAAACTTTCAAAAAAATAATAATCCCTCTATTTGCACTTTTTTTTGTTAATGTGACCCTAGGACAAACAAAAGCAGATTTAAAAGTCATCTCTGAGGCTCAGGAAACAAAAACACTTTTTATTAAAAGCAACCCTGAGTTGGCAGACCTTATTTTAGAAGCACACGCTTATATCATATTCCCTGAGTTAAAAGAAGGAACTTATGCAAAAGAGGGAGTTTCCGGTAACGGAGCTGTATATTCAAACGGCAAAGTAATAGGAACGGCCCGAGTCACACAACCTGATTCCGGTTTTGACCTGGATGACAAGTCATTTAGCGAACTGGTTCTCTTTGAAAACGAAAGACAATTTGAGCGATTAAAAGAAGGAAACCTGAAGCTGGTGACAGACATGCACGGTGTGATGATGGAGAAAGGCCAGACAAAAAGCATACAGTTCAGGGATGGTATGACGGTTGTCACAATGCCGCATAAAAAAGCACAGATTGATATTTCAGTTGACGGTCAGAGTTTTGCTTTCAATAAATTCAAATAATTAAAACCATCCGGCAAGAGGAACACTTTAATATTCAAATAAAAAAAACCCCGAATCAAACGATTCGGGGTTTTTCCTTCAAAACGAGAACATTATTTATCCTCTCTTTCGGCAAGACTCTCTAAACTCTTTACCTGTGAAAGGGTCGTTTGAATTTCATTCAATTGATTGTGTAGTACAGTTTCTATTTGCGGGGGAAAGTTATTTTTGTTTAAAGTTTCCCTGTATTCTTCCTCGCTGGCTTTATCACCGCGAATGCATTCTTCAAGAACTGCTTCATCGTTGTTTCCGGCAATACTGCTCTTGATGTCTATCCAAGTGCGGTGTAAGGTTCCGGTAGTACTTCCGCTTTCTTTTGGTTTTTCGTTTAATGAGCGAATCTCTTGATCCAATTCTGTTGCAAAACGGTGGCGTCTTGCAGACTGGATTTTTAAAAATTCTTTTAAATTTTTATCCTTAGCATTGGTTATGGCATTTTTAAAACCTTTTTCTGCGTCATAATTTTTTTCCAGTAAACCCTGAAGGTTATCTACCAAGTTCTCTTTACTTTTTTCCCGTGCTTCTTCTCTCGTCGTTTGCATAATTCTGTATTCTTTTTTTTGGTTAATACCTAAAGATACATTATATAGTACAAAAGAATCTTAATGTTATGTGAGTTGAGATAGGTTTAACAACTTTCGTTAAAGCTTGTTAAGGTGTGAAAACCTTAAGTTTATGAAAATAAATCTGCAATGAAGGTTAAAAGCCGGCGGGTAGGGGGGCGGTACCTGTTTCAGCCTGGCCCATATTCACAGAAATGGTATTCAGGCTTTTTGCGATAAACCCGTTTCTGTAAATAACAATATTTAAAAATATATCTACAGGGTTTTCATTGTAGCCGGTACCGCTTCTGAAGGTTGAATTGTTTACAAAAGCCCTGATAAACCATGTTTGTGTTGCCGGATTGGGATAAGCATAAAACTGATAACCTTCTATATGGTTCTCGTCTATGGTACTTCTTAAAAGAACGTTTGTATTATTGTTTTGTGCTGTAAAATAGTAGCCCTGCAGGGTAACGATATAATCTTCAATGTTTATTTTGGTATCGTAGTCCTGCAGTCCGTGAGTGGACGTCTGCCTGAAAATAAACTGTGCATAATTGATGGGACCATATTTGCTTTGGTTGATATCATATTCAATGATTTCTTTATCAACTTTTTGGATGAGCAATTTCGAGCCTCTTATTTGGGTTGAATTTCCGGGGTTTTCCAGATAGAGTTTTTTATCAATTTTCACACTTCCCTGAACATCCAGTTCAGCAGCAGGTGTGAGGGTATTGATGCCCACCTGGCTCCAAAAAGGAAGGGAAACTAATAATAACGGAAGGAGTAGTTGGTATTTCATAATATACTTTTTAATATAAATCCGGAATCGATGATGCTGTTCCTGTATTTGAACCGCCAAGGTCGGTCACGATGGGAGGCAAATTCCTGTAGTAGGATTTATCATAAACTATGAGCGTAACATAGTAGCGTACTGATTTGCCATCTTCAAGGTCCAGGTCTCTGTTTTTAATTTCGAGATGCCATTGATTGTTGCTGACAAAAGTGCGCAACACAAAGGTGCCTATGGTTTTCCCGCCGGTACCATCTTGTTTTTGGATGGCATCGCCCACATATCTGAAATTGGCAACACCCACGACGTATTTTTCTGCACTGTACTGAAGGTTCACATCACTGAGGTTATCGCGAAAAATATTGGTAAACTCATAATTGATGACATTGATGGGGGCAACGGTCAACGAGTCCACATTCAGTATGGCAATTTCACCCAGGGGAGTTGAGTTGGTAAGCCGGGTAACCAGTTTAAAATCCTCATCAGGTTGTGTGACTGAAGGAAGTGGTTTGATATTAAAATCTTCCTGAACGAGCAAATCACCGGCGATATGTAAATCGGTTTCAGGGGTCAGGGTGCCGATGCCCACCTGGGAGTGGAGTGCAACTGAAAGGAAAATAGTAAACAGCAGTAAGGTAGTTTTTTTAAGCATAAGCAGGTTTTTTTAGTCAATAATGGGGTTGATAGCACTTGATGTGGTATCTTGGTTCATGGGCACTTCAATAACACCCAGTTGTTTTGACAAATCTTTTGAAAAAATCAATGTCGTGATGATCCAGGTGCCTTGTTCATTGGTGTCGAGGTTTTGAGCGGCCGGGAAATCAGCAATAATTCTCCATGTGCCGTTTTGAACAAACGTAGCAGTATAGGGTAGGCTGAATTTATCGAGATTATTGGTCAAGGCCAGCTCAGTATCATAATAGGCAGAGATGCTGATCAAGTCAAAATCAGTTGCATCCACCTGTGTATCAAAATTCAAGACCCAGTCAAGGTTGGCATTGGTGATTACATATTCCTGAATATAACCCAGGGCAGCACCAGTCGGATTGCTCACATCCAGTGCTTTGATATCGTTATTGTTATTTTGAACTAAAAAGGTAGAAGCATCCTGATCGTCCATGGACTTTATGATGCCTATATCAAGGTCATTTGAAATCAGCATAGAGCCGCCAACTTCGAGTGTTGTTCTGGGAGTGGTGGTGTTAATCCCTACCTGAGCAGTACCAATGCTTACGTGAAGAATTAACAACACAGCTACCAGGGAGCCGGGTGTTAAATGTTTCATGTTCTTGTAGATAGGGACAACAAACATATGAAATTTCATTATTTTATTCTATTAAGTACATATATATTCGATTAAAAGTATTTTATTGTAGTCATTTGTACTACATACGAACCAGGGAAGGCTTTGGTTTTATAAGAATTTAAATTGCTACCGGAATTATCTGAAATATGTATCGTGAAGAATTATATTACCAACCTACACGGGTATATCTTTAAAGGAGGTACAAGCTAAGAATGATAAGATGGGTACTTAATTATTTAAATATATTCTTTTTAAGAACTGATATAAGGGAGTTTTTTGTAATTCTATTTTACATAATATAAATTATAAGTCGATATATATTAGAAATATATAGCCTGCTGTTTACTAATATATTAGAATATTTAATTAGCAAGCACTATAAAGAACTGACCTTTTCTGTATCTAAAACCCTTGGACTTGTATGGCTGACTACATCCCTTAATATGTCCGGATAATACCAGTATCTATACATGAGCCCTGTCTTTTTTTAAACTTTGACCCGTCCTGAAATACCATTATGGTCTATATATGAATGTTTTCCTTCAGTTCCAATCCCGAAATCAAGGGCCGGATTGTAGTTTTTAATTGGTCATTAGATATATCCACATCAACTCTTTTAAATTAATCTTCCAGGGGTTTTGGTTACGTTTGTTTTTTTTTTCAGGCAATTCATTCTAAATAAAATTATTTCCGCATATTTGCCACTTCAATCCAATCAACCCCAATATGAAAAAATACTACCTGCTTTTGATTTTGCTTGTTGCGTCCCTTAAAATGTCTGCCCAGTTTGGCTATGGCTCATTTAACTTTTGCGGCGATTATTACTGGAGTGTTGAAGCCGGTGTTGGTATATCTACGATTTCCGGTCTGGAAGGTGCTTCGGCCAAAGAAGGCTTTTATATCGGGTTTCACTCGTTTATTCCCATTGATTACGACAAATTTGACCTTCGTTCCGGTTTTTCTTATACTTCAGCGGGTGCCAATGTTGAAGGTTTTAAAAATCCATTGGTTATTCACTCGCTAAATTTTCCGTTGGCATTTCATTACAGGCCCGTGAGCAACTTTCAGGTATTTGCAGGCGGCGAAATGGGTACCAATCTGTTCGGTAAACTGCCCTCTAATGTTGACAACCCAAACAGCCTCGATGATTTTGAGTTTATGGATACCTTTACGTTCCTCGATGCAGGCATCCTCTTTGGCGGCGGACTCATTCTTTTTGACAGCCTTGATATCAATGTGTCTTATCTGCTGGGGATGACAAACATCAGCAAAGTGGAAAGCCAGGACTGGAAAAAGAACATCCTGCGCGTCAGCGTGGGCTATTCCTTCAGGGACTGGTAAGATTACAAAAGGTTCTGCCCTCTCTTACACTTCTAAATTTACTATTTTATAACCCGGGCTTATGCCCTGTATGTCTTTTTTCCCTTACACACCGGGCAATCATGATGTTGCTACCATAACCGGTAATTTGGCGTCGGTTACTTAACACACCCTTTTTCAATCTCCACCTTCCCTCCTTTTTGTATCCAAAAAAATTTTTGTTGATGACATGTGCTTTAAAAATCGATATGATAGAAAAAGCTCTATATATTGAAATGTATTTTTTTGTATCTTTCCTAAAATCATTATAGTAGGCTCGATGATACAAAACGAAAACCAACATACACTCGTTTCCCAAATAAAGGAAAATAACGAAACTGTTTTGAAAGAATTATACCAAAATAACTATTATAAAATCGAAGCTTATATCCTGAAAAACAACGGAACCAAGCCTCAGGCAAAGGATATTTACCAGGAAGCTTTTTTGGCTGTTTGGCAAAATATTAAAAAAGGAGCCTTCACCCCTCAGAATGAAGGGGCTGTGCAAGGGTACCTCTACCAAATAGCAAAAAACAAATGGACCGACGTTTTAAGGTCATCCCGATACAAAAAAACACAACAGGGCCTTACAGACCTGCATCTTATGGAACACGAAAAAGAACCCGATACCGAAACTGATGAAAACATCAAGACCGTTATGACAGCGTTTAACGAACTGGGTGAAGAATGCAGGCAATTGCTTACCCGGTTTTATTTTTCAAAAATGCCACTCAGCGAAATAGCGTCCCATTTCAACATTGGTGAAGCTTCCGCAAGGAATAAAAAATACCGCTGTATCCAAAAATTAAAAATGCTTTCAAACCCCCAAATTCATGAAAACAAAACATAACATCTCTCAGGAACTTCTGGAAACCGTGGAAGGATATCTCAACGGTACCCTCCCTCCTGCTGACCGCGAACGCCTGGAAGCACAAATAAAAGCTGATCCTGACTTCGCCCTGCAGGTGGAAGATATTAAAACCCTCCTTGCCGGTATTGAAACCGCTGTGATGAAGGAAAAAATGGAGGCCTTTCACAAAGAAGCATCCTCCAAAGACGGCATGGTCCAGCTGCCTGCAGCAAACTATAAGAAAAGCAACTTCAGGATATACATAGGCATTGCAGCCACACTGGTCGCCTTGCTGGGTATTTTCTGGTTCTTTACACTGGAAGATCCTCACCAAAAGTTGTACAGCAGCTATTACAGCCCCGATCCCGGCTTGCCCACCACCATGAGCAGCAGCCTTGAATATGACTTCTACAATGGTATGGTGAGCTACAAACAAGGGCATTATGATGCAGCACTCCAAAAATGGGAACCCTTATTCAAAACCAATCCCACCAATGATACCTTGAACTATTTTATGGGTTCAGCGCATCTGGCACTTGATAATGATGCCAAGGCGGCTTCCTTCCTGGAAGATGTTTCAAACAACAATCAAAGCATGTTCAACAGCGATGCCTTGTATTATTTAGGGCTTATCCATTTAAAAAAGGGTAATATTGAAAATGCAAAAAATATGTTGCAACAAAGTCATACCGAAAAAGCGGAAGCACTCTTAAAAGAAATCAACCGGGAATTATGAGTATATTAAGGTCTTTTTGGTGGATCTGCCCCCTGATAGGGATGTTCATTTCAGGCACAGTGCTTGCCCAGGAAGACACCTTACAAGGTATTCCCAAAATCAAATACCTCATTGCTGAAAACCAGCTCGATGAAGCCCAACGTGAACTCGCACAGCAAACCGAGATTTTAAAGGCTCAAAACAAGTATGACTCGCTGGTACAATACATTGAAGTTGCCGGTAGTTTTGCTTTGGCAAAAAGCGATAAGGCAAAAGCCATTCAAAATGCCGAAGCCTTCATTAAAATACTGAACGAGCACAACAGCCCCTATGTTGATAAAGAAGCGTTAACCCATTTGGCGTGGATCTACAACGATGCAGGAAAACCGGCACGATCTTATGAACTGCTGGAAGAAGCCCGCGACCTTGCCAAAACCATCACCGATCCTGAAAAAGCCACCCTGGCAAATATTGAATACAAATTGGGGTATCAGGCCTCTGTTTTGGGCAATTTTGCCCTTTCCAAAAAGCACTATATCGAAGCCCTTCGCTTGTTAAATCAAAGAAAGAGTGACGATTATGTATTTTACCAGCAGACATACAATGCCCTGGGGGGCGTGATGTATTACACCGGAAAGCTGGACAGCGCCAACCTGTATTTCAAAAAAGCCATCGAGATACTGAAAAAAACAGACCCTGACGATGTGATGAACCGGTATTACCGGCCGGGACTCGTGAGTATGAACGTGGCCGTGATCTCAAACGCATTGGGAAATAATACCGAAGCCATCAAATATTCAAAAGAGGCCCTCTCCCACTTTGAAAATTATATAAAAGGTTCCCGGGACGAGCAACGCATTTTCCGGGCACAGAAAAACAGGCTGACGACCCTGGAAAACCTGGGTGCGTTCTACAATGCTATTGGCGAACTGAAAAGGGCCGAAGAAATCATTCAGCGCGCTTACAGTGAAAAGAAAAAAATCCTGGAACCCGGAGACCCCAACATCGTTATATCCCTGATATTACTGGCGCAGGCAAAAATGGCCTTGCAGGAGTATGAAACAGCAGGCAATCTCCTGGATGAAAGTCTTGCCCTTATTGAAAACAACCCGGGCGTGCAATTCTACTGGAAAGCTTCTGCGTTAAATTCCAGGGCTGAAGTGTATAAAAAAGAAGGTCATACAGAAAAAGCCGCAGAATTATACCAAAAGTCCGAAGACCTCTTTCGCACATCCTTAGGGGAGGAATATTCGGTAGACTTTATGACAGAACTCAACAGGATGTCACAGTTTTATGCCGAAAACCAAAAGCCTGAAAAAGCCCTCGCCCTGGCCGAAGAAACCTTTATCCAAAACCGAAAAGGAGGCTTTAGAAACACCCTTCAGGACTTTAATCACACCCTGAACCTGGCCATGATTTGCTTAAAACTAAACCGCTATGAGGAAGCATTACAGTACTCTGATGAAGCCCTGTTGATGAATTTGAAGGAAAAAGACACCGAAAGCATGTCAGTCTATGATTCCATCCAGTTGCAATACAACAAACCCCTGGCATTACTCACCAACGTAAAAGCAGATTATGCCTTACAACCCAACGGAGATGAAGTTTTCCTGAAAAGCCTGCTGGACCGGTTGAATCAAGGTCTGGACATTCTGGAACAGCGAAAGTCCATTATCAAAACCCATGGAGAAGTAAATGTGCTGATTGCTGAAAACAGAGAACTTTTTGATTTTGCCAAAAAAATTAACCTCGAGCTGTACCGGCTTACCGGTAAAGACCACTATCTCGTTGAACTGCTCTCACAGCACGAATCTTCGGTTTACAACCGCATCCGTACCCGGTTAAACCTACGGGATGATGTTGCTTTTGCAAACATCCCGCCCAAAGTACTGCAGCGGGAACAAACCCTTAAGGAACAGCTTTCCAAATCCATTACGCAGGAGAACGATATGGGGCTTAAGGGTTTTTTTGAAACCAACAAACAATGGCAATCCTTTTTGGATACCCTAAAACAAGCACACCCCCGTTATTATGAAATGCGTTATGCCAAGCTCAATGAAACCCTCAAAAGCCCCTTACAGGCAATTCCTGAAAACACAACAGTTATACGGTATGTCTTTATTGAAGACGCCCCCTATGCCTGGGTGGCCGATGCAAACGAAATGAAACTGCACAACCTCGACGCAGCAACCATACAACAACTGATTGAACAACCCTACCCCGCCACCTTTCAGGTTGCAGATGTGGCCCCACACCTGCATACGCTTTTTAAAGCTTTGTGGCAGCCTTTTGAAAAACAAATCAATACAAAAAAAATCATCATCATTCCGGACCGGCACCTTTTTAATATCAGTTTTGAAACCCTTACCCCTTCCCAAATCAATACTTTTAAAGACCTGGCAACCCAAAGTTTGCTGGCACACTACAGCATTTCCTATAATTTCAGCTTGTTGCAGGTATTGAAAGAAGACAAAAACAACAAGGCTTTTTCAAAAAACTTTGTAGCCTTTGCCCCCACCTTTTCGGAAGACATGAAAACCGAATACCTCCTTGCCGTTGAAGACCCTGAACAAATTGACAATACTTACCTGACCCTGCTCCCCCAGCCTTTCAGTCATGATTTGGCAAAACAATATTCCAGGGTGTTTAAAGGAGATGCTTTTTTGAATGAAAAAGCTCTCAAAACCCTCTTTACCGAAAACGCAGCCGAACATAAAATCATCCACATAGGCACTCATGCCGAGTCCAACAACATCACACCGGAACTCTCTCGTCTGGTTTTTGCCAAAAGCCTTTCCGGCGAAAATGCAGAAGATAACTACCTTTATACTTATGAGATTTACAATTATGACCTGTCCTCAAACCTTGCCATGCTCACGGCCTGTGAAACCGGGAAGCCTGCTTTCCAGTCCGGTGAGGGGATGATATCCCTGGCACACGCGTTTACCTATTCTGGGAGTGAAAGCATGCTGACCAGCCTGTGGAAAATAGACGAAAAATCAAATACCGAAATCATCGGCTATTTCTATGAGCATTTAAAAGAAGGCCTTCCCAAAGATGAAGCTTTACAGCAAGCAAAGCTCAAATATCTGGCCACAGCAGACGGTCGCACCCTTGACCCGCAGTATTGGGGCGGACTCGTTCTTATGGGAGACCCCACCCCCATCGCTTTAAGTTCCGGGGCTGACTGGCTTTTATGGGTTGTGGGCGCTCTTCTTTTCCTCGGCTTGCTTGTTGTTTTTTATCGCTTACTTAAACAAAGAGCTGTTTCGGCATGATGACATTTTTAAAGAAAATCGATGGATAGTTGAATCCTCTTCTTTAAAAACAAGTCTTATGAAAAAATTGATTTTACCTCTAAGTATCACAGCTGTGGGTTTACTGCTCCTGGCACTAAGCTTCTTTTCCGGTACTCCGGGCTCCGGCGATGTGGATGTAGCCATTGAAAAAACCAATACCATCATGCCCGCCGCACATAATGTATATGCAAATCCAAATGCATTGAATGGAAAGTACTATTTGTTCAAAGCAAAAATCACCAATAATACGGGCAACACCCTTGAAGATGTGACGGTGCGCTACCGCATTCCGGGCCTGATTGAATGGACGGAACTCGATGTCATCGGGGAAATGTATCAGGGACAAACCGCTGCGGTGCTTTGCTATCCCAAATTCAACGAAAGCATCGCCGATAAAACTTCAGAATCTGTCGAGAAGGCAGAAATTGAAATCTCCTGGGATGGAAGCGATGACGACGATATCATAGCTGAAGAATTCTCTTTCCGGATTTCAAACCGCAATGAGTATATGTTTACCAACATCCCTTCTGAAGAGATATCAGGTTGGGGCGATATTTACAACAATGATGCTCTGTTAGCGTGTTTTGTTACCCCTAACGATCCCATTGTAAAGTACTATACCCAAAACATTAAGTCTAAAATATTAAAAGGTGAGGACGCCGGAGTGACCAAAAAGCCTGAAGAAGCCGTCCGTTTCCTTACCGGCATCTATGAAGCCACGATGCAAAGTGGTATGGTTTACAGCGGGACCAAAGGCATCCCGGCATCGCTGCAGGATGTATCCCAATTATCACAGCACAACCGTTTGCCGCGCGAAGTAATAACCGGGAATACCGGGCTGTGCCTCGAGTTAAGTCTGCTTTATGCCAGTGTGCTTTCAAACGCAGGCCTGGACCCCATCATTTTTCTGGTACCGGGACACGCCTATCCGGGCTTTAAGCTCAACGGCCAATTTTATGCCATCGAAGCCACGGGTATAGGAGGCGAAGGCCTGGGAGGGTCGAGTTCTACCCAAAAGGCTTTTGAAGACGGCATGAAACAGTTGAATGAATTTATGCAAAAGGCGCAGGCCGGTGACCCACGTTATACGATGGTGGATATTCACGCTGTAAACCTTGACGGCGCCACCCCTATGAACCTTAAAGATGACGCCTTTTTAAGAAAAAAAGTAGACGAAATAGCCGCTACCTGGGGTACCGGAGCCTTACCCAACAATGCCGTTGCCTCAAATACAGGAAGTCTGAACCCCGGAAACACTCCCAATAACAATGTGCCCGGTAACAACCCTTCGCCAAGAGGCAGTGCCCTTTCGTTTGCAGTTCCTTCGGGATGGCAGACTTATGCGCGACCCAATCCCGAGTTTGCAATTTTAACAGCACAAGTCATCTCACCCAATCAGGAAGTTGTAGTCTCCGTATTTGATGTGCCGGCAAACAATGTTAATGGTGCCCTGCAAAACATAAGGGGCAACCTGGAAAATTATGGCAGCTATATGCAATACCAGGTTAACGGAAACCAAATTATGGGTCAAACCGCATCTGCAAACGGAACCTTTAACTGGATAGGTAAAAGTGTACAGGGCCCCCGGGGCATCAGGATCGTGGCCGTGGGAAGCTTTGATTATGCCTATTCCCAAAACACACCTTATATCAATCAAATTTTTAACAGCATCAGATAAAAACCTTTCACCATGAAAAAAATATATAAAATTATCACGACATTGTTTCTCTTCTGTAGTCTTGTGTTTACAGCGCAAAACAGCCGGCAGGAAATCCATATGAAAATTGACTCCATTGGCGATGCCCATATTAAAGTTACCATGACCATGAATGCACAGCAATGGCAAAACTGGTCAGCTAGCTTTGGAAACAACCCTTCGGCCTTAAAAAGGGAAATGGAACGGAGCATGCCTTCCTATTTCCTGGACAACTTTAAGCTGGAAAAAGACGATATGAACCGCTCCTTTGAACTCTCCCTGAAGGCCTACGGTGTTTGTAAAATCAACAAAAGGGGAAAATGGTCCTTTGATACCGACCAGAAAGACGCCAATGCCACTGAACTTACCTCCCAAAAATATATGCTCGTGAGCAGTCCGCCGGAATTTGGTGGCACCCTTCAGCAAACCTATATAGTGGAGTTCCCCGAAGCCGCAAAAGATATCAAACTGGATAAAGATGCTTTTGGCAATTCCATTTTCGAGTTTAAAATGGATGGGCCTTCCAAAGGAAACAGCAGGACCCTTTCCATCGCAGGCTTTGTATTGCTGCTGGTAGGTGGTGTATGGACCGGTAAAAACGTGTTGGCAGGAAAACAAAATTCATCTTCAGAAAATAACACTTAAAGATGTGCCAAGGAAAATATTCCCGGGGAAAAAGCTTCCTGCCAAAGTATCCGGGGATGTTTTTATTTGAAGGGGTTAACCTATATCAGGGACGTACAGACGTACAAAATCTAACCTCTACCATCTAACGTCTAACAAAGCATACATATCAAGACTGATACGCTTTCCCTTTTTTACTTCACAATCCCGCATGGTTCCTTCATATTCAAAGTTGAGTTTTGCCATGGCCTTTTTACAGTTGTGGTTGTGGGTTTCCACAAGCCCTTCAATGCGGTGTAGTTTGAGTTCTTTAAAACCATAGTTGCAAATCAGCGGCATGGCTTCTGCCATAATGCCCTGTCCCCAATATTCAGGAAGTAGCCAGAAACCTATTTCGGCTTTGTTGTGTTCATTGGTAACATTGTTTAACCCCCCTGCCCCATAGAATGTCTGGTTGTCATGCGAACAAACAGCCCACCAGGCTTGCTTGGGATCGGCAAACCAAACCATTTGTTCTTTGGTAGCTTCCAGGCTCTCAAAATGGATGCCATAGTACTGAATGACTTTTGGGTCTGAAAGCCCGGCATAAATGGATGGACGGTCAGTCTCAATGATTTCCCGTAACAAGAGTCTTGGGGTGGTTAAACTGGGAATTGCTTTTTTTATACTGTCGGTTGTCATAGAAGCTATCTTTTTTTGGTCCGGTCATTTGGTTATTGTAAAACAAATGTAATATTCCTTAATCACATAACAAATACCTCACACCCGCAACGCAGCCCGAAAGCCTCTTGCCCCATAATACGACTCCGCGGCGTTGTGATAGATAAAGACGTGTCCAAACCTTCGGTCACAAAAAAGAGCCCCGCCACGTTCCCTGATGTCTTGCGGCGTGAGTACCCAACTGGATGTTTTAGTGTCAAACTCATCCAACGTCTGTAACTCCCGGTATTGTGCTTCGGTGAGAAGGCTTACGCCCATCTCTTCAGCCATCCCCAGCTCGCTGTGCCTGGGTTTATGCTGTTTGCGGGATTCCAGGGCTTCGGAGTCATAACAAACGCTTCTGCGTCCTTTAGGGCTTTCCGGGGCGCAGTCATAAAAGATGTATTCTTTTGTTTTGCTGTCAAAACCCACCACATTGGGTTCGCCGCCCGTTTCTTCCATTTCATTGAGCGACCACACCCTGTCAGGATGGGTTTCAAGAGCTGCTTGTACTTCAGACCACTCCATTCCGTTATGGTGGTGCATCTGTTTTTCAAAACGGGTCTTTAGAATGGTGAAGAGTTCGTCGATACGTTCCTGAGGGACTTTTTTGTTGTTGCTCATATTTGTTATTTTTCACCATTAAAAGTCGGAAGGAAGATATCGGTCATAATGGCAAAGCCCAATTTATCTTCCTGCGAATTGTAAGCCCCGCCGGTAAATACCGCAACCATATCCAGTTCGGGTACTACCATGATATACTGCCCGCCATTGCCCGAAGCTACTTTAGTACCAACCCTTTGCCCCTCACGCCCCAGCGGAATGTTCCACCATAAATAGCCATATTCTCTTCCGGTAATGCTGGTTTGGGTCGTGGTGGACTCTTTTATCCATTCAGAGGATACTATTTGCTTATCCTCCCACATTCCTTTATTAAGCAGCAGTTGACCGATTTTAGCCATATCCCTTGACGTCATATACAGCCGTTTGCCGGAGGCAATCACTTCTTTGCTTGAGGTATGCCCCCAACTCACATTGGTGATGCTCAGCGGCTCAAACAAGTACTTTGCGGCAAAGGCATCGATGGGCATACCTGATGCGCGGCTGATGATTTCAGCCATCAGGATGACTCCCATCGTGCAGTACTGTGAAACCGTTCCGGGTTCATTGATTAACGGAAGGTCAAGAGTATATTGAATCCAGTCCTTCTTTCTGTAGACCCTGTCCTCCTGCCCTGCAGACTTTGGATCCCAGTCATTGCAGTCCAGTCCCGTTGCCATGGTCAAGAGGTGCCTGAGGCTAATACTGTCTTTTTTAGGGTGCAGGTTTTTCTCCGGTATCGGGGTTTTCAGGTATGTTGTTATGGGGTCATCAAGACTATTGATATATCCTTTGTCTAGGGCAATGCCCACCAACAGCGAAATGATACTCTTTGTTGCTGAACGCAGGTCGTGCTGTTCGTTTGCTTTCTGCCCGTTAAAATATTCTTCTATAATAAGCTTGTTATCCTTTACCAATAGAACACTGTGCACCTTGTTGCCCCCCTGATGCATCTGGCTGAACAAGTGGTACACTCGTGCAGTGTCCACTCCTTGTTCTTTTAGGGAAGCTGTTTCCCATCCGTCGTTACTTTCTTGGGGTTGGGTATAGGTATAAGTGCTTTGCGCATCGGAAAAAGCAAATACCAAAATCGTGGAAATAAGGGTTGTTGTAAAGGTTCTTATCACATCTTTTAAAGTATTGTATATTTGATAATTAAAATAGTATTGTTTTCGTTATCGGGATATATAGCAGTTTAGTAACATCATTCACATTCACTTTGTCAGCGGTTAGGACTTTTAACCGGTCTCCTTCCCATTCTCTTACTTTGTTTTACAATTAAAGGCCTGATAAATTTATAGATAAGCACTCCCGCAACAGCCATAACCAAAATAAAGACGGTAGGCAATATGGCTCCGAATGTATAGGTCATACCCAAAACAAACCCTAAAATAAATTCAGCGTAATGAATGGGAATCAGTAAACTGAGTAATAAAATCACATACAGAACATTGTCTAAAATGAGTGCATATTCATTTGTAAAAGACACCGCTATCAAAATTCCAAGTCCCAGACCAAATCCAAAAAGCCCAAGGTTTTTTCTCTTTACGTTAACAGCCTCATTGGCCTAAGGAGATTGTTTCCTGAGTCTTTTTTCTATTCTGCTTAAAAGAACCCACGTAAGCACCGGGAGCCATAGACCGCTCTACCAATTGGAAATTGCAGGAAGTTCTTCTTGATCTAAAATATGATGACTGGTAACCCCACTGTTGAAATGCTCCCATAAAAGAAAACTTAAAACTAGAAAAGTAACTATAGCTGTAAAAAGGACTTTTGTTCTTGTAGTTAATTGCATTTGAATATATCTTGAAATTCTGTTAGTCAGTACCTACCCTTTTTTACAACCCAAAAGAAACCACTATCCCAAACGTATTTAGGTTCTTCATCTTCTGTTCGTCCTCAAAGGGTTGGTTGGTGGTTGTTTTAAAAGCTGTAAAATCTGATTGCCCGTTATAATGAATACCCACCCGCATGTTTTCAAACGCCTTGAACATAAAGCCAAAACCCATTTGTGCCCCAAAATTCCACCCATCATATACATCCTCTTCTGTGGTTGCGAGAAACCTGTATTCGTCCCGCAGGATGTGCTGGGTGTAGATCCCCAGATTGGCAACGAAGCTAAAGAACCCTGAAATGGGGTACTCCATCGTTGCCACCACCGGAACCTTCAGCAGGGTCCTCTCGTGGTAGAAAGAACCGGCTGCATTGAATCCGTTGCCGGAAAGTTCATTCAACCCGATTCCAGAGGCCATCCCAATATGTTTGCTGATGTCATAATTTAAATGAACGTCTGCACTGTTGCTGTTCAGGTTGTAGTTGGGTTGGTTCTCATGTTCGACGATGCCATAGCCTATGCCGCCATAAGCAAGGAGGTTGAATTTAGATTCTTCTCGTTCCTGTGCATTTCCATAGCCCACTATAAGCACGCAGAGCAAGAGCATGGTGTACTGTATTCTTTTCTTCATTATTGATTTTATTTATGTGAATGTAAACCCACGGTATTGCCTTCTGTATCCATAAAGATGGTACAAAAGCCATAATCGCCAATCGACATTTTGGGCTGTAGCACCTTACCGCCGGCTTTATCCACACGGCTTTCTTCCAGTGAGCAGTTGTCACAGGCAAAATACACCATAGTCCCCCCGGACCCGGGACGCATTTCTTCCATTTTTACTAATGCTCCGCTGATGTTTTTTCCTTCTTCATCCCACGGGAAGCTCATCATTTCCATCTCACCCATACCCTCGGGCATAGGGAGCTTTTCCAGTTGTATTTCCAATACGGTTTCATAGAACTTTTGAGCCCTGCTCATATCGTCTACATAAATCTCTACCCAGGTGAATGGGTTTTTGTGTGGTGTTGCCATAGTTTTTAATGTATTTAAAGGTTTAGTTGTTTTGTTTTTTGCTATCCTAAATATAAAGCATTTGTTTTATTATTCATTCAATACTCCCAACTTCCATACTCCTCGTTCGCATCTTTCATATCTTCATAGAGCCACACCATCCGGTCGAGAAACCAGCTTTTTCCCATATAGGCCAGGGCAACACCCAGGACGGCACCCCATACCGAAAACACCACCGTTGCCCATATCGCCAAAAGCATCCCCACAGAAGAGACCCCGTTTAGTATGTTGTTTAACGGACTTCTATGCATCTCAGGAATGGGCACCTGATCCCGATTGAGGTACACCCGCTCGCCCAGTACCGCTTTTGAGGCCCAGTTCCTGGTTGATTGGGGCTTTGGGAAAACCAGGGGATTAAAGAACATCCATAAGAGTGAGAGGAGCCCGGGGACCAGGCACCACCACCCTATCCACACCCTGCTCCAAAAAGCAAACACTATGACCGGCAACACGCTGTAGCGGGTCCATACACTCCACGGGTTGGCGTGCTTCATCCAGTTCTCATCGGTGAGGTTAAAGAATTTTGATATGTTTCTTTCCAATGTCATTTTATGTATGTTCAAGAACAGGCTGCTTAGGGTTGCTCAGCAACGGTTGCTCCTTCTCAGCTCTAAAATCACAAAACAACCCTTTTGTACTTCCTGCCGTATCAGCCGGCACATTGCAGTCTTATTAGGTTTAAAGATAAAAATATTTCTTTTACACAACGCATAGAAAAACCCTCAAAGAGGGTTGGGTTGCTGTTGCAAGATGTTTTGAAGCGTGGTGCTGCGAAGGTGAAAACTATACAACGGTCTATTTATACTTTAATGTAATGGTTTTACCATCCATTATTAACGTTTTAATCTCTTCGTCTTTATCAAATGAAGGCCTGAACTGGACGTAGATTATTCTTTTTTTATTGGGTTTGATTTTTTGCTTATACCGCTCTGTACTTATGGTCAGTTTCACACCCATTACTACAAAATCAATATCGTGCAGTTCGCCATTTTGATTGCGAATAAAAACCTCTTCAAAATCAATCACCTGCGTCTCAGAAGAATTGTTTTTAAACTGAAGGGCCAAAGTCACAAACCGCCTGCCTTTTTCTGCAACTATGGCCACACCGTTATGGTCCGGTCCTCTGTTTATGATCCGTTGCTTTGTCAAACTGTAAACCCTGAACTCAACATTTTCTGAATAGTCATAATAAACTTTTCTGTCAATTTTTTGAGCATTTACCGTAAAAGAACACAACAGGAAGAGTAAAAGTAATTTGTTCATCATCATTTAAGTTTTGGTAGTATTAATAGTATTGGGTTATTGTGGGCAAGCTGTATTTAAACATTTATATTTTAATGAAACCGGGCAATCTTCAAACATACCCCATTTCAACGAACAATCAAAAAGATTTTTATTCTTTTAAAACACGGGGTTTAAGGATACTTGAGAAATAAAAAATCTTATATTTTTTTTAATACCAGTGTTAATTTATCATATGTATTTTGAATACTTAGCTCATAGTTACTATTATTTAAACTATAACTGTATACTTTAAAACCATCACTCAGTTTATAATCAACTTGGTTCTTTGTCTATTATATAGCAACAATTCGCAGCTGCATTACTTACATATCTTTTATTATCGGTAGTTAATGAATAATCATTTTCAATCATATTATTAAAATGTTCAGCGTAAGTCATATTCATCAGGCTATGAAGATTACCGAAAGATGGTTTTATTACAGAACCGCCATCAAAAAATTGTGTTGAAAGAATTTTGGGTAGATCAATAAATAAATTAGATTTGTTTGAAGAGCTCTTAACGGTACTCCTATTATAATTAGAATCACTTTTATAATATTCATTACTTGATCTGGTTTCTAATATATCATTATAATTGGCCACACTTACATTATATAAACTCTCATAGCTGTCTTTTTCTGCAAGCAAATCTTCTAATTCACGCTCTAAGTTATTATTCTCGCTTTCTAAATCTGAAATCTTATTAGACAAAACATCGTTTTCTGATTCTAAATACTTTATTGTTTTATTAAAATTATTATACATATAGACTCCATAAATGCTTATTGCAAATAAGAGGAATAAAAGAGATATAAATAGTTTTTTCATATGTAGATTAAGTTGTGTTCTATTCATTTTTAAAAAAATTTAAAATGAATTATTAAAATTTATGTCTCTTTACATTTTCTATTGTTTCATTTTTTAATTTATTAAAGTGTTTTAAACCACAAGTTTGAATCAATAAATTATTCTGTTTTAATAGTTTATTTTTTGTTGTTATTTGTCCAGACCCATGCTTTTTGTGGTAAGTAAATCTTTCAAATCCACAATATATCTTTCCAAACCTACCCCATTCCCACAAACAATCAAAGAGATTTTTATTCTTTAAAAGCACGGGGGACAGGTAGAGATATTACTAGGTTGTATATTGAGTAAAGCGACTGTTTTTACATTCAACTTATCCAATTTCCAAAATATTCTTTTAAAATCCATTTACCATTCTGATATTCATAAATACGTTCTTCTCCGCCGCCACACAGTTCACCACAAATATTTCCAACTCGTATGTATGCTAGTGTATAGTCTTCATTAAATATTGGCTTCGAAATTGAACTATAACCATCTGAACAATTGTTTTCTAACCAATCCCAAAAACTAAAGCCTCCTGATTCTGATTTTTGTTCAAATTCTTTAAAATCGGATGCTGTAATAATATTTTTACCCTTTGCATATTCAGTAATCAGTGAGAATTGTTTGTATAAATCAGTCTGAAGTTTGTAATGTGTAGAATCTTTAATACTCAGGTGTTCTTTGATATATTCATCAAAGTCGGGAACATTTGGTTGGTAGGTCGCTCTTGGTTTTTCTGATATGCAATTAGTCGCTAGATAAACATCCTTTTCATTTTCAAAGATTTGAGTGAGTAGTTCAGTGGTTTTTTCTGCGTCACGTTTTTTTAATTCTTCTAAACTAGGTTTTGAATCATTATTACAACTAAAAAGCATAACTAAAAGTAAGCTTGATATGTAAATTGTTTTTTGGTTCAAAATAATAAAGCGTTTTATAATATTATTGATGTTTACTTCAGCGTGATTCTGGGGATGTACAAGCTTCGTAGAGCGGGGAAAGGTTTCAAATCCCTATTATATCTGTCCGGGCCTTTTTCCTCCATTTTTTACCAAACCTTTCATCCATTAGTTGAGCCATTCTTTGATTGTAAAGCTCAATACATTCATAATTGGGCATCATACAACCAAAATCATAGTATTCGATATTATATTTTTCCTCAAACCGATTGTCTGATCGTGTGTTTGCAATAGGTGCAATCGAACCAATCAACAAAAATTGAGCTTGTTCATTTTCCCAATCATATTCAGCTTTTGCAGAGTCATATTCACAGATGGCTTTTATTTCAATTGCTTTATAGGTGATACTGTCATTCGTTTTTATACTTAATAATTTATCTTGATAACCAGGAGCAGTAACAATAATTTCATATTCCTTATTAGGCTCCAAAAACTCAATCACATATTCACCTGATGCATCAGGAAAGCTTGTTGGGTGTTCATTTATATTTGGCTTTATGTAATAACCATACCAGGGAGAATCTTTTGATATATCTGAAATCACTTTACCCCTTATTTCAACTTGTCCATAGCTAGTTCCACACACTAATATCACTATCAGTGCGATGAATATATTTTGTATTTTAAGATGTATCATCAAATGGTTTGCAATTTATTCATTAATGCAATTTTCTTAAACTTAAATAAGCAACTAACTAGGCAGTGCTGGACTTAAAACAAATCACGAACTATAAACCCCACACCCATCATAATAGATCCTACACCTGCGCCTATTAAACCTATCGACAGCCCTCCTTTGTGTTCTTTCTTAAGGCCAAGGTAAACTCGAATTATCATATATCCCAGAACTATAAGGGTAATACCCAATAAAATGTCTACCATCTATTTTTATATTCAGTTATACAAATACACTAGAAATACAAAGCTCAAACATCACCCCGTTCACATTCCCTCCACCAGCAACCACCTTCATACATACCCTACTTGATTTATAGTGTTTGTTGTGCAATCTTTTATTCGACACAATGCAATACATACTGTCGCTCTTCATAATGTTTTAAAATCCTTCCCGAACTTGGATCAATATGTAAAATTTCTTCATCAGAAAAGCACTTCTCTTGATAGACTGTATTGAACACCTTCCAATAATAACGGTGGTCTTGTGAGTCAAACTCAAGGATCATTACCGGCTCTTTAATTGGTTCCTTTAATTTTTGTTTGGCAACAATATCATCCAGCTCTGTTTCAGTTAACCATTCAGATGGTTTGTTATTTAAAAGAAAGTCAGGTACTTTATTTAAATTGATTTCTTGTTCTAAGTTCAATTCTGAATTCAGATTGACAACTATTCTTTTATCTACAAACTTGTAGTCAAACTCAGGATGATTATAGATAAAAACAATTTGTTTAGCGTTCACAAAATCACCTTTAGTATATTTTCTTTTGCCAAGCTTCTCCCATTTAACCTTTCCTGATTTTGTTCGGTATTGGTAATAGGAATTCTTATCCAGTTGAAAGTAAGCGAATAGACTATCACCAACGGCCTCCTTGAGATGAAATTCAGCTTTTTCAATTAGGTCAGATGTCAAATATTTCTGACCTGTTACAGAAAAAGAAATGAGTGACAAAATTGTTATGAAGAAAGCTCGGTTCATATTTTTAAATGTTGCACAACTTATTTAAACACAGAGTTCTTATGAATACTAGGCAGTTTTCAGGCATACAATGCCCTAGTTCTATTATCTTACCATCCCCTTCACCGGCAACTCCCCTCAAATATACCCCATTTCCACATACAATCAAAGAGATTTTTAATCTTTAAAAGCTCCGGGTTTGTACCTCCTACAAGAAATCTTTAGCGGTTTATTATTTTTATAAGTTAATAGTATAGGTGTTAATTTCAATCTTTTATTGAAGTGGAAGTATCTCGTCCAACCAGTAAACTTCTCCAATATAATTTTCTTTCTCAAGCATCTTATTCATAGACTCGGTCATTGGCATACACCCATAACAATTTGCCACCGGTATAGACAATTCCTTAAGTCGGGCTATAATGATTTGTTGAGTTTCGTCAAGTGTGTATAATTTTTTTTCAGCTAACTTTTCTAAAACAATTATTGCCAAGTAGATTTCCGCACCAATTTTTGAATATAACAAGGAGGCTATCTCTGTATATTTTTCCTCTTTTATTAAATCAGTCATCTTATTTACAAGGGGTGTAGCTGTTGGCGATTCCCCACAAGCAAAACCAACTGTCACGGCACTTAAATCTCTTTTCTGCCCAAATGTTGAAATTGAGATGAATACCATCACGAATGCTAAGTATAGTTTCATTTTATTTACTTGCTTATTCTATTTACATCATAGATTCTTTATATCCACTTCACCGGCAACCCCCCCTCAAACATACCCCATTTCCACAAACAATCAAAACAAAATTTCATCTTTAAACCCTTGTACCTCTAGCGCATACAACCCGGGTGCCGAGTGCCATCACCCGCATACCACCCCAAAAACCCCTCCCGCTTCCTCCTGTTTTTTTTAGAGTTTTGTTCGGGTTTCCTTCGGAATTTGTTTTTAAAAATACTTTTTTTAAAAAGCGCACTGCAACAAACCTGCAACCAAACTGCAACAAGACCCCTCAAAAAGTGGGTTTTTGTGACACTAGTGTACAATACTGTACAATAGTGAACAATAGTGTACAACGTGAGAGGGTATGATGGATGCCTGTATGAGTTTATTATTAAGGGGTTGACGTAAGACTACAAGACTTAGGACTTAGGACGTAGGACAAAGCTATTTACGGGCTTTGCGTGAAATGCGCACCGGGTTTCACGCAAAGAGCACTAAGAAAAAAGCAAAGGACCTTTAGATTTGAATATCAAAAATAATGATAATTATTATAATTA
>TARA_R110000850_G_scaffold276757_2_pt1 | contig 180358 bp, 166 predicted proteins | sample TARA_R110000850 | Tara Oceans TARA_R110000850 (sample SAMEA4397586) | marine metagenome | biome: Polar Biome; feature: [SRF] surface water layer (ENVO:00010504); material: water (ENVO:00002006), including particulate matter (ENVO:01000060) such as... | depth 5 m | reverse complement strand
ACCAAAACGCCCCAACATCAAAACATGTTGGGGCGTTTTACTTTGGAAGAACGAAAAAACGGTTATTAAGCTAGAGAATGAATCATCTCCGTGCTGTATTTTACGAATTGCGCAAACGTGGGTGCAATAGTGGATTCGGCACCTGACCAATTGGTAATGAAGCAGAAGTTGACAGTACGTGTTCCGGGAATAACCATTTGGCCTGCGATGGTAAAACAGTTGAAATCGTTCCAGATAATACTGCCTCCCTTGCCATAACCCATAATCCCGTCGGGCATTAAGGAGGGAATGGCATTGGCCATGGCGGATATACGTTTGAATTCTTTCAAGGTGCTTTCATTTTTAAATAGCTTGCCGGAAAGAACATAGTCGTACCACGCGCGCATCTCCTCAGCGGTGCTCATCATGGTCTGATCAGGATTAATAGGATCGCGAATGGGGCCGAATGACTCGCCTTTTTCCATGGCTTGCATGCCGTCCCAGCCCAAATCTTTGCCAGAAGGGGCGCCGTTCAGATATGAAAATAAAACACGGGTGGAGTCGGGTATTTGGGTGTGATGCAATCCCAGTTTTTTTATTAGCTCCCGCACCCGTGCCGGGCCAACTTGCTTGATGGCCATATCGGTCGATGTATTGTCACTGTGGGCGATCATCATTTCGAGTACGTTACGCGCGGGAATGGTGCCCTGCACATCAACCAACACATCGCCGCCGGGTGACCAGACTGCCGGGCCAACTTGAAGCCGCTCATTTTCGTCGAGTTTGCCAGTTTCCACATCCAGCAGATACTGGCCCAAAATATATGTTTTAACTGCGCTACCCACGAATAATGGCTTGGTACCTAGATGATCGAATCTGTACGTGCTGTCGGGGTCATGAACGGTGAGGCTAACCGATGACTGTCCAGGGTTAATTTGTGTAAAACTTTCCAGAGCCTGGCGAAATTCATCATTGTTTTTTGGATTGCTTGTTGTATGTGCTTTGGCTGTCGTGGCGTGAAGAACAACCGGAGCTGACAGGCTGCCTGCCAGAACTTTTAATGCGCTTCTGCGTTTCATAAAGGTCTCCTCTGGAAAGGTTAAGTGCTACGTATGCGCTTAAACGGCTTGTGATTCGTTCATTTTTTTCAGGAGTTGTCCGGTTTCGTAAATGGGTAAACCGACAACACCACTGTAGCTGCCGCTGATATGTTCTATGAACCACGACGCTTTACCCTGTATGCCATATGCACCGGCTTTGCCCCATGGTTCGTTGGTTCTGCAGTATGTTTCTATATCTTGCCGATCAAGATGAGCAAACCTCACGGCAGTAGTACTTAGAATATCGATGCGTTGTTCGTTGAACGCCAGCGTGACGGCGGTATAAACCTGATGGGTATGGCCGGAAAGTTGCGTGAGCATGCTTTTGGCTTCTTCGTATGTGCCCGGCTTACCCAAAATAATGTCATCCAGCGCAACCGTGGTGTCTGCGGTTAGAACGGGTAAGACAGGTAAAGATTGATGTTTTATCCAGGCTAGGGCGCGATCTGATTTTTCTGATGCCGTACGCATGACGTACTGCTTTGGGGATTCTCCTGCAAGACGCGGTTCGTCTTCGCCGGGCGGTGGCGGGACAATGAGGACACGGTGCTGTATACCCATTTGATTGAGTATTTCATGTCTCCTGGGGCTGGCCGAAGCAAGATAAATTTCACGTTCAGGCATATTATTCGGCGCATACAATGCGCAGTGTGTTGGTTCCGCCGTCTTGATTCGTGTCGCCGCGGGTGATAATGGCCCATTCACCTTTATTCAACTGCCCGCTTTCAACCAACGCTTCAACAGCAGACGCGCTGACTTGTTCGCGATCCATGCTGCGCGTGTCGAAAGGTAGGGCGTATACGCCCCTGAACAGGGCAACGCGACGTTCTGTAGCGGGGTGCGATGTGTAACAGTAAATCGGTACGCCGGACCGAATGCGCGACATAATCAAAGGGGTATGACCACTTTCGGTGAGGCTTACAATGGCTTTAATCCCGTGAAAATGGTTGGCCGCATACATGGCCGATAATGCAATGGTTTCATCACAGCGAGTAAACGTCTCGCCCAGCCGATGTTGGGATTTCGTTGTGCCGGGCTCTTGTTCAGCACCCAGGCATACACGTGCCATGGCTTTCACGGCCTCAACCGGATAGCGTCCCGAGGCTGATTCCGCCGACAGCATGACAGCATCGGTATAGTCGAGTACGGCATTGGCCACATCGGATACCTCTGCACGCGTGGGTAATGGGTTGCTTACCATTGACTCCATCATTTGCGTGGCGGTAATAACAAGTTTGTTGTAAGTACGGGCGTGCAGAATAATCCTTTTCTGTATGCCTGCAAGACGGGCATCGCCCACTTCAACCCCCAGGTCGCCACGGGCCACCATAACGCCGTCGCTGGCCATGATCAGTTCATCTAGTGCGTTGTCGTCGATCACCGCTTCAGCGCGTTCAATTTTTGCGATAATCCAGGCCTTACTGCCCGCCGCTTCCAATAAATGCCGCGCCTCTTCAATGTCGCTGCCCTGACGTGGAAACGATACGGCAACATAATCAAGCTCAAGCTCGGCAATAGTTTGGATATCGGCTTTGTCTTTCTCGGTAAGGCTGGGCGCCGAGATTCCGCCGCCCCGGCGGTTAATGCCCTTATTGTTGGACAGTGGCCCGCCTTGAGTCACCGTTGTGTGTACGGCGTGGTCGTCGACTTGATTCACCTCAAGGACAACGCGGCCGTCGTCCAGCAGAAGTTCGTCACCAGGCTTGCAATCGTGAATCAGTGTGGGATAGTCGATACCGACAATTTTTTCATTGCCGTCCTCGAGCGGATGTTTGTTCGATAGGGTAAACGGCTGGCCGGCAACCAGTTCAATCTGCCCGTTGCTGAAGCGCGCAATACGAATTTTTGGGCCTTGAAGATCCCCCATGATTGCGACACATTTTTTATGTTGGGCCGCAAGGGCCCGAACGGTTTGCGCCCGTTCACGATGGTCTTCGGCGGTGCCGTGGGAAAAATTCAGCCGGGCCACGTCCATGCCCGCCAGAATCAGTTTTTCAATGACTTCCGGGCTTGAGCTCGCGGGCCCTAGGGTGGCGACAATTTTCGTGCGACGTTTTTGCATGAAGACAACCCCATAATGACTGATGTAAATCAGGCCCGGTGATACGGGTGGTTGGTGTTGATGGCCCACGCGCGATACAGTTGCTCGGCCAGCACCACCCTGACCATCGGGTGTGGCAACGTTAAAGAAGAAAGTCGCATAAGACTATCACAACGTTGTTTCAAATTCGGGTTCAGACCGTCGGGCCCGCCGATAAGAAAAGCGACATCACGGCCGCTGCCGCGCCATTTTTCGAGTTCGACAGCAAGTTTGGCGGTGGTGATGTCACGTCCGTGCTCATCCAGGGCAATAGATAGTGCGTTAGTGGGCAGGGCGGCCTGAATACGGTCGGCTTCGGCTTGCATTAGTTGTGCCGGAGATTTTCCGCTCGTGCGCGACTCGGGTTTAATTTCTTTTAACTCTAAACTGCAGTCGGGAGGAAGTCGCTTTGCGTAGTCATGCCAAGCGTCGGTAACCCATTGTGGCATGCGTGTACCGACCGCAATTACCCAAAGCTTCATGTGTCAGGCAACTCATCGTCGTACACCGGGGTGCCGGCTGGTGTGGATTGTGGCAGAAGCTTCACCCGCACGGGTTTGCCACCCCAAATTTCTTCCAGGTTGTAGTAGCGTCGAATTTCCGGCTGCATGCAATGAACGACAATATCCCCTATGTCGAGCAGAACCCATTCTCCGGTGTCCTGCCCCTCATAGGCAACAATGGGAATTTTGTACTCACGAGCCGCGTCGGCTACGCTGGCAGCCAAGGCGCGGGTTTGGCGGTTTGAGGTACCGGTTGCTAGTACTACGCGATCAAACATCGTAGTGATTTCTGTGGTGTTGAAGACTTTAATGTCTTGGGCCTTGACGTCTTCAAGGGCGTCAATGACAAGGCGTTGCAATTTCTGAATGTTCATGTAAAAAGGATCAGGATGCCCGCGCACGAATGCGGTTAGGCTTGGTAAAGGTGATGTTCCCGGATGTAGGCGAGAACGTTCTGGTCAAGCATGTCGTTAACCGATTGTCCGCCTGCAAGCAGATCACGAATTTCGGTTGCGGCAATAGGCATAGGTTCAAAAGGAAGCGAGATAAGCGGTTTTTTTAGCGTTTCAAGCATCTTGATCAGCGGCTCGGGAGGAACAGGCTCTGTTCCCGGACGATTGGCGACAACCAGATGGACGTACGCGAGAATATCTTCCCATCGATGCCAGGTACAAAAGTTCTGTAATTGGTCGGTTCCCAGGATCCAAAAATATTGGGCGGTTTTGGGCAAGCCTTCCAACGTATCGATTGTGTAGGTTTTGCCGCCGCGATCGACCTCAACCGTATTCAAGTTCAGGAACGGATACGATGCAATGGCCAGATCCAGCATTTTCATGCGGTGTCGGCGGCTTGCTTTCAAGGCTGGGCGTTGCCAGGGGTCGGCGGCGGGAATCAGTTGCACTTCGTCGAGCGCAAGATGCTTTCTGGCTGTTTCGGCCAGTGCAATGTGGGCGCGGTGTACAGGGTCAAAGCTACCGCCGAGAAGTCCGATTTTTTTTAAATCCATTCGCGTGGTGTTAAAAATTCTGCCAGTTTCGCTTCCGGAGTGCCGGGCTCGGGAGACCAGTTGTATCGCCATGTAGCCAACGGAGGCATCGATAACAAAATAGATTCGGTCCTTCCCCCCGACTGTAAACCAAATAGGGTGCCGCGGTCGAATACCAGATTAAATTCAACGTAACGACCGCGTCGATAAGCTTGAAAATCGCGTTCGTGTTCGCCGTACTCCATGTGTCGTCGTTTTTCGACAATGGGCATATAAGCATCCAGAAAGCAGTTTCCGACAGATTGAACGAGGGCAAAACTGTTTTCGAATCCATTTTCGCTCAGATCGTCGAAAAAAATACCGCCAATCCCGCGAGTTTCCTTTCGATGCTTTAGATAAAAATATTGGTCGCACCAGGCTTTGTAAGCGGGATATTTGTCGGGGCCGAAAGGCGCCAGCGCATTCGCGCAGATCTGATGAAAATGCCTGGCGTCTTCTTCAAAAGGGTAGTAGGGGGTGAGGTCGAGTCCGCCGCCGAACCAGAAAATGTCATCTTCGTTGCTGTTATCGGGTGCGCGCGCCACGAATACGCGCACGTTCATATGGGTAGTGGGGATATAGGGATTGCGTGGGTGCAATACCAGTGAAACACCCATGGCCTCCCAGGCACGCCCAGCCAGTTCGGGACGATGAGCGCTGGCGGACGGGGGCAAGGTTTTACCTTGCACATGACTGAACAATACCCCTGCGCGCTCCAGTAACTTGCCGTTCTCAACCAGCCGGGAGATGCCGCCGCCGCCTTCTTCACGCTTCCAATGGTCGGTTTGGAAAGTATCGCCGCCGGCGTCTTCCAGGCGCTTCACAATGCGTGATTGCAGGTCGAGAAAATAATCGTAAGCGGAGGAAATAGGTACAGCCATGTTGGATCCTGGTAAGGTGTGGCGCTTACTGAGTATCGGTTGGCAGGGCGCGCCATCCGATATCAGTACGATACTGGCAGCCATCGAAATGGGTCTGCCGCACGGCCTGGTACGCGGCATCTTGCGCACGCTTAACGGATTCACCTAAAGCCGTGACGCACAATACGCGCCCACCCGCGGTTTTTAGTACACCCTCTTCCAGTTTGGTGCCTGCATGAAACACAACACATTCGTCGGTGTTTTCGGGTGTGTCGGTAATGACGTCCCCTGTGCGGGGCGTTGCGGGGTAGTTGTGTGCCGCCATGACAACGCCCAGTGCCGTACGCCGGTCCCATTCCAGTTCTGCTTGTTCCAGTGTTCCGTTAACCGCGTGCTCAAATACGCTGGCCAGATCACTTTTTACCCTCATCATGATAGGTTGGGTTTCCGGGTCGCCCATGCGGCAATTAAACTCCAGTACCTTAATGATGCGATCATTGTCGGCTCCTGGGCCAATCATGAGCCCGGCATAGAGGAAACCGGAGTAGGGTATGCCGTCTTTGGCCATGCCTTGCAGTGTGGGCTGAATAACTTCCCGCATGATCCGATTATGCAGGGCGGGGGTAATGATGGGCGCGGGGGAATAGGCTCCCATGCCCCCGGTGTTTGGTCCTTTGTCGTGGTCTTTCAGGCGTTTGTGATCCTGGCTGGTTGCCATAGCCAGTACTTGCTGGTCGTCGCACATCACGATAAAGCTGGCTTCTTCGCCTTCCAGGCATTCTTCGATAACAACACGGGCGCCTGCAGCACCGAATGCTCCGTCGCCCAGCATCTGCTCGACGGCATCCAGCGCCTCGTTTTCGCTTGTGGCGACCACCACACCTTTTCCTGCGGCCAAGCCATCTGCCTTGACAACAATAGGCGCCCCTTGAGTTCTTATATACGTCTTGGCGGCCTCGGGGTCGGTGAAGGTTTGATAGGCTGCGGTGGGGATGTTGTGCCTGATCATGAACGCTTTTGCATAGTCTTTGGAACTTTCAAGCTGAGCGGCCTGGCGGGTTGGGCCAAAAATTTTCAGCCCGGCTTTTCGAAAAGCGTCGACAATTCCGTCGGCGAGCGGCGCTTCCGGGCCAACCACCGTGTAGGCAATATTCTCTTCACGGGCAAACTCAATCAGTGAGTCAACGTTGGTGTAGGGAAGGTTTTCAAGAAGCTCTGTCGTGGCGGTGCCGCCGTTTCCGGGAGCGACGAAAACTCGTTGTACACGGGGTGATTTTGACAAGCGCCAGGCGATCGCGTGTTCGCGGCCACCGCTACCAATAACAAGAAGTTTCATAACAAGGAGTCGAAAGTGAGTAAGCGGTAATAGGGGGAACAGCCTGTTGCATCAAGCGCTTGTTTCGTTGAACACAGCAGTGGTATAGACCTGCTGAACGTCATCAAGGCTTTCCAGGACGTCGATCATTTTTTGCATTTTTTCAGCATCGTCGCCTGTTAGTTCAACTTCGTTCAGTGGCTTCATAATAATTTCCTGCCATTCAGGCTCAAGACCGGCATCGTGAAACGCGTTCTTTACGGCGGCGTAATCACTGGGCTCGCAAATGACTTCGATCATGCCGTCGGCATCGGTTTCGATGTCTTCCGCGCCCGCTTCCAGCCCGATTTCCATGACTTTTTCTTCAGAAGTGCCGGGAGCAAACAGGAATTGCCCGCAATGTTTGAACATGAAGGTAACCGAGCCGTCCTGGCCCAAATTACCACCATGCTTTGATAGAGCATGGCGCACTTCTGCGACGGTACGCATGCGGTTATCGGTCATGCAGTCGACAATGACGGCGGCACCGTTTACCCCATAGCCTTCATAACGAATTTCTTCGTAGTTGGAGTCATCCCCCCCTCCTGCGCCTCGGGTGATGGCGCGCTGAATATTGTCTTTAGGCATGTTGGCGGCCGTGGCCTTGTCCCATGCAAGACGTAAACGCGGGTTGCTGTCGGGGTCGGCACCGCCCATTCTTGCGGCAACGGTGATTTCACGAATGATTTTGGTCCAGATTTTGCCCCGTTTGGCGTCTTGACGACCTTTCCGGTGCTGAATATTTGCCCATTTACTGTGTCCGGCCATATGCGTGATCTGTTTTCTATATAAAGTAAAGGTTGTAATTTTAACGCGTGCAGACAGGTACACCGAGATTAAACCTGCGCAACGCTTTAATATTGTGTAAGTTGCTTGATTGTGCTGCTTCCAGGAGCTTTTATGGCCACACCCATTCTTATCGCAAAAAACAACACAACTGAATTGCGGCTATTGCCCCAAATGGCTAACAGACATGGTTGTATCACAGGAGCGACCGGTACTGGAAAAACGGTGTCGTTACAGGTTTTGGCGCAGGCGTTTTCGCAAGCCGGCACGCCTGTTTTTGTGGCGGACATCAAAGGCGATTTAAGCGGTATTTCCCAGGCGGCCCAACCCAGCGAAAAGCTGCAAGCCCGATTGGATAAGCTGGGTCTTCCCACACCCGCCTGGTCTGGGTGCCCGGTGACGTTCTGGGATGTATTCGGCGAGAACGGACACCCTGTTCGCGCGACAGTGTCCGATATGGGGCCGTTGTTGCTGGCGCGAATGCTGGAGCTGAATGATACACAGGAAGGGGTGTTGAATCTTGTGTTTCGTGTGGCCGACGATGAAGGTCATCTGTTACTTGACTTGAAAGACTTGCGCGCTATGTTGCAAGACGTTGCCGACCGGGCCAAAACACTTCGTACCCAATATGGCAATGTGTCCTCTGCATCAATAGGTGCCATTCAACGCAGTTTGCTGCGTCTGGAGTCACAAGGCGCCGAGCAGTTTTTCGGAGAGCCGATGCTGGATATTCACGATTTGATTCGCACCAATGCCCAGGGGCAGGGCGTGGTGAATATATTAGCGGCTGATCGTTTAATGCAGTCGCCGCGATTGTATGGAGTCTTTCTGTTGTGGCTGTTGGCGGAAATCTATGAAGCACTACCTGAGGTCGGTGACCTGGAGCAACCGAAGTTCGTTTTCTTTTTCGATGAAGCGCATTTGTTGTTTAGCGATGCACCCAAAGCGTTGGTAGAGAAGATCGAACAAGTGGCGCGGCTAATTCGTTCCAAAGCGGTTGGTGTTTATTTTGTGACGCAAAATCCTTTGGATATTCCCGATACGGTATTAGGGCAGTTGGGGCATCGTGTGCAACACGCTCTGCGTGCGTACACGCCAAGAGATCAAAAGGCGGTTCGTGCCGCCGCTCAAACCATGCGCGTTAATCCCAACCTGGACATTGAGGCGGCTATCACCGAGTTGGGTGTGGGGGAGGCACTGGTTTCGCTGCTCGACGAAAAAGGGCGCCCGACAATCACGGAAAGAGCCTGGATGGTGGCGCCGGGTAGTCGGATTGGTCCGGCAACCGTACAGGAGCGTCAGGCAATTCGTAATGCGTCTTTGGTGGGGGGCAAGTATGAACGTGCCGTTGACCGAGAGTCTGCTTATGAGCGTCTGGCTCAGCGGGCTGAGGCGGAGCCAGGGCAGGTGGCCAAACACGGTACTGAAGCGGCATCGTCTGACGAGGGTGGGGTGATGGGTGCTGTAAGCGATTTTCTGTTTGGTAGTACAGGGCCTCGGGGCGGACGCCGTGACGGCGTGGTGCAATCGGTTGCCAAAAGTATGGCCCGGCGCGCCGCCACCCGCCTGTTAAGAGGCGTGTTGGGTTCATTAACAGGCGGGCGTTGAACGAGCGTTGCCGGGTACTGAGTTTGCCTCAGTCTTCTAGGTGATAACGACCTACGCGTTCGACCTCATTTTTGGACCCAAGGATAACGCCCACACGCTGGTGCAGCCCTTCGGGGTTAATGTCAAGAATACGTGTATCGCCGTCGGTGGCGGCGCCACCCGCCTGCTCCACCAGGAAACTCATTGGGTTGGCTTCGTACATTAAGCGTAACTTGCCTTTGCGACCCGAAGGGCGGGCATCGCGCGGGTACATGAAAATACCACCTCGTGTCATGATGCGGTGGACATCGGCGACCATTGAGGCAATCCAACGCATGTTGTAGTCTTTGCCCAGTGGCCCCGTGCTGCCGGCCAGACAATCGTTAATGTACAGTTTTACCGGCTCTTCCCAATGCCGCATATTCGACATATTAATGGCGAATTCCGACGTCTCTTCCGGAATAGTCATGTCTTCATGGGTAAGCACCCATGTTCCCATTTCCCGATCCAGCGTAAAGCCCACGACGCCCGTTCCGACGGTTAGAACCAGCATGCTTTGCGGCCCGTAAACGGCGTAGCCGGCCGCAACCTGTTTATTGCCGGGCTGAAGAAAGTCGCTTTCCTCTATGTCGCGGCCGGCGGCGTCGGCAGGTGCCTGCAATACCGAGAATATTGTTCCAATAGAAACGTTTACGTCGATATTGGAAGAACCATCCAGCGGATCAAAGAGCAAAAGATATTCGCCTTTAGGGTAGCGGTTAGGAATGCGGTGCAAGGTTTCCATTTCTTCGGAAGCCATGGCTGCCAGATGGCCGCCCCATTCATTCGCTTCCAGCAATATTTCATTCGACAGAACATCGAGTTTCTTTTGTACTTCACCCTGCACATTTTCACTGTCAAGACTTCCCAATACCCCGCCTAAAGCGCCTTTACCTACTGCGTGGGCAATGGCTTTGCAAGCCCGGGCAACCGTTTCAATTAATAAGCGCACTTCGGCCGAGACTGCTTGTTCCATGCGTTGTTGTTCGACCAGGTATTGAGTAAGCGTTTTACGTTTCATCTTTTAGGGCTCCTGCCTTTGGGTGGGGCAATGGGAAAATAGGGAATTAAAGCTCCAGCGCTTTATTAATAATTTCTGACACATTGCGAGAAAGCGTTGGATGGGCTTGAATTTTCTTAAGTGCGGTTTCAATGGCGTCTCGATACGCTGGTGCAAATCTGCGCCAGTTATCGAAGGCACGGGCCAGGCGCGCGGCAATCTCGGGATTAATCGTATCGAGTGCCAGCACCTGTTCGGCCCAAAATGCGTATCCGGCTTGACTGTGCACGCCTTTTAAGTTGTTCAGGCAAAATTGAAACAATAATGCGCGGGCACGGTTCGGGTTGCGCATTGTGAATGCGGGGTGCGTCATAAGTGACCGCACCGTGTCGACATCGGTAGAGGCGGCAGTCGCTTGTAGCGCAAACCAGCGATCAATAACCAGGGGGTTGTTTTCATAACGCGAATAAAAAGAGGCGAGCGCTTTTTGGATTGTTTGGACAGAGTCTTGGTGAACAATGGTACTTAAGCTTCCCATGCGCTCAGTCATGTTTGTTGCCCCTTCGTACTGCTTTACGGCCAGATCAAGATATTTCTGCGGCTGGCCTGTTACAAGGTAGCTGAGCGCGCAGTTTCTTAGCGCCCGTTGCCCAGCCTGGACCGGGTCGGGGGTATAGCTTGATTTACTGAGCGTGTCACTGAGATTCTGATAGTGGCTTTGCCAAATGTCTTGCAACGCAATACCTAGCTCCGCCCGCAAGGCGTTGCGTGCAGCGACAATCGCTTGAGGGTCGGCCGGTTTGCACTTTTCAAGCAGAATGCGCTCCGATGGCAACACAAGGGCTCGTGCAAGGTAGGCAGCACTTAGTGTGTCATCGCTTGCCAGTGTTTGCCATGTTTCAATCAGTAAAGCCAGTTCAGGTGCGTTATCGGTTATGTTCTCAGAAACTTGCGCAAGCAGGTAGCGCGTTGCCAGTTCCTGGCCGGCCTCCCATCGCGCGAAAGGGTCGGTGTCAAAGCGTGCCAGTAAAGCCAACTCGTCATTCCGATAATCGTATTCCACAATAACCGGTGCGGAAAAGTGACGCAGTAACGAGGGAACGGGCCGACCCGGTACGTTTTTAAACGTCCAGCTTTGAGTGTGTTGCGTGAGGTCTAAAACAAGGGTGTCGGTTGTGTTTGAACCGTTTTGCAGTGGAATGGGTGCCCCATCGGGGCTGAGCAGACCAAGCGCAAATGGGATATGTAATGGTGGTTTTTCAACCGGTGGGTTCTGGCGTTTTTCTACGCCAACAGGCTCGCAGCGTTGCGATAATGTAATGCTGCACGACTGGTTTGCGGCGTCGTGGTTAATGCTCACGTTAACGCGTGGCGTGCCCGCCTGTGAATACCAGCGTCGGAAAACGGACATGTCTTTACCCGGATTGCGTGCGCGATAAACAGTGTCCATTGCGTCGACGAAGTCGTCGCACGTAACCGCCTGGCCGTCATGACGGCGAAAATACGTTTGCATGCCGGCCTGAAATCCTTCTTCCCCCAACAGTGTATGTTGCATGCGAATGACTTCCGCTCCTTTTTCATACACAGTGGCGGTGTAGAAATTACCAATTTCCTGGTAGCTTTCGGGCCGAATGGGGTGCGCCATAGGGCCGGCGTCTTCAGGGAACTGAGCCGTTCGCAGGGCCACAACGTCGTCGATGCGTTTTACGGCGCGCGCGCTGACCGCTTCTTTTTCGGGAAGCGATGCCGCCATCATATCGGCTGAAAACTCCTGATCACGAAATACGGTTAAACCCTCTTTCAGAGAAAGTTGGAACCAATCGCGGCATGTAACGCGGTTACCTGTCCAGTTGTGGAAATACTCATGCCCAATAACACTTTCAATGGCTTCGTAACTGGCATCGGTGGCGGTATCGGGGTCGGCCAGCACATAAGCGGAATTAAAAACGTTGAGTCCTTTATTCTCCATTGCGCCCATATTGAAGTCGCGTGCGGCCACAATCATAAAGCGATCAAGGTCAAGTGGCAGGCCAAATCGTTGTTCGTCCCACCTTACTGAACGTTCAAGGCATTGCAATGCCCACTCGGTTTTACCTAAATCGCCTTTATCGCAGTAGACCTGCAGCAGCGCTTCACGACCTTCGGCCGTCTTAATGCGCGTTTCACGGCAATCAAAATCGCCTGCAACCAGCGCAAACAAGTAGCATGGTTTGGGGTGTGGGTCTTCCCACACCGCTTCGTGGCGCCCGTTGGCAAGATCCGTTTGCGAAATAAGATTGCCGTTGGACAAAAGTAGGGGGTAGCGTTTGGCGTCGGCGCGCAGCGTAACGGTAAAACGCGACATGACATCGGGGCGATCAGGAAACCACGTAATACGACGAAAACCCTCGGCTTCGCATTGCGTAAACAGACTTTTTCCTGAAACATAAAGGCCCATCAAGCTGGAGTTTTCCACCGGTTTGCAACGGTTTGTAATTTGCAGCGAGAAGGACGCGCTTTCAGGGAACAGCGTCAGCGTTTCGGGGTCTAATCGATAATCATTTTCCGACAGAGGCGATCCGTTCACTTCAACGCTGATGAGTTCCAGGTGTTCCCCATTCAGTATGAGGGGAACGGGAGTGGTTCCGGTTCGCTCAATATCAAGTGTTGAAACGACGGTGGTTATGTTTTCATCCAGTTCGAAGCATAGTCGGGTGGATTTAACGCGATAAGCGTAGGGCTGATAGTCGTGACGATAAATGGTGGGAGCAGTATCTGTACGCATAAATTTAATCGATGTATTGTAGTAGTCGGTTTATTGTAATGTTTGTTGTGTGCGGTGTTTTGGAGAAGCAAATGGGCGTAAATCGTTGGCCGATGTTAGGTCGTTTTTTTGCGGGGCTGCTGGCATTGTTGATGTTAGCCGGATGTGCCTCGTCAATTTCCGCACGTGTGACAACCTACGAAAAATGGCCGGGGGATGCGCCGGGCCAAAAATATACAGTAGCGCCGATGGCCGGCCAGGACAGTAATCTTGAGTATCAGTCTTTCGCAGACATGATTCGAGCTTCGATTGGCCGCACCGGGTTGGTAGAGGCCGGCAACCCCTCGGATGCACGTTTTGTTGTGTCGTTCAGCTACGATAATCCCATGAGCCAGAGTTGGGTGCAGCAATTTGCCGAACCCTATTTCCCGGGCCCGTTCTTTGGGCCTTGGGCAGGTTATTACGGGGGGCCTTATGGCTTTGGCGGCGGCATATTTTATTCGCCTCCGGTTATTAATACGCCGGTGACGACATTTAAAAACAGCCTGACGGTCATTATTAAAGATAACGAGCTCGACGGCGCAGAGGTATATAGATCAACTGCAGTGGTAATAACCGAAAGTGATAACCTGCCGGCCGTTATGCCTTATTTAACCAATGCGATATTCGATGGATTTCCGGCAAATAATGGCAGTGTGCGCGATATAAGCTACACCATTGATTAGTTTATTGGTTGTTTGGCTTAATTAAAAAGGCCTCGCGCGATTGGCCTTGTGATTCGGCGTTTGAAATCCAACGGGGTGCTTTGCCTCGCCCCGTCCAGGTGGCACCGGTTTCGGGGTGGCGATATTTTGGCGGCACGACGCCGCGTGATTTACCATTGCTGACATTGGGCACGCGTTTGCCGGTTTCTTTTGTTTTTGAGAAAGCTTTCGTAATGTCGTCGGGCGTGATGTCGTATTCGCGCATTTTCCGGACGATATCTTTAATGACGGGAGTGCGTTGTTTTGCCTTTAGCGCTTCCGCCTGTTTTTTCAGTTTCTGAATTTCTTTTTCTATTTTCTGTTGTAGCGAAGCATAAGATTCACGAGTCATTAATTTTGCCTTGTGGTAATAATTATTTATTCACTATAAAAACGTGGAAAATTTTAACTTATTATTTGTTTATTAATAAATAACGAGAATATTTATTTATTAATATGAAAACCGATACAAAATATTGAGCAAGGTGTTTTATGGGTGAACTCAAGCAGGATTTTCAGGTTGCCGCACTGCAAACAGTTTCAACAACCAGTGTAGAAAACAATATTCAACAGGCGGCTGAACTTATTTCCGAAGCGGTGGAAAAGGGGGCGCAATTACTTGTCTTACCCGAGTATTTTTGTTTAATGGGTAAAAATGATCATGACAAAGTTGATATTGGCGAGCAACTCGACAATGGCCCAATCCAACAATTTTTGGCCGATCAGGCCCAGCGGCACGGTGTTTGGATTGTAGGCGGTACCGTCCCTCTTGTAACAGGGGAATCCAGCCGCATCTATAACACAACACTGGTGTTTGACCCGCAAGGGCGTCGCGTGGCTCGGTATGACAAGATTCATTTGTTTGGGTTCAAAAAAGGCACTGAAGCCTACGACGAATCCGTTTCAATCAGGCCGGGCGAAAATGCACCGCAATCGTTCGATGCACCCTGTGGCAAGGTGGGCTTGTCGATCTGTTACGATTTGCGCTTTCCCGAGTTGTATCGTGCTCTGGGTAACGTGAACTTGATTCTGGTGCCGGCGGCTTTTACTTACACTACGGGGTCGGCACACTGGGAAATGCTGCTGCGTGCCCGCGCGGTTGAGAACCAGTGTTATGTGTTGGGTGCGGCTCAAGGCGGCAAACACGAGAACGGTCGCCGAACCTGGGGTCATTCCATGTTGATTGACCCCTGGGGTGAAGTGCTGGCGTGCTTGCCGGAAGGGCCTGGTGTAGTGTCGGGCGCTATTAACCAAACACGTTTATCTGAAGTTCGAACCGCCTTGCCCGCACTTCAGCATCGGGTACTATGATGATGTGTTTTCCCATATTGGAAGATTTATTTGTTAATGCATATTAATTGGCTGAATTTATGAAAGTAGCGGATCCGGGTATTGAGGCACTGGCAACAGCCAAATCGTTGCTGCTCGACCCATGGGAGCTTAACGAAGACCACATGTCGCGAGCGCTGGCCGAGATTTTTTCACGCCAGGTCGATTACGCCGACTTGTATTTCCAGTACACACGAAGTGAGGGCTGGAGTCTTGAAGAGGGCATTGTAAAAACCGGCAGTTTTTCAATTAGCCAGGGTGTTGGTGTTCGTGCCATTAGTGGTGATAAAACGGCCTTTGCGTATTCCGATTCATTATCCCCCGAGGCGTTGTTGTCATCGGCCAAGGCGGTGAAAAGCATCGGGCGCAAAGGGGGCGGCACACAGAAAATGGACGGTAATTTAATTACACCATCCACCAGTTTGTATCCCTTTATCGATCCTGTAAATACGTTGCCGGCGCCTGAGAAAGTGGCCTTGCTTGAACGCGTGGAAGCCATGGCTCGGGCGGTTAACCCGGCTATTGTTCAGGTTATGGCGGGCTTGGGTGCAGAATACGACGTTATTATGGTGGCCGGCAGCGACGGCCGCCTTGTTGCCGATGTTCGCCCGTTGGTGCGTTTGTCTCTCACCGTGATTGCCGAGCGCAATGGTCGCCGCGAAATGGGCCACGCCGGCGGTGGTGGGCGTTCCGGGCTTGAGTACTTCACAGACGACGTGCTTAAAAACTATGCACATCGTGCTGCCGGCGAGGCGTTAACCAACCTTGAAGCGGTAGCCGCACCGGCGGGAGAAATGACTGTTGTATTGGGGTCGGGTTGGCCTGGCATTTTGCTGCACGAAGCGGTGGGGCATGGGCTCGAAGGCGATTTCAATCGCAAAGAATCCAGTATTTTCTCAGGCCGCATTGGAAAGCGTGTGGCATCGAAAGGTGTCACGGTTGTTGACGACGGCACGTTGGCAGGGCGCCGGGGTTCACTGAATATCGACGACGAAGGCAATCCCACCCAGCGTAATGTCCTTATCGAAGATGGTATTTTGCGTGGGTATATGCAAGATTCCATGAATGCGCGTTTAATGGGGGTGCCGGTAACCGGTAACGGACGACGTGAATCATTTGCGCATCTACCTATGCCGCGCATGACCAATACCTTTATGCTGGGGGGGGATGCGCCACCCGAAGAGATTGTGCGGTCAGTCAAGAAAGGTTTATACGCAGCGAATTTTGGTGGTGGGCAGGTCGATATCACCAGCGGTAAGTTTGTTTTTTCTGCGTCTGAGGCTTATTTGATCGAGAACGGAAAAGTTACGCGACCTGTGAAAGGCGCGACGCTTATCGGTAATGGGCCGGACGCAATGACTAAAGTGGGCATGGTCGGCAACGACATGGCGCTCGACTCAGGTGTGGGTACGTGCGGCAAAGAAGGGCAGAGTGTTCCTGTTGGGGTTGGAATGCCCACGATTCGTATTGATGGTTTAACCGTGGGCGGAACAGGTTGAGTGGTACACGGTGTTCAATTAGTTTGCTTAAGTATTAAATGATTTGTGCCGCACCCAAATGATTCGACCTCAATGAATAATTTGTCTGCATAAACCGCTTATTGCTCCGATTTTATTTTTTGTTACAAGGGTTTGCGCTTGTTGTAAAGCGCAAACCCTTTTTTATTTTCAGTTGAATATATTTAACTTCCGTTAAGTTGGCGGTAAGAAAGCGCATTCGTATAGCATTTTTGGAGTTTAATTTGATTCGGGGTTGACAAGAATATTTATTCCCCATATGATTTCAGTACGAATTAATTTTAGTGAAGTCTTTCGTACTATGACGAATATGCCTGAAACTGTACAGCCGTACGATATACGCATCTTGCGTGCGTTACGTCGCATCACACGTGCAGTGGCGCTGCACTCACGCCAGTTGTCAGCCGTTAGCAATATCACGGCGCCTCAGCTTCTTTGTTTGCGAGCCATTGCCGAAAGTGGCCCGCTCACGGCAACGGCAATTAGCCGGGAAGTGCATGTGAGTGCGAGTACGGTGGTCGGCATTCTTGATCGCCTGGAAGATAAAGGGCTGATTCGTCGTGAACGGGGGCGTGAAGATCGACGCATTGTTTTTGTGTCGGCCACGGAAGCGGGCATAGCGTTGGCAAAAGGAACGCCTTCCCCATTGCAGCAAAAGTTGGCCGACTCCTTGAACGAATTACCCGAGCTTGAGCAAGCCACTATTACTTTGTCTCTTGAGCGTATTGTCGATCTCATGGAGTCACGCGGCGTTGCACCCCCTGAGCCTGCCGGTGAACTGGCTTCACCCATTTTGGAAGTACCTGAAACTGGCCTGGATACGGCAGCAACAGGCCTGGAAGTTGAAGAGCAATGATGACAATAAACAATAAGGAAGAGGTTGCGTCGCGAACCAGCGCGCAGCCGGCCAACAAGACACAACCGGTATTGCGCGCGCCAAATCTGGATGACGCCAAGGCCGTTCATGCGCTTATTACGGCAAGTCCCCCCCTCGATGTCAATTCAGTGTATGTGTATTTGCTTTTATCACATCACTTTACCGACACCTGTGTCGTAGCCGAGCTCGACAATGAAATTGTGGGGTTTGTCTCCGCCTATGTACCGCCCAAAACGCCGGATGTGCTTTTTGTTTGGCAGGTGGCCGTACATGAGCGTGGCCGGGGCTTGGGTTTGGGCAAATCAATGTTGCAAGAAATCTTGCAGCGGCCGGGTTTACAAAACATTCGGTTTGTAGAGACAACCGTCGGCCCTGATAACGCAGCGTCTCGTGGCATGTTTGCCTCGCTGGCGCGCAAGGCGGGTACCGAAATTAATGAAACTGCCTTGTTTGAAGGGCATCATTTTGGTGAGCAGGCGCATGAAGATGAGCGTTTGTTGCGAATTGGCCCGTTTACTGAAAAGTAATTGTGCCGTGTGATCAGTAAAAAGAGCCGGGTTACCGGCCGGTTAAGTTACTGAGATCATCAAATTTTAATTTTAACGAGAGGAACCAAATCATGGACTTGAATATTTTTGATCGGATGGAGTCTGAAGTTCGCGGCTACATTCGGTCTTTCCCAGTTATTTTTAGCAAGGCACAGGGTTCGACCCTGTTCGATCAAACCGGTCGTGAGTATATCGACTTCTTTGCCGGTGCCGGAACACTTAACTACGGGCACAACAACCCCAAGCTGAAAGAAAAACTCATCGAATATATCCACAGCGACGGCGTGGTGCATGGCCTCGATATGGCCACCGAAGCGAAGAAACATTTCATGGAAACGTTCGAGCGAGTGTTGCTCAAGCCGCGTGGCATGAATTACAAACTGCAATTTACCGGGCCTACAGGTACCAATGCTGTTGAAGCCGCATTAAAGCTGGCTCGCTTGGTTAAAGGGCGCGAGAACGTGGTTTCCTTTACTCATGGCTTTCACGGTGTAAGCGGCGGTTCGCTTGCCACCACGGCAAATAGCAAGTTTCGCGATGCCGCGGGTGTAGGGCTTGATAACACCACGTTTATCCCCTATTGCGGCTACATGGGCGATAACATTGATACTATCGAGTATTTCGAGCGTTTGCTGGAAGATCCCAGCAGCGGGCTGGACCAACCTGCCGCGGTGATCGTGGAAACGGTTCAGGGTGAGGGTGGTGTAAATGTGGCAACCAAACGTTGGTTGCTGAGCCTTGAAAAGCTGTGCCGCAAATACGATATGTTACTCATTGTGGATGACATCCAGGTGGGTTGCGGTCGTACCGGTTCGTTCTTCAGTTTCGATAAATACGGTATTAACCCCGACATCGTTACGCTGTCGAAATCGCTGTCTGGCTATGGGTTGCCGATGTCGTTGGTACTGATGAAGCCCGAGCTCGATATCTGGGCTCCCGGTTCGCACAGCGGTACTTTCCGCGGTAACAATCTGGCCTTTGTGACGGCTGCCGAGGCGCTGGACACCTATTGGACGAACGATCAGTTCGAGCAGGAAATTGCCAAGAAGTCCGAGATGATTCGCAAGTCGCTCGACAACATTGTGTACAACTATCCCAATGAAGGGTTAAGTGTACGGGGTCGCGGCATGATTCAAGGTTTGGTTGCCCCGGCTGATAGCGATGATCTGGCTAATGAAATTGCGCATAAAGCGTTTGAGCACGGTCTGGTTATTGAAACCTCCGGTGCCAACGATGAAGTGCTGAAGCTGTTGCCTGCGTTAACCATTAGCGAAGAGCAACTTCAAAAAGGTCTTGAAATTATTGAACGCAGTGTTGCCGAAGTCTATAAGGGACGGGGTGTCAGTGCACGTGTATTGAAGTTTGGAGGTAAACGCGGATGATTGTAAAAAACGTTAAAGATGTAATCGGAACAGAGTACGAAATGCGCACAGACAACTGGGTTAGTCGGCGTGTTCTGCTCAAGAAAGACGGCATGGGTTTCTCGTTTCATGAAACCGTTATTCGCCCGGGTACGCAAACGCATATCCACTACAAAAATCACCTGGAAGCGGTGTGGGTTGTAGAAGGTGACGGCGAAATTGAAACCATTGCCGATGGCAAGAAATACAAGCTGGAGCCTGGTGTGGTGTATGCACTCGACGAGCATGACGAGCACTGGCTGCGTGGCGGAAAAGAACCTTTGCGTGTTATTTGCGTGTTTAACCCGCCCTTAACGGGTGACGAAGTTCACGACGAAAAAGGAGTGTATCCAGCTGCAGCAGACGCTGCGTAAAGTTTTGCAGGAGGACTGTATGACAACACTACAAGATGTTTATTCTTCGCGTGATGCCCGTACGTCAGCCATAATTGCCCGACAGGATCCGGTCGTTTATGCAAACGGTAGTTATGCCAACGCGTTAACGGCCGATCAGGTCGACACCTACGCCCGCGACGGCTTCATTGTGCTGGAAAATCTGTTCAATGAAGATGAAGTGCAGGCCATGCTCAATGAAGTCAAGCGCATGGGCGAGGATCCCGAGATTCGCAAGCTCGACGAAGCAGTCACTGAGCCCGGAAGCGAAGCCGTGCGTTCCATTTTTAGGATGCATGAACTAAGCGGCATGGCTTCCGATATAGCGCGTGACCCGCGCCTTATTCATGTGGCCCGCCAGGTATTGGGGTCAGAAGTGTATATTCACCAGTCGCGTGCAAACCTGAAGCCGGGTTTTAAAGGTAAAGAGTTTTACTGGCATTCCGACTTCGAAACTTGGCATGTTGAAGACGGCATGCCGCGTATGCGAGCTGTAAGCTGCTCTATTTTGTTAACAGACAACAACGAATGCAACGGCCCGCTTATGCTTATTCCTGGTTCGCATCAGCAGTTTATATCGTGCCAGGGGGTTACGCCTGAAAACCATTACAAGCAGTCGCTAAAGAAACAAGAGTTCGGTGTGCCCGATCCGATCAGCCTGCAATTGTTGGTAGAACAGGGTGGCATTCAGCCGGTACTGGCTAAAGCGGGTTCGGTGATCTTTTTCGAATGCAACACCATGCATGGCTCGGCAAGCAATATTTCGCCCTGGCCGCGTGCCAATTTGTTCATGGTGTACAACAGCATCGAAAATACGCTCGACGAGCCAAAGTATGGTTTGAAACCGCGTCCTGAATATATTGCGACGCGTAAAAAATGTGTTCCTCTCGAGCCACTCGAAGCCAATGCAGAAGTTGTATAACTGCCTCTGGCGTTGATGATGGTTTGTTTTTACGTTGCGAAGGAGTCCACCTTCGCAACGTTTCTTTTGTTTAACCCAACTTCAGAAATTCTCGTGTCCGGGCTTCTTTTGGGTTTGTAAAAAGAACCTCTGGAGGGCCGTCTTCAACAATTTCGCCTTTGTCGAAAAAGCACACGCGGTCGGAAATGTTGTGGGCAAATTGCATTTCGTGCGTTACGAGCAACAGGGTTAAATCACTTTCCTGGGAAAGGCGTTGAATTACCGCCAATACTTCGCCGACTAGTTCAGGGTCGAGTGCAGACGTAGGTTCATCGAATAGCATAATACCCGGGCGCATGGCCAGCGCACGTGCGATGGCAACGCGTTGTTGCTGACCACCGGACAGTTGGTGCGGATATTTATCTGCCTGGTCGCTTAAACCCACAAGTTGCAGGTATTCCTCGGCGCGCGCATTTGCGTCTTTCTTCGATAGGCCCAGAACGTGTCTCGGTGCTTCAGTAATGTTGCGCCGAACTGTCATATGTGGGAACAGGTTGAACTGTTGAAAAACCATCCCCATTTCCCTGCGCATTTCACGTAGGTGGCGCTCACCGGCCGGGACTAACCGATCCTTATGCATTTCATGCCACAAAGGGTGCTCTGCGACGTAAACCGCACCCGATTCTATTTTTTCAAGCGTCATCAATATGCGCAGAACGGTAGATTTTCCGGAGCCGGATGGGCCGATAATACTGACCTTTTCTCCTTTCTTTACCGAGAAATTCAGGTGATTAAGTACCGTAACGTCGCCAAAGCGTTTAACAACATCACGAAATTCGATGGCAGTTTCAGTCATCGTAATGGTATTCCTTGTTTAGGCAGACGGGTATCCAGGTAACGTACACCCGCGGCGGCAACTAGTGTCATAACCAGGTAAAGTCCACCCACCATGGAAAGGGGGATGAGGTAATTAAAGGTACGGTCACCAATAATTTTTGCGACATTCAGCATCTCAAGCACGGAAACGACTGACAGCAGTGGGACGTCTTTCATGATGGAAACCAGATAGTTACCGAGGGCTGGAATAATGCGTGGAATGGCCTGTGGCAACACGATGATCCGGAATGTGTGGATGGACGACAAATCCAGTGCACGGGCGGCCTCATACTGACCTCGTGGTACTGACTCCAGCCCGGCTCGATAAACTTCAGATGCATAAGCGCTGTACTGCAAACCCAAAGCCAGGGCACCCGTTAGAAAGGCGGGTAACACAATACCGTAGTCCGGCAGCACGTAGTAAAGAAAAAACAATTGCACCAACAGTGGTGTGTCGCGCAGAAATTCGCTAATAAGTTTGGCCGGCCACGAAACAAGACGCAAAGGTACGCTTTTAAGTGCGGCAAGAACAAGCCCGAAAATGGCGGCGAGCACAAAGCCCACCAAAGTGGCCTGCAAGGTTACGACCATGCCGCGCAAAAGAATCGGCAAGATAGACAGTGCGAACTGCCAATTGCTGTCGGTGTTCCACTCAATGCCGAACAGCATGGCGCCACCTTCCTACCAGAAGTTCCAGACTTTTCATGAGCCCGGCCAGCACCAGCGCCATGCCGAAGTACATCAGCAGCAGCAGGGTGTAGACCGTGGTACTGTCTTGTGTGAAATTTCGTACCTGTTCCGCTCGGAACGCTAGATCGCCCAAGCTGATCAGCGAGACCAACGCCGTATCTTTCAGATTTTGTATCGCCAAGTTGCCGAAGCTCGGCATCATTTCAGGAATCGCTTGTGGCAAGCTGACGCGCCATAGTGTTTGTCGCGACGAAAAATTCAATGCCGTGGCCGCTTCCAGCTGTGGCTTCGGAACGGCTTGCAAAGCGCCTCTTACGACCTCGGCACCATACGCGCCTATGTTCAGGCTCAGCGCCAGGGTGCCGGCTAAAACGGGTGCCAGTTTCAGGTTCACCCCCAGAGTGTCTCCCAAGATAGGCAGGGCGAAATATAACCAGAACAATTGCACTAAAAGCGAAGTGCCCCGAAAGACCTCGATAACCGCAATAGACGGCAGACGAATGGCGGCATGTGACGCCAGGCGGCCGATACCCAGAGCAAATGAGATCAACCCGCCCAAAACGGTTGAATAGACGGTCAGTTGAACCGTGACCCAGGCGCCCTCCATTAAAGGAGGCAGATAATTAAGCCATTCCATGCGATCCAGCGGTAAAAATCACGACGCTTTACATAACTGCGCCGTGGTTTTTTGAAAGGATTCGTTTATGTCGGCGGATGAAAAGCCGTCATTTTGCAAAATAGTCTTCCATTGGTCGGTTTTCTTAAACTGTGTCAGAGCGTCGTTTACGGCTTTCTGCAGTTTTTCCGAGCCTTGTGCAAAGGTAAACGCCCCCCAACTACGTACCGCTGTTCCATCAATAATAGGGTCGTTGAACGGTTCGGCTGACTCAACCTTGTTACTTTTTGCCGCCAGTTCAGCCACGGTTAAGCTGGTGGCGGCGTAAGCATCGGCACGCCCGGTTGCCACTGTGGAGATCGCGTCAGCATTATTGGCAATGGTTACCATACGAGCACCAGGCACCCCCAGTGCCTGCAGAATTTCAAGTTGGTCGGCGCCTGCCATAATGGCGATTTTCAGGTCGCCTTCTGTAAATTGCTCAAACGCATTCAGTTTCATAGGGTTGCCTTGGGCAACCAGTAGGCCTTCACCGTAGGAACTATTCGGCTCGGAGAATAAAACCTGCCGGCAGCGTTCCGGCAAAATGGCCATTTCCGCCGCAACCATGTCGAAACGGCCTGCTTTTAAGCCAGGAATCAGGGAGCCAAAAGCCGCAGTTTCCCATTTAATGTTGTTGATGCCGAGCTTTTTGGCAATATGTTTGGCTACCTCGGGCCCCACCCCTTTGGCATTGCCCGATAAATCCATGAAGCCGTAAGGAATTTCATTGGCAATGGCAATGCGAATTTCGTCCCTTTCTTTGATTTCCTGAAGCGTAACCGCCTGGGTTGTCGTGACGCCCAAGAGGCCAAAAACACTGGCAATCAGGCCAGTGGCAAGAAGTCGGGTGGGTTTCATGCCTGATGTCCTGTTTGTTTCGATGTCGATCATCAATATTGAAATGATAGCGCATAAAATAATTCGTACTCAAATGATGGCGTTTGCAGTACTTGGCGCCGGGCGGTATTTTGTGCTAGCATAAGCGCACTATGAACCGCACTCCCGAGTTTTTCTTCTTTTATTTTTATACTTTCCCGGCGCGTCTGGTGGGGGAAGGGAAGAAGGGTTTGTTTCAAACTCGGTAGCAAACAAAAATTTCCCAAAAAGCCGCCAGCCCTGTCGCTAGGCGGCTTTTTTTGTAGGAGTATCCAAAGTGCCACACAATACCGACGACTTGCGCATTCGTGAAATCAAAGAGCTTAGCCCGCCATCTCATGTGATGCGTGAATTCGCCACTACTGATACGGCGGCGGAAACCGTTTATGCCAGTCGCAAGGCAATCCATAACATATTGCATGGTTCCGACGATCGCCTGGTGGTCATTATCGGGCCTTGTTCTATTCATAACACTGAAGCGGCGCTTGAGTACGCGAATCGCCTGAAGGCACAGCGTGAGCAGTTCAAGGGTGAACTTGAAGTGGTCATGCGGGTGTATTTCGAGAAACCTCGTACTACAGTAGGTTGGAAAGGGCTGATTAACGATCCGGGTTTAGATGGCAGTTTCAATATCAATCTTGGCCTGAGAACAGCGCGTGAGTTGCTGCTGCAAATCAACAGTATGGGTTTGCCTGCAGGTTGCGAGTTTCTGGATATGATTACCCCCCAGTACTTTGCCGATTTGGTTTCTTGGGGCGCGATTGGCGCACGCACCACCGAAAGTCAGGTTCACCGTGAACTGGCATCGGGTCTGTCGTGTCCAGTGGGCTTCAAAAACGGGACGGACGGCAATATCAAGATTGCGATCGACGCCATTAAGGCCGCCTCCCAGCCGCATCATTTTCTCTCTGTTACCAAGGGCGGTCATTCCGCGATTGTTTCCACCGAAGGGAATGAGGACTGTCATGTGATTTTACGGGGCGGGAAAGCGCCGAATTACGATGCCGAACACGTTGAAGATGCATCCACTTATTTGGCCAAAGCTGGGTTACGGCCTCGAATCATGATTGACTCCAGTCACGCCAACAGCAATAAAGACTACCGTAATCAGCCGCTGGTAATCGATGATGTGTCGCAACAACTTGAGTCCGGCGAAGAGCGTATTTTCGGTGTCATGATTGAAAGCCACCTGGTGGCTGGGCGGCAGGATCTTGTGGCTGGTGAGTCGCTGGTATATGGTCAAAGCATTACTGATGGCTGTGTCGATTGGGAAACATCCGTGCAAATGCTCGAGCGTTTAGCTCGTGCTGTACGCAAGCGCCGTGAAGTCGTGGCCAGTGCGCTGGATGCGTAACGGTACGAATTAACCTGGGAGAAAGCGTGAGTATCGGCTTGGAACTTTCTTGTGAACGTCGACCTGTGCCACAAGCTTTATTGGATGCGCTGGCTTCCCGGTTCGGAAGTCGCTTCAGTGTGGCGCAGTCGGTGCGTGAGCACCATGGTACTGATGAGTCACCGTATCAGCCGATGCTACCGGATGCAGTTGTGTTTGCCGAAAGCACAGAAGAGGCCGCGTATGTTGCCCGGTTATGCAACGAGCACAAGGTGCCACTTATTCCATTTGGAGTCGGCTCTTCCCTTGAGGGGCATGTGCTTGCGGTAGAAGGGGGCATCAGCCTGGATTTAACCGGGATGAATGCCATTCTGAAGGTGAATCCGGAAGATTTAACGGTTACCGTGCAGCCCGGGGTGACACGCAAACAATTGAATGAAGAAATTCGCGACACAGGTCTGTTTTTTCCAATTGACCCGGGTGCCGATGCCAGTATCGGTGGGATGTGCGCTACGCGGGCCTCGGGCACCAACGCTGTGCGCTACGGCACCATGCGGGAAAATGTGTTGGCGCTTGAGGTCGTAATGGCCGACGGCCGTATTGTGCGCACCGGCACCCACGCGCGTAAGTCTTCGTCGGGGTACGATCTGACCCGCATTTTCGTGGGTAGCGAAGGGACACTGGGCATTATCACCGAAATTACCCTGCGGTTATATCCGCAACCCGAAGCCATTTCTGCGGCTATTTGTAACTTCCCCACGTTGTCTGCGGCGGTGGAGAGTGTTATTCAAATAATTCAAATGGGTATTCCGGTGGCTCGGGTTGAGTTTATGGATGAGTGGGCTGTGAAGGCGACCAACGCCTACAGCAAGCTTAATTTGCGTGAGTCGCCGTTACTGTTGTTTGAGTTTCACGGCAGCCCGGTTTCGGTACAGGAGCAGGCCGAGGCCGTGCAGGACATTGCGCGCGACAACGGTGGCCGTGATTTCGACTGGGCTATGTTGCCCGAAGAGCGTTCCAAACTCTGGACGGCGCGCCACCATGCTTACTTCGCCGGTTTGCAATTGCGCCCCGGGTCGGTTGCCAGTACGACCGATGTCTGTGTCCCTATTTCGCGTTTGGCTGATTGCGTGCTTGAAACGGCGCATGAGCTCGATCAAGCACCGTTTCCCTATACCATTTTGGGCCATGTGGGAGACGGTAATTTCCACGTCATGATGTTGCTCGATCCCGACAACCCATCTGAGTGGGAAGAGTCGCAGGCGCTAAATCGCCGTCTGGCCGAGCGTGCCATTCGGATGCAGGGTACGTGTACCGGTGAACATGGAATCGGCCTGCACAAAATTGAATTCATGCAGCTGGAGCATGGTGAAAATGGGTTGGCATTGATGGCTGGTCTGAAGAAAACGTTCGACCCCAATAATATTCTGAACCCTGGCAAAATGCTGCCGGCCAAGAGTATGCTGGGCTAAGTATGTCGGATACTGTTGCCAAGAAAGAGCGTGTTGTGATTGGCCTGTCGGGCGGCGTGGATTCGTCGGTTTCCGCGTGGCTTTTAAAACAGCAAGGTTACGACGTTGTGGGTCTTTTTATGAAGAATTGGGAAGACGACGACGACTCCGAATATTGCTCAACGCGTCAGGATTGGCTTGATGCCGCCAGTGTGGCTGATTTGCTGGATATTGAAATTGAGGCGGTAAATTTCGCGGCTGAATATAAAGACCGTGTGTTTGCCGACTTTCTGCGCGAATATTCGGCCGGCCGAACGCCTAACCCCGATGTCTTGTGCAACGCTGAAATTAAATTCAAGGCGTTTCTGGACCATGCTATGGCGCTGGGCGCCGAAAGGATTGCGACCGGGCATTATGCGCGGGTACGTAAAATAGAAGGCCCGCAAGGCCCGGAGTGGCAGCTTTTGAAGGGTTTGGATCACACCAAAGATCAAAGTTACTTTCTGCATCGCTTAACGCAGAGTCAATTGTCGCGATCCATGTTTCCGTTGGGGGAAATCAAAAAAACCGAAGTGCGCCGGATTGCGCAGGAGCTGGGTTTGCCCAATGCCGCCAAGAAAGATTCGACTGGAATCTGTTTTATTGGCGAGCGCCCATTTCGTGAGTTCTTGAATCGTTATCTTCCCACACAGCCTGGTCCCATTAAAGCGCCTGACGGCAAAGTGTTGGGTCGTCATCAGGGTTTGGCTTTTTATACTCTGGGCCAACGTAAAGGGCTGGGGATCGGTGGTGTTAAAGGTCGCCAAAATTCGGACGGGGTGGCGCCGGCATGGTATACAGCGCGCAAAGATATGGAAAACAACACGCTTTATGTTGTGCAGGGGCACGACCACCCGTGGTTGTTACAACATCATCTGCAGGCACAAGAGGCCAGCTGGATTGCCGGTGTACCGCCTGCACACGGTCAGTATGCGGCCAAGACCCGCTATCGACAAGCTGATGCGCCATGTAATGTGATTCTGGCTGAAGAGGGGCAGGACTCTTTCGAGCTGAGCTTCGATTCAGCGCAGTGGGCCGTTACCCCAGGTCAATCGGCGGTGCTATACGATGGCGACGTCTGTTTGGGCGGCGGTATTATTACCGCCTAGTTTGTAGCTAAACCTGCTGGGGTAATTGCGGTACAGTGCTGGAAAAAGACGGACGCGCTTGCAATTTGGTGTAGAGCTGCGCTAACTGAGGGTGGGATTCACGCCAACTTTTTTCCGGCATGCGAAAGTCGAGAAAACCCAGTGCACAGCCCACCGCAATGTCGGCCAGGCTGAAATTTACGCCCATGCAGTAACCGTTGCCCTCAAGCCCCCGCTCCATGGAGGCCAGAGCGCCGTCAATTTTACCGAGCTGGCGCTTGATCCAGTCTTCGCTGCGCAATTGTTCCGGTCGGCGCCCCTCTGCCACAATAGTGACGCCGGCATCAAGCAACCCATCGGCAATGGCTTCCCAACATTTGGTTGCCGTCCGATCACGGTTTCCCTGTGGCAACAAACGACCAACCGGTGAGAGGGTATCGAGATATTCGACGATCACCCGGGAGTCAAAGATACTGCCGCCGTCGTCGGTTAAAAGACAGGGTACCTTGCCCAAAGGGTTCCATTGCTGAATTTTGGTATCGGGAGACCAGACATCTTCCGGAACGAACTCGAAATCGAGTTTTTTCTCGGCCATTACGATGCGAACTTTACGTACATAGGGACTGGTCAGTGAACCAATAAGTTTCATGGCGCAATCAGGTAGTTGAAAGGTCGGAAAAGTATAGCAGGCTGTTGCAGGAATAATGATTTCCCGCATGCGTGAATTGACGCGGTTTGTGATTCGTTGCAGATTCTGTTTTATTAACCCAACAGAAATGGGTGGGGTGGTAAAATCCCGCCTTGTTTTTTTATACTTGGGCCGCTATGCAAATCGCCGATCAACTTAGTCAATTAAATGCTCTTTCTCCGCTCGATGGTCGCTATGCGGCTAAGGCGAATGCGTTGCGGGGCTTATTATCCGAGGCGGGCTTCATGGCCCATAGGGTTGAAGTGGAAATTGCGTGGTTAACTGGTTTGTCTGATGCCGGTTTACCTGAGCTACCTGCATTTTCCGATTCAGCACGTGAACGCCTGGCTGCTATGGTGGCTGCATTTTCCGAAAGCGATGCGGCACGCATTAAGGACATTGAGCGCGTTACGAACCACGACGTAAAAGCGGTTGAGTATTGGCTTAAGGAAAAAGTGGCCGACGATGAAGAGTTGTCTCGTGCCGCCGAGTTCATTCATTTTGCCTGCACGTCGGAAGATATCAATAATACCTCGCACGCCTTGATGCTGACGCGTGCGCGCGACCAGGTCATGGTGCCGCATTTGACGGCCGTATTGGACAAGTTGAAAGCACTGGCTCACATTTACGCCGATCAACCCTTGTTGTCGCGTACTCATGGGCAACCGGCCAGCCCAACCACAGTGGGTAAAGAGTTTGCTAATGTTGCTGCGCGCCTGGAGCAAGCGCTGGTCAATATCGAGCGTGTACAACCTCTGGCCAAAATGAATGGCGCAACAGGTAATTACAACGCCCATATAAGCGCCTATCCCGAAATTGATTGGTGTGCATTTAGCGCTCGTGTATTGGGTGATCTGGGTTTACGGCAAAATCCATTTTCAATTCAAATTGAGCCGCACGACTGGATGGCGGAATTGTTCGATGCACTTGCACGCGCTAACACGATTGTGCTTGATTTGAATCGTGATGTATGGGGTTATATTGCCCTGGGTTATTTCAAGCAAAAGCTCAAAGAGGGTGAGGTCGGTTCATCTACCATGCCCCATAAAGTAAATCCAATCGATTTCGAAAACTCCGAAGGTAATATCGGCCTGGCAAACGCTACCTTGCGTCATTTGTCTGAGAAGCTTCCGGTGTCACGGTGGCAGCGCGACCTTACCGACTCAACGGTATTGCGTAATTTGGGTGTGGCTTTTGGCTATTGCATCATTGCCTGGGAAGCGTGCTTGCGAGGTTTGAACAAACTGGAGCTGAACGCTGCAGCGATCGATGCCGATATTGATGCATGTTGGGAAGTTTTGGCTGAGCCGGTACAAACCGTTATGCGTCGTTATGGGTTGCCTCAGCCATACGAACAATTGAAAGCGCTGACACGGGGTAAGGGTATTACCCAAGAAGCATTAACGGAATTTATTAAGGCGCTCGACCTGCCCGAGGAGGCCCGCCGGCGCCTGCTGGCTCTCACTCCCAGGAACTATATCGGACTGGCGGCCGAACTGGCGCGCAAGATTTAGTTGACGGTGGGCGGCGTTTGCATTTGTGCTTGCGCCGCCAGAATACGCTCTTCAAGTTGTGGAGACGTGTGCAATGCCAGAATCGGCGCCTCATCAGCGTCGGTTTCTTCGAGTTGCAACGTAATATGCTGACCTTCGAAGGCGTCGGGGTTAGCCTGAATTTGCTGATATTGTTTCAATAGGCGATCTACCGCTTTTTGCGCTTCGTATAATTGGACTTCAGGGGCTGATTGGGCATGCAGATGAAACTGCTGCTCAATGGTTTTAGCCAGGTCCCAGCTAAAAAATAGCAATGCTTTTTGGCCGAAACATTCAGGATGCAAAAAGCCCCACGATTCGTTTGGTGTCGGATTCAAAATAAAACCATTCTCTTTGTATGTACGTAGGCATATTGTAAAACTTCGATGCCCTTCGTGTCTTTTATCCGGTAACCGACAAATAGATAACCGCCAGTAGGAGTAAGGCGAAATAAACCGCGACGCCGGTTGCAAGACTTTGCCCGACGATGTGCAGTTTTTCTTTGAACGACAGACGGGAATGGCGATTACTGCGGAATAACCACCAAGCGGTGGCAGCCATAGTGATGATGCTAAAGAGAACAATACCAACTTTCATGCAACCATTCTAGCGGCATTTCCAAGCTCCGGGGGAGGAAATCGGGAAATGCCGCTGGAAGGGATTGGATTTCATGGTGTTAGTAGATTGGAATACGGTTGACGGAACCGGCCAATTCGGCCAAAGCTGAGTTAACCGTGTCTGTGTGCGACTTATTATTGGCACTGTTAAGCAGGCGTTGTTCAAGCAACAAGCAACATGCCAGACGGTCGGAGTCGGGTATGCCGGAAAGGGATTCATGAAAGGCTGCCGAATAATCGTCAACCAGCCCGGTTAAGTCTGCAAAAGTGAGTTGATCGGATTCGTAATGATGCGCAATTTTCAGTGCGCGCCCCCAGAACTCTTCAACCAGTTTTTTCATGATGCGTCTCCTGAGCATGCGAACCAGAAAAGCAATGGGTAAAGACGAAGCTGAAATACTTTCTGATTCAGTTGGCGAGACCGTGTTGCGCTGGCTTTTGCTTGGTTATAGGTAGCTCTTCAAAAGCGCAAAGGTAACACGCATGAAAGTGTTTTCTAAGAATAATAATGCTGCGATGAAACTGGTGCGCCCATGGGTTTTATTTTTGGGCGTAGTCAAGCGTACCAAAGTGTTGACGCCCCATGTGTTGCTAAATGAAACAAAGTTTATTGTGATTTGTTTGTCACTATCTTCCCAACGAGAGAAGCCAATCGTTTTATTGCCCCATTAGTTTTATTTTTTAAATAACCAATTGATTCAAAAAGAAAATAATTGAGTTTGAGAGAAATTTCAATACTTTCGGGCGGCGTGTCGAATTCATCTATTCGTAAATCTCAGGCTGGTGCCGAAGGTTGACCGGGCCGACCATGTGTTCGTGCGAGCCAGTACGTGGTGTGCGGGCTTCGAAAGGAGAGCAAGCATGGTCAGTTTCGGCATTTTTTTTCGGTACAGCGCTTTTCTAGCGTTGACGATAACAACCGGTTGCGCGCAGGTATCGCAATGGGCAAGGGCATTCGATACATCCGCCTCCGTAGGCCAATTTAATTTCGAGTGGACAATCAAAGGAGATAAACCGGTTACGCCCCTACAGGCTTTTGATGATGGTCGCCAAACCTGGTTGCAGTTCCCATCCGGCACACCGGTTCCCGCGGTATTTGCAAGAAGTGGTCAGGAAGACACTTTGCTTACTTATCGTCAATCCGGGCCATATGTGATATTGCCCGGGGTGTGGTCTCATCTCGTGATTCAGGGTGGTCGTCTTCAAGGGCATGTGTATCGGCAAGCCGAGGCGACAGGGGATGCGAATGTAGAGGTGTCCGTCATAGCCGAGCAGGCTGCAACTTCCGTGGTGCCTGATGTGCCGGCCATTCAGGTCGAAGTGATCGCTGCGACCGAACCCGCTGCGACCGAACCGCTCAAGCCTGCCCTCCTGGCTGAAAAGGTCGAGACCAAGACCATCAAAACTTTCAAGGTAGGTCCGGCCAACGGCACCATGCGTGAGGCACTCGAGCAATGGGCGCGGTTCGCGCACTGGGACTTCGGGCCTGAACATTGGGCGGTTGATGTCGACATCCCAATAGTAGGAAGTGCGCAATTCGATACTTCGTTTGAGGAAGCTGTACGCAGTTTGGTTGCTTCGAGCGAATTGGGAGACAGGCCTTTACAGCCGTGCTTCTATTCCAATCGTGTGTTGCGCATAGTGCCGTTTGCGCAACCTTGTGATCGTGCCCGAACGACGATGAGTGCATCATGAGTGGCCTGGCACTTTGCCGATTGATTGCGCTTTCGACGGGCTTTCCCTTATTGGCGTCTATCCTGACCGGATGTGCGCTGGGTGATGCGATTCAAAAAGTCGCGTTGTCGGCTGCCGAAACCGACAGCCAAGTAACCGCAAGTCATGAAGCATTTGCGCAAATGGTGAGTAGTCCGCAGTTGCGTGAGCAAGCTCAACATGTCAATCGTCCCTGGCTTGCAGGGCGCTCTTTACCTTTGGCGCGTGAAGTGACGCTGCCCGCTGCGTTGCGCAGCCATATCCGAACAACCTTGTTGTTTTCCGACGGGCCGATTGGGCTGACGAGGGTCGCTCGGCGTATTACCCGGGCTACCGGCATTCCCGTTTATGTCCACCCAGAGGCTTTGCTGTCAAATGACTTGTTTACGCAGCGCTTGTCAGGAGCGGGCAGTGCACAGACACGCGTTGGCCGGAGTCGGCAAACGGTCAGTTTGTCAGGCGAATCAGAACCGCTGGCGCGTATTCTTGATCGTGTCGCTGCAGCGCTTGGCGTTTACTGGCGCTATGAACACGAGCGGATTGAATTCTATCGGACTGAGACACGCATTTTTAATGTTCGTGCGCTCACCCTTGCCGTCCAGGCACAAGCAGCGCTGGGCGCAGGGCGAAAATCCGGAGATAGTGGCTTTGCCAGTAGCTCGCGTACGGAGCTGCAGAGCGATGCAGTTGGCGTCATGGAGGTCGTTAAGGCTCGCATTGAGCCATTTTTAACTCAGGCAGGTGTGGCAGTTGCGCACGAAGGTGGGAGTGCTTTGGTTGTGGTGACGGATACGCCTCAAGTGCTTCAGCAGGTCGCGGTTTATCTTGAAAAAGAAAATAGGGCGCTTACGCGTCGCGTGCGGCTTATTTTTGAAGAAATTACGTTAATGACCAACGATTCGGTAGAGGCCGGGGTTGACTGGAACATTGTTTTTTCCAGTGCCCGTGTTGCGGCTGCCGCTGCTGCGCCGGGCGCCATCGCGGCTGACATGGCTCAGTTGGGGCTGGGCATACGTAAAGGCCCGTTTAGTGGCAGTGAGGCGATCGTAAGCGCTTTGGGCAAAGTGGGGAAAGTTATACGGCGCAGCAGTGTGCCGGTTTTAACCCTTAACAGACGTCCAGTGACTCATGCTGTGCGTACTACCTTTTCTTATATCGACAGGGTTGAAAGTTCCGTATCCGGCAACTATCTTGATGCGACGCTGCCGACCGTTTCTATTAGTCAAAAGGAAGAGACGGTGGGTTCGCTGTTGACGCTCGTGCCCGATGCGCAAGAGGACGGTCAGATTTTGTTGTCGTTGGCTTACGACAACACAGTTGCCCAGCCGCTGAAGTCCATCACCTTTGGTGATTCAAATAACCCGTTGCAATTGCAACAGGTCACAATCGATGGCAATGGAACAGTTCAACAACTGGCGTTGCGTCCGGGACAACCTGTTTTGGTCTCGGGTTTTGATCGTAGCCAGGAGAGCGCCGACTTGCGTCGCCTTAATCCAGGTATGCCCTTGGTATTAGGCGGCAACGACAAGGCATCACAGCAACGTCTTAAAACGGTCATTGTGATTACCGCGCAGGTAGAAGAAGGGTTTTAGGTGAGACGATGAAAGAGTCTCTTCTTAAATCTGTTGCGGGGAAAACCTTGGCATTTGGCCTGGAATGGTTGCCTCTGATTGAGTCGCTGGGCATACGGGAAGCCCGGCGCAGGGCGGATCGCTATCGGGCCAGTCATTTTGTCTTGGCGTCCGATAAGACGGCGGCGGTTGGATTGGCCAATATTCCCCGACGCAAAGCCTTGGCCATGAATAAACAAGTGGTTTTTTCCGCCGCTCAGAGTGTGGCTACTCTGTATCAGAGCGGTACGTGGGTTGTGTGTTTGAACTTGGCGCCCGATTGTTGGTGGCTTGTAGCGGTTCACGAAGGTGTTGTTGTGATGCGCACCGATATTCTTGCTTCTGACCCCGAGTCATTCGATGCAGTTGTGGTGGAGTTGCGTCGCGCTTATCCCCTGATGGTCTATTTGCAATCGGGTCGTGATAAAGACGCGCCGAGTCTGGGTCTCTTGGCTCAACAGGCAGGACAGGTCAGTGTGCTGCAAGAGCGTCGTCGAATGTGGGTAGGTAAGCCCGTCTGGGTGTCGGCCGCGATTGTCGCCTTATTGATGGGGCTGGCGATTGTTGCAGGTTTTAGCGGGTCCGAATCGGCCGCTGACTCAGAAAGATTGGCAGCAACGACCCAAGACCATGAGCACCAGTGGCGTGTGGCTCAGAAAGCGGCCTTGGATCAGGTTGTTGTGCATGGCGTTGCGGGAACGCGACGGTTGCTGCAGGCACTTTATGGGGTGGCCGTGAGGCCTGCCGGGTGGCGGTTGGAACAAATTGAGTGTCGACCTGCCCGGCAACTTTGGCATTGTGCCGCGCAGTATCGTCGTCGCCATCCTGCAACGGATATTCAGGCGCTTGAGTCCGCTTTACCGGCTTCCTGGGCGCTGGAGCCGCGCGATCTTGATCGGGTTTCGGCGAGTTGGTCTGTTCCTTACTTTGGGCTGACACTTGCTCAGATGCAGATCGCAACTGCAGCAGAAAGTCGTAAAACCTGGTTGGGCATCCTGCAACGCTCAAGTATTGCGTTCGATCGCATCACATGGGGACAAGCCACGCCGTTTGCAATCGCAGCGCCCATCGGCCCTAAGGGGAGCGCATTGCCGCGACCTGAAGGGTTAACGACTTACCAGTCTCGTTCACTCCAGCTGTCGGGGCCGCTGCGTTCGTATGTTTTGTTATTAGCCGATTTGAATGCAATCCGCTGGTCGCGCGCACGTCTTTCCGTTAAAGACAAAGTTGTTCCGGGTGCACGCGCCAGCCGGCTGCATTTGCTACTTGAAGGGGAGTTTCATGAACGTATTGAATGAATTGCTGTGCGCGTGTTTTCTGAAGCGCCGCGTATTGATAGTGTTTGCCTCGTTGTTTTTGTTGAATGTTTGTGCGCACGCGCAGACGATTAATTTGGGTGAAGCCGGTCGGGTTACGGAGAAAACCGCCGCGGCAGGCATCACGACAACGGAGAATGTCGCGACCGATAACAACACAATGACCGAAGAGTTGGTATCTGTACGTACGTTGATGAGAATGGAAATGGCCATGGCGTTGGCTCATGCGCGCCAACAGTCGGCACGTTTGGAGCAGACAAAAAAAGCGTCTGGTGGTATGGCATCTCGCCTGGAGTTGCCTCTTTCAAAAGTACGTATGACTGCGCTTTACGGTACCGGTAGCAAACTGGTGGCGGAAGTACAGGCGGGTACACGCACCCTAACTTACATCAATGGAAAAGCATTGCCCGTGGGGGTGACGTCTGGCGAAACTGTTTATCGTCTTGTTGGGATGAAGGGCCGTTGTTTGACGTTGGTTCGTCAGGGAAAGTCGCAACATGTGTGCATGGATGCCGATGCAGGGGAGACGCCATGAGTCTGTTTTTGCGAGGCAAGCGCAAATATGCTGTTTTGCCAGGCTTCGAAGTATCGGAGCCTGTCTGTTTCGAGCGTTTTGACGTCAGTCGAGCGATTGAATTATCTAATTTTGATGCACTAAGGGCCTTGTCTCCGGCGCTTGTGCGAACGCTGGTTAAAGATCTGGAAGTAGATGCTTTAGCCAATCGGATCTGCCCGGTGCAACGTGCCGATAATAAAGTGGTTTTGCTGGCACTGGCTGCCGATGTGGCCGGCGACCAGGCAGACGAGCTGGCTCGGCGTTTAAGCGCAAGCGGTTACGAACTGGCTGAGCCGCAACGTTATGTCGTGTCGGCGACTATGTTAATGGCAATCGCACGTGGGCAAGCGCTCGGAGCAGTCGCTGTGTTGAATAGCGCGGTCGACGGCGCATATCGGACGACGACGCTGGCTGCCGCGTTTCAGGACATGGTCGAATGGGGCGTGGTTAATCAGGCCAGTGATGTGCACATCAATATTTTTCTGGATGCTCCCGAGTCGGAGGTTCGTTTCACGATTGCCGGTCGTTACGTGATGCCCGAACGTTTCTGCGGGATATCAACTGCGAACTTGATGGATATGGTTGCAGTTGCCTGGATGGACATTCGGGCCGGCAATGGAGCGGTATTTGATCCATTGGCAGAACAACAGGGGGCCATGAGTCGCGTGGTTGGGGGGAGGCGGGTGTTATTACGTTGGGCCTCCATGGCTGCCGAGCGCGGACCCAGCGTGTGTTTACGTTTGTTGTTGCGCGATCAGATTGCGCCTCAGAATGATTTGTTGAAACTGGGTTATCTGCCGGATCAGGTCAATCAAATAGAGCGGGTGGCTACCTCTGAAGGCGGTGCGATTCTATTCGCAGGAAGTGTAGGGTCAGGCAAGTCAACCACTCTGGCCACGTTGATGGCGGCCATTCCCGCACATCGCAAAGTGATGACACTGGAGGATCCGGTTGAGTATTTAATACCTCGTGCGGTTCAAAGTGCAATTGCGCGCGATGTCGACACACTTTCTGGTAGTCGTTTCGCCACAAAACTAATGGCATTGAAACGATCGGCCATGACAGATGTATTGTTGGGCGAAATCCGTGACTTGGAAACAGGCCGGGCTTTCGTTGATCTGGCGAGTTCCGGGGTAAGCGTGTATAGCACCACCCATGCAGCGTCAGCCTTGCTTGCGGGAGAGCGTTTGGCATCGGCCTCCGTTGGCGTGCCGCGAGACTTTCTTGCCACCCCGGGTGTCTTGAAAATGCTCGTTTATCAGGTGCTGTTGCCCACACTCTGTCGTGAGTGTGCATTACCCGCCACGAAAATAAAAACACTCCCTGTTGCGATGTTGGACCTGATTCAGCAATTGTTTGAAGGAAGTATTAGTGCGTTGAAGTTTCGCAACCCCAATGGCTGTTCCTACTGCATTAATCGCCATTTGCCTGAGTTATCGGGCTATTCAGGGCGTACCGTCGCCGCACATTGTTTGGAGCCTGCGCTGACTACTGGGTACTACCAGGCATTGAGGTCGGCGAATTATGGCACTTTGCAAATATCTCAGGCAGATGGCGCGTTTGCCATCGCTATGCAAAAAGTATTTCAGGGGTTGGTAGATCCTCGTGACATCGAAACGCGTTTTCATGCATTTGAAACAGAGCGCCGATTACGACAGATACGTAGGTGCAATTCATGAGGTTTGCACATAACAGCATGTTGAAATTCATGGCGTGGCGTTTTCATCATCAGCGTGCCGATTATTACGAGTACTTGTCGTGCTTGTTAACGGGTGCGCAAGGCCGCGTGACGCTAAAAGAAATTTTCGAACGAGATGCGGATCGTTATGGTTTGAGAACGGCTCGTGGATGTTTGTCTGCTCATTGGGCACAACGTTACCCGCTTACAGGCGGAGACGTATCGGAAACGTGGCAAGCACACTTTCCACCATCGGAGTGTGTGGTACTGCGTGCTGCGCAACGTTCCGGGAACCGTCCGCTAATCAACAGTTTGAGTGATCTGGCACACGCATGCCGATTAATTGAATCGATACGTCGCATGATGTGGGCAGGGGTGTTGCCCGCGTTGATTGCCGTATTAGTGCTGCTTGGCATGACTATTGCCATGCCGCTGTTTACGGTGCCGAGGTTGCAGCAGGTTTTCAGTAGCTTGCCCCTCGAGTACTACGGGGCGACTGCACGTGCCTTGTTCAGATTCGCGGAATACGTCGAGCAGTTTTGGTGGCTTGTGCCCGTTTTCCTGTGTGTTTTCGCGTGGCTCGTTGTTTGGTCACTTTCCAACCTGGTCGGGTCGTTTAGGGTGATCTTGGACGCCAGTTTGTTGTGGCGATTGTATCGCTTGGTGCAAACCATGCGTTTTTTGGCCGTATTGGTCGTTTTGCTTGAGGCAGATGGGAAAGGCTCGGTGCAGTTGCGCACGGCCATTGAGGCTTTGCGAGCCGGCTCAACGCGATGGATGGAAGATCATTTGTGCCGGATGCTGGCCCGGATTGATGCGGGGGTCGTGGGCGCCCGATCGCTCGATACAGGGTTGCTCGATCGAGAGCTGCTTTGGTATCTGGAAGACATGACCATGGCGCGCAGCCTGGCGCAAGCGTTGATTTTGACGCGGCAAAGGCTTGAACAGCAAATGCTGGGAACGGTTCGTCTTCAGATCGCAGGTTTGCGCTGGTTGGTGCTTTTGGCGTGCGCAATCGGGTTGTTGGCGCTGGGTCTTTGGCATTACGCCGTAATCGATGACTTGCGCCGGGCGCTGATGGTTTATTACTCAGCCCATTGAGTTTTTTTCGTAGTGCCTAATCAATTGGCGGTTTTATTCTTACAGGAGTGATTTTATGTCGAATGCAATGTTTGTTTCTCTTTTCTGCTCGAGATCATCAACGAAGGCAGACGGTTTAACGCCGCCGGGACTGCGTTTTCAACGTGGTTTTTCTCTGGTGGAAGTTGCGGTTGTCACCGCTATTGTTCTGTTGCTGGCCATTATCGGTATTCCGGCCATAGGCAATTATTTAGTTGAGAACAAAGTTCCCAAGGTGGGAGAGGAGTTGGCGCGTTTCGTTTTACATACCCAGGTGAATGCTTCCTCAGGAAGCGCCGAACCATATAACGCGATTACCACAGCCAGTTTCGCCAGGATGGTCGGAGACTCAGGGCTGTTTTCTGTTTCCGGGGCGGACGCGACTACGGTTGTCGCTCACGGCCTGGGCACAGATGGTGTAGTAAGTGTGCAGGCGGAAGATCTGGGCGCGGCGTTTTCAATTTCTTTGTCGAATGTCAGTCACGTGGCTTGCCCGTCGATTGCTTCGATTATGCAAAGAGTGTCCAAGACGATGACTGTTGCCGGAGTCACGATTAAAGATGCGACTACACCGTATAGCGCTATTGAAACTGAGTCGGAGTGCGAACATGGCGATGTTAATGATTTTGTGTTCATCGCAGGTTAGGTCCAATGCTAAGGCATTGCAGCGTGAAACTGATCATCGCGGATTTGCGTTGCTGGAACTGATTGTTGCCGCCTTGATCTCAACATTGTTGGCCGTATGGGCGGCTGACATGTGGGTTAATCGCATAAACGATTCGGTCGCACAGTCATCGGCAAGCTGGATGCGAACTGCCAAAACAGCGGCGGCGCATTATTTGTCTAGGCATGGTTCGACTATCCGTCTGGCTGAAAGTGCGACCGCATTGAACGCGCAGGGTTACGACAATTGGGCCCGGCCGACGATATCTGAGCTTATTAATCAAGCATTGTTGCCCCAGGGGTTTCCTGCGCGATTTGCATCTGGTCCGGCGCTGGCGTTGCACATTCTTCGTTCCGGCATGTGCCCAGGACAAGACTGTGATTTACAGGCGCTAATTTATACAGAAGGGGCATTGATGCCCGAAATCGGTTCCGCTGACTATGCCGCCATGCAAGCTCAATGGATACTTGCCGCGCGAGGTGAAGGCGGGGCTGTGTTTGCCGCCTCACCAAATCGGATTGCGGGTGCAGGTTTTGAGTTTTCGAATCCCCCGGAAGTTGGCATGACGGCGTTGCCGGTTGGCGCGGTGGCTATGGCCGTGACGGTTGAACAAACCCAGGCCATGGATTTTCTGAAGGTGAAGGACGAACGTGATCCCCAGTTTCAGGCGACACTCTCGGTCCAAGGTACGGTAACGACTGAGGAATCCTTGCGAGCGGCCGATACATTATGGTTGGGGCATCGGGCTTTTGCTCAGGCGCCTTGTTCAGAAGACGGTTTGGTGGCCCGGGAAAATTTTGGTGGTTTGCTTGTGTGTCGGGGAATGCGTTGGGTGTCGGCCGGCGGGGTGGGGGGAGGCGGTTTCTCGGTGAATAGCTCGACCGGTTGCACCATGGATACCATGAACCCGGTAACCGGCGCCTGCACTTGTCCCACTAGCTATACCGCAGTGCGTATAGCAGACAGCGGAGTTGATGCAGGCGCGGGCCGAACCCGGGGTTATATGTGTGTTGGCTAAGTTTTAGCCGGCAAATAGTTTTAGATTGTTTGCTTCAGAGAAGCTCACGGGGTCCAGTTGGCAATGAATTCGCGCTCCTCATCGGTCATTTTCGTCATATTGGCCAATGGCATGTAGCCGCTAACAGTGACCTGTTTGATGAGTGCGGGATTGGCCATTACCTGCTGTTCTGTTTCCAGGGCGATACCGGCAGGTGCCGACGCGAACCCTGCTTGTGTGGGCTGCGCTGCATGGCATTGCACACAACGGGCTTCCACGATTTCCATTACCCGAGCCATTTCGCCGTTTGCAATGGATTCATTGTCACCACCGGTGTTATTGGCCGTACCCTGAGTGACTGGGGTTGCAACTTGCGAGTTCGTGGTGGGTTGACTCCCGGGCGCAGACTGCTTGCTTGCCGGTGCGGCAAGGAATGCAATTACGATAAGCAATGCTACGCCAACGATTGGATACGTGATTTTGTTTTGACCCAGATGCCGCAATACAAAATACTGGCGAATCGTCGCACCTGAAAAAATGAACAGGCTCATGATGATCCAGGCGTATGGACTGGTATAGGTGAAGGAGTAATGGTTGCTTAGCATCAGGAACACAACAGGCAGCGTGAAATAGGTGTTGTGAACCGAACGCTGTTTGCCCCTCTTGCCGTCAAGGGGGTTCGGCGTTTCGCCTTTTTTCATGGCGTTAACCATGCGACGTTGACCGGGAATGATCCAGAAGAACACGTTAGCCGACATGGCGGTGGCCATGACCGCACCTGTCATGAGAAAAGCCGCGCGCCCCTGGAAAATATGTACGCTGAGGTAAGCAACAATCACCATCTTGACGGCGACGCCAATACTTAATATGCCGTCGCGCTCCATGTTGGGGCTGATGCGCCGGCAGAGCTGATCGTAAACGACCCATCCGGCGATGAGGAAGAGGATGGCGATAACGTTAACTTGCCACCCTGATAGTTCGCGCACCCATTCCCATGGACTGGATGGATTGGCCAAATAGAAAGCCGGGTTCGACATATACATAATGACGAAAAGAGCAAAACCCGACAGCCAGGTGGTGTAAGCCTTCCAAAACGACCAATGCAGGTCTTTCGGCAACTCGGCTGGTGCGGTCATGTACTTCTGGTTGTGATAAAAACCGCCGCCATGCACCGCCCACATTTCACCCAGGACACCGCGCTTTTTTACCGCGTCGTCGGTGGGCGTTTTCAGGCTATTGTCGAGCATGACGAAGTAAATTGACTCACCAATCCAGGCTATGGCGGCAATAACATGCAACCAGCGCAACAGCAAGTTTCCGAATTCGACCAGGTAGGCTTCCATGATTTTATTTTCCGAGATTGAGGACGGGCTAGGCGTGCATTAGCTGCCGCGATAAGTGGAGTATGTCCAGGGGGTGACTACCAGGGGTACGTGATAGTTTTCTTTGGGGTTCGCGATGCCGAACCGGATAACGACTTGATCGACAAACCGAGGATTGGGCATCACCACGCCTCTGGCGGCGAAGTAATCGCCCGCGTGAAAAACGAGTTCGTACACCCCTGCCTGAATTTCATCAGGACCGAGTAACGGGGTGTCGCAACGACCGTCGGCGTTGGTTGTTTCCGTTTTCAGGAGTTTCCGGGTTTCGCCGGCAGCGTACAGCTCAATTTTGACGCCCTCAGCCGGGCCCCCATGCATGGTATCGAGTACGTGGGTGGATAGTTTTCCCATGAATTCTCCAAATTGTTAACAATTTATGTTGACGATTTTGTTTTAAGAGCCAATAATTGTCAAGACGTGATTTTGTGAAATGCAACGACCGGGGCAAATACGGGCATGCTTTATTTAGACCAACACGATGATCTGCAAGGGGAAAGTACCGCTCCGCGTGCGTCTTCGCTGCTTGAAAGGCGCGGCCAGAAAATTGGGCGGGTCTCTGAGGTGGACCGCGTTTACGCCGAAATTTTCGATGCGGTCATGGATCGGCGCTTGCTTCCCGGCGCAAAACTGACCGAGTCGGCGTTGTGCGATATTTTCAGTTGCTCGCGCGCAACCGTGCGCGCTGCGCTGGCACAGTTGGGACACGACAAAATTGTCGTGTTGTTGCCGAACAGGGGTGCCTATGTATGGCAACCAGACCCCGCTGAAACACGAGAGGTTTTTGAGGCACGCAGAACGCTGGAGTGCGTTCTGATCGACAAATTGCTGCAAATGCCTGATTTGTCCGCGCGTCTGGAGCCTTTGCGGGAAATGGTGCGCCAGGAAAAGGAAGCGTTTGAAACAGGTGATCGAATTAGCTGGCTGCGGTTGTCGAACGCGTTTCACGTAAAGATGGCACGCCTGGTGGGCAATCATGTCCTTACCGAGTTCATGCACGCGTTGTGTTGCCGGACCACATTGATTATTGCGTTTCACGACACCCCCAGTTCAAGCACGTGCTCGTACATGGAGCACGACCAGATTCTAAATTTATTACTGGCCGGCAACCGCGAAGGGGCAATAGCGGCCATGTGTCACCACCTGGAAGATTGCGAGCATAGGGTTGAGGAAACCCAAACTCGTAAACCCGATCCCTGGTCGGTATTTACCGTAAAACGTTAAGGAGCTTGCATGCCCGTTGAGTATCCCCGTGACCTGGTCGGTTATGGTCGCAATGTGCCACATGCGCAATGGCCTGGCAAGGCCAAAATTGCGGTTCAGTTTGTGCTGAATTACGAAGAAGGCGGTGAGAACTGTGTGTTGCACGGCGATCCGGCTTCGGAGCAGTTTCTGTCGGAAATTGTTGGGGCGGCGGCGTATCCCGATCGCCATATGTCAATGGAGTCCATATACGAATATGGTTCGCGTGCCGGCGTATGGCGTATTTTGCGTGAATTCGAAAAACGTAAAGTGCCTTTAACGGTTTTCGGCGTCGGCATGGCCCTTGAGCGTCACCCTGAGGTAGCGCAGGCGTTTGTTGAGCTGGGCCACGAAATTGCCTGCCATGGCTATCGCTGGATTCATTATCAGTCTATGCCTGAGTCAATCGAGCGCGAGCATATGCAGCGCTGTGTAGAGGTCATTACCGCCTTATTGGGCGAACACCCGTTGGGTTGGTATACCGGGCGCGACAGCCCCAATACCCGTCGGCTGGTAGTGGAAGAGGGGCAATTTCTTTACGACTCTGATTACTACGGGGATGACCTGCCGTTCTGGACACAAGTTGAACGGCAAGACGGGACGCTTAAACCCCATTTGGTGGTGCCTTACACGCTTGATACCAACGACATGCGCTTTGCAACCCCCCAGGGCTTCAACACCGGTGAACATTTCTTCAGTTACTTGAAAGATGCTTTCGACGTGTTGTATGCAGAAGGGGAGGAAACGCCCAAGATGTTGTCGATAGGCTTGCATTGCCGCTTAATCGGGCGTCCAGGGCGTTTTGTGGCTTTACAACGTTTTCTCGACTACATCCAGCGTCATGATCGTGTGTGGGTATGTCGCCGCGCTGATATTGCGCGTCACTGGGTCGAGCATCATCCATTTCAAGAGGTTTGAATGACCAAAAAAGTTTCACTTTCCGAATTGAATCAGTTATCCGAAGCGGATTTCGTAAAGCTTTTGGGGGGTATTTTCGAGCATTCACCCTGGGTGGCCGAAGGAGCCGCGAGCGCTCGGCCCTATAACAGCGTAGCGGAATTACATGCCGCGATGGTGAAGCAAATTGAAGGGGCCGGAGAACAAGCTCAACTCAAATTGATTCGTGCTCACCCAGAGCTGGCCGGCAAGGCCGCTGTGCGGGGCGAACTCACCGATGAGTCCACGTCGGAACAGGCCGGGGCCGGCCTGGATCAGTGTTCGCCACAGGAATATGCCCGCCTTACCGAGTTAAATGAGGCCTATAACAAAAAGTTTGGTTTTCCTTTCATTCTGGCAGTGAAAGGTTACGACCGTGCCGGCATTATTCAGCAATTCGAACGACGTTTGCAGCTTTCGGTTGAAGATGAAAAGCGTGAAAGCTTGCAGCAAATCTACAAAATTGGTGGTTTCCGCTTGAACGATCTGGTAACCACTGCTTAAGCCCAGCAGGCTTATTGAATGAGATATTGCCGTCCGGCGGGCAAAAAATGCCGGAGAACAGTTGTTTTAATCAATCCGTTAATCGGTTTTCTAATTTTTGTTTTGTCAGGAGTGTAGTCATGGCAGCGCCTCATATGCCCGTTGGTACGGTCATTAACGCCCCAAGCGTTGAGTTTCCGGAGTTTGTGAATCGTTATGCGAATCTGGCGCTCGATGACTTCGGTGCCGAAGTGATTGAATGTTCCGATCAGTGGTTTGGTGACGCCAATCGTATGCTGCAGTCGGCCGAACCCGTTTTTATTGTGGGCAAATTCGACGACCACGGTAAATGGATGGACGGCTGGGAAACGCGCCGCCGTCGCGACGGTGGGCATGATTATGCCGTTATCAAACTGGGCGTCTCGGGTGTCATTAAAGGTATTGATATCGACACCAGTCATTTTACCGGTAATTATCCACCCGCGGCTTCCGTGCTGGCCTGCTATTGTGAAGATACCCCCGACGAGTCGACCGTCTGGACGGAAATTGTGCCTTCCACCACCTTGTCGCCCAGTACTCACCATTTCATCGAGTTCGATGACGATCGTCGCTGGACTCACTGTCGTTTGAATATTTATCCCGATGGCGGGGTGGCCCGCTTCCGTGTGTATGGGCAGCCTGCCACCGACTGGACATCGAAAGACCCCGATGCATTGTACGAAGTATCGGCACTGGCCAATGGCGGCCGCATTGTGGGCTTTAACGACGCCCACTTCGGCGTGCCGTTCCGCTTGGTGATGCCCGGCCGCGGGGTGAACATGGGAGACGGCTGGGAAACCCGCCGCCGCCGCGAACCCGGTTACGACTGGGTTGTGGTCGAGTTGGGCCATCCGGTTATTGTTGAAAAAATCGAAGTCGATACCGCACACTTCAAAGGGAATTATCCCGATCGTGTTTCCATTCAGGCTGCCAATGTAACGTACGGTACTGATCAATCGACCATCACACAGGCCATGTTCTGGCCTGTGTTGCTGCGCGAACAAAAAATGGGGCCCGACAAGCAGCATTTTTTCGAGCGTGATCAGTTGGAAGAACTTGGCGCAGTCACGCATGTCAAATTGAATATGCACCCCGACGGCGGGGTTAGCCGCTTGCGCATTTGGGGTCGCCTGGCCAAGAAAGGGAGTTAATGTGCCACAGGTATTAAAGTTAAAACCATTAACCAAAGAGGCGTTCGCGCCTTTTGGCGATGTCATTTCAACGCGCGAGGGTGACGCTTTCCCCATTAACAGCGGTACCACTCAGCGTTATCATCACCTTGGGAAGATTCAGGTGACAGGCAGCGACGGTGAGCCCGGAATCAGCATGACGGTGGGGCAGGCATTTGCCTTTCCCATAAAAATTGCCATGCTCGAGCGCCATCCGTTGGGCAGTCAGGCCTGGATTCCCACCACCGGCAATGCTTTTATTGCCGTGGTGGCCCCCGGTGGTGCGAACGATCGCCCGGATGAAACCGGTTTACAAGCTTTTTATGTAAATGGCGATCAGGGGGTGAATTATCACGCCGGGGTGTGGCATCACCCTTTGCTCAATTTGGGGCCAGGCGGCAATTTTATTGTGGTTGATCGAATTGGCTCTGCACCCAATTGCGATGAATGTAATTTGAACCAGGTTTATACATTAGACGGCACGTTTGCAGAGCCGGCACCCGTCTGATCCAATAATAAGAATGAAGCCGCCGTGCGGGCTTCACGTTTGCACGGCGGGGTCGGTTTAAAAGCCGATCCTCACCGGAGATGAAAGAATGACGCAAAGACACACAGTAAGTTTTTATTTGAATGGGCAGTTGCATACCGTGGTGCCTGAATCCCCCACCCAAACCGTGCTGCAGTACTTACGCAACCAGGCGGGGCTGGTGGGTACGAAAGAGGGCTGTGCCGAGGGGGATTGCGGGGCATGTACCGTAACCGAAGCCTCGCTGGAAGACGGTCAGGTAGCATTTCGCGCCATTAATGCCTGCATTCGCTTCTTGCCCACCCTAGACGGCAAAGCACTGTGGACAGTAGAGGGCTTGGCGGCGCACGGCGAGCCATTGCATCCGGTGCAGCAAGCCATGCTGGATTACCATGGCTCGCAATGCGGCTTCTGCACGCCCGGTTTTATCATGTCGATGTACACCATGTACCGCAAAGGCCAGGTGCGGCCAAGCCGCGAAGAAGTGCTGGATAATTTGTCGGGCAATTTATGTCGTTGTACCGGGTATCGGCCCATTATCGATGCCACCATGAATATGGGCCAGTATCCTGAAGCAGAACAGGCGCTTGAAACGCTTAAGCAACAGCTACAGGAGCTGCACGATCAAACCCAAGCACCATTATTCATTGAAACGGTCGATCAAACCTATTGGGCGCCCACAACCAGCAACCAACTGGCACAATTGTTTAACGAGCATCCCGATGCAACCTTGCTGGCGGGCGGCACCGACCTGGGTTTAATGGTTACCAAGCAACTAAAGCATTTTTCCAAAGTCATTTATTTGGGTAATGTGGCCGATGCCGCCGCTATTAAAGAAGAAGATAACCATCTGGTTATTGGCGCTGCGGTGCTATTGAACGAAGGTTACGAGGCACTGGCCAAGCAATACCCCGAAGCCACCGAGTTATGGAAACGGTTTGCTTCCATGCCCATTCGTAATTCGGGCACGTTGGTGGGTAATGTTGCCAATGGTTCGCCTATTGGTGATACCGCCCCGTTGTTAATTGCCTTGCAAACCCGGGTGGTCCTGCGCAAGGGTGATCGCCGTCGCGAGCTGGCAGTTGAAGATTTGTATCTGGATTACCGCAAGCAAGACCGAGAACCGGGCGAGTACCTGGAAGCCATCAAGGTGCCGCTACGTAATCCGGCCATCAAGGTGGCAACTTACAAACTTTCCAAACGAATTGACCAGGACATCTCGGCGGTGTGCAGTGCCTATGCCATTCAGTTCGATGGCGAAACAGTCGCCTCGGCACGCATTGCGCATGGGGGCATGGCGGCGACGTCGCGTCGTGCGTACGAAGCGGAAAAAGCCCTGGTTGGTCAACCTTGGAATGAACAAACCGTTGCCGCGGCCATGGCCGCGCTGGAACAAGATTACCAGCCCTTAACCGACATGCGGGCCACCAGCGATTATCGCTTGCAAACCGCACGCAACCTTCTATACCGGTTCTATCTTGAAAGCTCGGGAGAAACCGCCACGCGCATAAGCACGGAGGTCGTATGATGAAAAGTAAATATCGAACAGTCGGCACAGTCGCTCCTCATGAGAGTGCCCACTTGCACGTAAGCGGTCGTGCTCAGTACACCGACGACATCCCCGAGTGGCAGGGTACGCTATATGGTGCGTTCGGTCTGTCCGAACGTGCTCATGCCCGGATCACGAAACTCGATTTGTCGAAAGTACGCTCGGCGCCGGGCGTGGTAGCGGTCATTACAGTCGAAGACGTTCCCGGCGATAAATATATCGGCGCGGCCAAAGCGGATGAGCCTGTGCTGGCCGACGGCCTGGTCGAGTACTACGGGCAACCCATGTTCGCCGTGGCGGCCACTTCCTACGACTTGGCACGCAGAGCGGTGAAGTTAGCCGAAGTTGAGTATGAAGATTTACACCCTGTGCTCGATGTGCAGGAAGGGGCAGAGAAAGAGTCTTACGTTTTACCCCCGGTTCGCATCGCTCAGGGCGATATGGAAGGCAAACTGAATGCCGGTCCACATCGTCATCAAGGTAGTTTTTATTGTGGTGGGCAAGAGCAGTTTTATCTGGAAGGGCAGGTGTCGTACGCGGTGCCCGGTGAAGACGGTGAGATGCAGTTGTTCGCGTCTACACAGCACCCCACTGAAATGCAGCTTATGATTTCCCATGTGTTGCACCAGCCCTCGCATACCATTAAAGTGCAGTGCCGCCGCATGGGCGGTGGTTTCGGTGGCAAGGAAACCCAATCGTGGCAGTTCGCCGTGAACGCGGCGATGCTGGCCCAAAAAACAGGCCGCCCGGTAAAAATTCGCGCCGACCGCGACGACGACTTCATGATTACCGGTAAACGGCACGACTTTCGCGTTGAGTACGACGTTGCCTATACCGACGACGGCCAAATTACTGCTGTGAAATTCGTCCAGCAACTGCGTTGCGGTTATTCAGCCGATTTATCCGGTGCGGTTGCTGACCGCCAGGTTTTTCATTCCGACAACGCTTACTATCTGGATACGTTCGACATTTTGTCTTTGCGGGTAAAAACCAATTCGCAATCGAACACCGCGTTTCGTGGTTTTGGCGGCCCGCAGGGCATTATGGCTATCGAGTATGTTATTGAAGATATCGCTGCCAAGTTGGGTAGGGATCCGCTCGATGTGCGCAAGCTTAATTTTTATGGCCGCACCGATCGCAATATCACCCCATATCAAATGAAGGTGGAAGACAATGTCATCCACGAATTGGTCGACCAGTTAGAAAAAACCTCGCAATACCGCGAGCGTCGTAAAGAGGTCGATACCTTCAACGCAAACAACCGGGTGCTGAAGAAAGGTTTGTCGCTGGTACCTGTGAAATTTGGTATTTCCTTCACGCTGACGCAGTTAAACCAGGCCGGTGCTCTGGTGCATGTGTACACCGACGGATCGGTGTTGGTGAACCATGGTGGTACCGAAATGGGTCAAGGCCTGAATACCAAGGTCGCGCAGGTCGTGGCCGAGGAACTGGGGGTTGACCTGAAGCATGTTCGTTCATCGGCAACTGATACATCGAAAGTGCCCAATACCTCGGCAACCGCCGCTTCAACGGGTACTGACCTGAACGGTAAAGCGGCGCAGGTGGCTGTGCGTAAAATCAAGGCTGCGCTGGCTGATTTCGCGGCTGATCATTATGGTTGTGATGCTGCTGAAGTGGCTTTCGTCGACAACCATGTGGAATGTGGCGACAAGGCTCGTGTGCCATTTGCCAAGTTCGTGCAAACGGCCCATGCCAATCGTATTCCGTTGTGGTCTTCGGGTTTTTATCGCACCCCGAAAATTCATTACGATACGGAAACCTTAACCGGTCGTCCATTCTATTATTTTGTGTATGCGGCCGCCTGCGCCGAGGTCATTATCGACACCCTTACCGGTGAAAACCGGTTGGTACGTGCCGACATTTTGTACGACGCAGGGCGTCCCATTAACCCTGCTGTCGATCTGGGTCAGGTAGAAGGGGGCTTTATTCAAGGCATGGGCTGGTTGACAGCAGAGGAACTTTGGTGGAACGACAAGGGCCGCTTAATGACACATGCGCCGTCTACCTACAAAATTCCGTCGGTGTCCGATTGTCCGGCACAATTCAACGTGGCGTTCTTCGAAAACAACAATCGCGAAGACAGCATATACCAATCCAAAGCCATGGGGGAGCCGCCACTGCCTCTTGCCTTATCGGTCTTCTTTGCTATTCGAGATGCGGTTCACGCAGCCGGCGACCGTAAAGCAGTGCCGCTTATGGATGCTCCGGCTACAGCCGAATGCGTGCTTAAAGCGCTGGAATCGGTGGGTGGATGTCCGGCCTCGAAATTGGGGCAAGCCGTCGAGGTTGCCGCCGATCATGGCTAACCCGGCTTGGCAACCCGAAGCGGTTGAAGGGTTGCGGGCGGGCAAGCCGACAGTGCTGGTAACCGTATTGCGTTCGGCGGGCTCCGCCCCGCGGGGTGGCGGAGCCAAAATTTGGGTAAACGAGACACAAACGTGGGGCACGATCGGTGGGGGGCATCTGGAATATCAGGCCATCGCGCTTGCCCGGGAAACGTTGGCCAACAGCACAGCGCCGCAACGTAAAGTTCAGCGTTATGCGCTAGGGCCCAGCCTGGGGCAGTGTTGTGGCGGTGTTGTGTGGCTGGCATTCGAGCGCCTCGATGCCGGCGATCTGGCCTGGTGCAATGATGTAGAGGCTGCGCTTGGTCAGCGGCGCTCGGTTATCCGACGGGTACCATTTAATGACGCAGATCCGGTGCAAATTCACCTATCGGAACAAGCCGCTGCCGGGTTTAACGTTGATGAGGCACGTTGGGACGACGATCAGGGCATTCTGGAAGACCGTATCATGGCGGCGTCCCTAACGGTTGTCGTTTGCGGTGCGGGTCATGTAGGGCGCGCCATTATCAATGTGCTGGGCACGTTGCCGGTGAACGTTGTCTGGCTCGACCCGCGCGACGACTTATGGCCTGAACAGGTTCCTGCCAATGTGCAATGCCTGCAGGGAGACGCAGAAGACGTACGCGATTTGCCAAACGATGCATGTTGGCTGGTACTAACCCACAATCATGCGCTTGATCTTGAAATTGTGCAGGAGATCATGGCGCGCAAATCGTTTCGTTTTTTGGGGCTCATTGGTTCGGCCACCAAGAAGGCCCGTTTCGTATCGCGCTTGCGTCGGCAGTTTCCCGAAGCGATGGTGGCGCGTATGCAGTGCCCCATCGGGCTGGTGAAAACCTCCAGTAAACTGCCGGAAGTGATTGCCGTTTCCGCTGTTGCGCAGTTGCTCTCGCTCGACTAAGTCTATAATCTTGCGCTGGTTGCACTCACTCTTGCCAAACAATTACGCTGCACAGCAAATGAAGACATCTGAAATACGTCAAAAATTCCTGTCATTCTTTGAATCGAAAGGCCATCAGGTAGTGCCGTCGTCGCCGTTAATTCCGGCCAACGACCCCACATTGCTGTTTACCAATGCGGGTATGGTGCAATTCAAAGATGTCTTTACCGGCAAGGAAAACCGCGCCTATACGCGTGCGGTCAGTTCACAACGCTGCGTGCGTGCCGGCGGCAAGCATAACGACCTGGAAAACGTAGGCTACACTGCGCGCCACCATACGTTCTTTGAAATGCTGGGTAATTTCAGCTTCGGCGATTATTTCAAACGCGACGCCATTATGTATGCCTGGGAGCTATTGACCCAGGTTTACGGGCTGCCTTCCGATAAGCTGTGGGTGACGGTCTACGAAGAAGACGATGAAGCCTACGACATTTGGGCCAACGAAGTGAATGTGCCCAAAGACCGTATTGTGCGCATTGGCGATAATAAAGGTGCTCGGTATGCTTCCGACAATTTTTGGCAAATGGCAGACACCGGTCCGTGCGGCCCCTGTTCAGAAATTTTTTACGATCATGGTCCGGATGTGTGGGGTGGACCACCCGGGTCGCCGGATGAAGACGGCGACCGTTACATTGAAATCTGGAATCTGGTGTTCATGCAGTTCGAGCGCGATGCGCAAGGCAATATGAACCCGTTGCCCAGCCCCTGTGTTGACACCGGCATGGGGCTGGAGCGCATCGCTGCGGTTTTGCAGCATGTGCATTCGAACTACGAAATTGACCTATTTCAGGCGCTTATCAAAGCCGCCGCGCGTGAAACCAACACGGCCGACCTGGGTAACAACTCGCTGAAAGTTATTGCCGACCATATTCGTGCCTGCAGCTTTTTGGTAATAGACGGCGTGATACCCAGTAATGAGGGCCGGGGTTACGTGCTGCGCCGCATTGTACGGCGTGCTCTGCGTCATGGTCACAAGTTGGGTCAGTCGGGCTTGTTTTTTCACAAATTGGTCGCTGATCTCGTACAGCAAATGGGCGATGCATACCCTGAGTTGGCTGCCCAGCAAGCCCGGGTGGAGCAAGTGTTGCGCCAAGAGGAAAGCCGTTTCAGCGAGACGCTTGAAAACGGCATGAAAATTCTGGAAGGTGCGCTGGCGGGCCTCAAAGAAGAGGAAGTGCTCGATGGCCAAACGCTGTTCACACTCTACGACACTTATGGTTTTCCAGTTGACTTAACCGCCGATATTTGCCGCGAGCGCAAAGTGGGCGTTGATTTAAGCGGCTTTGAGCAAGCTATGGCACGACAACGTGAACAGGCACGGGCTGCTGGAAAATTCAAAGCAGTCGAAGGGTTAACTTATGACGGGGTGGACACCCGCTTCGAGGGTTATGAACATTTGCAGGCGCAAGGGAAGATTACTGCTCTGTACCTTGATGGCACAGCCGTCGATCAAATTGAGGCCGGGCAGGATGCCATTGTCGTGCTCGATACTACGCCGTTCTATGCCGAGTCGGGTGGCCAGGTGGGCGATGCCGGGGTCTTGGAGGCCGGTAACGCGTTGTTCAGCGTAAGTGATACCCAGAAAGTACAGCCTCAGGTATTTGGCCACCATGGCCGGCTTGAACAGGGTCGGCTGGCAGTGGGGGATTCGGTAACGGCAAAAGTCGACGCTTTGCGTCGTGCCCGCACCATGCGTAACCATTCCGCTACGCACTTGCTGCACAAAGCCTTGCGTGATGTATTGGGCGATCACGTACAGCAACGGGGCTCCTTGGTTGATCACGAAAAAACCCGCTTCGACTTTGCCCACGATGCGCCTGTCAGTGCGCAGGAAATTGCCGAAATTGAGCAAATTGTGAACGCTCAGGTGCTTGAAAATAAAGCGGTTGCCGCGCAACTGATGTCTTACGATGACGCAGTTCAGGGTGGGGCGGTTGCTTTGTTCGGTGAAAAGTACGGCGATGAAGTGCGCGTTCTTGATATTGGCTTTTCCCGTGAGCTTTGCGGTGGTACCCATGTAGCGCGCACCGGAGATATCGGACTGTTCAAGGTGGTGTCGGAAGGTGGTGTGGCGGCAGGTGTGCGCCGTATCGAGGCCATTACAGGTGATAACGCCGTGAATTGGGTGCAGCAAACCCAGGCGACATTGCAAAATGCGGCCGGCCAATTGAAAACGCAACCTGCGGAGCTGGGTCAGCGCATTTCCATGCTGCAAGGGCAGCTCAAGGCGGCCGAAGCGGAAGTGCAGCGTTTGCAGCAAAAGCTGGCCTCATCAGCGGGTAACGATTTACTATCGCAAGCGATCGAGCTCAACGGTGGTGGCCGTTTGTTGGTGGGGCAGTTGGCCGGGGTGGAAGCTAAAGCTTTACGCGGTATGGTCGACGATATGAAACAACGTCTTAAGTCCGGCATTGTGGTACTGGCTACGGTAGATGGCGACAAAATAAGCCTGGTGGCCGGCGTAACAAATGATTTAACCGGTAAGGTTAAAGCTGGAGATCTGGTTGGGCTGGTAGCCGGTCAGGTAGGCGGCAAGGGCGGTGGCCGTCCCGACATGGCCATGGGCGGCGGCACCGAGGTTCAGGCCTTGCCTAAAGCGTTGGAAAGTGTAGAGGCGTGGGTACGGGAACGGGTGGCATGAGCGGTTCGGAACAATCTTTACCGGAATTTCAACTGGAAGTTGACGCAACTGGGTTAAAATGCCCGTTGCCCATTTTGCGCGCCAAGAAGGCCCTGGCGCAACTGGAAAGTGGTCAGATTTTGAAAGTGATTACCACCGACCCCAACGCGGTGCGCGACTTTCAGGCCTTTGCCCGTCAAACCGGAAATGCGCTGCTGGCGCAAGTCACCGGGGCCGATAATGCGCTGCATTTCATGGCGCGGCGTTAAATAACTATTTTTGGTGGTTTTGGCGTTTTCTGTTTGCTATAAGCAAAGAAAAAATGCTAGAATCTTTTGTTTTCCACAACATTTTCAAAGGATTACCTATGGTGGTGATTCGTCTAGCCCGTGGTGGCTCGAAGAAGCGTCCGTTTTACAGTTTAGTAGCAGCCGACTCACGTAATCGTCGTGATGGTCGTTTTATTGAACGCATTGGTTTTTACAACCCGTTAGGCGGTGAAGGCCAGGAAAACCTGCGCATTGCCCTAGACCGCGTTGAATACTGGGCATCCAACGGTGCCAAGTTGTCGCCTGCTGTTCAGCGTTTGGTGAAAACCTACTCCGAACAGGCCGCAGCCTAATACTACAGTGACACAGTCTGCCGAAGCGGCACCGCACGACCTGGTCGAGCTTGGCCGCATCGTTTCAGCCTATGGTGTAAAAGGCTGGGTGAAGATCCAGCCCCATTCGGCTCATGCAGACGTCTTGCTGGATACCTCCGTTTGGTGGTTAAAAGCGCCCGTCCCGCCTGGGAAGCAGGGCGCTTTTTCGCAGCAGGGTACAAACTATCGTGTGCAAAGCTCGCGCTTTCACACAGATAGCGTCGTTGCGCAGCTTGATTCTGTTAGCGATCGCAATCAAGCAGAGGCGTTGAAGGGTTATACCGTATGGGCGCCGCGCAGTGCGTTTCCCGCAGCCGATGACGATGAGTATTATTGGATAGATCTTATCGGTTGTCGCTTATACGGTGAACAAGGTTCTGAAACGGTATTGCTCGGCGAAATTATCGAAGTCATCGATAACGGAGCCCATGGCGTCTTGCGCGTAGCCCGGGCTTGCGAAACGGAAAGCGGTGTGTTGGAGCGCCTTCTGAATGAAAAAGGTCGTGCTCAGGAGGTGTTGGTACCATTTGTGCAGGCCCATGTGCATACGGTCGACCTTCAAAACAAAAGTCTGTACAGTAACTGGCCTGCCGACTGGTAAGGACAGCGATGCGTTTCGACGTTATTACACTTTTCCCCGATATGTTCTCGGTTGTGCGCGATTTGGGCGTAACCGGACGCGCGTATCGGCGGGCACAGTGGGCGCTGCAATTATGGAACCCACGCGACTTTACCCAAGACATCCACCGCACAGTTGACGACCGCCCCTATGGCGGCGGGCCGGGTATGGTCATGATGGCAGAGCCATTGGAAAAAGCCGTGACTGCGGCGCGAAGCGCCCGTCCCGACAGCCCCGCAGTCATTCTGTTATCACCCGCCGGCAAGCCATTTACGCAAAATCGGGCTCAGGCATTGGCACATAGCCAGGGCGCTATTCTCATCTGTGGACGCTATGAAGGGCTTGATCAGCGTTTCATTAATCGCTGCGTAACGGAAGAAATTTCACTCGGCGATTTTGTATTGTCGGGCGGCGAGATCCCGGCATTGGCTGTTATGGATTCCGTTATACGTTTGTTGCCAGGCGTATTGAATGATGCCGATTCGGCGCGCCAGGATTCGTTTCATGAGGATCTGACCGGGTTGCTCGACAGCCCTCATTACACCCGGCCGGAAGTGTACGAAAGTGAGTCGGTTCCGGCTGAGTTATTGTCGGGGCACCACGCTAATATTGCGCAATGGCGCAGGCGGCAATCACTGAAGATAACCGCACAGCGGCGCCCCGATCTTATCGAGGCGGCACGCCGCAACGGCCTGCTTTCCAAGGTGGATGAAGCGTTTCTAAAAACGTTATTATTTTAAGCGCGCCTTAAGAGGCGACAAGCAAATAGTCAAAACCTTATACCTTAAGCCGGCGTCGCAGACTAATGCGAAGCAGGCACGCAACGCGTGCCTGCTTCCAGCACGTTTACTTCAACTTGTTGAACTGTTCTTTTACTTTCTCAAGTGTTTCCGTAAATTGCGCCATGCGGTCCTTTTCTTGTTGGACCACCGCTTCGGGTGCGCGCTGTACAAAATTGTCGTTTGAGAGTTTCGCGTTGGCTTTGCTGATTTCATTAGTTAAGCGCTCAATTTCCTTACCTAACCGGGCGCGCTCGGCAACAACATCGATTTCCACCCTTAGCATTAACTCGGTTGTGCCTACCACTTGAACCGGTGCCCCCATTTCCGGGAGAGTCGCAACAATGTCAACATCGCTTAACTTGGCCAATGCCGATAAATAAGCCTGGTTGCGTGCCAGTGCGGCAGGCTCTCCACGGGCAACAAGCGGGACGCGCTGAGCGGGGGAAATGTTCATTTCGCCGCGTAAGCCGCGCACCGCTTCAACCTGCGCTTTTAGTTCCGCCACTTGGTCTTCAGCAACTTTATTGATTTTGCCGGGTTCTGAGACGGGGTAGGGTTGCACGCTGACACTGGTTTCTTGTTTGATGCTGCGTTTGCCTGCAACCACCGACACTTTCTGCCAAAGTTCTTCGGTAATGAATGGAATAATGGGATGAGCCAAACGCAGCACGGTTTCCAGCACACGAATGAGTGTGCGGCGCGTCCCCAGTTGCTGGGCGGGCGTGCCGGTTTGTAATTGAACTTTGGCCAGCTCCAGGTACCAGTCGCAATATTCGTCCCAAACAAAGTGATACAACTTGTTGGCTACGAAGTCGAAACGGTAATCGTTGAAGCCTTTTTCGATATCGGCCTCCAGGCGTTGCAATTGGCTGACAATCCATTGATCGGTAAATTGCAATTCGTCGCCACTGTCGCCCGCCAGGTTATGTCCCTCCGTGTTCATCAGCACAAAACGCGAGGCATTCCAGAGCTTGTTGCAAAAATTGCGGTAGCCTTCGCAACGCTTCAGGTCGAAGTTGATGTTGCGACCCAGTGTTGCATAAGCGGCCATGGTGAAGCGCAGTGCATCGGTGCCGTAGGCAGGGAAGCCTTCGGGGTAGTCTTTACGCGTGCGTTTTTCAATGCCGGCGGCCTGGCGTGGGTTCATCAGGCCGGCGGTACGTTTGGCCACCAGCGACTCCAGGTCGATCCCGTCGATTAGGTCCACGGGATCGATGGTATTGCCTTTTGATTTACTCATCTTCTTGCCTTCCATGTCGCACACCAGACCGTGCACATAAACATGTCGGAAGGGAACTTGCCCGGTGAGGTGCATGCTCATCATGACCATGCGGGCTACCCAGAAGAAAATAATGTCAAAACCGGTTACCAACACGCTGGAGGGTAGGTAGCGTGCCAAATCGGGTGTTTGTTCGGGCCAGCCCAAGTCGGTAAAGGGAACCAAGGCCGACGAAAACCAGGTGTCGAGTACGTCCGGGTCTCGGGTTAAGGGGCCGGTAATGCCGGCCGCCGCCGCTTTGTTCTTTGCCTCCTGCTCATTGCGTGCCACGACAATCCGACCGTCTTCGGCATACCAGGCGGGAATTTGATGACCCCACCACAATTGACGCGAAATACACCAGTCTTGTATTTTCTCGAGCCATTGGTTGTAGGTGGTGCTCCAGTTTTCCGGGAAGAACTGCACGCGACCGTCGGCGACGACTTCCAGTGCGACATCGGTAATGCTTTTGCCGGGGTGCAAGGCATTTTCCGGAGCGGGTTTGCTCATGGCCACGAACCATTGGTCGGTTAGCATCGGTTCAATGACGGTTTGCGTGCGATCGCCGCGTGGAACCATAAGCTTATGTTTTTTAACGTTTTTCAACAGGCCCAGGGCGTCCAGGTCGGCTACGACCTGTTCGCGTGCGTTAAAACGGTCTTTGCCACGGTAGGCCTCGGGCGCGTTGTCATTGATTTTGGCATCTAACGTCAGGATGCTGATTTGTGGCAGAGCATGGCGTTGCCCGACGGCGTAGTCGTTGAAGTCGTGCGCCGGCGTAACTTTAACCGCGCCGGTACCAAACTCTTTGTCGACGTATTCATCGCCAATAATAGGAATTTCCCGATTGCATAATGGCAGTGAAACGGTTTTGCCAATTAAATGAGCGTAGCGTTCGTCTTCAGGGTGCACCATGACAGCAGCATCGCCCAGCATGGTTTCGGGTCGGGTCGTCGCGACAACAACATGGGTTTGATCTCCGTGTGGCTGTGTCAGTGGATAAGCAATTTCCCATAAAAACCCGTCTTCCTCCTCGCTGACGACCTCCAGGTCGGAAACTGCGGTGCCCAAAACCGGATCCCAGTTCACCAGACGCTTGCCGCGGTATATGAGACCTTGCTCGTACAACCGCACAAATGTCTCTACCACCCCGCGTGACAAATTGTCATCCATGGTGAAGTATTCGCGATCCCAATCAGCCGATGAACCGAGCCGGCGGAATTGGCTGGTGATGGTGTTGCCTGATTGTTCCTTCCATTCCCAGACTTTCTCCAGGAATTTTTCGCGGCCAAGGTCGTGGCGGCTCACCTTCTGGGCATCAAGCTGGCGCTCAACCACAATTTGGGTGGCGATGCCGGCGTGGTCGGTGCCCGGAATAAATACAGTGTCGTCGCCGCGCATACGGTGGTAACGCACCAGACCGTCCATGACTGTTTGGTTAAACGCATGACCCATGTGCAGGGTGCCGGTTACGTTTGGCGGTGGGAACTGAATGACATAGGGCTCACTTGCCCGAGAGGCAACGGGTTCCACATGTTGACCCCCTTTAAAGTAACCGCGTCGCTCCCATTCCGGGTACCAGCGCGATTCGATTTCTTGCGGTTCGAAGCTTTTGGGAAGTTGGTCGAGGTCTTGCTTAGTGGAAGAAGAGGTCATATAAAACAGTGAAAAACGAATAAATGGATGAATTGGCAGACAAAATGCCGTTTCTGTTACAAAATGGCTAAAGCCTTCTATTTTATGATGGAGTGGTGGTTTTTGGGCGTGTTAAAATGAACGGTTAACAAAAACTCTAGCAAAGTTCTTGTTTTTATTGGAAAAACCGTTTTTAATCTTTGGATATTTTATGGCAATCGAACGCACCCTTTCCATTATCAAACCCGACGCCGTCGCGAAAAACGTGATTGGCCAAATCGTAGCCCGTTTCGAACAGGCCGGTTTGAAAGTTATTGCAGCATCGTTAAAGCAGTTGTCCCGCTCGGAAGCAGAGCGTTTTTATGCCGTTCACAGCGAACGCCCGTTCTTTAAAGACTTGGTCGATTTCATGGTATCGGGCCCGGTTTTCGTGCAAGTGCTGGAAGGCGATAACGCCATTCAGAAAAATCGCGACCTGATGGGTGCAACCGATCCCAAGAAAGCGGAAGCCGGTACCATTCGCGCCGATTTTGCGGAAAGCATTGATGCTAATGCAGTGCATGGTTCCGATGCCCCTGAAACAGCAGCCGTTGAAATTGCTTTCTTCTTTCCTGAAAGCAACATTCACAGCCGTTAAATTATGACAGAATCGAACGAACCGATCGACGTTTTGGGTATGGGCCCTGCCGAACTGACTGCGCTGGTCGCGCAGTGGGGCGGCAAGCCGTTTCGTGCCCGTCAACTTATGCGCTGGGTACACCAGCGCGGGGCCGGCTCGTTCGACAACATGTCTGACCTGGCCCGCAGTTTTCGTGAACAGCTATCGCAACATTGCCGTATCGGTGCGCCGCTGGTGCAAACCCGCCAGTGTTCCTCCGACGGTACGCGCAAGTGGCTGTTCGACGTTGGCCAGGGTAATGCCGTGGAAACGGTTTTCATTCCTGAAGACGACCGCGGCACCTTATGCATTTCAAGCCAGGCGGGTTGCACCGTGGGTTGCCCGTTTTGTTCCACGGGTTATCAAGGGTTCAACCGTAACTTAAGCACTGCTGAAATTATCGGCCAACTCTGGCATGCCAAACGTGAGCTTGAGGCCGAGCGCGATGCCGCTCGTAGTTCAGATGAGGCCAAAAATCCGGCTGACCGCGTAATTACCAATGTGGTCATGATGGGCATGGGCGAGCCGCTGCTGAACTACGACCAGGTCGTAGGCGCCCTTCACTTAATGTTAGACGACAACGCCTATGGCCTGTCACGCCGTCGCGTTACTGTTAGTACGTCGGGTGTGGTGCCGTTTATGGATCGCCTGGCCAAGGATTGCCCGGTTGCGTTGGCGGTATCATTGCACGCGCCCAACGATGCTTTGCGCGATAAACTTGTACCGTTGAACCGCAAGCACCCGTTGTCGGAACTCCTGGATGCCTGCAATCGTTATCTGGAATACGCACCGCGGGATTTCATCACCTTTGAATACATTATGCTCGACGGTGTAAACGATACCGACCAGCACGCCCAGGAGCTTATTGATATTGCGCGTCAGGTACGTTGCAAGTTCAATTTGATTCCGTTCAATCCTTTTCCGCAATCGGGCCTGAAGCGTTCGCCGGCCACTCGGGTCCGTTTGTTTGCCCAGCGTTTAATCGACGCGGGTTTGGTTACAACCGTTCGTAAAACCCGTGGCGATGATATCGCTGCGGCCTGCGGTCAGTTGGCCGGCGATGTAAAAGACAGAACACGTATTAACGAAAGGCTGCCCCATCGTGCAACCATTCTCATGAAAGAGGAGCATGCATGACTCAACCTCTGCTTAAAGAAGACGCTGAATCCGCGTCCGTTATACCGCTGCGTGAAGGCATTGGTTCGGCATTCAAAACGCTGCGTCAGTCCAAACGTATTACGCTGTCCGAAGCTTCCGGCCGAATCAAGTTTTCAACGCGCCAGATTCAGGCGCTTGAGAACGAAGAGTGGGATATTCTGCCTACGGGTGTGCCTTTGCGTGGCTTGGTCAAGAACTATGCTCGTTTTCTCGAGGCCGATGTAGATGCCATGTTGGTGATGCTGGAAAGCCAGGTTGCATCTGCAACGCCGCCGCGTTCTGCAATAGAGCCGGCAAAAGGTGGGGCCGCGTTCACCCCAACCGACCTGCCGTCGCAGGCGGAAGGGGGGGGCTTTCCTTGGGGTTGGTTCCTGATTATCGTGGCGTTGCTTGTGGTAGCCGGCTTTTACGCCGTTGATCAAGGCTGGGTTCCCGAATCGTGGCTGGCGTTTGAGTGGTTTAAGTCTCTGTAATTCATGAATCAACCCTCCTCTTTGCCGCCCTGCGCCGACGCGCCCCTTGCCGTTGGGCCGGCTCCGCGTCGAAATACCCGGCAAGTCAGCGTGCAGTGGGGCAATAACGTAGTGAATGTGGGTGGGAGTGCACCGATTGTGGTGCAGTCAATGACAAACACCGACACGGCCGACGCCATTGCGACTGCCATTCAGGTGAAAGAACTGGCGCAAGCAGGTTCCGAAGTTGTCCGTATTACGGTTAATACACCGGACGCCGCCCGCGAGGTTCCCGCCATTCGGCAACAACTCGATCGCATGGGCATTGATACGCCGTTGGTGGGTGACTTCCATTACAACGGCCATAAGCTGCTAACCCAATTCCCCGAATGCGCCCAGGCTTTATCGAAATATCGAATTAATCCGGGCAATATGGGTGCGGGCAATCGGCGTGAAGACAATTTTGCCCAGATGATTGAAGTGGCATGCCGCTACAACAAACCTGTTCGCATCGGAGTCAATTGGGGTAGCCTAGACAGCACACTTATGGCCCGAATGATGGATGAAAACAGTCGTCGCCGTGAACCCTGGAGTGCCCAGGCAGTGATGCGTGAGGCTTTGGTGGTATCAGCCATCAGTAATGCGCAGCGGGCTGAAGCGCTGGGCCTGCCTGGTAACGCCATCGTGTTGTCGTGCAAAGTCAGTCATGTGCAAGATCTCATTGCCGTGTATCAGAATCTGGCATCGCGTTGTGATTACCCTTTACACCTGGGTTTAACTGAGGCGGGTATGGGTAGCAAAGGTATCGTGGCTTCCACGGCTGCCCTGGCGGTTTTGCTTCAGCAGGGTATTGGCGATACTATTCGCATCTCGCTTACGCCTGAGCCAGGGGGTGATCGTACCCGGGAAGTGGTTGTTGCTCAGGAAATTTTGCAAACGATGGGTTTGCGCGCGTTTACACCTATGGTGGTGGCGTGCCCAGGCTGTGGCCGTACCAGCAGCACAGTATTCCAGCATCTGGCCGACAGCATTCAGGCTTATTTGCGTGAGCAAATGCCGGTATGGCGAACGCGGTATCCTGGCGTGGAAAGGATGAATGTAGCCGTCATGGGATGCGTGGTAAACGGGCCGGGCGAAAGCCAGCATGCCGACATCGGCATCAGTCTTCCGGGCACAGGTGAAGTACCTTCCGCTCCGGTGTATGTTGATGGTCGACGCACTGTAACGTTGAAAGGTGATCACATTGCGCAGGAATTCCAGGCCATCGTCGAGCATTACGTAGAACAACGGTACGGCGCCGGCGCTTGATCGCGCTTTGCGTCTAATTAAAACAAGAGCAGGTATGTCGCAGTCATTTCAGAAGGTTCATGCCATTACGGGCATGAAAGATGTATTGCCCGATGGCAGTGCGCAGTGGGAGCAGTTGGAAAAAATCGTCCGCGAGTGGTTGGCGGCATACGGTTATCGTAATATTCGTACCCCGGTGCTGGAGCACACGCGTTTGTTCGCGCGCGGTATCGGTGAAGTGACCGATATTGTCGAGAAGGAAATGTACTCCTTCACCGACGCGCTCAACGACGAGAAACTTACGCTGCGACCCGAGTTTACCGCCGGTATTGTGCGTGCCACGATTGAGCACAATCTGGTCTACGACCGACCACAACGCGTGTTTTCCATGGGGCCGGTTTTCCGCCACGAGAAGCCGCAGCGCGGGCGTTATCGTCAATTTCACCAAATTGATGTTGAAGCGTTGGGTTTGAAAGGCCCGGATGTGGATGCTGAGCTTATTGTGATGTTGGGGCGCTTGTGGAAAACGCTGGGGCTGAATGATGTGCGTCTGGAGTTGAATTCGCTGGGGCAGGCGGACGAACGTCTGCGGCATCGCGAAGCTTTGGTGGCTTATCTTGAACGGCACGTTGACGTGTTGGACGAAGAAGGGCGTCGTCGTATGTATACCAATCCTTTGCGTGTGCTGGACACAAAAAATCCAGCCATGCAGGAAATGGCCAATGGCGCCCCACGTTTATTTGATTTTTTGGGTAACGAGACTCGTGCGCATTTCGACGGAGTTTGTGATCGTTTGAGCGACGCGGGTATCGCCTATTCTCTGAATCCAAGGCTGGTCCGTGGTCTTGATTACTACAACCTTACCGTGTTTGAGTGGGTTACCGACCAACTTGGGGCTCAAGGCACCGTATGCGGTGGCGGCCGATACGATGGCCTGGTTGAACTGCTGGGGGGTAAGCCTACACCGGCGGTGGGTTTTGCGATCGGGATGGAGCGTTTGCTTGACTTGTGGTCGCAAAGCCGCCCGGCGATTGATACGCCGGAATGCCAGGTTTATATGATTTATCAATCGGAACCCGCCCAGCGCATGTCGGCAACATTGGCCGAGCAGTTGCGCGATGCCGGCTTGCGCGTTATTGTCCATGCCGGCTCCAGCGGTTTTAAGTCGCAATTCAAGCGCGCTGATGCCAGTGGAGCGGTTGTGGCCGTCATTATTGGTGAGCAGGAACACCAGAATAATGAGGTCAGCATAAAATGGCTGCGCGCTGATTTAATTGAAAACGATATTCAACAGGAAACGATTCCCGCAAATCGCCTGGTAGACGCAATAAAACAAAAGGTTTAAAGAAAGAATGGCATACGATCTGGAAGAACAGGAGAAACTAGACGCAATCCGGCAGTGGTGGGAGCGTTATGGCACGCTTATCGTAACTGTTTTGGTTGTTATTGCGGCATCGTTCGCGGGTTGGCGCGGTTGGCAGTGGTATGAAACCAATCAGGCCAAGCAGGCCATGGGGTATTTCGAAGCCCTTGAAACGGCGGCCACGAACGAACAAAACGAAGAGTCGTTGGCCCGTGTGCGGGCGGCCAGCGAAACATTACGCGAGGATTTTCCCAAATCGGGTTATGCCTCGCGAGGCGCATTAGTGGCGGCACGTGTATTGCAAGAGCGTGATGATTACGCCGGGGCCACGGAACAATTGAATTGGGTCATTGAACAAAGTGGCGATGCCGCGCTGGTGCCGTTGGCACGTTTGCGTCTGGCTGGTGTTTTGTTACAACAAAAGGAATATGACGCCGCCTTGAAAGCATTGGAAAACCCGCCGGAAGCGTTTGCAGCGCTTTATGCCGATCGTCGTGGCGATATTCTGGCGGCGCAAGGAAAGTCGGATGAAGCCAGGCAAGCATGGCAAAGTGCAGTGGAAACCTTGGGCGATGATCCCATGGTACAAATTATTGAACTCAAAATAGACGCCCTGGGAGACTAAGATAATGCGCAAAGCAGGTTTTCGCCGTTGGCAAAAGGGTGCGGGCGTTGTGATGACGTCCTTCGTCTTGGCAGGTTGCTCCTGGTTTTCTCCCAGTGACCCACGTTACGAGCCCACCCCTCTTACCGAGTATCCAGCCCAAATTTCAGCAGCGGCCGGTTGGAATGTATCGATTGGTAGTGGTTCCGGCCCTGGTTTTGTGCCCCAATTGGTGGGCGAGTCGGTGTACGCGGCAGCGCCCAATGGGTCGGTGGTTAAAGTTGCACTGGGCAGTGGTGCCGTTCAATGGCGTGCCGATGCAGATATTCCCTTGTCGGCTGGTGCAGGTTCCGACGGCGTGACCACGGCGGTAGCGGGTCCCGACGGCACGGTCGTGGCTTTTAACGATCAAGGCCAGGAAAAATGGCGTGCCAAGGCAAGCAGCGAGGTGTTTATTCCACCGGCAGTAGGTGAGGGTATCGTGGCGGTGCGCAGTAGCGACTACCGCATTCAGGCTTTTGATGCTAATACAGGTGATTTGCTTTGGAGTTTGCAGCGCCCCGGCCCGGCACTGGCCTTAAAAACCAGCATGCAAATGCTGATTATCGAGGGCGTGGTGATCTCCGGTCTGCCCAATGGTCGCGTGATTGTCATTGATGCCCGTAATGGGGCTGTACAGTGGGAAGGTAACGTCTCTTCTGCGCGCGGTGCAACTGACCTTGAGCGTATCAACGATGTAGTGGGTAAACCGCTGGCGCTTGGGCCTTTGCTTTGCGCCGCATCGTATCAGGGGCGTATTGTATGTTTCGACGTTTCTCAGGGGGGAGTGCCCATCTGGGAGCAGCGTTTCTCGACTTCCCAGGGTATTGTGGCAGACAGCCAGCAAGTGTATGCGGCTAACCAGCGCGACGTGGCCTACGCCTTTAGTCTGAACGATGGTACCGAGCGCTGGAAGCAGGAACAATTGCGCAATCGGCGTCTGTCCGGTCCGGCAGTGGTGCCGCAAGCAGTTGCCTATGGCGACCTCGATGGCTATGTTCATTTCCTATCGCGTGTGAATGGCGATTTGCTGGGCCGTGTGCAGGTTGGCAGTGGGCCTATTGTGTCGCCGTTGGTAAGCACGCCGCGAGGGGTGCTGGTGCAAACCGACGGCGGTAATCTCGTACTTGTTGGTGTCAATTGAAAAACACGTTGTTCAAACCCGTTGTCGCGCTGGTTGGGCGCGCCAATGTGGGCAAATCCACACTCTTCAACCGTCTTACACGGTCGCGTGCTGCGCTCGTAGCCGATTTCGCCGGCTTAACACGTGATCGTCATTACGGTGAAGGCCGCCTGGGCAATCATGCTTATCTGGTAGTAGATACCGGTGGGTTTGAGCCAATCGCGAAAGAAGGCATTATGGTGGAAATGGCGCGCCAGACCGAGCAAGCCATTGCCGAGGCCGATGTGGTCATTTTTCTTGTAGATGCTCGGGCAGGTATTAACGCACACGATCACGAAATTGCCCGTTTGTTGCGCCGTGCGGGCCAACGAGTTTTGTTGGCGGTAAATAAAGCCGAAGGCATGAAACATGGGTCCGCCGCTGCGGAGTTCTATGAATTGGGCTTGGGTGAACCGTATCCCATTTCCGCTTCGCATGGTGATGGCGTGGTCGACTTGATCGACAACGCGCTTTCATTCCTTGATGACGGCGTTGCTGATCAGGAAAGCGGCCAGGAAGCGTCCGATTGGACGCCTGAGGCCGACGAAAATGAAATCAACGACGTCGATGTTGCCGTTGAAGATGTCGCTGAGTCTGGTACTGAAAAAGATAAATATCATCGCATCAAGCTGGCCATTGTCGGTCGGCCGAATGTGGGTAAATCGACGCTCATCAATACTTTAATCGGCGAAGAGCGTGTCATCGCCTTCGATTTGCCGGGTACCACGCGCGACGCGATAGAAATTGAATTCGAGAAAGACGGCACGGCCTATACCTTAATCGATACTGCCGGTTTGAGGCGTCGCGGTAAAGTGTTCCAGGCAGTGGAAAAGTTTTCCGTAATTAAAACCCTGCAGGCTATTGAGGCATGCAATGTAGTGGTTCTCATGCTGGATGCCCATACGGAAATTTCCGATCAGGACGCGCATATCGCCGGCTTTATTCTGGAAACCGGTCGGGCGCTGGTGATTGCCATTAACAAGTGGGATGGGCTTGACGATCACGCCCGCGATCGTATCAAGCGCGACTTTGAGCGTAAATTGCGGTTCCTGTCGTTTGCCAAGGTGCATACCATCTCCGCATTAAAAGGGCGGGGCATTCAACCGCTCATTAAATCGGTAAAGCAAGCCCATGCAGCGGCATTTGCCAAGCTGCCTACGCCGCGCCTTACGCGTGTTTTGCATGCTGCAGTCGAGCAACAGCCCCCCCCGCGCAAAGGTATTTTCCGGCCTAAAATGCGGTATGCGCACCAAGGCGGGCAGAACCCACCACTTATTATTATTCATGGTAACGCGCTGGATGCCATTCCCGATTCTTATCGGCGCTATCTGGAAACGCGTTTCCGCACGGAGTTCAAGCTGGAAGGCACGCCTTTACGCATTGAATTCAAATCGTCTCAAAACCCGTATATTCAGCAGGGGGCCAAGTGAGTCGATTCTGGAGTGATCATGTTTCCGGTTTGTCACCTTATGTGCCGGGAGAGCAGCCGCGGGTCGCCGACTTGCTGAAACTGAATACCAATGAGCATCCGTGGGGCCCGTCGCCCAAAGCGCTGGCGGCCATCAAGGAGGCCGCCGATAATCGCTTGCGTTTATATCCAGACCCCAAAGCCACGGCTTTGCGTGAGGTGTTGGCGGATCATCATGGCGTGACACCTGATTGTATTTTTGTCGGGAACGGGTCTGATGAAGTATTGGCCCATTTGTTTAATGCTTTGTTTCGACGCCAGGGTCGGGCGCTGCGTATGCCGGATATTACCTATAGCTTTTACCGCAGCTATTGCAAGTTGTTTGGTATCACCCCCGAGTTGATCCCTCTTTCGAAAGATCTGTCTATACGGCCAAATGACTACTTGCCGCGGGCAGATGGGGATTTAGTCGCAGGGATCATTTTTGCCAATCCGAACGCACCCACCGGACGGGCATTGCCCTTGGAGGACATCGCCCTTATCGCCAAGGCGAATCCGGATATTCCGGTGGTGGTCGATGAGGCCTATGTGGATTTTGGGGCCGAGTCGTCGGTGGCCTTACTCGAACAGTACGACAATATTGTGGCCGTACATACTTTTTCCAAGTCGCGTGCGTTGGCTGGATTAAGGGTAGGTTATGTTGTTGCGAATCCGCCTATTGTGGAAGGGCTGGAGCGTGTCAAAGACAGTTTTAACTCTTATCCTCTTGATTCTTTGGCACTGGCTGGTGCAATTGCATCGGTGCAAGACGATACTTATTTTCGGGAAGCCTGCAATGCGGTGATCAACGCGCGCGACACCTTGACCCGGAATTTAACTGACCTGGGTTTTAAGGTGTTGCCCAGCGCGGCCAATTTCGTTTTCGCAACCCATCCGCAACACGACGCTGCGTTGTTGTTTAGGGCTTTGCGCAAGCATCATATTTTAGTGCGGCATTTTCCGCTTGAACGAATTGATCAGTATTTACGTATATCAGTGGGAACACCCGACGATAACGAACGCCTGTGCAAGGCGTTGAAAACAATTATTACAACCTCCCACCCATCGTCAGCATAGCGATTTACGGGAAAACCCTGTACAGTTACAGCTTGCGGTATTTCTATAACAACACAATTGGAGTAAAGCCAATGAGCAACAAAGGGCAAACATTACAAGACCCGTTTTTGAACGCACTTCGTAAGGAACATGTTCCCGTTTCCATTTATCTGGTAAATGGTATCAAACTGCAAGGTCAGGTTGAGTCTTTCGATCAATACGTGGTGCTGCTGCGCAATACCGTCACGCAAATGGTATACAAGCATGCCATTTCCACCGTTGTACCGGCACGTCCGGTTAATTTGCAGGTTGATGACGCTGCTGCCGAATAAGTCAGCCGTTTCTGTTGGTCTCAGTAAAACCCGCCATGCACGCTGTGCAGGCGGGTTTTCGTTTCTTTATGTTTGAATGAAATCTTTAATTATCAGTGTTGATCTGGGCAACCCGGATTTCCAGGCTCATTCCGATGAGTTCGTGATGCTTGCCGAAGGTGCCGGCGCCGAGATTGTGGGTCATTTGGTTGCCCGCCGTCAACGGCCTGACGCAGCGTACTTCATTGGCAAAGGCAAACTTGATGAGGCCGCATTATTGGCCGATTCAACTGAGGCCGAAATTATTCTGTTCGATCAACCTTTATCGCCGGCACAACAGCGCAATATTGAGCGGGCGCTCAAGCGCAGGGTCATTGATCGTGTCGCACTCATTCTGGATATTTTCGCGTTGCGTGCGCAAAGCCATGAAGGTAAATTGCAGGTTGAGTTGGCCCAGCTTCAGCATTTGGTGACACGCCTAACACGCATGTGGACCCACCTTGAGCGTCAGCGTGGAGGTATAGGGATGCGTGGCCCCGGTGAGTCTCAACTGGAAATGGACAAGCGCATGATCGGCGCCAAGGTCAAGTTGCTGAAAGAGCGTTTGGCCAAAGCGCAAAAGCAGCGAAACACGCAAAGGCGCGCGCGCACCCGGCGCGGAACCATGTCGGTCTCGTTGGTGGGTTACACCAACGCGGGAAAATCCACCTTATTCAACGCTTTAACACGTGCCGGCGCGTACGAGGCCGATCAATTGTTTGCCACGCTCGATACCACCACCCGCAAGCTCTGGATCGACGGGTTTGGGCAGGTTGTGGTGTCTGATACGGTTGGGTTTATTCGCGATTTGCCTCCAACATTGATCGCGGCTTTTCGCGCCACATTGGAAGAGACTGTCCAGGCTGATTTACTATTGCATGTGGTCGATGCAGCAAGCCCACAACGTGATGAGCAAATTGCCGAAGTAAATAAAGTGCTGGGGGATATTGGGGCTGGCGAAATTCCCCGGGTTCTTGTCTACAATAAAATCGATGCAGCCGGTTATGAACCGTGGGTGGAGCGCGATGAACATGGTACCATTGTGCGAGTGTTCGTTAGTGCGCTGACGCGTGCAGGTCTTGATGGCCTGCGTCAGGCTATCATTGAATCAGGTCAAGTCGCAGGAAACAATGCGTTTAATGTCGAAAATATTTAATTTGAACGACCCGGGCTGGGGTCGCGGTAAAGGCGATGGCAATGACTCGTCGCAGCCCAATAATCAGAATCGCCCCGGTAATAACCAGGGCAATAATGGCGGCCCCCCCGACCTCGACGAGGTCTGGCGTGATTTCAACGGCAAAATAGGCTCACTGTTTGGCCGTAAGCGTCGAGGGGGTGGCAACATGGGCGGTGGCGGCAACGGTGGTGGGCCGGTTCAACTGCCTAAAGGTTCTCCAAAACTGTTTGTCTTTATCGCCATTGTATTGGTTGGTTTATGGCTTTCCAGCGGCTTTATTATTGTGCAGGAAGGGCAGGTTGCCGTGGTGACCAAATTTGGTAAATACACGAAAACACTGAATCCCGGTTTGCAATGGCATATGCCATATCCCATTGAAGAAGCACAGCCTGTAAATATTGCGCAGTTGCGTACCTTTGAAGTGGGTTATCGCGGAAGCGTCGGCAACAAGGTGTTGAACGAGTCTCTTATGCTTACGACTGACGAAAACATCGTCGATGTTCAGTTCGTAGTTCAATATCGCCTTATGCCGGAAGGCGCCCCCAACTATTTGTTTGAAACTGTCGATCCCGACGATTCCGTCCGACAGGCGGCCGAAACCGCCATGCGGGAAGTGGTTGGTCAGCGCTCCATGGATGCTGTTTTGTATTCCGGTCGTACCGAAATTGCCAATAGCGTTCAGCAATTAACGCAAGAAATTCTTGATCTTTATAAAACCGGCGTGCAGGTTAGTACCGTTGCTATCCAAAACGTACAGCCTCCGGAACAGGTGCAGGCGGCGTTCGATGATGCTGTCAAAGCGGGGCAAGATCGTGAGCGTTTAATTAATGAAGGGAATGCATACGCCAGTCGCATTATCCCCGAGGCGCGAGGTCGTGCCGATCGTATGGTTTTCGATGCGCAGGGCTATACGGCGCAAGTAATCGGCACGGCGCAAGGTGATACCGCGCGTTTCGCTGCAATTGAATCTGAGTTTGCCAAGGCGCCGGAAGTCACCCGCGATCGCATGTATTTAGCCACCATGCAAACGATACTTGAAAACACATCAAAGATACTTATCGACAATCAGTCGGCCAGCAATATGTTGTATTTGCCACTTGATAAAATTATGCAGCAAGCCTCTCGTTCTTCCAATTCGAGTGCGGCGTCGCCCGATCCTGCGGCTGGTATGGCAGCGGGTTCTTCCAGTCAGTCCCCCGAGGGGGGTGGCAGTTCGTTAGGTAGCACTACCGGTAGCACTACCGGTAGTGGGGCGCGTAACGCCTCTGGTGGGGGCAGCCCCTACAGCAATTCGTCGAATTTGCTGACAAGTCCGTATTCGTCACGCTAAGGAGGCCGCCCCATGCCACGTTTTTTCCCGTATCTGGTTGGTCTGGTCATCTTATTGGCCGTTGCCTCCTCTTGTGTTTTCATTGTGCGTGAACGCGATGCCGCGTTGGTTTTTGCCTTGGGTGAAGTGCGCGAAGCGATTACTGAACCCGGTTTGCAATTCAAGCTACCTCCCCCGTTTGAAAATGTTGTTCGACTCGATAAACGTTTGCAAACAATCGAGTCGCAAGATCCTGAACGTATACAGACGGCTGAGAAGAAAAACCTGCTAATTGACTCCTATGCTAAGTGGCGTATTAGCAATCCCCGTCAGTACTATGTAACGTTTGGTTTGAATAAAGCGGCGGCTGAAGAACGGCTCAGCGCGCAAATTCGTGACGCACTCAACGCGGCAGTGAACGTGCGCACGGTAAAGCAGGTTGTTTCCAGCGAACGCGGGGAAATCATGGATGAAATATTAGCTAATGTGGCGCGTCGTGCGGCTCCTTTAGGGGTCGATGTTGTTGATGTTCGTCTGATCCATATAGATTTTTCGCCCGAAATTTCCGAATCGGTTTATCGCCGGATGGAAGCCGAGCGTCAAGAAGAGGCTAACCGCTTGCGTGCTATTGGTGCGGCGGAAAGCGAGCGGATACGCGCCGAGGCCGATCGTGAGCGTAAAGAAATTTTAGCCAAGGCCTATGCTGACGCCCAGAATATTCGTGGTGAAGGTGATGCCGACGCCGCGGCAATTTATTCGGAAACCTACGGCAAGAACCCTGACTTCTATAGTTTCTATCGTAGTTTGGAAAGTTATCGGTCCGCGTTTGCCAACAAAAACGATACGCTGGTGATCAGCCCGGATACTGATTTCTTCCGGTTCTGGGGTAATCCGCAAGGTGAACAAGCCCAGGAAGGAGCGGGCAGCCGTTAAGGCGGCTGCCTTTACTTCCCAGGTGTCACCTTCACTTTGAAAAATGGCCTCAACACGCTACAATACGCCGTAAGTTGAATTACCATCCGCAAGCGACTTGGCGGGCTTACGCCCCAAGTCGCTTTTTGTTTGATTAACGCCATACCCAGGTTCATCAGGGCGCTAAAAAATGTCGAAATGGTTATTGCCGGAAAATCTGGCAGATATCCTTCCTGCAGAAGCACGTCGTATCGAAGAGTTGCGCCGCGAATTACTTGATTTGTACCGTTCCCACGGCTTCGAGTTAGTGGCGCCACCGATCGTTGAATATCTTGACTCACTTTTGTCCGGCTCAGGTTCCGATCTAAACTTGCGCACATGCAAGTTGGTTGATCAGTTATCGGGTCGTACATTAGGGGTTCGTGCCGATATCACCCCTCAGGTTTCCCGCATAGATGCGCATTTGCTGAATCGCACCGGTGTGACGCGATTGTGCTACTGCGGTACCGTATTGCATGCGCGTCCGACAGATCTTCTGTCTGATCGCGAGCTTTTGCAAATTGGTGCTGAAGTGTTTGGTCATGAGGGTGTCGAGGCTGATATCCAGATCATTCAAATGGCACTTGAAAGCGTGCAGCGTGCGGGCGTGCCGCGTCCGCGACTCGACCTTGGGCATCCTGGTATTTTTCGCGCAATTGTGGCGGCCGACCCCGCCTTGGCTGAAATCGAGGCAGAGTTGTCGGAATGTGTGGCAGCAAAAGATCAGTCCGGCATTCAAGCGTTATGTGCACAGGCCGGGCAAGTTCGGGGCGACTTGGTTGAGGCGCTGCTTACGTTGCCGGGCCTGTATGGTGGTGTGTCGGTGCTTGAGCGGGCGTTACGCAGCTTGCCGTCATTGCCCGCTATCCAGAAAGCGGTACACGACATGCAAACGCTTATTCAGGCGTTACCCGACTATGACTTTAGTGTCGACCTGGCTGACATCGGCACCGGTTATGCGTATCACACCGGGGTGGTATTCGCTGTTTATGCCCAGGGCTGGCATAACGCAGTGGTGCGTGGTGGCCGCTACGACGGCGTGGGTAAAGCTTTCGGTCGGGCTCGCCCGGCAACGGGTTTTAGTCTGGACTTACGTAAGCTGTCGTCAGGCTTAGAGCCGGCTCCTCTGGCGACTGCCATTCAAGCGCCCTGGGGAACCGATGCAGCGCTGATACAGGCTATTCGCAAGTTACGCGAAGCAGGTGAAATCGTGGTTCAGGTCTTGCCGGGGCAATCGCACTCACTCGACGAATTTAATATCGATCGTGAATTGGTGCTGTCCAATGGCCAGTGGCAGGTTGAGTCGGTCGTTTAGCCAGGAATCAGTAAATTTAGGGCGCCGGCCCGGGTTTGATTCGAAGGCGGCGCATTATTTAATTTTCAAGCCAACACGGCTTTTATTTTATTACGCAACATGAGCAAGAATATCGTGGTAATCGGCACCCAATGGGGTGACGAAGGCAAAGGAAAGATTGTTGATTGGCTGGCTGAGTCCGCCAATGGCGTGGTGCGCTTTCAGGGTGGGCATAATGCCGGCCATACTTTATGGATTAACGGCACCAAAACCATTTTGCGCCTGATTCCCTCGGGTATTATGCACGCCGGTGTGACCTGCTACATTGGTAATGGGGTAGTGTTGTCGCCGGATGCCTTGCTGAAAGAAATCGGTGAGCTTGAAGAAGCCGGTATCGATGTGCGTTCGCGCCTGCAAATCTCGTGGTCCTGCCCGCTGATTCTTCCCTATCATATTGCGATTGATCAGGCCCGTGAAAAACGTAAGGGTGACGGAAAAATTGGTACGACCGGAAGGGGGATTGGGCCGGCTTACGAAGATAAGGTCGCGCGCCGCGCCATTCGCGTGCAAGATCTCTATGATTTGGATGTCTTCGATGCCAAGCTTGAAGAAGCGCTTGACTACCATAACTTCGTTCTAACGCAATATTTGGGCGCTGAGGCCGTTTCGGTTAACGAAGTGCGCGATCAGGCGCTGGCGTTGGGTGAACAAATCAAACCTATGGTGGCTGACGTTTCCGCCAATTTGCATAGTGCTCAGAAAGCCGGTCAAACCTTGTTGTTTGAAGGGGCGCAGGGCGCTTTGCTCGATATCGACCATGGCACGTACCCTTTTGTGACAAGCAGCAATTGTATTGCCGGTGCAGCTGCCGCAGGTGCGGGTGTCGGGCCGCAGTCGTTGAATTACGTTTTGGGCATTGCAAAAGCTTATACCACGCGTGTGGGTTCAGGCCCGTTTCCAACAGAGCTGCACGACGACATAGGCGCTCATCTTGCCAAAGTCGGGCATGAGTTTGGCTCGGTCACCGGTCGCCCGCGCCGTTGCGGTTGGTTCGATGGCGCTGCGATGAAACGGTCGGTCATGATTAACGGCATTTCGGGTTTGTGTGTCACCAAGCTCGATGTCCTGGACGGCCTGGAAACCATTCGTATCGGGGTCGGTTATCGCTACAAGGGCCAGTTTCTCGACGCTTTGCCGCCAGGGGCGCAGGCCGCATCTGAAGCGGAGCCGGTTTTAGAAGAAATGGCCGGTTGGCAAGACTCAACAGTGGGTGTAACCCAGTACGACCAACTTCCTGTGAATGCGCGTCGTTATCTTGAGCGTATCGCCCAAGTGTGCGATGTTCCTATCGACATGGTCTCAACTGGTCCTGATCGCATGGAAACCATTGTGCTGCGCCATCCGTTCAAAAACTAATCACTTTAAACCCGCACAGGTCTTTTCCTGAAGCCTGTGTGGGTTTATTATTACGGACTCTTTTCGCTACACAGGAACTGTTTTCATGAATTTGCCCCCCAGCACCGACCGTGATCTTTGGGTATCGTGGGATGAATACCACGCTTTAATCGACCGTCTTGCTCTAACGATTCATGAGTCGGGTTGGGAGTTTGAGAAAATTATCTGCCTGGCGCGCGGCGGTATGCGGGTAGGTGATATTCTTTCGCGCATTTTCGACGTACCCTTGGGCATACTGGCCACGAGCAGCTATCGTGAAGCCGCCGGCACGCAACAGGGCAAGCTCGACATTGCCCAATTTATTACGATTACCCGCGGCACGCTCGACGGCAAAGTGCTGTTGGTCGACGACATGGTCGATACCGGTATGACGTTTATTCGCGTAGGCGAGCATTTGCGTGAACAGTTCCCCGACATTACCGAGTTGCGTAGTGCCGTGTTGTGGTGGAAAGGGCATGCCAAAGCCCACCCTGATTATTATGTCGACAAGCTGCCCACGAACCCCTGGATTCATCAGCCTTTCGAGGATTACGACAGTTTGCGTCCGCATCAATTGGAAGCCTGGGTGCGAAAAGGGGTTCGCAATTCCTGAAAACATGGTAGAATTTAGGGCTTAATTAACCTGTACCGGATATCGAATACTTTATGCCAACTGTTCGCTTAAAAGAAAACGAGCCTTTTGAAGCCGCATTGCGTCGCTTCAAACGCACTATTGAAAAAAACGGTTTGTTAACCGAGCTGCGTTCGCGTGAATTTTATGAAAAGCCAACGGCCGAGCGTAAGCGTAAGCACGCTGCTGCCGTAAAGCGCCACTATAAGCGTTTGCGTAGCCAGCAACTGCCTCCTCGTCTGTATTGATCCCCGAGTCCTTTGTACAGGAACTACTCGCCCGGGTTGATGTAGCCGACGTCGTCGGGCGGTACGTGCAATTGAAGAAAGGTGGGGCCAACTTGCTTGGCCTCTGTCCTTTCCACAACGAAAAATCCCCTTCTTTTACCGTCAGTCCCACCAAGCAGTTCTACCACTGTTTTGGTTGCGGCGCGCATGGATCGGCAATCACATTTTTAATGGAACATACCGGGGCCAGTTTCCCGGAAGCGGTCCGTTCGTTGGCAGCCGGCGTAGGGATGACGGTACCGGAAGCGCCACGTTCGCCTCAGTCGCGTGAAGCATCCAGACGCCGCAAGGAAGAGGTATCTCGCCATCAGCTGGCGCTGGAATCCGCGCAGCGGTTTTATCTGCAGTCGTTAAAAGCCTCACAGGCGGCAATCCGATATCTGAAAGATCGCGGCTTGTCGGGGGAGGTTGCTGCACGCTTTGGTTTGGGATGGTCCGGTCATGATCGCCGGGGGTTGGCGACAGTTTTCAATAATTATGAAGACCCTTTGTTGGTCGAAGCCGGTTTGGTGGTAGAGGCGGATGACGGTCGTCGTTATGATCGTTTTCGCGAACGGGTGATGTTTCCCATTCGCAATGCTCGAGGTCACTTGATTGGCTTTGGCGGACGCGTCATTGGCAAGGGCGAACCCAAATACCTTAACTCACCTGAAACGCCTATTTTCTCAAAGGGCCAGGAACTCTACGGGTTGTGGGAAGGGCGCGACGCGATTCGGCGCGAAGGTCATGTGCTGGTGGTGGAAGGGTACATGGATGTGGTGGGGTTGGCGCAACAGGGCGTTGAAAATGCCGTGGCGACACTCGGTACTGCGACAACCGAACAACATATCCAAAAGTTGCTGCGCGTGGCTGACAAGATTGTCTTCAGTTTTGATGGGGATGGCGCCGGACGCAAAGCGGCCTGGCGCGCTTTGCAAACTTGTTTGCCCTTACTGCGCGATGATGTTTCCCTGCGGTTTTTATTTTTGCCCAGTAACCATGATCCGGACTCTTTCGTGCGCGAGCATGGCGCTCAAGCGTTTCGCGACACGGTGGCCGGCGCGCCCGCATTATCGCGCTTCATGTTGGACGAATTGGCTCAACGGCATAACCTGAACGAAGCAGAAGGGCGGGCTGCATGTGTACACGAAGCGCGCCCTCTATTGCTGCAGCTGCCACGTGAAACAACGTTGCGTGTGCAAATTGAGCGCGAGTTTGCACAGCAAGTGAAGCTGACTCCGGAAGAGCTGGCGGCACATCTGGAGGCAAGTGAGCACGCAGCGAGGGAGGCTGAGCAGTGGCGGAATGCGGCGCGTGTGCCGGAACGGCATAACAAACCATCGCAAGCACATTATGCCGACGATACGCATTTTGAACCTGTATTTGATCATTTCCCTACGGAGCCGCCCGGTTTTATGGATGACATGGATGTCGGCGCAAACACGCCGGGAGTCTCTGCGTCGGGTTTGTCGGCTTCTGCCTCGCGTGTGTCGGGTCGGGCGAAAGCCGGTGGCTCGCCAAGAAGCCGTACACGTGCTGTTACGCCATTGGCCAAGCGGCTGTTGCGGTTGCTGTTGGCGCATCCAGAGCTGGTGCATGCCTTGGGAGATCAACAGCTTGAAACTTTGGCGCGTGGCCCCCATCTAAATATGGTAAGAGCGCTAATTGAATTAATTGGAAGTAGCGGGGCGCGCCATGTTGGCGCAGTCTTGCAGGCGGCCGATCCGGAATCCGATCTGGCGGAAGTGCTGCGTTCGATTTCAACCGATGTTTTGACACAAACTGACTTGCCCGAACCCATGGCTGAATGGAACGATGCAATGCATAAAGTTGAGGTCGATGTGATTCGTGCGGAACAATCGGAATTGATCGCGGCGGGTTTGCCGGATGCCGTTTCGCGCGAACGTTATCAACTCCTGACCCGACGGTTGGCGAAATTGTCGGAATCCTGATCCGGCCGCAATATTTCACGCGTTTTAACTGTTTGAATTTGAATAACTATTGTAAAATAAAGGGTTTTACACGTTACTAGTTTTCCACGCGTTTTTAGCGCGTTCTTCACAACATGGCCTTTTGTGCAACCTGTAACCCGAATGTGGTCAGGCATTAATTATTAATGGGCGTGTTTATTGAGGAAAGCAACAAAAACAACGGGCAGCCAGGTGTAGAAAACCCTGTTTTTGAGCATCACGCATTGGCCAATAAGCGGTCCAATGACGGTTGGTGCGTCTTCGGAAGCGAATATGACCAAAGCGACTGACAAAACCTTGCACGATGTTGAGTTAACGTCGGCAACCCGCAAGCCCAAAACCATGGCCGCCACAAAAAGCGAAAGCAAGGCCACGGTAAAAGCAGGAACAGAAAAGAAGCCCGCGCGCAAAACTGCCGCGCGTGGCTCCAAGGCGGCGGCCAACCCCGAAGCCGAGGCAGTCGACGTAAAGAAGGCAACCAAGGCTGCTGCGCCGGCCGCCAAAACGCAGGCGGCTGCAGCTGCTGCAGTCGATAAGCCGGCCCGCAAGACGGCAGGCCGTAAAGCCAAAACCGAAACCGATGGCGCTGAGCCGAAGAAACGTAAAGCCCGCGCCGCGCCTACGGGGCGTCGCCCTGGTCGTCCGGCCAAGGCGGCCAACAACGATGGTGCTTTCGACGATAACGACATGGATGTTGAAGCCGAGGTTATCCCTGACCTTAAGCCGGTTTCCAAGCGTGGAGGCAAACGTGCCAAAGGCGAGAAAGATACGCCGGCCCGTAACCTGACGCCGGAAGAACAAGAAGCGCGTCGCAATCGTTTGAAGATTCTGATTAAGTTGGGTAAGGAGCGCGGTTACTTAACCTACGGCGAAATTAACGACCACTTGCCTGACGACTTGGTCGATGCCGAAGCAATTGACGGCATCATCAGCACTTTCAGCGACATGGGCATTTCGGTATACGATCAGGCGCCCGATGCAGAATCGTTGCTGTTGAATGACAACGCACCCGTTGCCTCCAGCGATGACGACGTAGAGGACGAGGCGGAAGCGGCCCTTACGACGGTCGATTCCGATTTTGGCCGTACCACCGACCCGGTTCGTATGTATATGCGCGAAATGGGCACGGTTGAGCTGCTCACACGCGAAGGCGAAATTGAAATTGCCAAACGTATCGAAGACGGCTTGAAGCACATGGTGATGGCAATTGCCGCTTGCCCCACCACTGTGAATGAAATTCTGGAGCATGTTCAGCGTGTACGCGACGGTCAGGCGCAAATCGATGAAATCGTCGATGGCCTGATTGACGAAGACGGTGAAGAGTATGCCGGTTCCGGCGTATCCGCCGACGAAGATGACGACGGGCCGGCCGGCGGCATGAGCAGCAAGCAATTGGAGTTGTTGCGCACTAAATCATTGAAGAAGTTCGATGCAGTCAGCCAGTGGTTCGAGAAGATGCGTAAGGCCTTCGAGAACGAAGGTTATGGCTCTTCAGCTTATAAAGAGGCTCAGGAAGCCATCGTTAATGAGCTCATGGGCATTCGCTTTACGGCCAAAATGGTGGAAAAACTGGCTGATCGACTGCGCACCCAGGTAGCTGAGGTTCGTAAGCTGGAACGTGAGATTTTGCACATCTGTGTCGATCGCGCCGGCATGTCGCGTACTTATTTCATTAAGGCTTTTCCTGGCAATGAAACCAATTTGAACTGGGTTCTGGAAGAAGTGGCTGCCGGCCACGGCTATTCGGAAACACTCGAGCGCCACGTGCCTGCTGTTCATGAAACACAGCAAAAGCTTATCGACCTTCAGGTTAGCGTGGTATTACCGCTGAAAGATCTGAAAGACGTTAACAAGCGTATGGCTACGGGCGAAGCCAAGGCGCGCAAAGCCAAGCGTGAAATGACCGAAGCAAACTTGAGGTTGGTTATTTCTATTGCCAAGAAATATACGAATCGCGGGCTGCAGTTCCTGGATCTCATTCAGGAAGGCAATATTGGCTTGATGAAAGCGGTCGACAAGTTTGAATACCGTCGCGGTTATAAGTTCTCGACTTACGCTACATGGTGGATACGTCAGGCCATTACACGTTCCATTGCCGACCAGGCACGCACTATCCGTATTCCGGTACACATGATTGAAACGATCAATAAAATGAACCGGATCAATCGCCAGATTCTGCAGGAAACCGGTGCTGAGCCCGATCCGGCTACCCTGGCGCAAAAAATGGATATGCCGGAAGACAAGGTTCGCAAGATACTGAAAATTGCCAAAGAGCCCATTTCCATGGAAACGCCTATCGGTGACGATGACGATTCCCATCTGGGCGACTTCATTGAGGATTTGGCGAACTTGTCGCCTTCCGATTCGGCTTTGCACGGCTCGATGCGTGATGTTGTCAAAGAGGTGCTTGATTCCTTAACGCCACGTGAGGCCAAGGTGCTGCGCATGCGTTTCGGTGTTGAAATGAGCACTGACCAAACGCTTGAGGAAGTCGGTAAGCAGTTCGATGTGACGCGTGAGCGTATTCGCCAAATAGAGGCGAAAGCGTTGCGCAAGTTACGTCACCCCAGCAGGGCCGATAAGCTTCGCAGCTTCCTGGAAGGGCAGTAAGTTCAGGGGCTTGATTGGGTAGCAAAGTGATTATGGCGCTGTGCTCAACGCACACCGCCATTTTTATTGCAGCATATTAGTAATGATGCGATTCAACTTCGGGCTTTTTCTCGCTTAAGCGGCGGTCTGGCGCACTTAGGCAGGCCGCAATTCCAATCAGGGCGATGCCCGCGCTAAGTAAAAATACATGACGAAACGCCAGGGTCCCCGCATCCACCAGGGCTTGCCTTTCTTCAGGAGCGGCCGTTTGCAGGGCGCCTTCCACCATTTCGCCGATCACATCGGTGGCGGAAATAGACAGCGATAGCCCTGCCGGCGTGTACTGTTGAAGTAAAGCGAATAATACGGCGGTAAGAACGGCAATGCCGATAGCCGCACCCAACGAACGAGAAAAACCAATGACGCCGGTTGCAACACCCAAGTGTCGATGTTCCACCGCATTCTGTGCAGCAACAGCGGACGTGGGCAGTAGCAAGCCAATGGCAAAGCCACCCAGCGAGGTGCAAAGGATAATAAGTAACGTACTGTCGGCCGGGGTGTACGCTGTTGCAGCCATGGCGATCGGAAGAATGACCGTGCCCGCGAGTTGTAGACGCCGGTAGTGTCCCAGCTTCGTCATGAGTGAGCCCGCGATCCAGGCGCCAACGGGAATTGAAAGCGATAAAGGCAACAATTGTACTGCCGCCTCATCCGCACCCGCGTGGGTTAGCATTTGTAGACGCAATGGAATCAGAATTGTCATGCAAATCATTTGAATGAACGCGATAAAGAGCATGAGGCTGGACGCTGCCACAGCACGATTTCGCAAAAGCATCAGTGGAATAACCGGGTCGGGCGCTCTTTTTTCCTGCCATATGAACGAGGCCAGAACAGCGACTGAAACGCCGTATAAAAGCAGATTCAGGTTTTCGGTGAGTGCAGTGCCATGACCCACCCGGCTGATGGCAATGAGCAGGATGGTTAACCCGATAGTAAGCAGCAAGGCGCCCAGATAATCGATACTGCGGCGCAGTTTTGGAATGGGGAGTTTGTCCAGAGCGCGGCGCGCAGTGAGGTAGGCCAGGACGCACAACGGAACATTGATCCAGAAAATCCAGCGCCAGGATATGTATTCAGTTAGCAATCCGCCTACGACCGGTCCGGTGACGCTGGCAATGGCGAAGGCGGTGCTAATGTATCCTTGATACCGGCCACGATCACGCGGGGAAATAATATCGCCCACAATTGTTTGTGACACAGCCAATAAGCCGGCGCCTCCCACCCCCTGAATGACACGGGCCAGAATCATGACCGGCATCGTGGTTGCCACGGCGCATAGAACGGATGACAACAGGAAAATGACAATGGCGCTGAACAACATAAGACGGCGCCCGTATATGTCACCCAATTTTCCATAAATGGGGGTGGCAACCGTCATGGCAATCAAATAGCCTGAAATGACCCATGCCAAATACTCTACGCCGCTTAAATCGGCCGACATCAGAGGTAAGGCCACGGCCACAATCGTTTGCTCAAGACCGCCCAGAAAAATGGCGACCAGCAAGCCGAGTACAACGCGTTTGGCTTCACGGTGAGTGAAAGTGATGGTGCTTGATGAATCGGACATATAGAGTAAAGGGTAAGCTTGCGACGTTTGAATCGAAGCAAAATGGTAGACAGAAAAGCGCTATTCTAAGCTATGTTGATACATCAATAAGGGTTTTTCCGCGTAGCCCCTCGGGAACCTCTTCGCTATCATAACAACACGTTTTATAAATAAATTATCGTTTCATATTTAAAACATATATCGATTTTTATTCTGTTTTGTTTTAATTTGGATCCGCCAGGAGGTAGCTATGAATACACGTTTCTCTCGCCGGTCACTTATCAAGTCGGCCGGGGCCGCTGCGGTAATGAGCGCACTGCCCATGCGTTTTAGCTGGGCGAACAATCATCCCACCAAAGTTGGTGTCATTCTGCCCACCAGCGGTGTTTTGGCGTTTCCGGGGCAGGCATCCCGGCGCGGGGTTGAGTTTGCCGGCATGATCAACAAAGAGCGTAACGGGCCGGCCATGGAGTTGATTTACGCAGATACCGAATCGAAGGCCGAAAACGGTCGTGTGGCTGCCGAAAAGTTGATTCGTGAAGGGTGCTCGGTTCTGATTGGCTGCTGGGATACCGGGGCGACCATTTCCGCCGCTCAGGCATGCGAGGCAGCCAAGGTACCGCTGGTCATCAATATCGCTTCGGCGCCTCAAATTACCGAGCAAGGTTTTACGCAGATTTTCCGTAATTTCACGCCGGCCACGCAATTGGTTTCCAATGCGGTGCAGCGTATTCGTGAACTCGCCGCCAAAACCGACGACCCACCTAAAACCGCGACGGTGCTGTATGTGAATGACACATTCGGGCAGTCGGCACTGAAAGCCATGCAGGCTGAATGGACGAAACAAAATTTGCCAATTGAAATTCTGGATACGATCGGCTACGACGTTCGTGCAAAGGATTTGTCTGTTGAAGTGGCAAAAGCCAAGGCGACCGGCGCTGAGTTGTTATTGCCGATTACCCGTGTGAACGATGCCATTATGATTGTTCGCGAAATGGTAAAGCAAGGCTACAACCCCAAAGCCATTATCGGCCCGGGAAGCCCTGGGCCCTACGAAAAAGCGTTTACTGATGCGTTGGGTAAGTACGGCGACGATTACATGGTGTGTGTGCCATGGTTGAATGTGAAGAATCCTCGCGCGGTGGAGCTGGCCAAACGCTTTGAGGCAATGGACAGCAAAAACCGTTTTGAATTGAATGTAGGCTTTTCCTACGAGGCGGTCGATATTGTGGCTGACGCCTTGCGCCGGGCCAAGTCGAATGACGCAGCCGCCATTCACGCGGCACTTAAAACCACTGATATTAAAGATCACGTTATGTGGGGCGGTCCGATTCAGTTTAACGAGAAAGGCCAAAACCCCAACATTGGTGTAGCTTTGCTGCAAAATCAGAATAGCGAGCCGACGGTAGTTGGTCCGGCCGAAGCCGCAGTGGCTGAAGTGGTCTATCCGATGCGGCCGTTCAACGAACGCTGATTTCGCGTTCAAATGATGGTGCTTTGGATGGAGCCCCTTCCGGTGAAGGGGCTCTGTTTAGTTTGTTTGTTCCAAGCCTGAAAGGTTTTCCATGTATTCTTTGTACGCCAATGTGATAGCAGGCGGCGTTCTCATCGGCATTGTTTATGCGCTTATTGCGCTGGGCCTCACCATTATGTTCGGGGTTATGCGGGTGGTGAACTTTGCCCACGGCGAACTTGTGGTGCTGGGTATGTATATCGGCTATTTGCTTTGGCTGTCGCTCGATATTACGCCGGTTATGGCCGTGCCGCTATCTGCAATCATCATGTTTTGTGTCGGTTATGTCTTGCAAATCGGTTTGATCAACCGGTTCATTCGGCGCCCGCATCATGCTCAGTTTATTTTGTTTATAGGTCTGGCGCTCATCATTACCGGCATACACATGCTGGTGTTTGGCCCCGATGCACGTTCGATCGCCGATCCGTCAAGCTTTGAAACTTACGAGGTTTTCGGCCTGCGTCTGGATGCGGTTCGCTTATATGGCGCCGCTGTGGCATTGGTGATGATTGCCCTGTTACTGCTTTTTCTGCGTTACTCCACCACAGGGTCGGCTATTCGGGCCGCCGCTGATAACCAAACCGGTGCTCAGGCAATTGGATTGCGGGTAAATCGTTTATATGCGGTCACCGCAGGTATTGGTGTGGCATGCGCAGGTGTAGCAGGTACGTTGATTTCGCCCATTTTTGACACACAACCTTATTTGGCCGGTGAGTTAACCCTGTTGGCTTTCATTATTGTCATTATTGGGGGAATGGGAAGTTTGATGGGCGCCTTAGTGGGGGGCATTCTGATCGGAGTGTCGGAAAGTGTCGCAGCGCTACTCATTAATCCGGCCATGAAAGCCATGTTCTCTTATGGGTTGATGATTCTGGTGCTGTTGCTGCGTCCGCAAGGTTTATTTGGAGTAAAGCAACGATGAATAATGCAACAACCCGAATGTGGGGTGGGCTGGCTATTGCGTTCTTCGCCATTATGGCTTTTCTGCCTGTCGTCACATCCGATTCCATCATCGCTGTGCTGACCCTGATCATGATGTTTGCTTTTTTCGGGCAGGCGTGGAATTTGATGATGGGGTATGTTGGGCAGTTGTCGCTGGGGCACGGTTTATATATTGGTTTGGGGGCATATGCCTGCGCCGTGTCGGTGGGTACTTTCGGCCTGTCGCCCTGGCTGGGTATCCTGATTGGGGCAGTAATTAGTGCCGTCGTGGGCGCATTTGTGGCCTGGTTGGGTTTTCGCTTCGCTGTAAAAGGTATTTATTTCACCCTGCTAACGATTGCCGTTGCCGAATTGGGTCGTTTGTCTTTCGAAAACTGGTCGTTCGTAGGGGGCAATGCCGGATATTTTCTGCGAGTTGCACAAGACACGCATCCCTTGCTCAGTTTGCGCGGCGGTACGACGTTCTACTACTTCTGTTTTCTGGTGTTAAGCATTCTGGGTTTCTGGGGAACCGCATTATTGATTCGGTCGCGCTTGGGCTATTTTTGGCGGGCGATCAGGGAAGATGAGGATGCGGCGCGTGCGATTGGTGTGCGCGCGTTACGCCTGAAGATTCTGGCTGTCATGATTAGTGCCGCCATGACCAGCGTGGGTGGTTCTTTCTACGCATTACTTAGCGGCAGCCTGTTTCCCGACACGATGATGGGTATGCGCTTTTCAATTGAAATTATTATTGCGCCTATTATCGGCGGGATGGGTACGTTGTTTGGTCCGATCATAGGGGCGTTTTTTGTGATTCCCATTAATGAGATTTCAAATCACGCGGCGCAATCAATGGGGATTTTTGGTTTGAACACATTAATTTATGGTGTGTTGATCTTGATGGTGATCGTGTTTTTGCCGGATGGCATTTGGCCGCCTGTTGCAAAGCGAATTGAACGATGGATGAAGGGGGGGGCGTCGTCATGAGTCAACCCAAACCATTACTTCAGGTTCAGGGCATTACCAAGCGTTTTGCCGGTTTGACTGCGGTAAGTCAGGTCAGCTTCGACGTTCCCGAAGGAAAGATCATGGGTCTGATCGGGCCTAACGGAGCGGGTAAAACGACGTGTTTTCAAATGATTGCCGGTGCAATGAAACCAACGCAAGGAAGCGTGGTTTTTGATGGTCGCTCGCTCGACGGCCTGAATCCCGAAGAAATCTGCGAATTGGGTATTGCCCGAACCTTTCAAGTCGTACGTCCGTTGCAAGAGATGACCGTGCTTGATAACGCGATGGTCGGCGCTCTGCTGCGTGCCCCTTCGTTAGACGAGGCGCGCGATTTGGCGGCGAGTACGCTTGATCAGATTGGGCTTGGCGCCAAAAAAGATATTCTAGCCATGCACCTAACTTTACCCGACCGCAAGATGCTGGAATTGGCCAAAGCACTCGCCACCCAACCACGTTTATTGCTGCTTGATGAGGTGATGGCGGGCTTGCGTCCTACAGAAGCCGACGAGGTAATAGCGGTTTTGCGTAAGCTGAACGGTGAGGGTCTAACGATTGTGTTGGTAGAGCACGTTATGCGAATTTTGATGTCGATCGCCGATCACGTTGCCGTGTTGCACCATGGTGAATTAATTACCCAAGGGACACCCGATGCGGTGACGCGCGATCCGAGAGTGATAGAGAGTTATTTGGGCAAGGGGGCGAAACATGGCCATTGAAAAGAAAGCGGCGCCCATACTTGCGGTTGAAAATTTGAAAGTACGTTACGGGGAAGCCGAAGCGTTAGCCGACGTAAGTTTGCATATTCTTCCTGGTGAAATTGTTTCAGTAGTGGGGGCTAACGGCGCGGGGAAAACGACCTTGATTCGCACCATAGCGGGCATGGTGAAGGCTGCGCAAGGGCGTGTTGTGTTTGACGGGCAGGATATTACCGGTCTCGATAGCACCGGTGTTTGTGAATTGGGTATTGCTCAGGTACCGGAAGGGCGGCAAATATTTCCCAGCCTGAGTGTTGTGGAAAATTTGCGCTTAGGTGCTACATTGCGCCGTGCGCAGGCCGATCGTAAACAGAACCTGAGTCGTGTTTATGAAACCTTTCCACGTTTGGCGGAACGGCAAAAGCAACTGGCCGGCACCCTTTCAGGCGGGGAACAGCAAATGCTGGCGATTGGCCGCGCACTTATGGCGAATCCGCGTTTGGTGATGTTCGATGAACCTTCGTTGGGCCTATCACCGATTCTGACCGAAGAAATGTTCGGTGTCGTCAGCAGCTTGCACGACAGTGGTTTTAGCGTGGTGCTGGTGGAACAAAACGTGGTGGAGTCGCTTGAGTTATGCGATCGTGCATACGTGCTGGAGACAGGTAACATCGCGCTGGAAGGGGACGGTAAAGCTTTGTTGGGGGACGATCGCGTTCGTCAGGCCTATTTAGGGCTTTAATCAGAGGCCGCGGCCCCTACGAGTTAACTTGTTTATTTCGCAACGGATTAAGCAGGGGTTTCAAGCCGTTGTGATCCATTTCCTGCAGTAAGGCAAGCAGACGCCCGATTTCTCCGGGTGGGAACCCCGTGCGTGCAAACCAGTTCAGATAGTGCCCCGGCAAGTCGGCCAGCACGCGGCCCTTGTACTTGCCGAAGGGCATTTTCCAGGTAACCAGTTTTTCCAGGTCGTCGGGGTGCATTTCACGCTTTACGCTTCATTAACCTGTTTCTTTTCGTTCAGCGCCTGCATAATTTGCGCTATGTATTCATAAGACTGTAACCGCAAAGAGTGATCGTATATGTCCGATACGATCATTAGTTCGTTTACTCGTGTTTGCGTCAGAATACCTTCAAGCTTTTCGCGCACGGTATCGGGCGACCCGACAACCGACATGGCCAGCATGCGTTGTGCTTGCACCCGTTCATCGATAGACCAGTATGTATTGATATCGGCGATGGGCGGTTTGCTTAAACCGCGGTCACCACGCAGTAAATTCGTTACCGACATACGCTGCGTGCTGGCCAGAAATTCGGCCTCTTCGTCGGAGGGGGCCACAATAATATTGATGCCCATCATGCAGTATGGCGTTGCTTGCTGTTCGGAAGGCGTGAAGCGCGACCGGTAGGTTTCCAGTGCGGTATACAGATAATCGGGCGCAAAGTGCGAAGCAAACGCATAGGGCAGGCCGAATTCACCCGCCATGGCGGCGCCGAACGTGCTGGAACCTAATATCCATAAAGGTACATGGCTATCGGCACCCGGCACAGCGCGGATACGTTGGTTGGGCTGAACAGGGCCTAGTAATGCCTGCAGTTCCAGCACATCTTGGGGAAAGTTATCGGCGCTGCCCGGGTGGCGACGCAAGGCGCGCAGAGTTAGTTGGTCGGTGCCGGGTGCACGGCCCAGGCCCAGGTCGATACGGCCTGGAAAGAGGGCATCAAGTGTGCCGAATTGTTCTGCAATGACCAGCGGGGAATGGTTCGGCAGCATGATGCCGCCCGCGCCGACGCGTATTTTTTCGGTGCCTTCCGCCACATGGCCAATGGCCACTGAAGTTGCAGCGCTGGCGATGCCCGGCATGTTGTGGTGTTCGGCCATCCAGAAGCGGGTGTAGCCCCATTGTTCCGCTTGGCGCGCCAGGTTGCGTGCATTGTTCAGCGATATTTTTGCGTTTCCATTTTCGCGGATACGCACGAGATCAAGAATCGAATACTTTGTCATCTGTTTATTTTAACGCTGGTCGCGCCGATATTCCCACGGTGCTTGCGCGTTCGGGTCTTGCCACAAACCGCGCTTCGCTTCCCGCGCGCGCTGCTCCAGCTGCAACAGTATCTTATCGTGCTGATACTGACGATACACCCACGCTGCGCCCGATTCCAGCATGGTGGCGGCGACGTCTTTCTGCCCGCACTCAACGCCGGCCAGCAAGCGGCCGTAATCATCTTTACCCACAATGCTAAATGCGGCGGTGCGGCCGCGTACGCACAGGCGGCGTAAGGTGTCGCGCGAGGCTTTGCCATAAGCCTGCCCGATTTCGGGAGCATCAATCTGGTGAATGCGAATCCGCACCGTATCTTTCATACCTGGGCAGCGCGCGCGCATGCTGTCGCCATCGTGCACCGACGTCACCTCACACTGAACCCTTTTGTTCTGCGCTTCTTCATTGCTGGGAACACGGCCTGCAGCCGTTACGGCCGAGGATGAAAACAGCGTAATCGCTGCCATAAACACCCATTGTGCTCGATACATCATGCTTCACTTCTTGAGACAATAAAACAGTAGTGTAACGGTTGAATTTAAGTGGTTTTTTTTGCGCCACTTTGGTAGGATTAAATCCTATCCATGCAAACAGGTCTATGTCATGCGTACAACCCAGCAAATGAGTATTACCCTGCCAATCGAAATGGCGGAAGTCGTGAAAGAAAAGGTCCGCTCTGGAGAGTATGCATCTGAAAGTGAAGTTATTCGGGATGGTTTGCGAGCGCTTCAAGCGCGTGATAAAGCGGTAGAAAGCTGGTTAACCGTGCACGTGGCATCAACTTACGATGCGATGAAAGCCGACCCTTCCCGTGCGGTGTCAGTGGAAAGCGTTCGTGCACGCTTAGCTGCAGAACACGATAACGCCCGATGAAGTATTGCGTTGTTTTTGCTCCAGAAGCAAATGATCAACTTCTGACTTTGTATCGATACATAGCATGCGAGGCGTCGTCTGATATTGCTAAGCGGTACACAGATGCAATTGTTGATTTTTGTGACTCATTATGTGTGTATCCGCTGCGCGGTGTTGCTCGTGACGATGTGCGTGTAGGGTTACGGATAACGCATTTCAAAAAACGCACCATTATTGCCTATGATGTAGAGGGTACTCAGGTTTCCATTTTGGGTATTTTCTATGGTGGGCAAGACTACGAATCCTTGTTGCAGGATGAACCCTAAAAAGAATTTTTTATCAGCCTGCTGGTTTCGCACCGATTTACGCGTGGCCGATCAACCTGCTTTGGCGGCGGCCATGCACGCAGGACCAACCGTGGCGTTTTACGTCGTTAGCCCGGGTCAGTGGCGCCTGCACGACGATGCGCCGATCAAGCTGGGTTTTTGGCGCCACGCACTAATGCATTTGGAAACTGAATTGGCCGCGCTGAATGTGTCATTCGTTGGGCTGCACGTAGATACCTGGGCCGATGTGCCGAATGTGGTGGCCCAGTTCTGCGCGCAGTGGCAGGTAGAGGCCGTGTATTGCAATCGCGAGGTCGGGGTGAATGAACGGCGCCGCGACCGCGCAACCTACACGCGGCTTCAGCAAGACGGTATTGCGATGCATGGCTTTAATGGGCAGTTTTTGTTGCCGCCGGGGTCGGTAAAAACGGGTTCGGGTGGGCCCTACAAAGTATTCACGCCGTTCGCAAAGGCGTGCCGTGCGCGCTTAATGGAAGGGGTTGGCGGCACTGCACAAAACGCTGCAGTACACACGCAAACGGGAATGGGCGGTATCGCGCCGTTGCCGGCTCCCAAGCCGCAAGCGCCATTGAACGTCACGATGCTGGCGCGCAGCGAAGGGTTTTCTACACCTGGTACGCTGAAAGCCTGGGATGAAGTGACCTCATCGCTGAAGGGGCGGTCCGAATCTGCTTTCGATTCTGAAACTACTGGTTCGAACATGGCTGAAACCACGCTGCCGGCTAAACTCAGAAATGCGTGGCCCGCCACATCAGACGCCGCTTATAGCCGCTTGGAAGATTTCATCAACACCCGCATTGCCCATTACAAACAAGATCGCGATTTTCCGGCTAAACCGGGTACCAGCCGGCTTTCCCCTTATTTGGCCGCCGGCATGCTTTCGGCCAGGCAATGCCTTTACGCGGCCTTGCAGGCCAATCAGGGGGAACTGGAAACCGGCCGGGCCGGTATTTTGACCTGGGTGAATGAGTTGCTGTGGCGCGAGTTCTACCAGCACCTCATGTACAGTTACCCGGCATTGTCAATGCATCGGGCCATGAAGCCGGAAACGGAAGCGGTGGTGTGGCGTGATGCGCCGGAAGATTTCGAACGCTGGTGCAAGGGTGAAACCGGCGTACCTATTGTGGATGCCGCCATGCGCCAGTTGAACGGTACGGGCTGGATGCATAATCGCTTGCGCATGGTGGTGGCCATGTTTCTAAGCAAGAACTTGCTTATTGATTGGCGCCTGGGAGAGCGTTATTTTATGCAGCATTTGATCGATGGGGAGTTGGCCGCAAACAATGGTGGCTGGCAATGGAGCGCATCGACGGGAGCCGATGCCGCGCCGTATTTTCGCGTGTTTAATCCCGTTAGTCAGTCAGAAAAGTTCGACCCCGACGGGGCCTTCATTCGCCAGTGGGTGCCGGAATTAAAGCAGGTTGATGCCAAGGAAATTCACGATCCGTCGCCGCTTACCCGTAAAGCGTGTGGCTACCCGCCCATGATGGTGAATTTGAAGGTGACGCGCCAACGCGCAATTGACGCGTTTAAGAGCCTGAAGTAAGTAAGTGACATCGCGTGTCATCGACACGCGGGTTATTAAAGAGCATGTCGTTGAATTGGGAAGCGAGTTTGCCTGGAAAGTGTCACGGCGTAGCAAAAGCATTAAGGAACAACATGAGAATAGGCTTTAGAAAAAGCGCGGCAGGGTGCTTGCTTGCGACAAGTTTTATGGTGCACGCGCAGTCTGGGTCAGTCCTGCCTGTGGCTCCCAACCTCGAAAATAGTGCGCAATCGGGTGCGGCGGCTAACTTACCGTCTGCCTCAAGTGCTTCAACCGCCACCTCAACCGCCATCTCAACTGGCACCGTCCTCGACCCCGTGGTCGTGACGGCCACACGCCTCGAAACCGAAATCCTTGACACGCCCGCATCGATTTCTGTTGTTGAAGGGTACGATCTGCGTCGGGATCAGCCGCAAATCAATTTATCAGAAGGGCTTTCAGGCGTGCCGGGATTGCAAATTCAGAACCGTCAGAATTATGCGCAAGACCTTCAGGTTTCCATTCGAGGGTTTGGGGCACGCTCAACCTTTGGAGTGCGAGGGGTGCGGCTTTATGTCGACGGCATTCCTGCCACCATGCCGGATGGCCAGGGGCAAACGTCGAATATTGATATTGCCTCGATTGAATCGGTAGAAGTGTTGCGCGGGCCGTTTTCGGCCCAGTACGGTAACGCTTCCGGCGGGGTCATGGTAATCAACACCGAACGCGGTGAAGATCCGCCCAGCTTAAGTAGTGATTTTTCTGCGGGCAGTTACGGTACGTATCGGTATGGTTTGAAGGCCAGTGGCGTGCTGGATCTGGACAAAACAGAAATGGATTACTTGCTAAGCGCCAACCGCTTCACGACGCAGGGCTACCGCGACCACAGCGGCGCGCGCAAGAACCTTTTCAATGCGAAACTGGGCTTTGATTTTGCCTCGGGAAACCGGCTAACCCTGGTGGCCAACCACGTGGATTTAACCGCCGATGACCCCCTGGGCGTGACACGGCAAGATTTCGAACAGAACCCACGCAGCGTGGTGCCCAACGCACTGGCTTACAACACGCGTAAAACGGTGCGCCAAACGCAAGGGGGTTTACGTTACGAACACCAGCTGAATGCCGATAATGAATTAACAGCGCTGGTGTATGCGGGGCGACGCCATACCGTTCAATATTTAGCCATTCCTGATTTTGTGCAGCAGAACCCTTTGCAAGCCGGTGGCGTGATTGATTTAACCCGCGATTACTATGGCACCGACCTGCGGCTGACCACCCAGCTTTCTTTGGCTAACCGACCGTTCACTCTTATTGTCGGTGTAGCTTACGATGCCATGAAGGAAGGGCGCAAGGGGTATCGAAATTACATTGATACGCCCCAAGGCCGGCAACTGGGTGTGCAAGGCGAACTGCGCCGGAACGAGCGCAATACCGTATGGAATTTAGACCCGTACATTCAAATCTCGTGGGAATTTGCCCCCCGTTTTACGCTGGACCTGGGCGCGCGTTACAGCACGGTGCACTTCGATTCGACCGACCGTTTTATTCAAGGTGTAAATGGTGATGACAGTGGCAGCGCGCGTTACCAGGCGTTCTCGCCCGTGGGCTCACTGGCGTATGCGGTGTTGAATAATACCCAAATCTATGTTTCCGCCGGGCGCGGTTTTGAAACGCCTACCTTTAACGAACTGTCGTATCGCACCGATGGCGGGGCGGGGTTGAACTTTGGCTTGCAACCTGCTTATAGCACCACGTTTGAAGTGGGCTTCAAAACCATGCCCACAGAAAGCAGTTTGCTTACCGCCGCCGTATTTCAAACTCGTACGCGTGATGAAATTGTATCGGCGGGCAGTGTCAATGGCCGCACCAGCTACCAGAACGCCGGTCGTACCAAACGCACCGGGTTTGAAATGGCTTACACGAACGAATGGGGGCGGCATTGGCGTGCCGATGTGGCTTACACATGGCTAAATGCCCGCTACCAGGACGATTGCGTTTCCGGCCCCTGTTCGAACCCAACCCAGCCGGCCCAGTACCTGCAAGCGGGAAATCGCATTCCCGGTATTGCCGAACATGCGGTGTTTGCCGCGCTGGGGTGGATACCCCCCACTGGTTGGCGCGCAGGGGTGGAAGGGCGTTTTCTAAGTAATATTGCGGTGAATGACGGCAATACCGAAACGGCGCCACCGTATGCCGTGTTTGCTTTAAGCACAGGCTATACCTGGTTGGCCGGCCCTTGGGAAGTGTCGGCCTTCGCCCGCGTGGATAATTTGTTTGACAAAGATTATGCCGGCTCCGTGATCGTGAACGAAGGGAATGGCCGATATTACGAACCCGCGCCGGGGCGAAACTGGACGGCGGGGGTTCAGGCCCAGTTTATGTTTTAGGGGTGTCTTTTGGTGATTTCGTTGCGATTCGTTAGCGGCGCTGTCGACTACGTAAATCTTTAATCGATACGACCAGCGTAATCGACACCACTGAAACAATCAGCCCCAAACCCACCACCACGGCCACTGTCCATGAGGAGGACAGGTTTAACGCAAAAAACGCAGCCGCGGTAATGATGGCAATTCCAATGGAAGAACCTATGCGTTGGCCTGTTTGCATAATGGCACCGGAGCTACCGGCGTGGCCGACAGGTACTTCCGCCAAGGTAAGCGCCTGATTTGGGCTAATAACCAAGCCTTGCCCCAGGCCGACAAAGGTAAGGGTTAGCAGCAGCCACCAGACAGTGGCCAGATCGTAGGCGTGTAAAACGGCGACCAGCATACTTAGTGTTAGGCCGGTCATGGCCAGAATTATGCCGCCAATGACAATTTGGCGGCCATACTGCGTGATACGCTTTCCCGCCCAATTTGCGGCATAGGCCGAAACAAGTGCCGATGGCAGGCCGACCAGGCCGGCTTCCAGCGCACTTTTGCCTGCCCCCAACTGAACATAGAGCGCTATCAGTACCCATACACTGGTCATGCCCAGGAAATACAACGTCATAATCAGGGCGCCATTGGTAAAGCTGCTAATAGAAAAAATAGACAGGTCGACCATGGGGCTATTACCGGTTCGCGCATACCATTGCTCCCATTTCACCCACGCGAACACCAGCAATACGCCTGCGGGCAACAGTAACCACGTAGCGGGTGAACCACGAAACTGGACGAAAGGAAAGAGCACGGCTAATACGGCCAGGCCAAGTAGCGCAGCACCAATGGGGTCGAGTGCGCGCAGCAGGCTGCCTGGGTTGTGGGCCAGTATCTCGGTGCCGCGCTTTTGTATAAGCGGGCGCGGAAACCAGCGCCAGCCCAAAATAAGCGTCGCTAGGCCGAAGGGCACATTAATAAGAAAGGTGAGACGCCAGCCCAGGTCGGGGCCACCCAGGTAAATTAAAAGGCCGCCAAAAACCGGCCCGAATGCCACGGAGAACCCTACTACGGTGCCTAAATAACCAAATGCACGACCACGTTCGTTACCCTGAAAGTATTGCTGGATCATGCCGATGCCCTGTGGGCTTAGCATTCCTGAGCCCAGCCCCTGTAAAAAGCGTGCTACGTTCAGCCATGTAGCATCGGGTGCCAGGCCTGCGCCGATTGAGGCAAGTGTAAAAATCGCGACACCAATAAGAAAGAAGCCCCCGCGACCCATAATGTCGCCCGCGCGCCCGGCGCTGACCAGGACCACACCAAACATCAGCGCGTAACCGGACAGCACCCATTGAATACTGGATTGCGATGCCTGAAGCCCATGTTGTATGGAGGGTAGGGCCACGTTGATGATGCTGATGGCCATGAGTGACATGAAGAGCGAGATGAGAATAACCTGTAAAACCCGCCATCGGGCGGGATCAGGTTTGATGTCTTTTTGGCCGCGGGATCGTTTTTGGTTCATATTGGCCAAGCTTAAGGTTAGAACGTCGTGTTGTGCAATGAATGCAATAAACAGCGACCATACCCGTTTTTAGCAAAGATGTGTTGTGCGACAATGTGGCCGCAGAAGCGCTGCCGGAGTTTTGGTTACAACATGGAAAGTCTTGACATTGCATTGGCCATGATGGCTGCCGTTGGAATCAGCGGCGCTTTGGCACGTATGTTGCCGGCGGGCATCCCCTTGCCCCTCATTCAAATTGCGCTGGGTTTTGTGATTGCCGGTGTGTTCGAAGAAGGGGTGGAGCTGGATCCGGATGTTTTCTTTCTTTTGTTCTTGCCGCCTCTTTTGTTTCTGGACGGTTGGCGTATCCCCAAGGAAGGACTCTGGCGTGAAAAAGGCGGCATCATTCAGCTGTCTTTTGGCTTGGTGTTGTTAACTGTACTGGGGCTGGGACTCATTTTGCACTGGCTGATTCCAGCCATGCCGCTGGCGGTGGCGTTTGCCGTGGCGGCTATTGTGTCGCCAACCGACCCAGTGGCGGTATCGGCCATTACACGAAAGGTACCGGTGCCCAAACGCTTAATGTCGGTTCTGGAAGGAGAGTCGCTATTCAATGATGCGACTGGCCTGGTGGCGTTTCGTACGGCCGTGGCGGCGGTGGTAACCGGCACTTTCTCTATATCGCATGCGGCGTTGTCGTTCATTTGGGTGGCTGCGGCAGGGCTGGCAACGGGCGTGGTGGTAACGTGGGGCCTCTCGCGTGCGCGCACCGCAGTGGTGAAGCGGGTTGGCGAGGAACCGGGCGCCGAGGTACTACTGAGTTTAATGGTGCCGTTTGCCGCTTATTTCGCGGCTGAGTATATCAGTGCCTCAGGCATTCTGGCTGCGGTATCTGCCGGCGTGACGATGAGCTACGTGGAACTAAGCGGATCGTCCAGCGCATTAACTCGCATGCATCGGCAAAGCACATGGAATGTGGTGCAGTTCGCCCTGAATGGAACAATGTTTGTGTTGCTGGGCGAGCAGTTACCGGGAATATATACCGGTGCGGTCGAGGCCATAGCCGAGACGGGGCACCATAACCCGCTATGGCTGGTGGTTTATGCGCTGGTTATTTGTATTGTGTTAGGTGTTTTCCGTTTTGGCTGGGTATACGCATCGGTGCGTTTTGAAGGTTGGCGTAAACGGCGGCGCGGCATTCCTTTTCCCGAAGTAGGGGCAGGCATGATGATGGTCTTGACGCTGGGAGGAGTGCGTGGCGCGATTACCCTGGCCGGTGTGCTTACCCTGCCTTTGGTTTTGAACGACGGTACCCCGTTTCCTGCGCGTGATTTGGCCATTCTGTTAGCAGCAACGGTGATCATTACTTCTTTGGTTTTGGCTAGCGCGCTGATGCCGCCGGTTGTGAAAATGTTGCGTCATCAATCCAGTGGTATCAAGCGCGAACAGCAGGAATATTTGGCGGTACAAACGGCGCGAGAGGCGGCTGAACGGGCTCTTCAAGAAGAGGTGGACCGGCTAACGTCGGAGTTTCCCGATGCGCGCGAGCAAGATCTTCTGTCTAGTGTAGCCGAGCGTTTGTTAGCTGACATTCGTGCCGTTTCCGCCGTGTCGGAGCTAGGGCTGCCGGATGAGTGGCTGGCGCACGAAAAGCGGGTTGAACAGCGTATGCGTTTGGCGGTTATTGATGCCGCCCGCCAAAGTATTTTTGCGTTGGCAAGGCAGCACAAAATTTCCGATGAGCTGGCAAGGGAAATGGTGGCACGCCTGGATATGGAAGAAGTGCGTAATCGACATTAAGGTCGCTTGGTTTGTATTTATGCGCCATTACTGTTGTTTTTCAAGTTTTTTCAGTAGTATGTTTATTTATACACATTCGTTTTTGTCCATAATTTAATTGGTTGTTGAATTAAAGTAAGCTGCGGTAAGTTCTTGTACGGCATCCTGAAATAAAAGGGGGTTCCCCATGGCAGCATCTCATATCCCGGTAAAACGACCGCGTACTTACGTGTTGATTCACGGTGCCTGGCATGGTGGTTGGGTATGGAAGGAGACGGCCACTGAACTGCGTTACATGGGGCACGAGGTATATACACCTTCTTTAACCGGTTTGGGCGATAGGGCTCATTTGGCGCACGAGGGCATCACGCTTGATACACACACCGATGACATTGTGAATTTAATTTGCATGGAGCAATTGAATGACGTGGTCCTGGTAGGGTGGAGTTACGGCGGCATGGTGGTGAGTAATGTTTTGGCCCGCATCCCCGAGCGTATTGGTGCGGTCATGTATTTCGACGCCTTTGTGCCTGAGTCGGGTAAGTGTCTGGCTGACTACGCCGGTGAAAAAGGGCGTGTATTTCGCGAGCGGACATGGCCCGACCAGCGTGTGCCGCCTTTTCCGTTGAAAGCGTTTGGGGTGACAGACGAAAAGCTGTGTGAACGTGTACAAAAACGTTTGGTGTGCCAACCGCTGCAAACTTTTTTGCAACCCTCTAAGGCTTTGGCTGAGCGCCCGGCTATCCCGCATTCCTATGTGATGGCCGCTGCTTATGATGGAACGCCGTTTCAGCAGTTTTACGATAAATTCAATCATGATCCGGGGTGGTCTGTTCATACATTGAACACGGGTCATTTGGCGATGTTAACGGATCCGGTCGGCACGTTCGGTTTATTGGCCGATGTCGCGCCAGGATTCAATCATGTGGGGTATGCCGGGGAAGTTAGCCGACGGTGATTTTGCCCCGGCACCACCCCAAAACGTGTGTGAAACCGATTCCAGTCGAGCACGGCCTGGCGTAGGTTGTCTGATGCGCCACTGACGAAATTCCACCATATCCTGACCGGCTCCGGGAAAGGCTCGCCGCCAATAAACAAGAGGCGTGTGCCTGCGGTTATGTATAGATTAAGGGTTGATACCCCCGGCGGCCAATAAGCCAGAACGCCCGGCTTTATGGATTCACCAGACGGCAATTGCACCTCGCCATTTAACACCATCATTCCGTGCTCAAATGCGTGGTTCAATTGCAGCACCGCTGAGGCGCCGCCGTTTGGTGCAAAAATGTCGAGCCCTAACAATGGTGTGTGGACGGCCACCGGTGAAGTTTGGTTTTGGAACTGCCCCGCCAATAAGGTGTAGTGCAAACCGCCAAAACGCCATTCCGGCAAGTGGCTATGGTGATGAAACGCCGGTTCGATGGCTTCTTTTTCCGGTGGCAATGCGATCCACAATTGAGCGCCATGCAACCTCGTTTCGCCCGGTAGTGAGTCTTCAGTGTGTGAAACGCCTTTCCCGGCAGTCATTAAATTAACCTGCCCAGGGCGGATAACCTGGTTGTAACCAAGACTGTCGCGATGGCGGATTTGCCCCTCTACCATCCAGGTGAATGTTTGTAGGCCAATGTGTGGATGGGCACCGACATGCATGCCCTGATCAGCATTGAACTTGACAGGGCCAATGTGATCGAGAAAACACCATGCGCCGATCATGCGTTGTTCGCGTGTTGGAAGGGCGCGGCGAATGGAAAACCCAGGGCTTAGTTCATGCGCACGGGCTTGGATCAGGTTAGGGCTGGGAGACGAGTTCTCTGTCATGATATAAGTATGGCGTTACAGAAGGAGGAAAAATGCGTTTGCTTTTTTTGGCCCCTTTGGCCTTTATATTGGCAGCTTGCCAGAGTTCCGGTGGTTTGGGTAGTGGCGGCGATTCCCCGATGTCTTCCGGCGCCTCAACTTCGGGCGAGTGCGCGGCGGCCCAGTTCCAGAATCTTGTAGGAACCTCGGCAGACTCCGTCAATCGAAGCAGCCTGCCCAGCGGAACGCGTGTACTGCGCCCAACGACGCCCATGACGCCGGACTACCGCCCCGATCGAATGAACGTTTATATCGATGAGTCGGGCCGTGTTGAAAAGGTCGTGTGCGGTTAAGGCCTGTTTAACTGCCCGGTTATTTAATCCTCTTCTTTGAAAAGAGCGATGAGTTTGTCTCTTAACCAGCGGTTCGCCGGGTTATGTTCGTGGCGTGCGTGCCAATGAATGGCCACGTCGCCGGTGGGCACCTTAAATGGTAATTCGAAAACCCGAAATTCTTTTTTGCGATTAAATTCGCGTGCGATGCGGCTGGGCAGGGAGCTGACCATGTCGCTGCGACGCAGGATATCCGGCAACACGGTGAAATGGGGAATTTGAAGTGCTACCTGGCGTGTGACGCCTTGCGCTTTTAATGAGTCCTCAAACATACGGTGAGCGTTTGAGTTAGATCCAACCAGCACATGCGATGAAGCCAAAAAATCTTCTTTGGAAAGGGTTTTCTTGCGTGCCAGCGGGTGGTTGGCGCGCACCATGCACGAATAGGGTTCGTGAAACAAAATAGTGTGTTGCGTATAAGGATTTAAATTGACCAGGTGACCTACCGCCAAGTCGATTGTGCCGGTCCGCAAAGAGTTCACCAGGTCTTCCATCGAAACGGGGTCAACCTCAAGACGTACTTGGGGTGCAGCTTGGGCCAATTGTTCACACAAAGGGGGGAGAAATACCATCTCGCCGATGTCTGACATTGTCAAACGGAATGTGCGTTGACTCGTTAATGGATCAAATGCGGTATGGCTCTGCAGGGCATCGTGCAGGCTTTCAAGAGCGGCAATAATGGGGGGCGCAAGCCGCTCTGCCGCTTGCGTTGGTAGCATTTTTTGTTGTTTGCGAATAAACAATGGGTCGCCCAGTAATTCGCGCAATCGTGCCAAAGAATAACTGATGGCCGGCTGGGTTAGCCCGAGTTGGTCCGCCACAATGGTGAGGCTTTGCTCCTCGTAGATTGCGCGAAACACGCGCATTAAATTCAGGTCAATCTGATCTATTTTCATGTTTTCCTGTTGTAGTCATTTTTCTCTTTTAAATAAGTCTAGTTTATTTATTTAATAAGTTCCATTAGATTGACGGATATCTTGCTGTCCTCCCATACTGCATGGATTGTTTCGGAGGATGCATGGAAAAGGCAGATTACATTTGGATTGACGGCAAGGTCGTTGGCTGGGATGACGCAACATCGCACGTTATCGGCAACACTTTGCATTATGGCTTCGGCGTTTTCGAAGGGATTCGCTGCTACAAAACAGAGCAGGGTCCGGCGGTGTTCCGCCTGCATGATCATTTAATTCGTTTACGTAATTCGGCCAAGATTCTTGGTTTCGAAGTGCCCTACAGCGTAGATGAAATGGTGGAGTCTACGCGTGAAATTATTCGTGCCAACGGCGCGGACGAGTGTTACATCCGCCCACTTGCCTACATAGGCGAAGGTGGCATGGGCCTGGCGTATGAGGATTGCCAAGTGAATCTTTTGATTGCCACCTGGTTCTGGGGCGAGTACGTGGGTAAAGGCACGCTGGAGCGAGGCAGCCGCGTGAAAACGTCCAGTTATATCCGCCATCACATTAATACCCATATGTCCAAAGCCAAGGCGTGCGGCAATTACTTGCTGTTTCAAATGGCGCGTACCGACGCCCGGCGTGACGGCTACGACGAGGCCTTGTTGCTTGATGCAAACGGGCAAGTGGCCGAAGGGTCAGTTGAGCACTTTTTCGTGGTGCGCAATGGGGTATTGGTGACACCGCCGCTAACGCATTTACTAGACGGAATCACGCGCGACACGGTGATTGTGCTGGCGCGCGAGATGGGCTTTGAAGTGCGCGAAGAGGCGTTTTCCCGAGACTACGTTCATACCGCACAGGAAGCGTTTTTTGTGGGTACCGGAGCAGAGGTGACGCCGGTGGTTGAATTGGATCGTCGCCCCATTGGCGATGGCTTGCGTGGCCCCGTTACCAAGCAATTGCAAGACGCGTATTTCGACTTGGTGAAAGGCCGCTCGAATAGCCACAACGATTGGCTTACTTACGTTTAAACAACGAAATTGAGTTTTAAGGAGATGGCATGACGTTGCCAATGCCCGTTGATGAGCACGCCAACCGCGTAGCGAAAGCACGTTCGCTTATGGCAAAAGCCAATGTTGATGCGTTGATTGTGACAGATCCGGTCACTTACGGTTACTTCACCGGTAACCGTGTGCCTGCCTGGATGAAGGCACGGCCGTCTATCTTTATTTTGCCGGCTTCGGGCGAACCGGCGCTTATTACCTGGTCCGGCCCCCAGATGTTTGCGCGCTTGTACAACAAGCCGTTCCCCTCCTGGGTGCAAGACAAGGTGATTTACCCCGATGTGCCGTTTACGCGTGAACCACGTACCGATTGGGGCATTCATGGCGTATTGGCGGATCGGGGCTTAACCAAGGGGCGCCTGGCAATTGAAATGGGGCGTAATACTTGGTTGGGCATACCCTTAAACGACTTTACCTTGTTGCGTGAGCAGGTGCCGCAAGCTGAGTTTGTTGACTCAAGCGAGATTGTGTGGGGTTGCCGCATGACCAAGTCGGAATGGGAAGTCGCCTGTCTTGAGCACGTGTGCGTGATTGGCCAGAAAGCCTGGTATGCGGTGTTGGAAGAGGTTCAGGTTGGTATGACGCCGCGTGAAGTACAGCAACGTATTTTGCAACGTTATATTGAATTTGGGGCCGATATCGATTCGGGCCCGCCGATGGCCATGGGCGCGAACGGGCCGAACGGTACATTCCAGAAGGGCGACATTCTTTACCTGGATGGCGGGCCTGCCTTCCAGGGGTATCAAATGGATATTACGCGTCGGGCCGTGTTTGGCACACCTTCTGAGCGTCAACGCCATGAGCATGAGGAAATGTGGGACATCATGTTTGAAGTGATCGACCGCATGAAACCGGGCGTGTCAATGGCGGAGTTGTTCGAGTTTTCCAGCAAGCGCATGGCCCAGGTTAAAGGTTGGCGTGATTATGCTGACCATCCGGCTAAACGTATCGGCCATGGTATTGGGCTGGAGTCTGAGCCGCCGTCGATGTCGGCGGTAGATGAAACCTTGCTTGCAGAAGGAATGGTACTCACACCTGAGCCCAAGCTGGAAAGCGTGGACGGTTTGGTGAATCCGGAAGAACAAGTGGCGGTGACGGCCACAGGTTGCCGTTTGCTGTCTGATGACACCGGCGGCCGGTTAATCGTGATTGCGTGACCGGGGGCTGAATGACCATTCGCTTGTTAAGTGTTGAGGATGTCAGGCAATCCAGCCCCAGTATTACGGATATCGTGAAGATTATTCGTCGTACCTACGAGGAGGAAGGCCGGGGTCGCGTTGATGTTCCATTGAAAATCGGTGTTCGGCCGGACCGTCCTGGGACGTTTTTGGATGCGATGCCGGCGTGGGTGGGTGATGATGAAGCCGGCATGGCGGGTTTGAAGTGGGTGTCGTATTACCCTGGCAGTGCTTTTATGCATGCCGGAAAAACCGACTCGTCGGGCTTGATCGTTTTGAATGATCCCCAGCATGGCCAACCCGTCTGTTTGATGGAAGGGATGTTGGTGACCTACTTACGCACCACGATTTGTGCTGCGGTGATGGCGCAGGTAATTCAAACAAGAGGGCGCGATCCGATCAGTTTGGGGTTGGTGGGGTGCGGTGGCCTTGGCAGGTGGTCGTTGCGTGTATTTGGCGAGGTGTTTCCAAGCTTAAAACACGTGAAGGTAGCGTCGCGCAGTGCCGTTTCACGGCAAGCGTTTTGCGAGGAAATGGCGCGAGAGGGGCCTTGGTCGCTGGAACCGGTTGATGACGTGCGTGACGCCGTGGCTGATTGCGATGTGGTGATTTCATCTTTACCCCCCGTCGTCAGCAAGCCCATCGAAGCTCAGTGGCTGGCCCCACATGCTATTTATGTGCCGCTTGATTTAACGCATGCTTGGCAAACCGGCGTTTGGGATAAGGCGGGAACGGTGGTGGCCGACAGCCCGGCGTTTTTGCACAAGTTGCTGGCCGCGCACCGTCCCGATGTGTCGTTAGACGCGCACCAGGTGTTGGCTGTGCAGGATCTGGTGGCACAAGACGGCGGTGCGTTGTCCGACGCTTTGAAAGGCCCTTTCTTCGTTGCGGTATGTGGCATTGCCAGTACTGATATCGCCCTGGCCTGGGCCGTATTTCGCAACGCGCAATTGAAAAAGCTGGGAGGCGGCTTCGATATGAAGGCGAGCGATGTGACATTACACAGTGCATTAGGTGGGGGGTATACGAACGCCGGACTCCGGCAGGGGGTAAAAGCATGACATTGGCGAAGTTAAGACAGGCGTATACCAGCACCCGGATTATTGACGGCATGGGTGAGGCGTTTAGCGGTTACATGGTGGTGGAAAACGGCCGCATTATTGACGTGCAAAAAGGTGCCTTGCCGGATGCCGTGCGAACGGATGCACAAACCCAAGTGGTTGAGTTGGGTGAGCACACCATCTTGCCGGGCATGATCGATTGCCACGTTCATTTAACAATGGACGCTACGCCGCAGGTGGGGCCGATTTCCACTGATGAAGAGAAAATGCTGGCTTTTTTGCGCGCCAGTCGAAACGCGCTGCGAACTTTGCATGGCGGTGTGACGACGGTACGTGATTGCGGCACGCAGGGGAATGTGGATTTCGCCTTACGTCGGGCGGCCTCGGAAGGTCTTTGCGTTACACCGCGCTTGCTTCTAAGCGGTGAGGCCTTATGCATGACCGGAGGGCATGGCTGGCGGTTTCTGGGCCAGGAAGTGGACGGGGTCGATGGGGTGCGTAAAGCCGCCCGTCAACGTTTAAAGGCCGGAGCCGACAACGTCAAGCTCATCGCGACCGGCGGCATTTTGACCCCGGGCGGTGCGATTGGCAATGCACAAATGACCGTGGATGAAATGCGTGCCGCGACGGATGAGGCACACAATGCCGGCAAAATTTCAGCGGCCCATGCGCACGCGGCGCAAGGCATCAAAAATGCGGTGCTGGCGCACGTGGATTCGATTGAACACGGCTACTTCATTGACCCCGAAGGCATCGATCTAATGCTGCGTCATGGTACGTGGCTGGTTGCCACCTCAACGCCTATCCGCAATGTGGTGACGCATGGCCTGGCCGGTGGGTTGTCGCAAGACATGGTCGACAAAGCGCAGTCGGCCATTGATGCCCATGTGTCGTCGTTCAAGCAGGCTCGCGCGGCGGGTGTGAAGTTGGCGATGGGCACCGATGCCGGCGTGCCTTATACGCCGCATGGAAGCAATTTGGATGAGTTGGTGTATTTCGTGGAAATGGGCATGACGCCAATGGAAGCAATTCAGGTCACGACGCGTGATAGCGCGCGGATGTTGAAAATGGACCACCTTGTAGGCACATTGGAAGTGGGCAAATGTGCCGACTTCATTGTCGTGGAGGGTGATCCCCTTGTGGATATTTCGATTTTGCGGGCGCCGGATGCGATTCGCAAAGTTGTGCTGAATGGCCGTTTGGTAATGGATCGTGATGCCAGCCAGTTCTTGGTGGGTGCGGCGTTTGGTGACCAGGCGGTGATTGGGAGTCGTTTCTTTGATGCGTAAACGGTGTGTGTGAATTCGCAAGCAGGCGCGACAGGTTTGGTGGGTAGCTTAGGTGAGATCGTAAATCTACAAAGGAGAGGTTAAATGAAGTTGTTCAAGAAATCTTTATGTGCGTTGTTGGTTGGGGCGGGGGTTTTGGCCGCCGGTATAGCATCAGCAGAAGAAGCACGTTTAAGGGCGGTGAGTGCGTTCACGGCGAATACGGCCTTTTCGCGACCTTTTGAAGCGTTCGTGAAAAAGGTGAATGAGAACGGCAAAGGCCTGGTTCAAATTGACATTATTGGCGGCCCTGAAACCATGCCCCCGTTTGAGTTGGGCAATGCCGTGTCCAAAGGGATTGTCGATATGGCCAATGTGCCGGGTGCATTTTATTTAAGCCTTATGCCGGCCGCTGATGCGTTGCGTTTGGCGGAAATTCCCATTGCGGAACAACGCGAAAATGGTGCGTGGGAATACATTAACGAGCTTCATAACAAACATATGAACGTTTGGTATTTGGCACGCACCGCCGATCAGCAGAAGTATCACCTGTATTTGGCCGGTAACCCATTGGAAAAACCTGATTTGAAAGGATTGACCTTGCGGGTATCACCAACGTATCGCTCGTTCTTTGAGGCATTGGGCGCGTCATTGGTGCAAACTCCGCCCGGTGAAGTGTATACGGCGTTGGAGCGTGGCGTGGTGCAGGGCTATGGCTGGCCTTTGCAAGGGGTTCTGGATTTAAGTTGGGATGAGGTCACTGATTACCGCGTTGATCCCGGCTTTTATACGGTGGATGTGAACGCCCTGGTGAACCTGGATAGCTGGAACAAATTATCGCAAGAGCAAAAAGCGTTTCTGAGCAAAATGGCGGTTGAGATTGAGCAGGAGTTGGCCGCGAATGTAGATGCCCAAAACGCAAAAGAAAAGGCCGGGCAGGCTGAGGCCGGCATTAAAACCATTACTTTCAGCGAGGCTGATGCCAAAACCTGGCTTGAAACCGCGCGTCGTACCGGTTGGGAGCAGGTTGAGTCGCAAGCTCCGCCGGAAGAAGCCAAACGTTTGAAAGAGTTGTTAACCGTTCAAGAATAAAGTCTTCGTTGTGTGTTGTTTCCGGGTAGTAAGTTTGCCGGCCTTCGGGCCGGCTTTTTTGATCTAAAGAAAACCGGGGCAGTGTCGTTAATTCTGTTTGCAGAAAAAGTTTTGATAGCTTCTTACAGGAGGGGACGGTGAATCGGTTCAAAATTGGTACGCGGCTCACATTGGGTTTTGGCCTGATGCTTGTATTTATGGCCATTCTCATGGCCGTGTCGTTAATGCGAATGAATGCGGGCGCACAGGCCACCAGCGAAATCACGGAGCGCGGGGTGGCGGTAGAGCGCCTGGTGTCACGTTGGTTAAGCGTGATGCACGAAAACAGCATTCAAATGAAAATTTTGGGTTTGTTATACGACCCGGGTTTACGTAAAGAATTTGAAACCGCTATTGAAAAAGGCAGTGCGGAAAGCACAAAAATTCAAAAAGAGCTGCAGTTAATGCTCAGCGAGCCGGAAGCTGTGGCTTTATTTCAGGACAGCCAGCGCAAGCGCGCAGCGTTTGGTAAAGCCAATGACGAGGCCTTGCAGGCTCAGCGCGACGGCGATTTTGTGCGCGCCGACAACATGCTGCAAAAAACCGTTCCCGGTTTGCGCGCCGAATATGAAAAAAGCGTGCGTGCTTTGTTGGCGTTTCAACAAAAAAACATGAATGACGCGGCGGCGCAACTGGATGCGGATAATCAGTTGGCCATCAAGATTGTGTTTGGTGTGGGGGTTGTTGCGCTGATCCTGGGTGTGTTGTTTGCGTTTGGTATTACTCGTTCTATTGTGCGTCCTTTACAAACAGCGGTGGGCTATGCCAAGGCTATTTCCAATCGCGACCTAACGCGTCAGGTCGAAGTGCGTGGCAAGGATGAAACAGCTGAGTTGCTGCAGGCCTTGCGCATGATGAATCAGAATCTGGTGGGCGTGATCAGTAAAGTGCAGTCGGGGTCCGAATCGATTGCCACTGCATCCGGTGAAATTGCATCGGGTAACACCGACTTATCTTCACGTACGGAAGAGCAGGCCAGCTCCCTTGCCGAAACCGCCGCTACCATGGAGCAGCTCACAACGACTGTACAGCTCAATACAGACAACGCTCGTAAAGCGAATCAATTGGCAGGGTCAGCATCGAAGGTGGCGGTTGAAAGCGGCGACGTGGTCGGCCAAGTGGTTGAAACCATGAGCAGTATCGATCAGCGAGCCAAGCAGGTCGCCGATATTATTACCGTCATTGATGGTATTGCCTTTCAAACCAATATTCTGGCGTTGAACGCTGCAGTAGAGGCGGCGCGTGCAGGTGAGCAGGGTAAAGGATTTGCGGTTGTCGCCAGCGAGGTGCGCTCGCTGGCGCAACGCAGCGCGCAGGCGGCCAAGGAAATTAAAGAGCTTATCGAGATGTCGGTGGCCGCGACGAACCAGGGTAATCTTTTGGTTGGCAAGGCGGGGCAGTCAATGAAAGAAACGGTCGACAGCATTAAGCAAGTGGTCGACATTATGGAAGAGATCGCTGCAGCCAGCGAAGAGCAAAGCACGGGCATTGAGCAGGTGAATCAAGCGGTCATGCAAATGGATCAGGTTACCCAGCAAAATGCGGCCCTGGTCGAAGAGGCCTCGGTGGCGTCACAGAATATGCAGGCACAGGCGGCCGATTTATCCCGTTTGGTGTCCACATTTAAAGTGAACCTGATAGAGGATTTAAGCTGGAAGAAAACTGACACCAGTGCGAACTCCGGCAACGATGATGCTTCGCCTGGTTCCAGTAGTAAGGATGGCCGCACATCGTCGCGTGGAACAAAAAAAGCGTCTTCCCGCAAAGGAGAAGACGCTGAATTAAGCGAAGATGACTGGGTTGACGACGCCGACTCGCCTGAAGGGTCAGACGACCGGGGATCCGGCCCGCGCCTGGCTCTGGGGTATTGATTGACGCAGGCTTTGCGCCGCCTGCACCAAGGCGCGCAAGGCCGGTTTTACTTCGTCCCACTGGCGGGTTTTCAAACCGCAATCGGGGTTGACCCACAAGCGTTCTGCGGGAATGTACTGTGCGGCTTTTTCCATTAGCGCGGTCATCTGAGCGGTGTCGGGTACGGCGGGTGAGTGAATGTCATACACACCGGGCCCGATTTCATTGGGATAGCTGAAGTCTTTGAACGCTTCCAATAGTTTCATGTTGGATCGCGACGTTTCAATGGTGATGACGTCGGCATCCATTTGGGCGATAAACGGCATAATGTCGTTGAATTCCGAATAGCACATATGTGTGTGGATCTGCGTTTCGTCTTGCACGCTGTTGGCGCAAAGACGAAATGCTTCAATCGCCCAATTCAAATAACTTTGCCATTGTGTTTTTCTTAAAGGGAGCCCTTCACGCAAGGCTGCCTCGTCAATTTGAATGATCTTGATGCCGGCGCGCTCCAAGTCCAAGACTTCCTCGCGCATGGCCAGGGCAAGCTGGCGACACGTAATGGCGCGCGGCTGATCGTTTCGTACGAAAGACCAGTTCAACAGCGTGACCGGGCCGGTTAACATGCCTTTTACCGGGCGTTGCGTTAATGACTGTGCGTAAAGAATCCATTCCACAGTCATGGCCTTGGGGCGTTGAATATCACCATATAAAATCGGCGGTTTAACGCATCGCGACCCGTATGACTGAACCCAACCATATTGGCTGAATGCAAAGCCCTCAAGGTGCTCTGCGAAATACTCGACCATATCATTACGTTCCGCTTCGCCGTGAACCAGCACGTCGAGCTCAAGTGCCTCCTGCTCTTTAATGCAAGACGCAATTTCAGTTTGCATGGCTGTTTTGTAGGTGATGGCGTCAATTTCCTTTTGACGAAATGCTTTGCGTTGACGACGTATTTCTTTGGTTTGGGGGAAGGAGCCAATGGTTGTTGTTGGGAAAAGAGGCAGGTTCAACCGTGCAGATTGTTTTGCGACACGTTCCTTATAGGTGCGTTGACGCGTGCCGGCGTCAGGATCAAGGTTGGCCAATGCCAGTTTCACGACGGGGTTGTTAACGCGGCTGGATTGGCGACGTGACTCCACCGTTGTTTGATTTTCGTGCAAGAACGACGCTACGGCGTGTCTCCCGTTATTCAGTGCCTCAGCCAAAATATGTAATTCCTGCAGTTTTTGTTTGGCGAATGCAAGCCAGGTCACAAGATCTGGGTCAAGTTGCGTTTCTTTCTGCAGATCTACAGGAACATGAAGTAGCGAGCATGACGGGGCCAGCCATAGCCGGTTGCCCAACTGAAGAGCAATAGGTTCAAGCCAATCAAGGGTTGCGTTTAAGTCGGTTTTCCAGATGTTGCGCCCGTCAATAACACCGAGCGATAAGACCCGGTGCTGGGGAAGCACATTCAGCAGCGGGGTAATATCGTTCCGGCCGCGCACGGCATCAACATGTAACCCTGCCACCGGCAAGTTGGCTGCCAGGTAGGCATTTTCCTGCAAGCTGCCAAAATAGGTCGCCAGCAGTATTTTGATGGGGGCACTTTTCAATGTGTGATAGGCAATACTTAATGCGTTCGCCCACTCAGGTGCTAATTCAGTCACTAATATGGGTTCGTCAATTTGTACCCATTCAATTCCCTTTGCTGCCAGCATATTTAACAGCTCGCCGTACGCGGGTAGTAAAGACTCAAGCAAATCCAGTGGGTTGACCCCATCAGTGGATTTGCCCAGTGCAAGGTACGTAACCGGGCCGAGGATAACGGGCTTGGCACGCACATTTTCTGTTTGCGCTTGCTCAATCTGCTTTAACAACGAAGTCGCGTTCAATGCAAAATGCGTGCTGCGATTGAATTCGGGCACGATATAGTGATAATTGGTGTCGAACCATTTGGTCATTTCACCGGCGGCCCGACCCCGGGCCACTTGAAAATAGCGGTCAAGCTCGTTTTTCGGCAATGTACGAAACCGTTCGGGAATGTTCCCGAGCATGAAGCTGGTATCCAGAACGTGGTCGTAGAAAGAAAATTCGCCCACAGGTGTCCAGTCCAGCTTGTTTTGCCATTGCCAGTTTTGGGTGCGTAATTGAGCCGCGATACGATCCAATTCATCGTCGCTCGACTCACCTTTCCAGTATGCCTCCAGGGCGAACTTAAGTTCGCGATTCGGGCCAATTCGGGGAAAGCCAAGGTTGTGCGTGGTTACTTTGTGATGAGTCATGTTTGAGTTATGCAATGTAGTCATGCGTGTGAATAGTCAATTGTTCGAATGATGTGTTGGTTTCAGTCTTACCCGGTGATGAGGGGTTTATTGTTGGTTTTTTGATCAATGAAGTAAAATGGTATTTCTACATAAATCAATGAATTTTGTTCATGCATGGCGATTATTGAACGTATCCATCTCGCAATCATTCGAGCGGTGAATGAGCATGGCTCTTTAACAGCAGCGGCTAATCACCTGAATCTCACTCAGTCGGCCTTAAGTCATGCCATACGTAAACTGGAAAACCAATTGGGCGTGGCGGTTTGGCACCGCGAAGGGCGCAGTCTGCGGCTGACGCAGTCGGGCGAATATTTGTTGGCGATGGCGAATCGACTGGTACCGCAGTTCCTCGACGCAGAAGACCGGCTACGGGAATTTTCCCTGGGAGAACGAGGCCAGTTGCGCATTGGAATGGAATGCCACCCTTGTTATCAGTGGCTATTAAAGGTGGTCTCGCCATATATGCAGCAATGGCCCGATGTGGATATTGATGTAAGGCAAAAATTTCAGTTTGGCGGTATTGGCGCGTTATTCAGCCATGAAATTGATATGTTGGTGACACCGGACCCGTTTTATAAGAGCGGGCTCCATTTTGCGCCCGTCTTTGACTATGAACAGGTTCTTGTCGTAGGAAGGAATCACCTGTTAAGCGGTTTGGATTATGTGGAACCGAGTCATTTGGCAAGCGAGACGCTGGTTACGTATCCGGTTTCCATCGAGCGCCTTGATATTTATTCGCAATTTCTACTTCCAGCGGGGTTGGCCCCCCGACGGCATAAGGAAATTGAAACCACGGACATCATGTTGCAAATGGTGGCATGTGGGCGTGGCGTTGCCGCCTTGCCACGTTGGCTGGTAGACGAAAATGCCGCGCAGTTTGATGTTGTGTCGGTACGTTTGGGGAAGCAAGGAATTCATAAACAGATTCATCTGGGGGTTCGCGACTCGGATTTGAGCATTGGTTATTTGAAAGCATTCATGACGTTGGCGGAAAAATACACGTTAACGGCGTGAGTACTTTCAGCGAATGATTCGGGCGTAAAATGCCCGCACATTCGTTGTTACTCAATTTCCATGAGATTTCTACTTCATCCGGCCAGGGCCGTTGCGTTTGGTTTTCTGGTCGCGATTCTCGCCGGAACGCTGTTGCTGATGTTGCCTGTGTCGCACGCAGCTGCGGAATCGGGGTCCTTGTTGGTTTCTTTTTTTACCGCCGTTTCGGCTGTGTGTGTTACCGGTTTGGTCATTGTGGATACCGGTACGTATTGGTCGATGTTTGGCCAAATGATCATTCTGTTTTTATGCCAGATTGGCGGCTTCGGCATGATGACGGCAGCCACCTTGCTGGGTTTAATGGTGAATCGTTCGTTGCGCCTGCGTACCAAGCTGGTGACGCAAGTGGAAACGCATTCGCTGGGCCTGGGTGACATTGGCAGTGTGGCTAAACTTGTTTTTGTCGTGACCGTTGTGGTGGAAGTGATTACGGCAGTTTTCCTCACTACGCGTTTTTACTCCGCATACCCCATGTCCTTCGCAGATGCGGCTTGGAATGGTGTGTTTCATGCAATTTCCGCATTCAACAACGCGGGCTTTTCAATTTACCCCGATAGTTTGATGAGATTCGCCGTTGATCCATTGATATTGTTGCCCATTATGGTTGCAATCATGGTGGGCGGCATTGGTTTTCCGGTTTTACATGATTTACGGATGAAAATCCGCGATCCCAGGCATTGGTCTTTGCACACAAAGCTGACTTTGTTGGGTACAGGTGTTTTATTGCTGGTTGGTTTTTTGGGGTTATTGGCTTTTGAGTGGCATAACGAACAAACCCTGGGAGCGTTGTCCTTTGTCGATAAACTATGGTCAGCGGCGTTTATGTCGGTTTCGGCTCGCACAGCAGGGTTTAATGCGCTGGATATTGGTTTGCTTAATCATGAAAGCTGGGCGCTGCATTATTTATTAATGTTTATTGGCGGAGGCAGTGCCGGTACGGCTGGTGGCGTTAAAGTTGGCACGGTCGTTATTTTGGTACTGATTGTGATTGCCGAAATTCGCGGGTTGAACGATAGTGAAGCGTTTGGTCGCCGGGTGGGGCCGCAGGCACAGCGGCAGGCGGTGACCGTTCTGGTTTTAGGCAGTGCCCTGGTTGTGACTGCAACAGTGATGATTCTGCGCATGACCGACCTGCCTACCGACCAGGTTATTTTCGAGGTGGTATCCGCCTTTGGCACGGTGGGGTTGTCTACCGGTATTACGGCCGATCTGCCTTCTGAAGCCCAAGTTATTTTGGCCGCTTTAATGTATTTTGGGCGTGTCGGTACGATTACACTGGCAACTTCCATTGTCTTAAGCAAGCGCCGCATGCCCTATCGTTACGCTGAGGAGCATCCCATTGTTGGCTAGTTTATTTACCGAACAGTTTTCGTTTTCCAAAGGCGACAGCGCTGTTGTTATAGGCTTGGGTCGATTCGGCAGTTCGGTTGCCGATGCCTTGACCCGTTTGGGGCATGATGTAATGGGAATTGACCGTGACCCCGAGTTGGTTCAGGTGTGGGCCGATATGCTGACACACGCGGTGCAAGCCGACTCAACGAATGTGAACACCATGCGCCAGCTTGGCGTTGCCGATTTTTCGCACGCCATTATTGGCATTGGTTCAGATTTATCCGCCAGCCTGATGACCTTGATGGCGTTGACCGAGTTGGGCATCAAAGATATCTGGATCAAGGCTTTGACGCCTGAGCATGGCAAGATTGCCCGTAGAATCGGCGCGCATCACGTTGTATCGCCCGAAGCTGACATGGGTGAACGGGTTGCGCATTTGATCACGGCCCGGATGATGGATTTTATTGAATTTGACGATGGTTTTGCCATTGCCAAAATCCGGGCACCGGAATCAACACATAATCAAGTGTTGTTCGATTCGCGGGTGCGCGAGAAATTCGGTGTAACGGTTGTTGGCGTTAAACGGGCCCAAACGGATTTCCAGCATGCGGTTCCTGAAACGCGAATATTGCCTGATGACTTGCTCATCGTGTCGGGGCCAACCCGTAAGATCCAGCAATTCGCAAACGATACTGAACGCAAGAAAGACAAATAACAGCGTGTTATTTTGTAACAGTGCTGGCGTTATGTGCGAAATAGGTCCAAAGTGCGTATGGGGATAATTTTTTCCCTTTTATCTTAGGACTATTAAATTGAAAACAGAAATTGGTATTGTGAAATGGTTTAACAACGAAAAAGGTTTCGGCTTCATCATGCCGGAATCCGGTGGTAAAGACCTTTTCGCACATTACAGCGAAATTCAGGGCACAGGCCACAAATCTCTCGAAGAGAACCAGCGTGTGTCGTTTGTAGCAGTTGAAGGCCAGAAAGGCCCTCAGGCTTCAAATATTCAAATCCTTTAATCGCCCCCCACCCGTTTGTAAAAACGGGTCGCTCGCGATAAAAAACGCCTCCTGAAACAGGAGGCGTTTTGTTTTGGGAATAGGGTTATGTGTATGACCTTTTATTTACCTTATGTGTGTTTCAAGTAAAGGCGGCTTAGCTGTTGTATAAATAACCTATTATGTTGTTATAATAACAATTATACGGGTTAAATAATAAAGGTTTTGTATGCAAACAGATCACAGTACGCACGGGGTCGACCGCAGCAAAATTAGCGTCATGCTCATGAAACTATTTGACCACTGGGGTTTAAACAGTACGCAAATGCTCGGTTTGTTGGGTTACTCGCCCACCAATCGCGGTTTGCTGTCTGATTACCGCTCGGGCAAGCCATTGGCGAACGATCGCGACAAGCTCGAACGGGCAGGTATTCTGCTGGGTATTCATAAGTCGTTGCGTTTATTATTCCCGCATAACCGTCAGTTGGCTTATACCTGGATGACGCAGGCCAACCGGGCTTTTGGTGGTTTATCACCTGTTACCGTTGCTGAAAAATACGGCATTATGGGCTTGCATCAGGTACGTTCTTATCTCGACGTTCAGCGGGGCCGTTAATGGCTTTCGCCGACTTGGAAGGTCTGACACTCAAAAATGTCGAGCAGGATTTATTTAGAAATATTGTCTCGTTGCGCCAAGGGCAGGATCTGTTTGACGATTTAAGTGATCATCCGGAGGATTGGCGTTCGGCGATTAACCTGGAGCTTGCGTTCAAGCCACCTTTTTATGAGTCGGAGCAGCCTGTTATTGATCGTCCGTTCGAAGACGCCGCCCATTTTTCCGCCATTCAGTTTCCCTTTGATCATATCGGCCAAAGTCGTTTTAGTGCAGGCAAATTTGGTGTTTGGTACGGTAGTGAATTGCTGGAAACGACCGTGTATGAAACGGTTTATCACTGGCAGAATGGGTTGTTGGCTGATTCGGGCTTTCAAAACATTGACAACGTCAAGATAGAGCGCCGGGTTTATTGGGTGCATTGTGACGCTGCGCTTGTGAATTTGCTGCCTATGGCGAAGGCATGGCCTCAATTAACAGCAAATGACTATGGCGATTGCCAGTTGTTGGGTAACAAGCTGCATCGCCAGGGTCACCCAGGGGTGTGGACATCATCGGCACGGCATGTTGGAACGAATGCGGCGGTTTTTACATCCAAGGTGTTAAGCGATCCGCGCGATTATTGTTATTTAATTTATCATCGGTTGAATGGGCGCGTGAATGTGTACCGCGATCCGGATACGGTGTGGTTTTCGATTTAGGCTTTCGCGTTCAAATCATCATTTCGGCATGCGTCGCCGCAACACTTCAAGAGTGGCCAGTAGCGTAACGGAAAATACAATCAGAAGGGTGGCTACAGCCAGAATAGTGGGGTTAATTTGTTCGCGCAAGCCGGAAAACATTTGGCGTGGAATGGTGATTTGGTCGGGCCCGGCAAGGAACAGCACCACAATGACTTCGTCGAATGAAATGCCAAAGGCGAACAGGGCGCCGGAAATAACGCCCGGGCGAATCAGGGGGACGATAACGGTGCAAAACACCTTGAATGGCGACGCACCCATGCTTAAGCCGGCCCGGTAAAGCGATTGATCGAACTGGCTAAGGGTGGCGGTAACGGTAATAATAACGAAAGGTACGCCCAGGGCGGCGTGGGCAATGACAATACCCCAGAAGCTGGCCACCAGGTTAAAGCGGGTGTAGAAAAAAAACATGCCCGCGGCCACAATAATGAGCGGCACGATCATGGGCGAAAGCAACAGTGCCGTAATAGCGCGGCGCCACGGCATGGTGGAACTGGCCAAACCTACCGCAGCCAGGGTGCCCAAGGTGGTGGCGATAAAGGTGGCGCACAGGCCAATTAAGAAGCTGTTGCGTATGGCCAGTTTCCATTTCGCGCTGTCGGCAATGGTGCGATACCACTCCAGCGAATAGGCGGCAGGGTCAAGCCGCAGCATACCCTCGGTGAAAGTAAAAAAGGGTTCTGCGTTGAATGACAGTGGAATGACAATCGCAATGGGCAGCAACAGGAAAAACAAAACCAACCCGGCGCCCAGGCGTAAAAGCCAGACGCTTAAACGATGCTGCCAGGAATAATAGGTGGCTTCTGTCATTTGGCTAGCTCAGTTTCAGGTTACTGGCGCCCACCAGGCGGTCGTAAAGCCAGTACAGAATCACGATAACCGCTAATAGCAGCGAACCCAGTGCCGAAGCCAGCCCCCAATTATTTGATTGCTGCATGTGGTACGCAATGATGTTGGAAATCATTTGCCCTTCGGTGCCGCCTACCAATGCCGGAATAATGTAGTAGCCCACGGCAGTAATGAAAACCAGCAATGAGCCGGCACTGAGCCCCGGCACGGTTTGGGGTAGATATACGCGCACGAAAGCGGAAAACGGGGGGCTGCCTAAAGACAGCGCGGCCTTTACATGGCTGGGGTCGATACCTTTCATGACGCTGTACAGCGGCAGAATCATGAACGGCAGCAAAATATGTGTCATGGCCAAAATAGTGGCCAAGGGAGTGTAGAGGAGCTCGAGTGGTTGGTGAATAATGCCCACGCTTTGCAGTACAGAGTTGATGACACCATTGGTTTGCAGCAGGGCGATCCATGCGGTTGTGCGCACCAGAAAGGATGTCCAGAACGGCAATAACACCATTACCAGTAAAACACCGGCAACCCGGGCAGGGGCGTGGGCCAAACAGTAGGCCACCGGGTAGCCCAGCGCAATGCACAGCAGCGTAATAATCAGCGACATACTGAGCGTTTTACTGTAGAGGTCAATGTAAATGTTGGACGATTGACGCTTTTGAATATTGCCTTGCGCGTCGCGCTCAAGATCAAGCGCGGTCAGGTAGTTGTCTATCCGGTACTTGGCCCCAAGCCGGTCAATGGCTTGCCATAGCTTGGTCTCACTCCAGCGTGGGTCGGTATCAAGTAAGGCCAGGTGCCCGGTTTGCGCCAGTTGGTTGGGGTCGACGTTGCGTAATTTGCGTGCCGTGGCGTTAATTAAGCTGGTGGCGCCGGGATACGACCGGTTAACGGCGGAAGCCAGGCGTCCCGATTCACGTTGTTTTGCCAATTGCTGTAATTCAATACTGAACGTGCGTAGCGTTTCGGGTTTTGGCGTCCCCGTGCGGTCCCAACTGGATAGTGCATTAATAGTGTCGGGTATCAGCTCAACCAATGTGGGGTTGTAGATGCTTCGGTGAAGCATGCTGGAAATCGGCGCGACAAAGGCGAAAAAAAGAAACAGCAAAATAGGTACCACCAGCAGCAAACTATTGCGCCGTCGTCGTTGCTGTTCCTTTCTTTCGGTATGTATTTCGGCGGCCGAAAGGCCGCCTGGGTTTTGATGCATGACTTATTTCAGCAACCACTCGTTGAATTTTTCGGTTAGTGATTCGCCGTAGTCGGCCCAGAATACGTTATTCGCCTTCATGCCTTTATCCAGATGACTGCTGGGCAAATGCGGTAATACATCCGGGTCGACCAGTGCCTGAGAGGATTTACGCGCAGGGCCGTATGCCACGTCCTGGAAACCCACCAGTGGTTTAGTACGTGTGGTGAACGCAATGAACTCAAGCGCCTGCTCTTTGTTGGGCGACCCCTTTAAAATCGACCAGACATCCATATCAAACAAGGTGTTGTCCCACACAATGGTGAAAGGCCGATTCTCATCGGCAATAGCGTTGTAGATACGGCCGTTAGCCGATTGCACCATCACGGCGCCGCCGTCGTTCAGCAATTGTGGAGCCTGCGACCAACTATCGTACCAAACCACATGGTCTTTAATCGTATCCAGTTTGGCAAAGGCGCGGGCCTGGCCTTCAGGTGTGGCCAATAAGTCGTAGACCTTTTCCGGAGCGACACCGTCGGCCAACAACGCCCATTCCATGTTCACTTGCGGGCGCTTACGCAGAGCGCGTTTGCCGGGAATTTTTTCTACGTTGAAAAAATCTTCCAGGGTGGTGGGCTTCACGTTGCCGACGGTTTCGTTGTTGTAGGCGAAGATGTTGCCCCACAACATGACGCCGATGCCGCATTCATTTTCCAGCGTAACCGGGAAGAAATCTTCTTTGGCCGGTGTACCGTCGTCACCCGGCAAGAGGATGTCGCGCGGGATGACCTCCAGCAGGCCTTCTGCGCAGGCACGCTCCAGATCGATCGACTCAATGTCGACTACATCCCATTGAATGTTGCCCGATTGCACTTGCGCTGTCATTTCCGCGACGCCGCCGGCGTAGCTTTCCATGACGACTTTCTTGCCGGTTTCAGCGGCGTAAGGGTCAACCTGATGTTTCTTTTGTGTTGCCCCATAGGCGCCGCCGAACGAGACGACGGTAAGGGGTCGCTCTTGCGCGCGCGCCTGGCCGGCGATAACGAGGCCGGCCAATACCGTTGTTCCCAACAGTGTTTTCAGCGTTCTGTTCATGTTTAATCTCCTTGAAGAGAGGATGAGTCAGGTTGGAATGCAAAACAATCAGCTTGTTGCCAGCACAGTTCTGTGGTTTGCCCCTCGCGAAAAGACGGAGCATTAAGGCCGTTCAGCGTTTTTGTGGTGATCGTGGTGTCGGTAGCCAGGGAGCCGACGGCACCTTCGGGTAAAGAGAAAAAGTCACGCATGAAGTCGCCGACGTAGTGACGCGTGACGAAGGTGACGGCGAGCCGATTTTCCGTTGTGAGGTTGGGCGTTTCCTGGCCTTCGAGTTGCGCTGTTCGCAGCTTTTCCGGGCGAACAGAAATAATGCAGGTCGAATCTTTGTCAGAGCAGTTGCCGTTCACTGCGGAAATAACGGTACCGTTTGTCAGTTTTGCTTGCACGATACCGTTAGGTTGAATGCTTTGAATGGTGGCCGGGATGAGATTGTTTTCACCGATAAAACTGGCCACAAAAGCATTGGCGGGGCGTTCATAGAGCGCACTGGGTTCGGCAAATTGTTGCACCTTACCGCGGTTGAAGACCGCAATCCGGTTAGACATGGTAAGCGCTTCAACCTGATCGTGGGTGACGTAAATTACCGTGAACCCCAACTTTTGATGAAGGCGGGTAATTTCGAACTGCATTTGTTCACGCAGCTTCTTATCAAGCGCGCCGAGGGGTTCGTCCATCAGGACCAAGGCGGGTTCGAATATCAATGCGCGGGCAAGCGCAACCCGCTGGCGCTGCCCGCCGGATAACTGACCAGGATGGCGGTTACCGAAATCTTCCATTTCAATGAGCTTGAGATACTCAGTCACTTTCTGCTTGATTTGGGCGCGGGGCAGTTTGCGCACTTTTAGCGGATAAGCCAGATTCTCGGTGACCGTCATGTGGGGAAACAGGGCGTAATTCTGAAACACCATACCAATATTTCGCTTGTAGGGTGGGGTGGCGGTAATTGGTATGCCGTTAATACTGATACTGCCGCTGGTGACATTCTCGAAGCCCGCCAGCATCATTAATACCGTGGTTTTACCAGAGCCCGATGGACCAAGAAGGGTGACGAACTCGCCTTCTTTTACGTCCAGATTGAAATCTTTTACGACCAGCGTTTTTTGATCGTAGGTTTTCTTAACGTTGCGAAAAGTTAGAAAAGAGTCGGTTGCCGCTTGTGGTTGTTGCATCGGAACGTTGAGTTATGCGCGGAGATGCCGCGCTTTGGTGCACGGTCTTCAGGTTGATTTGTTGCTGTGCAGGATAGCACTACCGCCCTAGGTTGGGCACAAGGGTTTCCCCTGTGTTTCGTGTACGAGTGATGGGTACGCGGTATAGTGCGCCATGCATTTTATTGGCAAAATCCTCAACACCCTATTGATCTTGGCATGTTTCGCCTTTGCCTGGGCATGGGGGCAGGTCGCCGTTGCGCAGACCGCCTTGGGGCAAGGCATTACATTTCAGTGGTATGAGGATGTCGACGGATCGCTCACAGTGGATGAGTTCCTGGCATTGCCAAACGAGAAAATCAAAACCAGTAATCGCGTTTTATCCTTGGGATACACACGTTCGGCATTGTGGGTCCGTTTTTTCGCTCCGGTAGATAACGAGGCGCGCTGGTTACAGTTACGCCCCAATTTTTTGGATGACGTCACCTTGTTTTATCGGCCCAGCGCTGGGCCACAAGTAGCCGAAAATCCGCACCCTTGGGTGGTTCGCCAAACAGGGGATCGGTGGCCGCAAGCCCGCGGGGAAATTGACTATCGTTTTCCGGTTTATGTTTTACCGGCGCTGGACGATCAAGCGGGGTATGAAGTGCTGGTGCGCGTGCAAAGTACCAGCGCTGTATTGTTGCAGGCGTCGTTGTGGTCGCCCAGCGCTTTTGTTCAAGCCTCAACCCGAAGTACCGTATTCTGGGGCTTTTATTTCGGTTTGGCAGCATTCTCAAGTATTTTGGCGCTGATTGCAGCCATTTATTTGCGCCGGCGATTGGTGTGGGCGCTGCTGGCGTTCTCTTTATCTTATTGGCTTGTGGCTTGCATACAGGGTTTTGTCGATTGGATGCTGCGTCCGCACTTTCCACTGGTTCAGCACTATTTAACCGGTATTCTCACCCTGCTAACGTATACAAGCCTGCTTTGGCTGGCCACCGAGGCGCTGGATTTGCGCAAGCACCACCCGCGTTTGAATCGGCTGATGTGGTTCATTATTGGTTTGAATCTTTTTCTGCAAGTCAGTATTCCGTTTGATTTTTATGCTTTGGCCATCAATATTCAGGGCGTTGTATTTATTGTGACTGCCGTCGTGTTGGCTGTCAGTGCCTGGACGATTTGGCGCGATGCACAAAGCGGCGTGATGACGTTGGTGGTGGGCTTAATGCCGATGCTGTATGTCATTTCGGGCTTGTTGGCATTGGCGTCTTTATTCGGTTGGATTCCCTACGATGAAACCGTGTATGGTATTTGGCAGTACGTGATTATGGTCAATATGTTCACGATACTTGCCTGGGTGGCTTTGCTTGTACGACAAGAATCGCGGGAAGCGCAAAGTCGCGTTCAATTGGCGCGTGAGCTTGATATCGAGCGCGAAGCCAGCTTTCATCAGCGCCAGTTTATTGGCATGGTCGCGCACGAGTTTCGCAATCCGTTGGCGGTTATTTCAAGTGCATTGGAAAATTTGCAATTGAAGTCTATTTCCGACGTACAGCGTCGGCGTCGATACCGCAATATGCGCCTGGCCACGAATAGGCTGGTTCAACTTACCGACAATTGTCTGGCGGATTCGCGTTTGAATGCAGAAGGGCTAACGTTGCAGCGCGATAGGGTGAATGTGCTGGATATGGTGCGTTCCGCCACCGAAGTGGTGGATCGGTCTGAGCGTCATCGTTGGCGTTTGTCGGTGAACGGCGAGGTAGGCCAACATAATTTGCGTTGTGATGTTCCGGTGCTTGCCGACCAGGCGATGTTGCGTATCGCATTGTCGAATTTGCTCGACAATGCGGTGAAATATAGTGAGCAGGGGCCGGTGGATATCGATGTGACGACACGTACGAGCGGCGTTGAAGAGCGTGTTGTTTGCATTTCGGTTCGTGACCGGGGTAAGGGCGTGGCCGCCGCTGATGCAGACATTATTTTCGAACGTTATCGGCGCCATGCATCGCAAGAAGCAGGGGGCGGTGGGGAAGACCCCGGTGGCACCGGCCTGGGCTTATATGTTGCGCGCCAGATCGCGCGTGCACACGGCGGTGATTTAGTGTTGGCACACAGTTCCGTTGAAGGCAGTTGTTTTAAGTTGTTCATACCCGGTGCATAGGCAGGCCGGATAAGAACCTAAAGGGGAGTGAGTGGGTGAAGGCAGGGCGTCAGGCACGGATTGCCATTATTGAGGATAACGTGGGGCTTCAGGAGGAACTGATTTTCTTTCTGGAGTCGAAAGGGTTTTCCGTGTGGGCCGTGCCCAGTGCAGAGGCATTTTGGAAGCGCTTGCATGCCGCCCCTGTTGATATCGTGCTCGTGGATATTGGCTTGCCGGGAGAAGACGGCTTTAGTGTGCTGGAGTATTTACGCGGACTGGGGGCGTACGGTTTGGTTGTGATGAGTGCGCGTGGCGCTCAAGCCGATCGGGCACGCGGACTAGCGCTCGGTGCGGATGCCTATTTGGTGAAACCAGTTAATTTTGCCGATTTGGCGGTTGTTCTGGCGCGGTTGTGGCAACGCTTAACGCAAGATAGCGATCATGGCGCCGCCGGCAATAGCGACGCATTAGCGTGGGCCTTGCGCGATGCGTGCCTGGTGGCGCCACAGGGGCAAAATTTACGGTTAACAGAACAGGAAACGCGTTTGTTGGAGACGTTGATGCGCTATCCCAATGAGGTTTGCGATAAAGCGTATTTGCATGAACACCTTTTCGGTTTTCATGAAGAACCCGACACGCACCGCATTGACGTGGTGTTGAGCCGTTTGCGAAATAAGGCGCGCAAGGCGCAGTTTCCTTTGCCGATTCGGGTGGTGTTCGGCAAGGGTATTGTGTTCCTGGTTGATTAATTGCGCGCTGTCGTTATTTCCACACATTGAGACAATTGAGACATTTGAGACTGACGTAAGAGTGGCATGCTGTGGCACATTTTCAGCAAATCGTTGCTGGAATGTGAATGAAAAAGCCGTTGTTGTTGCCCAATGTTGTGTTGATGTCCTTGTTTGCGTACGCGGCCGGCGCGCAGGCGGGTACGGCCAAAGTGGAAACGGATGAGTCTGACCCAACGCGTCAATGGCAAATAAATGGCAGTGCGGTTAATTTAAATACCAATATCGATGTGTCAACGGGCTTTGATGCCGGTCTGAACCTCGACGGACTCTCCAACTTCAAGCAACAGAAGTTGAGTTTTTTGAACAGCGCAAATCAGACCCCGCTTTCCATGACTGCGACTGTGTATGGTGTGATCCCTAACCGTCCTCAACCCGCCCATTTGATTTCCAACGCCAACCAAAGCCTGGTCTCAGTAGTAGGCGTGGGCTCGAGCGACTTGCACCATAATACAGGTGCGGTTGGTCCTACTATTAACGGGACAATTCGAACGAGTGTTTATGTGGTGCTTGATGGTGGAAAGTACAACGCCAATGACGGTGGACCCACGAGCGTTTATCATTTCCGTTCGCAAGGTGCCGACGGCAACAGCGATGAGTCGGGGTTCGTGTCGGCAGATCCTTTTGGTGCAAACGGTGGGAACGTATCGGTTGACCTGTATAACTATGACAGTGCTCGTGCTAATGCGATTACTGCGTCGGGAACGTTAGCGGAAGGGTCGAGTAGTTTGCCATGGGAGGCGGGTGCGGCCTTGCTATCGGCCGTTTCACAGGGCGGGCAAGGCACCGTTCGTGACGCATTGCCGTTCGATGGCGGGTTTGGAGGTAATGTGTCGGTATCGACCGACCAAAACGCAATTTTTACACTGGATGTGGATGCAAAGGCAAACTCCCCAGTGGTGGGCTTACTGGCACTGTCGCGTGGCGGAAAAGGCTCTACTGTTGACGACCGTACGGGCCACAACGGTAAAGGCGGGGAAGTGGATGTTACGTTCTCCAGCATTATCGAGGGCAGTAAGCCCTATTCAATGGGCATTGTGGCGGCAAGTGTGGGTGCCGCCTCACAGTATGAAACGTTAACTCGCCCCAGCGCTTCCGGTGGCGGCAGCAATGTTTCCGTGCGGCTGGAGTATGCCGATATCAATCTTTCCAGTACAAATACCATTGGCGTGGTGGCAACCAGTACCGCCGAGAACCCCAAAGCCAACGGCAGTATTGGCGGCTCGGGCAACAGCTACCGCGATGTGCTGGTATCGCTTGACTCCTCTAGTTCCATTTCGGTCGGAAATTCCACCGACACGGCAACGGCTACTGACACCACAATTGGCGTCTTGGCGAACAGCGCCGTGGGTTGGAGCAGTCAACCATTTTTGGGTACGGCCCCTAGCTCGATGTCATCGCCCGGCAGTGTGGGTAATGTCACCATAGAAAACAAAGGCAGCATCACCGCAATGGGTAGTGGTGCCATCGGCGTGTTGGCGCAGTCTGTTGCAGGTAACGGTGCCAGCGCAAGTGGTGGCGTTTTGTCGTTTATTGGCGACTCCGGCGGAGCCGGTGGTACGGCCGGCAATGTGACTTATAAGGGTGATGGCGGGAAAATTACCGCCAAAGGCGCGGGCGCTACGGGGTTGCTGATGCAATCAATTGCCGGCGGCGGGGGTAACGGTGGCAATGCCGCAGGGTTATTCGTGGCTGTGGGCGGCCACGGTGGTCATGGTGGTGAAGCCGGTACGGTGAGTTTTTCGCAAAAGAACGGTGCCAGCATCACGACCGAAGGCAATTACGCGCAAGGCGTTGTGCTGCAGTCGGTGGGCGGCGGCGGCGGTAATGGTGGGCATTCCAGCTCGTATTCAATTGGTGTGCCAACGTCGACTTCAATCGGGGGGCGTGGGGGTGTTGGCGGTGATGGTGGAACGCTTGAATTTGGCGGGTTGAGTGACTCAGGGTCGGACCAGACCAGCACCATTACAACCTCAGGGCAGCACGCCCATGGTGTGGTGGCGCATACGATTGGTTCAGGCGGAGGCAAGGGGGGTGCGGCGCATAGCTTTGATGGCGGTGTAGGGTTGAACGTAGCGCTGGGCGTGGGCGGTGATGGCGGCCATGCCGGTCATGGCGGCGATATCAAGGGGGCGAACGGTGCCTCGACTGCCTCTTCCTTTGGTGATGTTGTTACAACGGGGCACGATGCCATTGGCATGCTGCTGCAGAGTATTGGCGGCGGCGGGGGCGTGGGCGGCGCTTCGACGGCCGATGCCTTTTCTACGTTGTCGATTCCGGAAGTGCCCAATATTAACGTGGGCATTGCGGTTGGCGGTACCGGCGGCATGGGCGGCAATGGCGGCAAAATTAATTTTGACCTTGCCAACAACATGTCCACTCGCGGTGCGTTTTCCCACGGCTTTGTATTGCAAAGCGTAGGGGGTGGCGGTGGCGTGGGGGGTGATGCCACAGCAGGTGCAGCGGCTATTCTGGCCAACACTGAATTCACCATGAATACTACGTTGGGCTTAGGCGGTGACGGTGGCGCGGGTGGAAAAGGCGGCGCCATTGTCCTGGGTTTATCGGGTACCCAAGCCACACGCGGTCATGGGGCTTCGGCGATTCTTGCGCAGTCGATTGGCGGTGGCGGCGGTGCCGGTGGTGTGGGTAATGCGGCTAGCGTGGTGGCCATTCCGTTGGAAGAAAAAAATTACCAACTGGATTTAAGTGCGGGCGGCAATGGGGGCAGCGGGGCTACGGGTGGCAGCATCACGGCGACCACTCATAGTGATTCCGTTTTAAGCACCCTGGGTTCGGGCGCGCCTGCCTTGGTTGCGCAAAGCGTTGGTGGTGGCGGTGGTGTGGCAGGAAATGCAGGTAGCCAGGGCATTGGCGGCAAACTGACGACGAAAGTTTCGGTGGGCGGCGATGGCGGGTCCGGCAATCACGGCGGTAATGTATCGGTTTCGCAATCCGGCAAAATCACAACGGGCGGACGTTACCAGGTGCAGTATCAGACTGAATCGGGCGAAACGGCCTTGACCACGCCTATTGCCATAGGCGGCAGTTCTCATGGGATTGTGGCGCAAAGTATTGGCGGTGGCGGCGGCATGGCTGGTAATGCCGACCCGGCAAAAAGTATTCTGCCCGATTTGGCTGAAACCATTATTGACGATGTCAATAAAATCATGGATGCGAAAGGCACCATTTTGTGGATTGCCAGCCGTGTTGTGAATTGGGAGAAAAAGGAGCATGAGTTCCCGAAATCGTATTCGGTTTCGTTGGCCGTGGGGGGAACGGGTGGCGCCGGCGGTAATGGCGGCGATGTCGATGTGACGCTGGAAAAAGGTGCGCAAATCGGCACGCAAGGCCATCGTTCCTACGGTATTTTTGCTCAATCAGTAGGCGGTGGCGGCGGCGAGGCAGGTGAAGCCACCGGTGACGCCATTCTGGACGCCGATGCGGAGTTAAGCCCGCTTACCGGTGCTGATTTTTCCCTGGGTATCAACGTAGGGGGCGGTGGCGGCGCGGCGGGTGACGGCGGGGCGGTTTCTGTGTACACCAGTAATTTTGGCAGCAATCAGCGTGATAATTTTATTACGACGGCCGGCTATGCGTCGCATGCTGTTTTTATGCAGTCGGTAGGCGGTGGCGGTGGCGTAGGGCATGAAGGCTCGATTTTCGGCCTTGGTGAAAAATTGGCAGGCGCCGACGTGCCAGCGATTACGTTGGGTAAAGCGCCGAGTAGTTCAGGAGCATCCGGTAAGGGGGGCGAAATTTATTATGGTGCACTTTCCAAGCCCGCTTCCCAACGGGCTTGGATAACCACTGCGGGTGACGATGCCGCCGCCATTTTTGCCCAATCCGTGGGTGGCGCTGGGGGCACGGCTACCATGGGTTGCACGAATAGCGGATTAAGCACGCTACAAGCCACCAGTGCTTGTCATACGAACGCTGAGACAGCGACGTCCGACACGCCATTCAAGGATGTGCCGAAGCGGTTTGTGAACGGGCAACAGAGTTACAAGTTGAGTATTTCACCTCAAGGTGGTGCCTGGAGTGATGGCGGTTCCGTTTCGCTGCTTCCAGGTGCAGGTACATATACAACAACTGGTAACCGTAGCCCCGCCTTCATGGCTCAGTCGATTGGGGGTGGCGGCGGTTACATTACGACTCATAACGAGCATATTGAAAGTGCCACCATTAACGGGATCAACGGCGGTACCGGCGGCGACATTCTGGTTGATTTGCGCGACGTTGCCATTAACACGAGCGGTCATGGTGCCTGGGGTGTGCTGGCGCAGTCGGTTGGATCCGGCGGTGGTGTGTTGGCCGATCTGGCGGGTGAAGTGACATTTGAAAACACCGGGATATCTTCTTCTCGCAAAGGTGGTCAACACGGCGGTGATATCACTGTAACGGTCAGGTCGGGTTCCGATATTAACGTGGGTACAGGCATGACGTCGGTTGCCAACGCGCACGGTATTGTTGCCCAAAGTTTGGGTTCATCGGGTGGGTTGCGCAGCGATGGCGATAAATTGGTATTTGACGGTAAAAACAGTTCGGTCAGCGACGGTTATGGTGGCGCCATTACCATTACAGTTGAAGATAATGCCTCTGTGTCCACTGATGCAACAGGTGGCATTGGCATACTGGCCCATAGTTCCGGTCAATATGCCAACCATGATAAAAAAGGCATTACTGTGCAAGTAAACGGCGATGTTATAGGCGGATACACAGGGAACAGCCCGATCACCGGGAATCATCTGGACGGCGTGGGCGTTATGGTGATGGGCGGCGCGGTGAAGGACTCGGGCTTTGCAAACACGATTAACGTCAACGGCAGAATATTGTCCGGTAATACCTCGACTGGATATGCGATTAAAACGGATTATGGCTTAACCAATATTAATAATTCCGGCGTTATAACGGGTAGTGTCGACATGGGCTCAACACCCGGCACGTTCACCAACAACCAAAGTGGCACGCTGGAAATGGGTAATATTTACCGGGTGGGCAACAACAGCCTGCACAACTACGGTACCTTGCAGGTGGGTACCGAGCAATCTGTTGCCACCACCACACTTTATGGCACTGTGCATCAGTATGACAGCGGTCGGCTGGTGTTTACGGTTGATGCTGCGGCCGCCAGTGGCGCCAAGCACGACAAATTGGTTGTGAATGGCACAGCAAACCTGGGTGGTGTCATTGAGGTTTATGCTGACAGTTTGTTGCCCGGTTCCTACGCGTTCATTGATGCCACCAACTTGAATTTTACGGGTAGCTTTGCCGATGCATTGCTTTACGATTGGGTACCTACGTTTAGCGCCAGCGGGCTTTGGGCTACACCGACTGCCAATTTCAATGGCGCACATTTGAATTTAAGGGGCACGGCTGCGAGCCTGGCCGATTATATTGCCCGTGGTTGGCAAAGTGCCGATGTGGCCAAAGCAGGGTTGTTTGCCCATTTGCATCATGTTGAAACAAGCGAAAAATACCAGGAAACACTGGAGCAGTTGGGTGGCCAGCAGTTCCAGGCGCAAACCCAGCAGATGGTCGCTTCGTCTTTTGGTAGTTTCAATGACGCCTTGCGATGCCCGCGTGACGGCCTGGGCGTTCGCCAGGGTACGCAGGGTTGTGTGTGGGCTGAAGCTACGGGTAATCACACGCGTCAGACTGAACAATCTGAAAACCTGGGGTTTAGCTCCGAGGGTGGCGGAGTGCGTATGGGCGCACAACGCGCACTTAATGATGTGGTGACCCTGGGGTCGGCCTTTGGCGTGAATCGCAACCGGCTAACCTCCACCGGGTTCAGCAGCAAGGGCAATGCGTTCGATGCAACGGTTTCTTTGTCTCGCGACGTGGGGAACTGGACGTTTTCCGGTGCGGTGATGGCGGCGTATGGCCGATTCCACAATGATCGTACAGTTGATTTTGGGGCGGGCGGCGCATCTCGGGGCTTAAACGCCACCTATAGCAGCCGCTCCACCACCACTCTGTTGGGCGCGCGTTTACGTGCGGCATACAACATGAGTTTCAACAATTATTATTTGCGACCTTTAGTGGACGTGGATATATTGCACAGCCGCAGTCCTTCATTTACCGAGTCGGATTCAGGGCCGCTGCAGTTAGAGGTGGGTTCGGCCAAGCAGACACAAATCGTAGTCAGCCCCACCCTTGAAACAGGTGCGTCTTTCGATGTGGGCTCGGAAACGTTGATGCGAGCATATGCCGGCGTCGGCGTGAGTATATATTCCGATGCCAAGCACACCAGTCAAAATCGCTTTAATAAAGCCTTAACATCAAGCGGAACGTTTACGTCTGAGCAAGATACGCCTTCGGTTTTGGGCCGTTTAAGCCTGGGCGTGGAGTTTGCACGTGAAGATAATCTTAGTTTTAGCGCCGAATACGGTCTGCAGGCGGGCGGAGGCTACCGTTCGCAGAACCTGAATGCGCGGCTAACCTATCGTTTTTAACGCGGTGTTATTGGCTATATTGGTTTCTGAGCGATTTTCGCAGTACTTTTCCGGCACCACTTTTTGGTAGAACCGAAACGAAATAGATTTCTTTGGGGCATTTATAAGCGGCCAGATGGTTACGTAACTGTTGAATAAGTTCATTTTCAGTGGCGGCTTCACCCGATTTCAAGACCACGGCTGCCACAACCTTTTCGACCCATTTTGGGTCTGCAATGCCGAAAACGGCTGCTTCCAGAATACGTGAGTCAGCGTATAAATAGGCTTCAACTTCGGTTGGGTAGACGTTCTCTCCGCCCGTGACGATCATATCGTTCTTGCGGTCAACAATATAGTAGTACCCCTGTTCATCCCGTCGTGCCAGGTCGCCGGTATAGACCCAGCCATTCTGAAACGTGGTGCGCGTGGCTGCATCATCGTTCCAGTAGCCCGTCATAATTCCTGGGCTGCGTACAGTTAGTTCGCCAATTTCTCCTGTTGCAACATCTTGATCATTGGCGTTCAGTATGCGTATTTGTCGGTTTTTGAAGGGTTTGCCGCACGAAGACAATATGTGCTCGTAGTCCGGACTTTGAGCCAAAATATGGTCTTCGGGATACAAGCCGGTAACGGTGCCGGCCTCGGTTGACCCGTAAGCTTGTGCAAAACTACATTTGTGAAAAGTACGCATGGCGCGGCGCAGGACTTCAGCAGGCATGCTTGAGGCCGCGTACAGAATAATACGTAAATGAGTCAGGTCGAACTGGTCAACACGGGGGTGATTTAATAAAGCACCGACCATCGTAGGTACCAAATGTACGTTGGTTATTTTCCAATCTTGCATAGCCTGAAGGAGTTTTTCCGGGTCGAACTGCGGCATTAACAAGCTGGTGCAGCCGGTGGCAAAACTGGGAAACAGGTGATACCACATTCCCCCTACATGGAATAATGGTAAGACGGCTAAAGCGTAGTCATCTTCGGTTAAAGACAACATTTCCTGCGCTTCGCTGCGGCAATTCTCAAGTGCGCCGCGGTGGGTGATTTTTACGCCTTTAGGCGCACCGGTGGTGCCGCTGGTATAAACAAGACACAGCACATCATCGGGTTTTGCCTGGGCTTCAGGCGTTTTGCTGTCGGCCTTTGTCACAAGGTCTTCATATGCAATCCAGCCATTACGCGCCTTACCAATCACAATGTATGTGTCGATTTTATCGAGTTGATTGCGTAGGCTTTCCACGATTGGAACAAAGTTTTCTTCGACAATCAGTGCGCGTGAACCACTATGTCGCAACAAACGCAACAGTTCCGGCGCGGCCAAGCGCCAATTCAACGGCACAACGATCACCCCGGTTTTGGAAACGCCGAAGACCTCCATATATTCGGGACGGTTGTATGACAAAATGGCGACTCTGTCTTCTGGTTGAATGCCTTGAGCGCTCAGCGCGTTGAATAAACAGTTCGTTCGCTCTTCAAGTTGAGCGAATGTGACGCTGTGCCCGTCGGTTGTGGTGAGCGCTGTTTTGTCTGGGCGCTGAGTAAGGTGAGCGTTGAACACCTCACCCATTGTTAATGGATACTCCCACGGTCTGATCATTTTTGTCCCTTGTTTTGCAGGTGTATCAGGAAACCATAGGGCCAAAGTGTATGACGCCGACCACGTTTCACGATAATGTCGATTAACGATAAGTGTTAGTCGAAAATGACATATCAGAATATGACGTAATTTTTTATTTAGGCATCGTATAACCGAGTATTAAGCCAATAGAAAAATATGACGAGCTTTAATGCTGCAACTGGCATATGCTGTTCTATGGCCGCGGCAATTTCGTCCGGCCATCCATTGACCAATGGAGGTCGAAATGGACAAGAAAGGTAAGTCTCCGAAGAAACCGCAACGCCCTGCGCCGACATTGAATGAAGCCGGGTGGCCTAACCAGGATAAAGGTTCAGTGCCTAAAAAGGGGAGTGCGGTGCAAGATCGCAAACCCGTCGGGCGCAGTGCTCCCAGGGGAAGGTAAAGTCGTACTGTATCGTGAGATTTTGGAATCGGGTGTGCAATTGTTTTTTGCACACCCGTTTCTTTTGGGTGTTTGCACGATGAGCGGCATCCGTTGCATGCATGCTGTAAAGGGCAGGGCAAGAAGTACAATCGCGCTTAATTAAAAAAAGGAGTGGTCATGTATAGAATTGGCGTTGCAACGCTAACCGTTTTACTTGCCGGATGTACGGTGTCGGGTCCTGACCCAACGCTTGCGATTGGCATACCAAACCCTGCTTCTGTTTATTGCATTGAGCGTGGGGGCACCTTGGATATTCCGGAGCATGCCAACGGAAATGTGACGTATTGTGTGCTTTCCGATGGCACGCGAATCGAGGAGTGGAAACTCTACCGGCGGGACCATCCGCAGGAGTAGCGTGATTATTGATCCATGACACGTAACCTGGCGTCATATCACTGTCTTTTGCGGTTGCTACCAAGTTTTCCAGTGGGTTATGCACAGTTTGTGTGGATAAGTCCGGCCAATCCACCCACGGCAGTAGCCCGAAACCGGTGGCAAATGAATTACGATCAGTACTCCGAAGAGCCATACTATTGTGCCTAGTCCGGCCAATCCTTCTTGCATCATGCGTCTCCTTTACAAAGCCAAAGCAACTTAAGGTGGGACCCCAATTGTTGGAAACCATGAGCGTCATTTAGCAATTGTTTTTGCCTTAATTTGATCTCAATGGTGAAGAGGTTCTAGTGGCAGTGCCTGGTTCCGGCTTTGCGGTCCATATGGCAGCACTGACCTGGCGCAGAGTCTTTGCGGCAGCCGCCTCCATGCGAATAGGCTTGAAAAGGGTAGGTGAACACTGAGAGTATTATTTGGTGGTTTTGTATGTCAGCAGTATGTCTTCAATTTCTTTGAAGCCGAGCTTCTGGGCGTGTTGTAGCGGAGTGACGCCGTCTCGGTCAGCGAAGTTTGGGTTTGCGCCGGCCTCGAGCAAGATGGCTACGATTTCTTGATGTCGTTTTCCTCCGTCACCCAAAATCACGGCCTCAATCAAGGCTGTCCAGCCAAGCCGGTTGACATGGTCGACAGCCACGCCGGCATCGATAAGTGTTTGTACTGTTTCGACGTGCCCGCGTTCGGCGGCTGGGATCAGCGCCGTCCCGCCAAAGCGGTTGGTGCTTTTAAGGTCGGCTCCGTTTGCCAATGTCATCTTCAAAATCTCAAGGTGCCCTCTGGCTCCTGCGTAGAGGTATGCGCTATCTTGAATGTTGTCCTTTGCATTTACATCGGCCCCAGCATTAATGAGTACTCTAGCCGCATTAATCGCGTTTGCTTTGGTTGCGGCTACTAGAGGAGTCGCCCCAGTTTGATCGCGCGCCTCGATTGGGCTGCTTGCAGAGAGTAGCCGCTCTACTTCAGTAACATTGTTCTGCTTCGCAGCTGTATGTAGAGGATACTGATCCATAGGATTGGCAAGGGTAATAGGTGAGAAAAATACTAGAGCCAGGGTGATTGAAGTTGCTAGTTTGTTGCAAAACCGGCCCAGGTTGCTTGCCATTTCAACAGTTAGGCGCATATTTTCCTCACAAAAAAACATCAAACTAAGCGTTTGTTAGTTACAGTTCAAAAAAATAGCCCAGTCAGAGCAATCTGTACAGGGCTATTTTTCAAATCCAATGGCATCACCGAAGGCTTCCATACGAAGATGGAGATGATCTCGCGCAGAGCGTATGGGTTCAGAAATTTTGAGAATTACCGCCTGCGCGTTTTAGCTCAGTGCGGTTGGAACGGCGTGATTAACCGTGTTTGATGAATGCTGGATCCCCCTTTATGGGGTAGAGCCTAAGACTGTCTCATTGGTACAAAAATGTGGGCTGCCAGATTTTTGGAAACCCGCGTAGATAGTGGTGCCCCCCCCGTGAGTCGAACACGGCACCAACGGATTATGAGTCCGCTGCTCTAACCAAGCATGAGCTAGAGGGGCACGAAGCCCGTTATTATGGCATAAACACGGGCTGCTAAAAAAGACGCTTTATTTAATTGCCAAGCATCGCTGCTTGCTGGGCAACACCTTCCATGCCAACAACAATGAACCCGATAAACACCGCAACCCATATAAGGGTGACAACGGCGGTGACCAGGCCGGGAGAGAATTTCGGGGTGTCGTTCGCCATACTGAAGGCCTCCGGAATGAATCTGTAATAAATTGTTTAATGGTTAACTTTAAGTGCAGCGCCAATTATATACCGGTCAAACTGCTAAAATCGGGGGCCGAGCATCAATAAAGGAAGGGGTAACATGAAAACCGTACAAAAATTGGGTCGGCTTGTATTGCCTTTGAGTTTGCTGGCGTTGGCTGCATGCCAAACCATGCCGGGCGACTCCACGTCAACCCAGCCGTCAACAACACCCTCCACCACTGCGCCTGAACCCGGTTCGGCTGCATCACAAGAACAAAGTGAAGCACTACAGGCTGCGCGTCAAGGTGCGCCAGTGGCCGTATTCCTGGCCGACACACAAGAGCAAGCCGGCTGGCGGGCTGTTCAAATTCAGTCGGGCACGCTCTACATTAATCCACAGCCTGTTATCACGCGTGAAGATTTGGTTGATGTGCGCGCGGGAACGAGCCGCCAAGGTGATGGTTTATTGGCGTTAGGGCTATCAGAGCTTGGTCGTAAAAAGGTTGAAAACATTACGGCCGCCAATCCGAACAAGCGTTTGGCGTTGGTCGTGGGGCGCACCATGTTGGCCGCACCGGGTTACAGCACACAAGTTTCTACCGATCAGTTGGTGTTCGGCGTGGGTAGTGAAGCCAATGCAACCGCTGCGGCACGGGCGATTGCCGGCGCGCAAGGGGGTGAAGAAAGTAACCCTCCAGCACAGTTAACACCTGCGGCCACGACGAATTAGTCGTTACTGAACTCGCAGCCATCAGGCTGTTACGTTGCAGGAAATAGGATGGACGCCGGTCACGCGAAAGCGGGCCGGCGTTGTTTTTTTCCAAAGATACAAAAAATCATCGATATCTGTCGCTCAAGAAAATAAAATATACGCTTTGCGTATATTTATATTGAAAGGGGCTCCCATGTCTGTTTCTCAACAGGTTTTTCTGCGCGATGCCATGCGTCGTTTGAATTTAACGCGCGACGTTTTTGCGGCGCGTATTGGGGTGAAGCGCCGAGCGCTAGATACATGGCTGCTGCCGGAAGGGTCGCAAGAGGCGCGTTCAATGCCTGAAGTGGTGGGGCGCTTCGTAACGGAAATTGTAGAAAATGAGTCCTTGATGCGCAAATATGCGCAGAGCGCACAGTTCGGCCCTCTGCGTGATCGTATTGCCGTAGAGGGCAAGCACCAGTTGCTGTCAGTGGATCAGTTCACGCGCGAGTCGGTTGAAGAGTTGTTTCGTATCGCTGATTTAATGCAACCCATTGCACGTCGCCAGAAAGTTTCCCGCGTACTGGAAGGTGCGGTTTTGGGTAATTTGTTCTTCGAGGCAAGTACGCGAACCCGTGTAAGTTTTGGTGCAGCGTTCTGTCGCTTGGGCGGGTCGGTGTGCGATACCACAGGCTTTACGTTCTCCTCTATGGCAAAGGGCGAGTCTATTTACGATACGAGCCGGGTGATGAGTGGTTACGTTGATGCCATGGTTATTCGCCACCCCGATCAAGGTTCGGTGGCGGAATTTGCGCAGGCCACCAATATTCCAGTGGTTAACGGGGGGGATGGCCCGGGCGAACATCCCAGCCAGGCATTATTGGATCTTTACACGATTCTGACGGAATTTTCGCGCTTGGGGAAACTGCTCGACGGTGCGCATATTGCCGTAGTGGGTGACCTGAAGTACGGCCGCACAGTGCATTCGCTTATTAAGTTGCTGGCTTTGTACAAAGGGCTGAAATTCACATTAATTGCGCCGCGTGGGCTGGAAATGCCGCAAGACATCATCGATAAGGTAACGCAAGGCACCGATCATGTGATTGAGCAAACGCACTCATTGCGGGAAGGTTTGGTAGGGGTCGACGTCATTTATGCGACCCGGGTGCAGAAAGAGCGATTCTCGGGCGAAGACCTGGAAGGCTATACGGCCGATTTTCAGGTGAACAAAGCGCTGGTGGACCAGTGCTGCGGGCCCGATGTCATTGTGATGCACCCGTTGCCGCGTGACAGTCGTGAAGGTGCCAATGATTTAAGTGTGGACTTGAACGACGATTCCCGCTTGGCGATTTTCCGTCAGACAGACAACGGAATTCCGGTGCGGATGGCAATTTTCGCGGTGTTGCTGGGGGTGGAAACGCTGGTACAGCACTCGCTACGCGACGTGACTTGGAGTCCGCCTACTCATATTGGGCCCGACGACAGCGTTTTCCACGGTATTGATTAAACTTTTTTCTCGCCGCCCAGTGCGTCGACCAGGTCGTTCAGCATTTTGCCCAGTTCCCCGGTCATTAGGGCGAAATCGGTGTCGAACGCATCGGCGTCTGCAGTACTTAACGCCTCCTGGCTCTCTTTAAGGACATCAAGTGGAGATATCCGCTTGATGTCTAGTGCATCGGTTAGCACGAACGAGACGCGATCCGCCCAGGTCATGGCCAAACGGGTACATTGCTTGCCGTTTTGGACGTGTTTGCGCACTTCGTCGGTCTCAATACTATGGCGCACATAACGCACAGTGGCCCGGTTTTCGCTGGTTGAACGCAATTCCGTGTCTTGATCGATCGTGAAAGCGCCCGGGCCGTCGTTTTCCAGTAACCATTGGGTCATGGCCGAGGCGGGTGAAATTTCGGTGTATAGGGGCGTGGCCGGGAAGGGGTCAAGCGCTTTGGCCAGCATGCCGATGACTTCATCGGCCTTGGCGCCGGCGGCGGCATCGATAGCCAGCCAATGGTTGCGGGTATCGATCCACACACGGGTATCGCGATGCACGCTGAAGGCTTTGGGCAATAGCTCTTCCGTTACCCGTTCTTTGATTTCCTTCATTTGCTTACGGCCGGGCTTGTATCCTTGCTGCTCTTCAATGTCGGCGGCGCGTGCTCGTGCGACCTGGTTGACAACTGATGACGGCAGTAGTTTTTTATCGACCCGCAGACTAATAAGATACTGGCCGGCCAGAGCGTGAACCAAGCCGCCTTCATCGGTGGGCGACACCCAACCCATACTGACCATGTCCAGGCTGCTGCCTGGGGTAAAGCGTGCCTTTTCCAGGAGGCTTTCGATGGCTTCAGCCGACAGACTAAAATGGATTGAAAGTCGGAAAATCTTTATATTTTTAAACCACATACATTATCTTTTTAACAAATAACTTCAATTATAACCAAAATAAGTAGAAAAATTAAAAATTTCTTAATAATTCAATTATTTATGAATATTACTTAATAAATTACATCATAATTTTTTGTTTTTATGTGTTTGTGTCAATGCCGTTCCGTTTTGCTGCAAGGCAGGCAGTCATTTCAGTGCACTTTACCGTAACTTAAGACTTTACTTGAAGTTGCGATGCTGACATTTTCATCCGGTTGGCGATTGTAAGCGCAAAGCGAAAACGGCATAGTAACGGTTGCAGATTATTAACTTGTTTATCTGTTTTTTTATACAGTATAATTTAATGCAATAATTCACTTTTTTGCCAAGGAAACTACATGGACGCCAAACAAAGCAAAGCCGCTTCCGCCGAACGGGCCAAAGCACTGGCCGCAGCCTTATCGCAAATTGAAAAGCAGTTCGGTAAAGGGTCGGTCATGCGCTATGGCGATAACCAGGTCGAACACGACATCCAGGTCGTTTCCACTGGTTCGCTGGGGCTCGATATCGCGTTGGGCGTGGGCGGGTTGCCTCGTGGTCGCGTCATTGAAATATACGGCCCGGAATCGTCCGGCAAAACCACGCTTACTTTGCAGGTGATTGCCGAAATGCAAAAAGTAGGCGGCACTTGTGCATTCGTCGATGCTGAACACGCTCTTGATGTTCAGTATGCCAGTCGTTTGGGCGTGAATTTGTCCGATCTTCTCATTTCGCAGCCCGACACAGGTGAGCAGGCGCTTGAAATTACAGATGCCCTTGTGCGCTCAGGTTCCGTCGATTTGGTGGTAATCGATTCGGTGGCCGCGCTGGTTCCCAAGGCGGAAATCGAGGGCGACATGGGTGATTCACTGCCTGGCTTGCAGGCTCGTCTCATGAGCCAGGCTTTACGTAAGCTTACGGCTAATATCAAACGCGCCAATTGCATGGTTATTTTCATTAACCAGATTCGCATGAAAATCGGCGTTATGTTTGGCAACCCCGAAACCACCACCGGGGGGAATGCGCTTAAGTTTTATTCCACAGTTCGTCTTGATATCCGCCGCATCGGTTCCATCAAGAAGGGCGACGAGGTCGTGGGCAACGAAACCCGTGTGAAAGTGGTCAAGAATAAAATCGCGCCACCGTTCAAACAGGCCGAGTTTGACATTATGTACGGGGCCGGCATCTCTCGCGAAGGTGAAATTATCGATCTGGGCGTGCAGGCGGGTATTGTCGACAAGGCCGGGGCCTGGTTCAGCTATAACGGTACCCGTATTGGTCAGGGCAAAGATAATGTTCGCGAGTACCTGAAAGAGCATCCCGAAATGGCGATCGAAATCGAAAACCGTGTGCGGGAACAAATGGGTATTGTGTCGCGTGCCCAGGCCAAAGCGTATACGGAATCGGGTGATTCTCCTACTGGTGATACCGAAGGTTCCGAGGCCGATCTGGCTTAAACATTTGGTTTAAATTAAGGGTTTAAGGGGAGGCTATGCGAAAACGCGATTTTTCCGGGCAACCCGGCGACTCTGCGCAGGCCGGCCTCCCTTCTGAAGAGCGCTTTTCCCCAAAAAGCGGTAAATCCTCAAAAACTGGGCCGTCCTTGAAGGCGCGCGCCATTGGGTATTTATCTCGGCGCGAGCATTCCCGTCACGAGTTGGCTCGCAAGTTGGCTCCTCATGTCAGCCCAGACGACCCTGCCGAACTCGACCAGGTGCTGAACGAGCTTGAACAAGGCAATTGGTTGTCGAACGAGCGTTTTGCCCAAAGTCTGGTAAATCGCCGGGCTCCGGGGAAGGGCACGGTTGCGGTCATGCACGAGTTGCGACAGCATGGGCTTGATTCGGGTCAACTTGAATCCATTCGCCAACAACTTGCCGACACCGAACTGCAGCGCGCTCAAGCGGTATGGGAAAAAAAGTTTGGTGTGCCGCCTGCTACTCCCAAGGAAAAGGCACGGCAAATTCGTTTCATGGCGTCGCGGGGCTTTTCCGCGGCTGCATTAGGTAAAATTTTGGGCGATCTGAATAACCTCGACCCGAATGGCGACTAGTTGCAGCGCAGCAGCTTTAATTAACAGCGAGTCAAGCCTCAAAGCGAAAATATCCAAATCTTGGAACGCAAATGTACAAACCTTTGGTTGTACCTGTTCGGGTCGGGTACGTTATACTTGAAAAGTTTACCGCCTTAATTTCATTATTGATTTTCACCTCTCATGCCTTTGCCAGACTCCGAACAAAATCGTGAGCGCCTGCACACACGTACCATCCGTGTTGATGCGTTCGCTCGGGAAGATGGCCTGTGGGATCTTGAAGCCGAGCTGATCGATATCAAAGGCTACGACTTCCCCAAACATGGTGGGGTGATTCATAAGGCGGGGCAACCTGTGCACCATATGCATCTAAGGGTAACTTTTAACCAAGAGTTCACTATTACGGCGGCACAGGCTGCTTACGATGCAGCCCCTTATAACGAATATTGCGCTTCTATTGCACCTAATTATGGTGATCTTGTCGGCCTGAATTTGTTGCGGGGGTTTCGTCATGCCGTTAAGGCGCGTTTCGGGCGTACCGCGGGCTGCACGCACATGACAGAAATGTCCTATGTGTTACCTACGGTCGCAGTGCAGTCTATGGCAGGGCGTCGCCGAAAGGAAAAATCTCCCGAAGCGCAGAAGAAAAAGCCTTTCCAGCTTGGGGGGTGTCACGCTTTACGGCTCGACAGCCCCATGACAAAGAAGTTTTATCCCGAATGGTATATCGAGCCTGAAGAGGGTTCCGATTCCTGAATCAAGTTTTTATTTTCCACGTTCTGACAGGTAACAAATGAAAATTCACGAGTATCAAGGCAAGGAACTGCTAAAGCAATTTGGCGTGACAGTGCCGCGCGGGTTTCCTGCATTTTCCGTCGATGAAGCGGTTGTAGCCGCTGAGAAATTAGGCGGTCCGGTTTGGGTCGTAAAGGCTCAAATTCACGCAGGCGGTCGCGGCAAGGGCGGTGGCGTAAAGCTGGCACGCTCTATCGATGAAGTGCGTCAGTTGGCTTCCGAAATTCTGGGCATGCAACTGATTACCCACCAAACCGGTGCTGAAGGCCAGAAAGTACGTCGTTTGCTGGTCGAGGAAGGCGCCGACATCAAGAAAGAATATTATGTCGGTATTGTTACCGATCGCGGCACGCAGCGCGTTTGCGTGATGGCGTCCAGCGAAGGTGGCATGGAAATTGAAGAAGTTGCGGAAAAGAACCCCGACGCCATCCTGAAAGTGTTTGTTGACCCCAAAACCGGATTAACGGAAGCTGAAGCATCTGAACTGGCGCGTGGTATTGGTGTGCCCGATGTCTCGGTTGCCCGGGCGGCAGCCGAGTTCCAGAAGTTGTATAAGGCTTATTGGGAAACTGACGCTTCTTTGGCTGAAATCAATCCCCTTATTCTTACCGGTTCGGGCGATATTATTGCGCTTGACGCCAAGTTCAACTTCGACTCCAACGCTTTATTCCGTCACCCTGAAATTGTGGCTTACCGCGATCTCGACGAAGAAGATCCCGCAGAAGTTGAGGCCAGCAAATTTGATCTGGCTTACATTCAGCTTGAAGGTAATATCGGTTGCCTGGTGAATGGCGCCGGTTTGGCGATGGCAACGATGGATACCATTAAGTTGTTCGGTGGTGAGCCTGCTAACTTCCTCGACGTTGGTGGTGGCGCAACGGCTGAGAAGGTGACGGAAGCTTTCAAGATCATGCTTAAGAACAAGGAAGTGAAAGCCATTCTGGTGAACATTTTCGGTGGCATTATGCGCTGCGACGTGATCGCTGAAGGTGTGATTGCAGCTTGCAAGGCGGTGAACCTAAACGTACCGCTGGTGGTGCGCATGAAGGGTACCAACGAAGAGTTGGGCAAGAAATTGCTGGCTGAGTCGGGCTTGCCCATTATCAGTGCTGACACCATGGCTGAAGCCGCAACCAAAGTTGTCGCTGCCGCGAAATAAGAATTTGCCGAGGATTTTTAAATGTCGATTTTGATCAACAAGGACACAAAAGTCATCACCCAGGGTATGACAGGTAAAACGGGTCAGTTTCATACCCGTATGTGCCGTGAGTACGCCAATGGCAAGAATGCGTTTGTTGCCGGGGTGCATCCCAAGAAAGCCGGAGAAGAGTTCGAAGGCGTACCTATTTTCGGTACCGTTAAAGACGCCAAGGAAGCTACAGGCGCAACGGTTTCCGTTATTTATGTGCCGCCTGCAGGGGCCGCCGCCGCCATTTGGGAAGCCGTTGACGCCGATCTCGATCTGGTGGTGTGCATTACAGAAGGCATCCCGGTTCGTGACATGCTGGAAGTGCGTAACCGCATGCGTGCCGAAAACAAGAAAACCCTCTTGTTAGGTCCCAACTGCCCGGGTCTTATTACCCCCGACGAGCTGAAAATTGGCATCATGCCGGGCCATATTTCTCGTAAAGGACGCATTGGTGTTGTGTCTCGTTCCGGTACACTCACTTATGAAGCCGTGGCGCAGCTCACCGAATTGGGGCTGGGTCAATCTACTGCTGTTGGTATTGGTGGTGATCCCATCAATGGCCTGAAGCACGTTGATGTTCTGAAAATGTTCAACGACGATCCTGACACCGACGCCGTTGTCATGATTGGTGAAATTGGTGGCCCCGATGAAGTCGATGCAGCGCTTTGGGCAAAAGACAACATGAAGAAGCCGGTTGTTGGCTTTATTGCCGGTGTTACCGCGCCTCCCGGAAAACGTATGGGACACGCTGGTGCGCTCATTTCCGGTGGTGCCGATACGGCCGATGCAAAACTGGAAGTCATGGAAGAGTGCGGCATTCGTACCACCCGCGACCCATCTGAAATGGGTAAATTGCTTAAATCGGTTCTGTAATCGGTTTGGCAGTTTGGTAAAAGGCTCGCCTCAGGGCGGGCCTTTTTGGTTAATTGGAAAGGGGAAGGAAGTCTATGGGCCTGTTTAAATCACCCAACGACAAAGACGGTAAGGGGCCGGGTATTACCTTGTTGCAGGGGTTGTTAATTTTGGCTGTGCTGGGCATTTTGGGCTGGCTGGTTTCCTCGTACTTTATTTCGTGAGTCGTATGCACACCCCTGAAAAACTTGTTATTGCAACCCGTGCCAGTCGTCTGGCGTTGTGGCAGGCGGAACATGTGCGTGCTTTGCTTCAACAGCGTTACCCATCGTGCGAGATTTCGTTGCTGGAAATGACCACGCGTGGCGACCAGATTCTTGATCGTACTTTGTCGAAAGTGGGGGGCAAGGGCCTGTTTGTCAAAGAACTGGAAACGGCGCTGCTTGACGGCCGTGCCGATTTGGCGGTGCACTCCCTGAAAGACGTGCCGGTTGAACTGACCGACCCTTTTGCACTTCCGGTTATTTTGGAGCGCGATGATCCTCGCGATGCGTTTGTGTCGAATGATTACGGCAGCCTGGCCGATATGCCTGCCGGCGCGGTGGTGGGTACATCCAGCTTACGACGCGAGTCTCAGGTGCGGGCCGCGTATCCGCATTTAACCGTTAAGCCTTTGCGAGGCAATCTTGATACGCGGTTGGGTAAGCTCGATCGGGGCGAGTACGGGGCCATTATTCTGGCAGCCGTGGGTTTGCGGCGTTTGAAGCTGGATGAACGTATTCGTTGTTGCCTGGAGCCTTCGGAAAGCCTGCCGGCGGCAGGGCAAGGTACCTTGGGTATCGAAATTTTGGCCGAACGGCATGATCTGGCCCAATGGCTGGCACCGCTGGCATGCTCAAAAGCAACGGCATGTTCTGTTGCCGAGCGCGCCGTATCGCGTGTTTTGGGCGGTTCGTGCCAGGTTCCACTGGCGGCTTATGCCGAATTGAACGGTGACGCCGTGCATCTGGATGCTTTGGTTGCTGAACCGGATGGGACGGTCGTTATTCGTGCATCAGGTACTGCGCCGATACATGAAGCACTTCAAATGGGTGAAAGCGTTGCCCGGGAACTCATGGCAAAAGGGGCTCAACCGATTCTTGCCCGACTGGCTGATGGTGGAAACGCCGCACCGCAAACCTGACGGAGTCGTTTTATGTCTGGTCGCCCGCGTTCCTGCATCGTTTTAACCCGGCCGGCGGGGCGTAATCAGATACTGTCGGCCAGTTTGCGAGGGGCAGGATTCAACGTTCTTGATATGCCGGTGTTGGCCGTGTCGGCGTTACCTTACGATGTGGAATCGTTTGTGTGGCCGGATGACTATCAATTGATGGTTTTCGTGAGTGTTAATGCGGTCGATTTTTATGTCGCGCGTTTAAAGGCGATGATGGCGGGTGCCCGCGCCCAGGTGGATTTGGGTTCGGTCATGTTGGCGGCGGTGGGCCCTTCAACGGCTGCACGCTTGCGCAATGAACCTTTGTTTCGTGCAGCCAGTGTTGTGGCGCCGGTCGAGGGTTACACTTTCGATTCAGAAGGTTTGCTGGCCACGCTCGAGCCCGATTTGCCATTGGTTTCGAAGGCCGTCATCGTACGGGGGCAGGCTGGGCGCAACTGGCTCGCAGAACAGTTAAGTTCCCGGGGTATTCGGGTTGATCGCTATGCCGTGTACCAAAGACACCCGGTTAACTGGTCTGACACCGGACTACAGGCATTGAAGAATTGCGTGCATGAGGGTGGGCGATTAACCGTGTTGTTGACCAGCGCCGAAGCGGTCGATGCGTTTTGCGCCAATCTGAAAGCCGGTGATCTGGCATACTTACTGGGAGCCATGCGTTTCGTGGTCATACACGAACGCGTTGCTGCACGTTTACAATCACAGTTACGCAGTATTCCCGACGCGCAAGTCATGCCCGGGGTTAAACTATGTGCTCCCGACGACGAATCCATGCTTCGGGCCATCATGCTTTCAGCCACTCTTTAATAAAGGCCGGAATAAGAATATTAGCCATGACAGAATCAAAGAACGCTTCGCAGAACGAAAAGCAACACGATGACAAGCAGTCGGCGGGTGCCAAGCCCGACACGCAATCAGGTAAACCGCCGCGCGCTGCAGCAGTAAAACGCAGTGGCAAATCGGTGTGGCCGGGTTTGTTCGTGTTGGTTTTGCTGGTCGCCGTTGCATTGGGTGGTTTTGTTTGGTGGCAACATCAAACGCATCAAAAGCTTCTGGGCGACCTAATGGCCCAAATCCAGCGCAGTACAACTGCTTCGCAGCAGGCGGGCGAGTTGGCGCGGCAGGCGCAAAGTAATACGCAAGCTCAAGCTGCGCGGGTTCGCGAAATGCAGTCGTCGCTGGCGGCCATGCAAGGTCAGGTCTCAGACCTCGATCAGGCCTTCCAGATCATGACGGATAGCGGTTCCGATTTATTGCTTTTGAACGATATCGATCACCTTGTTTCCATTGCTAATCAACAGTTGTTGCTCGGTGGGAATGTGGCTAATTCGTTGGTGGCGCTGGAAGCGGCACAGGCGCGCCTGGCGCGTGCCAATCGTCCGGCGCTGGCTTCATTGCAACAAACACTGAACGGCGATATCGACCGTCTGCGGGCAGTGGCCACTATCGATGTGAATGTGTTGTCGCGCCAGCTTGATCAGCTTAATGGTTTGCTTGGGCAGGCGCCATTGCTTGTGCCCGATGTAGCCGTTCCCGAGTCGGCGGTACAGGCAAATGGGTTGAACGGTATTTCCTCCTCGTCAAACGCGAATGGCAACGCTTCGGGCAATGCGGCGTCAGATTCAGCTTCGGGTACCGGTGCGGATGCAGATCCCAATGCCTCCTGGTTGGAACGCAGCTGGGACAATACCGCAACTTGGTCTCGTGAGGCGTGGTCGGTGATTCGTCATGATCTGGCCGGGTTTTTTGATATTCGTCGGGTTGATAACGAGGCGGCGTTGTTGATTTCACCTGATCAGGCAACGCAATTGCGTCAGGCTTTGCGTTTACGAGTCATGACAGCGCAATTGGCCCTAATGATGCGTCAACCTGAGATCTGGCGCTCCGAATTGCAGGCCGTGCTAACGGCGCTGGAAACCTATTACGATAACCAGTCATCCGTTACTCAACGTGCCGTGCGTCAGGTTACGCGGCTCATTGAAACGCCTGTCGATACAAAGCTTCCCACCTTAAGTAATACCTTGGAAGCTATCGAAGTTCTGCGTCATGAGCGTGCCCAGACTTTAACGGATACAGCTGATCAGAACGAGGAGACACAATGAGAGCCTGGTTCTGGATGCTATTGCTGTTGGCTTTGGCCGTAGGGCTGGGCGTAGTGCTGCGCGAGCATAGTGGGAATGTTCTCATTATTGCGCAACCATGGCGAATTGAAATGTCGCTGACGCTCTTTGCATTACTGTTGTTGGCCGCATTTGTGGTGCTGTATCTGCTGTTTCGAGGTTTGTCATGGTTGTTATCCAGCCCGGAACGCTTCCGTGAGTGGCGTGGTTTGCGTGCCCGCAAGCGTGATCATGAACTGCTTGAAAGCGGTTGGTTGCATGTGCTGGAGGGGCGTTATCCGCAGGCTGAACAAGAATTGTCGCGTTTGTTGGGGCGTACACGGTCGTCCAATACGCGGGTGTTGGCTGGGCTTGCATTGGCCCGGGCATGTCATCAACAAGGGCAAATGCAGCGCCGTGATGAAGCCCTTACATTAGCCCGTTCGGCAGTGGGTACGGATTCGCGCCTGAAAGAGTCTTGGGCTACCGCCGTGGCAGAGATGTATCTCGACCAGCATCGCGCTCAGGAAGCGTTAACGTTGTTGCAGCCATATCAGGATACCGGCGCAAAACATTTGAATGCCACCCGATTGTTGCTGCAGGCGCATCAGCAATTGAACAATGTGGATCAGGTTTTTGAGTTAACGCGACAACTTTTGCGGCGCGGCGCCATTGATAAACAAAAGGCGCAGCCGCTTATTGCGCAGTCGGTTGCCGAACGACTGCGGGCGGCAGGGCCGGAAGGGTTCCGCTCGGTATGGGGCGAATTACGTGGCGACGAGAAAACCTTGCCCGAAATAGCGTTGGCAGCCGCGCATGTTCAACAGCAAGCGGGTCATGCCGATGAGGCGGGCAAAATATTAGAAGCGGCGCTGAACGAACAACTTGAGCCACGCTTGCTGAATGCTTATTCTCAAGCCCCCGCTGATCAGGTCTCTCGTCGAATCAATAAAGCGGAAGGCTGGTTGAAAAGCCACCCCGACAACTCGGCCTTGTTGGCTGCCTTGGGTAACTTGTGCCTTACCGGCCAGCTCTGGGGTTCGGGCGAACGTTATTTGTTGCGTAGTATGGCGATTCGCAGTGATGTCCGCATTCACGCTTTGCTTGGTAATCTGTATGATCGCCTGGGGCGGCAGGCCGACGCAATGAAACATTGGCGTTTGGCGTCAGGAGTGGCTGGGGTGTTGCCGGTATTGCCCGGTAGCACTGTATTGCCCGCCGCCGATACACGGGGTGATCCAACCCTTATCGATGTACAGGACCTGGAGTCTTCTTCGACCGAAGCGGCTTCTTTCGGCGAGGTGCCGGTGGCTGCCAGTGCTTCGGATTATCTTGAGTCTGAAGAGCCTGTCAGCTCAACGGATTCTACCGTTGGTTCGGCGAAAACGTCTGAGCCAAACCCGCAAGACCCTGATTATCACGAGTATTTCGATAGCGCGCCCATCCCGGGTGTCGACCTTTCGCAAACGTCTGATCGTCCTACCCGGCGTGGCTCTTGAGCTTTCATTCTTTTTGTTTTCGATTTTTATTTCTGTTCATTGATTCACAGGTGTTTAAAACATGAGTTTAGATCGTGTTCCAGCAGGTTCGAACCTGCCCGACGAGTTCAACGTTATTATTGAAATTCCCATGAATGCCGACCCGGTTAAATACGAGGTCGATAAGGATAGCGGCGCGGTGTTTGTTGATCGTTTCATGCTGACCGCCATGCATTATCCCGCGAATTATGGTTATATTCCGCAAACCATTTCCGACGACGGCGACCCGGTTGATGTGCTGGTTGTTGCCCCGTTTCCCATTCAAATTGGTGCGGTTATTCGTTGTCGTGCCATTGGTGTTCTGAACATGGACGACGAAGCGGGTGGTGATGCCAAGTTATTGGCTGTTCCCGTTGATAAACTCTACCCGCCGTATCGGCACATTCAAAAACCGGAAGACTTGCCGGAAGAAGACTTGCGTCGTATTCAGCATTTCTTTGAGCACTACAAAGATCTTGAGAAAGGTAAGTGGGTGAAAGTGCGTGGCTGGGAAGGTGCCGAGGCCGCACGCAAAGAAATTATCGAAAGTTCGGCGCGCTATACGGCCGATTCAAAATAAAACATAGAAATCAGGCCCATAAAGAGCCTGGCGCATTAACTAACCCCCGAAGGCTGGAGATATCTTCAGCCTTCGGGGGTTTTGTATGGCGCTTTTTATTCTACCGGCTCGTAGGGAAGGCCCACGTAGTTTTCGGCAATGGTACGCAAACCCGCATCGGAGTTGGTGAAATAATCCAATTCGGCCAGTTGCATGCGTTGGCCGAAAGCGTCGTCATTGAAACGATGCAGCATCGACGTCATCCACCATGAAAAGCGCTCGGCTTTCCAGATTCGGCGTAACGCCAGTTCAGAGTATTTACCAACCAGATCGGTACGACCTTCTTTGTAAACCTTGGTAAGGACGCGGTACAGGGTAGAGACATCACTGGCCGCCAGGTTCAAGCCTTTGGCGCCGGTAGGCGGCACAATGTGCGCGGCATCACCCACTAGGAACAGCCTACCGTAAGTCATTGGTTCGGCTACGAAGCTACGTAACGGTGCAATGCTTTTTTCAATGGACGGGCCGGTTACCAGCACGTCGGCTGACTCTTTTGGTATACGGGTTTTCAGTTCTTCCCAGAAACGGTCATCGGACCAGTCTTCAACTTTGTCTTCCAGTGGAACCTGCACATAATAACGGCTTAAGTTGGCGTTACGTTGGCTACAAAGGGCGAAACCATTGGGATGGTTGGCGTAAATAAGTTCTTCGTTTACCGGTGGGGTACGAGACAAGATGCCCAGCCAGCCGAAAGGGTAAACACGTTCATAAGTTTTTATCTGGTCTTCCGGTACAGATTGGCGCGATACCCCGTGAAAGCCGTCGCAACCGGCAATGTAATCACACTCCAATTCAACTTTTTCACCGTCTTTAACGAACGTGACACGTGGCTTGTCGGAGTAAAAATCATGTAATTGAACGTCTTCGGCTTCGTAAATACTGACTGCACCGGTTTCGGCGCGAACATCCATCAGGTCGTGGGTGACTTCAGTTTGCCCATAGACCATGACGGTTTTACCATCGGCATATTTGGTGAAATCAATTCGCTTGAGCTGGTTATTGAAGGAAAGGAACACCCCTTCGTGGATCATGCCTTCCTTGTCCATGCGATGGTTTGCTTTGGCTTCACGCAACAGGTTTACGGTACCTTGCTCCAAAACACCGGCGCGAATTCGACTTAGCACGTACTCGGGCGAGCGGCGCTCTAATATGACGGTGTCGATGCCTTGCAGGTGCAGCAATTGGCCCAATAACAAACCGGAGGGGCCGGCACCGATAATGGCAACTTGTGTTTTCATTAAAAGCTCCTTTTACATGAGTCCGCAGGCAGGAAAGCGTGTTACGGGCCACGTTGATTCAAATGTTCGAATTGGCTGCAGGAACAGGCCGTTGGTGTAATGTTGCGCTGAAAGTCGGCGCTTGAGAATGGATAATTTCGTATAATAATTGCACTTTTGGAAAATAAATTTTCTTTCTTGAACGCTAAAACGTTGAAAATTTAAGTTTTTTCAATATTTTTATAAAGGGCACCTTGTATTATTGAATTTAAGGGCCTTATGTATTCTGTGGCGACCTTTTGTCCCTATTTCTGTTAGCAGTCGCTTTATGTCCTACCTATCCTCTCCCGCCGCGCCTCGTGTTCCCGTTTATCAGCTTTATGGTGAAAGAGAGCAATGGCCCACACCCGACATGGTGCATTGCGAGTTGATCGCCGATCGCAGTCGTCAGCACGACTGGGAAATCAAGTTGCATCAACATCATGGGTTAACGCAATTGCTCTACCTGAAAGAAGGGGAGGCACGCGTTTGTCTTGATGACCAGTATCATGAAATGATGCAGGGGCAAGTTGTGCTGGTGCCGCAAATGTGTGTGCACGGCTTTCGCTTTTCGCCCAACGCCAAGGGGCACGTGGTAACGCTGGCTTTCCCGTTGCTTGAGCGCCTGGGTCGCTTTTTGGGCGATGTCGACGTGGGTGCATTGGGTGCGGGCATTTACTCTCTTGATGCGCAAGAGGACGCAGTGATCGATCTGGCGTTTAACACGCTCGACCAGGAATACCGCAGAAGCGGCTTGCATCGGAATGTATTGCTAGAGTCTTTGTTGCTAACGATTTTTGTGTGGTTGAGCCGGCGTACGGTACGCGGGCGGCTCGGGCAGGTACAGGAAGTTGATCGTGGCCGCGAGTATTTTCGCCAGTTTAATCAGCTTATAGAAGAACATTACCCCGAGCAGTGGTCGGTTGAACGGTATGCGCGGAAAATCGGGATTACGCCGGTTTATTTGAATGTGTTGTGCCGGCAGTGGGCCGGAGAGTCGGCTTTGGCGTTGATTCACCAGCGTGTGGTTCTGGCGGCCAAGCGCAGCCTTGTGTATACGTCGATGACGATTAGCGTTGTGTCGTATACATTGGGGTTTAGTGATCCCGCTTATTTCACCCGGTTTTTCAAACGGCATGTGGGTGTATCACCCAAATTATTCAGAAAACAGGCCGCAACTCTGGTTGAGTAGCGGCCTGTGACGGGTGCTTTTTTATTTCCGTGCGTCTTGCAATTTCACGTCGGTAAGCGTTTGCAATTGCTCGAAGGTCATGCCGTCGATGATGTCAATTACCTTGGCGCCGTCTGCACCCAGGTCTATCACGGCCACGTCGGTATAAATGCGGCTGACGCAACCAATGCCGGTTAAGGGGTAGCTGCATTTTTCCACTAGCTTGGGCTCCCCTTTTTTGGTGCGCATTTCCGTCATGACATAAGTTTTCTTGGCGCCGATTGCCAAGTCCATGGCACCACCAACCGCTGGAATGGCATCGGGTGCGCCGGTACTCCAGTTTGCAAGATCACCTGTTGCCGAGACCTGGAACGCACCCAGCACGCATACATCGAGATGGCCGCCACGCATCATGCCGAAACTGTCGGCATGATGAAAGAAACAACCACCTGGAAGCAGAGTAACGGGTTGTTTGCCGGCGTTGATCAGGTCGTAGTCCTCTTGGCCTTCGGCAGGAGCGGGACCCATGCCAATGACACCATTTTCACTGTGCAGAATGACTTCGCGGTCGCTGGGCAGGTGGTTGGCCACCTTGGTGGGCAGGCCAATACCCAGGTTAACGACGGCACCGTCGGGGATGTCTTGCGCCACGCGCGCGGCAATTTCATCGCGAGACCAGCTTGGAAGCGTATTTTGTTCACTCATGATAGTTTCCTTAGTCCTGTTTGAAGCCGGCAGGGCCGGTGGCCGTGCGTGGGACTTTCACGATGCGTTTGACGAACAGACCGGGCGTGACAACGACTTCCGGATCGATTTCGCCTAGTTCGACAATGTTGTGAACTGATGCAATGGTGCATTTGGCCGCAGTCGCCATAATGGGGCCGAAATTACGGGCGGTTTTCCGATATGTCAGGTTGCCCCAGCGGTCGCCGGTTTCTGCCTTGATTAACGCAAAGTCGGCATGAATGGGATATTCGAGCACATATTGACGACCATTGATTTCGCGGGTTTCCTTGCCGTCGGCTAATTCCGTACCGAACCCGGTGGGGGTGAAAAAAGCGCCAATACCGGCACCTGCTGCGCGAATACGTTCGGCCAGGTTGCCCTGGGGAACCAGTTCCAATTCGATTTTCTTGCTGTGATAGAGCTCGTCGAATACGTAGGAATCCGCCTGACGCGGAAAAGAGCAAATAATTTTGCGTACGCGGCCCGCCTTCAACAGTGCGGCCAACCCAACTTCGCCGTTCCCTGCGTTGTTGTTCACAATAACCAAGTCTTTGGCGCCTTGGGCGATAAGGCCGTCGATGAGTTCGGCGGGTTGGCCTGCTCCGCCAAAACCACCAATCATGATCGTGGCGCCGTCGTAAATGCCGGCCAGCGCTTCTTCGACCGAGGGTGAGATTTTGTTAATCATGTTTTCCCTACGAACAGAATATAGATAAGAAGAGTAAATGTTCGTATAATGAACTTTTATTCGTATATAGAACTATCTACCGAAAGCTTAATCAGCGGGACGTCTCTTGTCAACTTTGCCAGATCACAATAAACCCGGCGACAACTATGTGCAATCGTTTGCACGCGGCTTGGCGGTATTGAAAAGTTTCGGGGCCGAGGCGCCGGCACAAACCTTGTCCAACGTGGCGGCCCGAACGGGGCTCACCCGCGCCGGCGCCCGGCGTATTTTGCATACGTTGTTGGCGCTGGGTTATGTGTCGTCGGAAGGGCGGTTGTTCAGGCTTACACCGAAAGTGCTGGAATTGGGTTTTGCTTATTTAACTTCACTACCGGTATGGAGCCAGGCGCAACCGGTGATGGAGGGTTTGGTTGAGCGTTTGCGACAATCCAGTTCGGCTGCTGTTCTGGACGGCAACGAAGTGGTGTATGTACTGCGGGTGCCGGCCCACAAGATTATGTCAATCAATCTGGGCGTAGGTAGCCGTCTGCCGGCGCATTGTTCTTCAATGGGGCGTGTGCTGTTGGCGGGCCTGCCTGATGACCTTTTACACGAGCGATTGGCCGCCATGACGCTAACGGCTTTTACGCGCAGCACCATTACCGACCCCAATCAATTATTTGAAACCTTAATGCAAGTACGCGCGCAGGGTTGGTGTTTGGTGCGTGAGGAGCTTGAGCCGGGTTTGGTCTCGATGGCGGCGCCCATTCGCGATATCTCCGGCCGTGTGGTGGCCGCTATTAATATAAGCGGCCAGGCCGATAAGGCCGATGCCGCTTATTTGCTCGACGAATGTTTGCCGCAATTATTGGCGGCTGCGGCGCGCATTAATATGCTGCTCGGCGCGCCTGCGCAGGGTGCCTAAAGCTTACTTTGTACGGGTGTTGATCCAGTAGGTAAACAGTACCATTATTAACATTACCGCTTGGGCCCCAATGCTTTGGGCACTGGGATAAATACCCAACAGGTCGACCCGAATGAATTGAATGGGCGTAATGTTGATGACGCCCGCCTCCTGAAGCCCCACAATGCCTTTGCCCGTGAGCACAATTGCCAATAACGCCACAATGATTGAACTGGCGGAAAAAAAACGGCCTATGGGTAAACGTTGGCTGCTTTTGAACAAGGCTCTTGCTATAACGGCCAAAACAATGACACCGGCCAAAATACCGCCACTGAACGCCCAGGCTTGCTCCTGTTGCCATAGCGCAGCGTAAAACAAAACCGTTTCAAATACTTCTCGGTACACGGCGATAAAAGCCAAAATGAACAGGAACCACGCTGTGCGGCGGGTTAGCGCGTGGCTGAGCTTGTTTTGAAGGTAGGTTTGCCAACGGTTGGCAACACTCTTGTGATGCATCCAGGCCCCCACCGACAATAAAACGATTGCGGCAAAGAGCGATGACAAGCCTTCCGTCAGTTCTCGGCCTGCACCACTGATGTTAATAAGGGTGGTTGCCGCCAGCCAGGTTGCTCCGCCGGCAAACAAAGCGCTAACCCAGCCCGCATGCACATAAGGTGTTACGTCGCGCCGGTTGGCTTTCACCAGAAATGCCAGCATGGCAACCACAATCAGTAGCGCTTCCAGGCCTTCGCGCACCAGAATGGTAAAAGCGGCGATGAACGTTGCACCGGAATCTGCTTCCGAAGGGCTCAGCGCCGCTTCTGCGTCGATCAGCCAATTTTGCAACTGCGCTTCCGTACTTCTGGCTTCTGTGATGTCATTTCGTCTGACTTGGGTACGAAAAGTGATCATTCCCGATTCGATTTGACGCATTAAGGCATTGTTGCGTATTGCCAGCGCCGCTTCATTTGTTTCGAAGCCGTCCAGGTAAGCCGATAATGCCAACTTAATGGCCGCGTCTTGCTGACCTTGCTCAAGCGCTTTCAGGCTTTTTTCCAACTGGCTGCGAGCCACTGAAAGCCGGCCTGAGGCGCTTTCCTGAGGGGAAGATGATGCAAAATCGGCAACAAAATAAGCTAGCGCCCATCGCTCTTGGTCGCTTAATGCATCGAAACTGGGCATGGCGGTGCCATCGACCCCGTTGCTAATCACCTGGTAGAGCGCCAGCTTGCTGCGTTGCGCGGCACGTGCCGCATCGGTGAAATCCGTGGGTGTTGGATCGAGTTGCGCTGCCAAAGGTCCGTTGCCTTTGCCCGAGGCCCCATGGCACTGAATACAGTTTTCCTGGTACAGCTGTCGACCCACCGTTAAATCGGGAGGTGATTCCGGTTCCGTTGGAAAAGGGTAGGCATTATGCACCCCTTGTGCCAATTGCCGGGCCGCTTGAGCAACCTGTGTGGGTGCACTTTTGTTTTGAATTTCTTGTTGAAGTGTTTTTACCTCGTCAAGTAATTGGGCTTTATTGGGGTGGGCGGGCAGGTTTTCGAGTTCAAACTGGGCTAAGTTCCCGAATTCTTGCATTTCTGCATATTCAGTCTCGGAAATAATGTGTCCGTTTTCCACCGCGCCGGAGTAGTCAACCGCGATGTAGTCAAGCAATTGCCACAGCTGGCGGCTCTGTGTTTGAACCCCTTGGGCAACGGCAACGGCGGAAAAGAACACGCAAACGAAAAGCAGCGCACGAAAAAACCAACGAAAAACCAGCGGGCGCGTCATACAAACCTAATATTGTTTAAAGATAATGATTATAATTCTTAATTACATAAGAAGACAAAAAATCGGCCTTGCGAAAGACAAGGCCGATAAAGCAAAGACGTTTGCAGCAAGGCAAACGGGGTTAGTACAAGCTGCGCCCGACGCTTTAGGCGTCAAGAAATACGGTTTCGTTGGGCCCTTGCAGGTAAATGTCGAAGGTATAAACAACCTGGCCGTCTTTCTCGTTGCGTTGGGCAATCAGGGTTTTACGACGCTCCACCCATTCAATTCCGTTCAGAATGGGGTCGGCTGCATTTGCGTCGGCTTCGTCGGAAAAATACATGCGGGTTTGCAGGCCAATATTAATGCCACGGGCAACAATCCACAGGTTAATGTGGGGGGCCATGGGTTTGCCGTGACGGCCGGTAACGGAGCCCGGTTTGATGGTGTCGAAATGATAGACACCGCTTTCGAAATCGGAACAGGCGCGGCCCCAGCCACGGAATGTCGGGTCGATGGGTTTGCTTTCCTGCTTGTCGGCCGGATGGTTGTAGCGACCCGCTGCGTTCGCTTGCCAGCACTCAAGCAAAACGTCTTTCACAATGGCGCCGCTGCCGTCGAATACGCGGCCTTCAACACGAATGCGTTCACCTTTGGTTTCCGGTGTTACCAGCACATTGCCGAAGTTGTTCTCAAAAATGTCGAAACCGGCCTGTTTGGGTGCCAGACCAATGTGAACGTAGGGACCGGCCGTTTGCGAGGCGGTTTCTTTCAGATAGACGGGCGTACTCGGATGCATTATTTGCCTCCTTGAATGTGGTTTTCAAACAGCGTGGCACGAGAGCCGCGTACGACGATGTCGAATCGGTAGGCCATGCTGTCCAGAGCAACAAATGCGCCCCGATCCATTTGGGCGATGAGCGTGCGCACGGCGTCTTCATTCGGGATGGATCGCACGATGGGGCAATGTGGAATGAGGGGGTCGCCCTCGAAATACATTTGGGTAATCAGGCGCTGCGCAAAACCGCTGCCGAAAATTGAGTAATGAATATGAGCCGGGCGCCAGTCGTTGATGCCGTTACGCCAAGGATAGGGGCCCGGTTTGATGGTACGGTAAAAATAGTAGCCGTTCTCGTCGGTAATGCAGCGGCCACAGCCGCCGAAGTTCGGGTCGACGGGTGCAATGTATTTGTCGTTTTTATGGCGATAGCGCCCGGACGCATTGGCTTGCCACACTTCAATTAGGGCGTTGGGCACAGGGCGGCCGTTTTCATCGCGCAAGTAACCATGCACCAGAATGCGCTCTCCAATGGGCAGGCCGTCTTTGGCGTAGTTCATGATCAGATCGTTGTCCAGTGCGCCGAGCTCATCTCGCGAGAACAGGGGGCCGGTAATGTCGGACAAGTCGTTTTCAATGGAAATCAGGGCTTTCTGGGGCGAACGCAACACACTGGTTTTATAACCGGGCGTGTAGGCAGGCGGGTGCCATGTGCGGTCGCGCATCAGGAACTCGCCGAATTGTTCGGTAGGCGTGGTCATCAGGTTTCTCCTTGGTTCTGTGTGGGTTATCTCACAGCACAGTAGCGTCATGATAGCGCCGCTCTATCAGTACGGTAAATTGAAATCCTGCACATTATTAGATAACCTATGGTTATGAATAAAGACTATTTTCTTAACCGTGTCCGATTGCGCCATATTCAATGCTTCGTGGCGGTGGCACAAGAGCGCAATCTGGGCAAAGCGGCGGAACGACTCAACCTCAGTCAACCGGCTGTTTCGAAAACGTTGGTTGAGCTGGAGCAGATGGCGGATACCGTACTGGTAAAACGAGGGCGTTTTGGTGCCCGTTTAACTCCCGACGGGGAACTGCTTTTGTCTTACTGCGTTTCCATGCTGGAGGCGCTGGAGGGCGCGCAGCGGTCGCTCTCCCGGGGTTTTTCGGGTAGCCAGGAGTCGGTATCCGTGGGTGCTTTGCCGACAGTCGCGCCGGATCTGTTGCCCGCGGCGCTGGCCGATTTTCGTGTGCAGTATCCGCAAGCGCGTTTGCAAGTGCAGGTGGCAACGAATAATTTGTTGTTGGAAAAGTTGAAAGCGGGCGAAGTGGATTTTGCCGTTGGGCGAATGGCGGAACCCCAAATGATGGTGGGAGTGTCGTTTGAATTCTTGTACGCTGAACCGTTAATAGCGGTTGTGCGTGTCGACCATCCTTTGTTAAATGCGGCAGGCGCAACCTTATTGTCGGAGGTGGTGGCACATCCGTTGGTTGTGTCCGCTGCAGGAACGGTTCCGCGTCATAATACCGAGACGTATCTTAAGGAACGCGGTATGCATTTGCCCGAGCATCGTCTGGAAACGCTGGCGGTGTCGGTTGCCCGTTTAGTGGTGCTGCAGTCAGACGCAGTTTGGTTTACGCCGGCTGGTGCGGCGCGTGACGATCTGCAACGCGGTTTACTGGCTGTGTTGCCGTTGTCGTTCGAGGGCACCGAGGAACCGGTAGGGTTGTTATACCGCAGCGAAGCACCCCTGAACGCGCCCGGGCAAGGGTTGATTCGTATTTTGCGCAATACCAACCGGCGTAAAGAGGGCGCGTTAACGTTTAACGCGCCAGAAAAGCCTGCACGGCGTCGGTAAAGGCCTGCGGCTGCTCGGCAACCGCCAAGTGCGAGGCGTCTTTCAAGATTACAAGTTTTGCTCCGGGGACGGCATTGGTAATGGTTTCCGACATGGAAACCGGTGCGCCTTGATCCAGTTCACCGGCAATAACCAGCGTGGGGACGTTGATTTGATCTAAACGATTCGTGGTGTCGACGGTCCCCACTGCGTTGCAGCAGCCTACATAACCTTCTGCATCGGTGGTAATCAGTCGACGGCGGAACGTGGCAACGGTAGCCGGCCGTTCACGGCGAAATTGTTCGTGAAAATAGCGTTCCATTACAGCATCGGCGATTACTTCGATTCCCTGAGCCTGAACGGTTGCAATGCGTTGCTGCCAAACTTCGCGGACATTATCGGGGTAAGCGGAGGTGGAGTTGGCAATCACCAGCGCGCTGATGAGTTCCGGACGGCGGATCGCCAATTCCTGGCCGACCATCCCGCCCATGGAAAGGCCAATCCAGATCACCGAACCGCAATCCAGCTCCTCCACCAGGCGTGCGGCGTCTTCGGCCAAATCGGCCATTGAGTAAAGGCCGGCCGGGGCATCGGAGGCACCATGCCCACGATGATCATAGGTGACGACGTTGAAGTCGGCCGACAAGGTGGTGGCCAGGCGGTCCCACATAGTAAGGTCGCACCCCAGTGCGTGGCTCAATACAATGGTTTGTTTCTGTTGCGTGTGGTTATTGCGTGCGGCGCGAACGCTGTAATGCAAGGCAGGTTTGCTTTTGGTGACGCGTTCGTGGCCGTAACCGGGATGGCAGGTGTCGCCTGGGTTGGTGGGCGTTAGGGCATAGCCAATTTCTTCACCGATTTCTTTCAGAATAGCCTGCGCATGGCTGAAGCCGGTATTGGCCGCGGGTACACCGGCATAGATTGCTGTTTGAATAAGAATTTCTTTGAGTTCGTCCGGCGTCAGGCGCGTATCGGGCGCACCGCCTTGCAGGCCTGCACGCACATGCAACTCAAACTCCTCCCAACGGCCCAGTGCCATGGTAATGGCCAATACCATGGCGCGGCGTGTTTTCTTGTCGAGTCCTGGACGACCCCAGATTTCTTTCCAGGCAAATCGGGTGATGAGTTCCTGAAATTCCGCGTTGAAATTGTTGGCGCGATCAAAAGAGCGATCAACCCAGGCGTCTCCCAGGATTTCCCGACGATTTTTAAGGCCGCGTTCGAAGTCGTGACGGATAGGATCAAAAGTCATGATGTTCTTTCCAGATAGCGAGTGAGTTTTGGTTTAAGCACGCAGTTGTTGTCGCAATTCGTCTAGCCGCACCGTGGTTAGTTGCTGCGCTGAAACGCTGGCTTTAACAGGGTCAAACAGACTTTTCACGACGTCGATATCCAGCTTTCCGGACAGGTCGGGGTCGTTTTGTACCGTTTCAGTGACAACGTCGGCTAAATGGCATTGCTTTGCCAATGTTTGGCCGGTAAGTTCTTCCATAAGCTGGTGAGCCGCCGGCCGCCCAATGGCTTGGGCCAGATAGACTGAAACGGCTTCAGCAAAAATAAGGCCTTGTAAATTGTCGATATTGCGTCGCATGCGATCGGCGTCGATAACCAAGCCAGAAAACGCCTCACGCAAGGCGCTGACTGAGCCATGGGCACTTAGAAACAGCCCGGGCCATTCCGCCAGTTCTGCCTGCCAGTTACCCAGGCTGCGTTCATGCTCTTGCGGCAGAGTAGCCAGGAGCGTGGCGGCTTTTTGAGGGGTGCGTGCTGCGGCGGCCAGGGCGATCATGGCCGATACCGGGTTACGTTTGTGTGGCATGGCCGACGAGCCGCCGCGCCCTTGTCCTGTGGGTTCGGCCAGTTCGGCCACTTCGCCTTGCGACATCAGGCTGAGATCTTTGCCAATTTTGCCCAGGCTACCCGTTAGAATGGCTACTTCCAGCCCCAGACGTATCCAGTTGTCGCGTTGCGTGTGCCAGTTGCCTTGTGCCGGACTTAGTTCCAGAATATGTGCGACGCGCCGGGCAACGGCGGGGCCTTTCTCACCCATTACTGCAAGGGTGCCGATGGCGCCGCCAAGTTGTACCTGTAACGACATCTCGGCCAGGTCTATTAATGCCTGGCGGCTGCGGATCAGCGGTGCCACCCAGTTCACCATTTTGAAGCCCAGGGTGGTGGTTTGGGCAGGCTGCATGAGTGTGCGGGCCAATACCGGGGTACGAAGGTGTTCCTCAGCCAGATCAAGCAGGCGCGCGCATAGCGGCGCAAGGTCGTTATCGATAACCTTCAGCGCTTGACGGGTCACCAAAACCGAACCGGTATCGATGACGTCTTGGCTGGTGCTGCCCCAATGCACTTTGGTGGCGGCCTCTTTATTTTCTCCGGCGACGGACTGGGTTAACGCTTTAACCAGGGGAATGGCCATGCTGCCCGCACGCCGCGCCGCGATGACGAGTGCCGGAATATCGAATTTTTCTGCTTTGCAGTGGTTCGAAATAAGCGCGGCCGTTTCATTTGAAATCAAGCCCTCCTGGGCTTGTGCCTGGGCCAGGGCAGCTTCGAAGTCGAGCATGGCTTGAACGACATTGGCGTCGTCAAAAACCTGACTCATTTCAGTGGTGGTAAGAAAGCTTTCAAATAACGGCAGGCTCACGGACACTCCAGAAAGACAATCGGGGCCATGTTTTATGGCCCCGATATTGTACGGCGTTGCGCGTGAGCCTGCTGCGTTGGGGCTATGAAGCCCTCAAACGCAGCTCGTCGGAGCCCACCATGGCGGGCCGGCCTTGGCTTTTTAAGCCGGTATTCAGCACGGCAATGGCCTCGGCCAGATTGTCGGCTTCCGCCGAAAGCGTGCGTACAGTTTGGCTTAAATCATTGACCAGATTGGCATTTTGTTGCGTGACCCCATCCATTTGGCCAATGGCCTGGTTGATTTCACTTAGACCGGTGGACTGTTCAACGGATGCGGTGGTGATCTCGTTCATGATGTCGGTAACACGCCGCACCGATTCAACAATTTCCTGCATGGTGTCACCGGCGCGGGCAGCTTGTTGCGAGCCGGCGGTGATGCGTGCATTGGAGTTGTCGATTAAACCTTTCACTTCCTTGGCTGCCTGCGAGCTTTTCAGTGCCAGGTTGCGAACTTCACCGGCCACAACAGCAAAGCTTTTGCCGGCTTCCCCCGCACGAGCTGATTCAACTGCGGCATTAAGGGCAAGAATATTGGTTTGAAAAGCGATTCCTTCAATAAGGGTGACGATATCGGAGATTTTGCCTGAGCTTTCGCTGATGCCATTCATGGTTTGAACGACTTCCGACACCACTTCACCCCCGCGCTGGGCAATAGCCATGCTTTCGTCGGCCAGGCGGTTGGCCAAATGGGCGTTGTCGGTGTTTTGTTTAACCGTAACCGTAATTTCCTCCATGGCCGCGGCGGTTTCCTGCAATGAGGCGGCCTGGTCTTCCGTTCGGGCCGACAAGTGGGCGTTGTTGGCATATAAAACTTGCGCCGTATGGCCAGTGGCGGTAATGCCACTTTGAACATCATTGGCAATGCTGATCAGGCTCTTGCGCATGATGTCGAGATAGAAATTCAAGTTGTTGACTTCTTTGCTCTGGCCTTCTTCGAGCTCAAGGGTGAGGTTACCGGCGGAAATTTGACGTGCCTGGCGGGCGGCGTCGTTCAACGAAGTGAGCATGCGCTGCGCGATGATCCAGCCATACCCCAGCATGCCGGCGGTTAGTAGGCCAATAAGGGGCCAGGCATAGTACTGATGAGATGCCGGAACCCCCCCCGTTGCCGCGTAGTATGCACTGACGGCAATGGCGGCAACGCCCATGGCGCTGGTACGCAATATGCCCGAGCGCAAGCTGCGGCTGAACGGCCGGCCCACCCAATCGAGCAGGCGAAGTACACCCTTGGGCACTTTTTGACCCTCGCGTACGGTGTGCCAACGTGCTTTGCCTTGGTTAATTGCTTCGTAAAATGCTTCAGCGGCCTCAACTTGTTCCTGGCTGGGTTTGATGCGCACCGAGGCATAGCAGGTGACCTCGCCGTTTTCCACTACCGGGTAGGCATTGGCCAGAACCCAGTAAAAACCGCCGTCTTTGCGCCGGTTTTTTACCAGCCCCAGCCAGGGCTTGCCGGCTTTCAGGGTTTCCCACAGATCGGCAAAGGCTTCGGGCGGCATATCGGGGTGACGAATAATATTGTGCGCTTTGCCGATCAGTTCGTCGCGCGTGAAGCCGCTGACTTCGATGAAAGCCGGGTTTGCATAGATAAGGCGTCCTTTCATGTCGGTTTTTGAGATCAGGTACTGATCTTCGCGTACAACAGTTTCTACATTGGTCACCGGCAGATTTTTGCGCATGAATAATTACTCTGATGTTGCAGGCGCAATGCGCGCCTTTCATTACACGACGGGTTGGCGGGCGTAAAGAAAACGCCCTTGCCAGATACACACTGGCAAGGGCGTTAACGACTGCTGAGCCGAATTGTTTAGTTTTGGTGTTACTGGCCGGCGTTTTGAACGAACTCGTTGGTGAACAAGTTGTTCAGGTCGATGCGGTTGCGGATGATTTCCTGGTCAAGGTAGAAGTCTTGCAGGCTGGACACGCGTTGGGGGTCGAAGCGGCCAACGGTTTCCTGGTCTGCATATACGTTGTTGGCGTAATAGGTAAGCACTTTTTCAACAAATGCTTCCCGACCCTTGTATGAAGGCATGAACGACACATACTCTTTGGCGGCCTGGGTCGGGTTATCGCGCACTTCTTTGAAGGCTTTCAGGGTGGCATTGACAAATTTCTGTACTAGCGCCGGGTTCTTGGCGATCATTTCTTCAGACGCCAATACGGCCTGGGCCATGCCGGGGAAATATTCGCCGGTGGATTGCCAGGTCATGGGAATGCCTTCGGCTTCGACCATGGCGCCGTTTTCCGGGGCGCCAATCATGCCTTGTGCTTTGCCCGACGCAACCAATTGCCAGATCCCTACCGGGCCGGCCGCCTGAATGTCGGCATCGGCACGCGTGAGGCCGGCCTGGGCCAGCACGGCTAACGTGGCATAGAACGAGGTGTCTTGATACGACATAACCGTAATGCTTTTGTCTTTCAGGTCGGCCGGGGCGTTAATATTGGCGTCTTTGCGCATCATCATTTGATGAAGCGCGCCGCCACCCAGCAAGGCAACGCCTTTAACGGGAATATCGTTCTGGCGCAAAATAATGGGGGTATCGCCCAATGCGCCACCGAGCTCGGCATTGCCGGCACCCAATTGTTTGCCGACATCGGCGCCGCCTTTAACGGTGACGAAATTTACTTTCAGGCCTTCATCTTCGTAATAGCCTTTGTTTTGGGCCAGCATCAGAGGTGCAAATGCGATTACGCCGGCAGGTGCCGGTAACAGGTAAGTCATTTCCGTGGTGCCGGCTGAGGCGTTGGAGGTGCCCAGCCCCATGGTTGCAAAAGTGGTGAGCAGTGCCACGGCGGCCCCGCGTTGCAGTCGTTTCAGGTTTTGGATCATTGTGTCGTCTCCTGGTGATGATTTGGCGTTACGCCTTTAAATGGGTTAAGTGTTTCGAGTTGCTGGTAAAACTGATCAACTTGCAGTTGTGCTTTTTGCTGCATGTTGTGGTTGCGCGCCAGGCAACTGGCCGCGTCTTCGATGGCACCGGCTTCACCCACTTTACGTGAGGCATCCTGAACAAAACGGCAAACCGGATATCGAGCCGTGCCGAATGCTTCCAGAACCGATGTTTGAAACTGATGTTGTTGTAGAAGCGTTTTTAGAACAACCGCATCCTCAATTGCCATGGCGCCGCCCTGGCCCATGAAAGGCGTGGATGCGTGTGCCGCATCGCCTAACAATAAGACCCGGCCTTTATGCCAGGGTAGGTCGGCGGCCACCTCTTCAACGACGGTATAGAGCACCTCGCTATGCTCCGAAACCTCGTTAAGGAAGGTGCGTGCTGGGCCTTGAAATTCGGCGAATTTTTCGCGCATGATGCGCGGCCAGTCTTGTGGATCGAACCAAGGGTTGCCGGGCTCCGGTACGGTGCCGAAGATGTAGAGTTTGTCGTCGCTAATAGGCATAATGCCCAGGCGTTTGCCGATACCCATTTGCATGTATTTGTCGCGTAAATGGGCAGGGCGCGCATGTACGCTGCGCCAGACCCCGAAATGTGTATTGCGGGGGGATATTTCAGGGAAAATCAGTTGGCGAATTTGAGAGCGGATACCGTCGGCGGCAATAATCAAGTCGAACGTTTCTTCGTTGCCGTCATTAAATACGACATTTGCCGGCGCGGACGGGTCGAAAGCGTTCAAACGTGTAACGGTGGTGGCCAGTTTGATATTTACGCCCAAAGTGGCCAGCTTGCCGGCCAGAATGCGGTGAATTTCGCTGCGTTTAATGCCCAAAATAGGCGGGATGCCGGGTGAGACGCTGGGGTAAAACACGTTGGTAATGGGTGCGCCGGTGTGATCCAGATAAATGTTTTTGCCATCGGGAATGGCGAAACCGGCGTCCAGTATTTGCGGCAGCACGCCTACTTGCTGAAGGGCTCGCAGGCCGTTGCTGTAAACGAAAATGCCGGAACTTTGAAACCGCCATTGGTCTTGTTTTTCAATAAGCGTAACGCTTAACCCCAGTTCGGCCAGGGTAATGGCGGTGGAGCAGCCGGCAATACCGGCGCCCACGATAAGTACTTTTTTTATAGGTTGCCGATTCATTGGCCGGCCTCCGCCTGCGACAGCAAAGCCATAATTGCGTGGGCTTCACGCACGGCTTTGTCGGCTTTCAAACCCATAGGGGGATCGTTCGCCGCCCATTGTTGGTTACGCTGTTGTGCTTGCGTAATGTCGACGTCTTCCATGTGAACGATACGGGTGTCGTGATCGAGCTGTTGCGAGAACGTGGTGTCGTTCACACGAAAGTTACGTGAAAGCGCCACGTAATAGTGATGAGAGGTATCCGTTTCAGGTGTAATGAAATGATCGGCCCTGAGGTCGACTTGTTCGGACTCGTTTTCGTTGCGAACAAGGACTGTCACGTTGCCGGGAGGCGTCCATTCCGCCATCTGGGTACGGGTAATAGGCGCCGCCAGTTCGTGCCATGCCTTATGTGCCGGGGCCTGTTGGGTGTTGTGAAAAATACGTTGGGTACGCACACATTGCCCTTCGGTGTGAACTTCCAGGGGGTCGTTACCCAGCCGTCGGGCGTCGAATCCTATTGACGCCGAGTGCAAAAAGGCCACATGAGACAAATCCAGCAGGTTGTCGCTCATGTAGCTGTGGTTGGCTTGTACATTGAAGTATTGCACAACGTCGGTATTCCAATGACTTGATTCGCGCCAAGGGCGGTGTGGAAGCGCTGTATCCGAAGCGAGTTCAGGATTCCCCGGAAATATCCAGATCAATCCATAACGTTCTTGTGATGGGTAGCTGCGCACATGAGCGCGCGGGGGGATGGCGTCTTGCGAAGGAATGGAGACGCATTGGCCTTGCCCGTTAAAGGCCATACCGTGATAAATACAGCGCAGGGTGTTGTTCTGAACCGTGCCTTTTGATAGCGGCGCCAAACGATGTGGACAGACATCGCGCAAGATGGACGGGCGGCCGTTATCGGTTCGGAACAACACAACCGGCTCGTTGCAGATGACGCGTGCAAGAGGGGCGCCTGCCTGGAGTTCCTGGCTGGTGCATGCAACATACCAGACGTTTTTCAGCATCATGACTTCGTTTCAACTTAAAAGTTATTAATTCACTAAAGCGTGAATTATTATGCTGTCGCAAAAACGGGTCAATTCGGGTTAGCGCTAGGTTTTTCCGGTTCGCTTTGAACGCCGTTAAGAATTAAGTCTGTTAGAAAATCGATATAACGTTGTTTAATCTCTTCTGGTGGGGTATTCGGGCCGAAAAGCTCCCGCAGAAGCGGCTCGGCAGAGGTAAAGAACTCGGTTAATCCAATGAGTGCAACGTGTAGAAAACGCGGGTCGACAGCCCGCACGGGGGTGTTTGGCGTGTCGTGCAACATGCTTACGGTAAGCGTCAAGCCCCGGGCGGTGACCCGACTTAGTAGCTCGTTTTCCGGGTTCTGCGCCGATTTTCCGTAGATTTGGTCGAGCACAAGGCGATGAAAGTGCGGGTTGGCCTCGATAAGGTCGATCATGCCGGTTAGGCGCGATTTCAGTTTGTCTTGCAGCGGCGCGTGGCTTTGCACCGAGGGACGTACGGTTTCATGTTCGCCTTCGACCAGCCGCTGCGTGGCACGGGTAAGCAAGCCGTCTTTACTGCCAAAGTAATAACGAATTAAGGCTGGGTGAACGCCCGCGCGCTGCGCAACAGCAGCCAGGGTAAGTGCTTGGGGCGTGGTGTGGCGCAGTTCTTCAATGGTTGCGTCCAGCAGAGCCTCGGGGCCCACACCATCTACGGCGTCGGGCCGACCCTTTGCGCGCGGTTTACGGGGTTTGCGTGGTGATTGTGTTGCCATAATTTTGTACGAAATTATCTTGAAAAAGGGAATTTATTTCATTCTACGTGATTAAATAATTCATTAATATGATAATTAATTGATGTGCAATAGGAGCGCGACGGTTTTATCTGCCCCGGCTTTTGCGAATTGTGGGGCTAACCAAGTATCGCCAGACTGGAGCTTCGTTGATGACCGGAGAGCCAGATGAAAACAATTTGCCGCTATGCCCGAGAGCGCGGTCAGGGAATGACTGAGTACATCATTATTGTTGCGTTGGTGGCGGTGGCCGCCATTGCGGTGTATCAAACGTTTGGTCAGGTCATTCGGGCGCAAACGGCCGCAATGGCGCAAGAACTGGCTGGTGAAGACGGGACGGCGCAGTCGCAAATGGCGCAAAGTGCAGCCCAGGCGGGCGCATTGCAAAGCGAAGCGAAAAGCCTCAAGTCGTTCACGGGTAACGCCGGGGCGGGTCAGTGAAAACGTATTCCAAAGCGGAAAAGGGACAGGCCATGGTGTTGGGCTTGCTGCTCTGTGGCGTTGCGGTGGTGGCATTGCTGCATTATTTTTCGCTGGGGCAGGTCTTGGCCGAACGCACCCGGCAGGTTCACGCATTAGATACGGCTGCTTATAGCGGAGCGGTCGTGCAATCACGCGCGTTGAATTTGTTGGCGTTATCGAATCGGGCCATAGTGGGGCATCACCTTGCCATGGGGCATTTGGTAACGCTGGCTTCATGGGCGCAATTAGGTGGGCATCAGGCGCAACAGCGTCTGCGCGCAAATCCACCGGCTTTTCTTATCGGTATGTTGTTTGGTGTAAATCATGGAACAGCGTACGCCGCTTCATCCGCTGCCCATGGGTTGCAGCGCGAAGCGCTGCAAAGCGGCCAACTGGGGCAGCGCTTTATACAGCATGAGTCCCGCGTGCACGACACATTGGCGGTGGTTCAGTCACAAGTGGTCTCAACGTTGGCGGGTACGCGCGAGGCGGCGATCAAGGCGGTTCTGAACCGGTATTACCCAAATGCGCAATACGATTTGACCATTACGGCACCACCGGTTGGCCAATGGTTGGAACGTCGCGCTGCGCCGTCACTGCATCCTTTTATGCAGCAAATTGCCGGTGGTTACGGTTTCTTGCAGGAACGCAACCATACTGCGCGTAATGCCTGGCTGGTAAGCCCGCGTTGCCCGACCAAGCGCCATCAATTGCGTCGCCGCGGCAACACAGTGCTTGACTCAAGTGGTCGTTGGGAGGCGGCTGATACGCAGTCCTATCATGCATTACGCTCGAACCGTTGGATAGGCTGTTATTTCCGCGAGTATGCAATGGGTTGGGGTTGGCTGGCGTCAAGAAGCACCAGCAAACTTTCTGCACCGCACGTCAATAATCCGCCCGACAACTTCTCATCGCAGCATTTTTGGCGCTGGGTGGCCGACGCCACTAACTGGGATATTTTCACCGGACAGGATAACCCCATGGCGAATTCGCGCGCGGTCGCTTCACGCGTCGTTTGGCCTACCCGGGGTTATGCAAGTTATTTCGATGTGCGCCCGTTATTACCTGGGGTTGGTGAGGGAGTCGAGTCGCCATTTACGTCGTCTCACTCAGGGCGTTTTCGTTTCGCGGTGAAACTCCGGCGCGTGGGTTATGACAACTTGCGATACACGGTTAACAGTGCGGCCGAATCGTATTTTGAGAGGCCGACGCCGCGTGAAGATGGCCGTTATGAGCAGGCTAATTTATTTAATCCTTATTGGCTGGCGCGGCAAGGTCCCGTGTCGGGAGGGCTCTAATGGTGCGCTTTTTCCCTCCTGCAGCGCGGTTCTTTTGTGTGCGACGAAACAAAGGGCAGGCATTGGCTGAGGGCGTGGTGGTCATGGCCGTCTTGCTCCTGTTATGGGTGATGTCGGGCTGGCTGATTCGCTTGCAAGATCTGGCTTTGCAAGCGTCGAACGCCAGTCGCTATGCGGCTTTCGACCTGGCCCGTCAAGCAAATACGGATCAAGTTCAATTCGCCGCTTCACCTCATGTTTACTTCTCCGGTTTGGGGCAACAATGGAGAGATTTACGTGGTCGCTCGTGGTTGGCAAATGAACGAGCTGTTCGGTTAGACGGCGAGCTTGGTACGCCGCTGCCTGAGTTGGCGCAGCCCGGCGGGGCCAACGCGTTGGCTTCAACTTTACGCTGGCAATGGGCATTGGCCGATACCGGGGTGCGTGAAGTGACGGTCACTGTCGCCCCAAAAACCGGCATAGCGAATCAGCCTGAACACCTTCAACGAAAATCCTTTATCGCGGTGAACACCGGGCATGCAAGCGATGACGGAGATGTGGTTCGACGAGTTCGGGCTTCGGGTTTGGCGTGGGCACAAACGGAGCAGGCGTCGCGTCATGTCGGGCAGTCGATGGGGGTACGGTTGCAACCGCTGGATGATTCATGGTCACGTCCCGAGCCCACGTTCGATTGGTTAAAGCCCTGGCAACATGAGGTGCCGTCAATTCATTTGCAAGACCATGCTCCACCATTGCAGTCCGGCGTGTCCTCGTGGCCGTCAGGAAAAGGGGTGCCATGAAATACATCAATCGGTCTCTCAAATGGCATTTCTATATTTGGATGGCGGGCATGTTAATGCCCTTGCAGGCAGGCTGGGCGAGGCCGCCGTCAAACTGGTTAGACGCATCGTCTGCACGCACTGAGGTCGAGCGTTTTATTGCGCACGTCGGCTTGGCTGATGCGCGTTGGTCTTCGGTTGAGTCCATAAGAGTTCAGGGGGTGTTGTTCCATTTCAGTCGTGTAACGGTGCGGGCCCGGCTTGCATCTGTTCTGGACGCTTTCACCGGAAAAGATTCTCCATTTGAGCAAATTTTGTTTGGCGCCAATCAAGTCCTGCTGTCCGGCTGGCGGCAAGAGCGTCATTGGCTTCTGCATTTGAATGCAGCGGAAAGGGAGGTGCAAGGCACGTTGTCTGTTTTGCCGTTTAAACCAGAGGCGCACAATATGGCGATAAACCCAGATCATGCTGCGATCTTGAACGATTGGGCCAGGGCATATTCAAGTTTGGGGCAAGCGCCGTCACAGGAGCTGCCATGATGAACCATTCTGTATTTATGCGTCGGCGTGCGATTTCTTTGCGCACCTGGGTCATTCTAGCCGTCGCGATTGGTTCCGGCGTGCTGGCCGCTTTAACGGCGAAGCAGCATCTGAACAGCCGGGAGCGCCAATTGGCGGAACAGGCGGCTGTGCCCATGGTGCAACGGGTCGTGGCAGCCCGCCCTTTGGCCGCCGGCGTCATTATTGAATCTGAGCATTTGGCTACTCGTGCGTATCCCGCCCATCTTGTTTCCAGTGATAGCGTTTCGCCGGAAACACATATGCTGCTGGTGGGACGGGCGTTGCGGGTCGATTTGCAGGCAGGAGATCCCGTTCTTGAGGCGCACACGCGTTTGCAGTCAACTGCGCCATTTTCTTCACGTCTCCAAAAAGGGCGTCGGGCAATTACGTTGCCGGTTGATGTAATTAATTCGGTTTCCGGTCTACTCAGCCCGGGAGACTTAATTGACTTGTATGTGTCGTTTGATTATCAGCGGCGACGGATCACTGCACCGTTACTGCAAGGCGTTTTGGTATTAGCCACGGGTACTCAGGTGCAGCAAGCGGGAAATGGGCTCGCGCAAGATGAATACACCCCGGGTTCGGGTGTTTCGCGGGCGGGGGGCTTTTCCACCGTCACCCTGGATACTTCGCCGGAAGATGCCGTGAAGCTGGTGGCTGCGCGTCAGGGGGGAACGCTTACCGCTGTCCTTCGTCGCCAAGACGACATTCATGCGTCGCAAAGGGCCGTGCGGGGGGATCTGGCCAGTTTGCTGGGCGTGGCCCGCCCGGCGCCTTATACCTTCGCCCGTAAACGTGCACCGGTTATTTACGGAAACACCAAAGCGCGTGGTTTACCCAGTTTGCAACCTTCACCGCCTAAGAACCCGCAAACCAGTGGATTGTTTGATTTGCCCTATGTGCCTGGGTTAACGAGTGCCTGGCGGGCAAGTAACGCAGAACCGTCCCTTGAGCCTGAACAGGAGCCTTGAATGTTTTTGCGTTATTTACCGTTAATCAGTGTGATCTTATTCATTGCGTTACAGGCCCGACCCGCCTATGGGGCAACCGAGACACTGCTTAAATTGCAGGTCGGCGAGGTCCGTGTACTGGCCGTTCCAGACGTTGCACGTGTTGCCGTCGGCGATGGTCATGTGTTGAATGCGGTTACAACCGAGGAAAAAGAAGTGATTGTTTTCGCGCGCAATGCCGGGTCTAGTGCTTTGCAAATCTGGTCGGCCAATGGTGTGCGTCATGGCTACCAAGTCGACGTAGCGCCTGAAGGCGCGCGACAGACTCAGCAAGAGTTGCGCTTGGTGCTTGAGCGCATTCCCAACGCACAGGTTTCCGCGGTGGGCGACAAGTTAGTGGTAGAAGGAGATGATTTATCGGATGGCGATCGCCGACGTCTGGCGGAACTTGCGGAGCGTTACCCCCAGCTTGTTGATTTCACCAGCCATGTTGGGTGGGACCGCATGGTATTGCTCGATGTGGAAGTAGTCGAGGTGCCTCGGTCTCAGTTAAGGGAGTTGGGTGTACGCTGGGATACGGAAACACAGGGCGGTTTGAGCGCGGGCGTGGCCTGGGAGGGCGCCTCGTCAAGATTGGAAATGCGCCCGGCGGAAAACCCTTTAACGTTGCCTTTTCCGGCTACCGTGGCGGCGGGTTACTTTGGCGCCAATGCCTTATTGTCGGCACGCGTTAAAGCCATGGCGCAAACCGGGGAGGCGGTGGTGCTGGCACAGCCTCAGTTATTGGCTCGCAGCGGGGCGACGGCCGAGTTTTTAGCGGGCGGTGAAGTTCCTTATTCAACGGTTGACGCCAATGGCAACACCAACACGGCGTTCAAGCCTTATGGGGTTTCTTTGCGTATTACGCCGCAAATCGAAAGCAACGACGTAGTTAGATCACATATTGAGGTCGAAGTCAGCTCAATTGACCCAGCACTGTCCATTCCCACTGGGCCGTCTCTTAAAACACGACGTGCAGCCACTGAGTTCAATGTTCGATCCGGGCAAACTTTGGTGTTGGCTGGTTTTTTGTCGCGTGAGATGTCTGAAAACGTTGATGCGGTGCCCGGTTTAGGCAGTATTCCCATCCTGGGCGAACTGTTTCGCTCAACCCGCTATCAAAAACGTGAAACCGAATTGGCAATTTTTGTGACACCTCGTGTGGTGGGTGCTAACCAGGCGCAGTTGGCGGAGCGGATAAAAAAGGGGCGGGCACATGTTGATATGGCTTTTCCCGAGGCGCCGGTAATGAATGTGCCGTTGGTGTCGTCAGAAGACCCACTTCCTATGCAGACATGGGCCAATTCCCAATATGAAAATTGAACTTACTATTCACTATGAAGATGGTCGAACGCAGAAAGTACATTACGATCTGCCCTTAATAATTGGTCGGGATGCCGCTTCAGGACTGTGTTTGAAAGGGTGGCGTGTAGCACGTCAACATGCCCGTATTATTGGCGTCGGGGATACGGCACATCTGGAAGATTCAGGCTCACTGGCCGGCACGCTGGTCAACGGTAAGCGCGCGGGTCCGCAAACGGCTTTGCAGAATGGCGACGAGATCATTATTGGCCCATGCCTTATCGAAGTAGGGCGTATTACTCTCGAACCTGCTTTAAGGTGTGAAGCACCCGTAACGCCGCCTCAGCCGCGAAACAAGGTGGAAACTGGGCCAGCCATAACAAATACAGACGTCGGTCCGAACGCCAAGCCGGCTATCGACTCAGAATCCGATGTTGACACAGTGGTTCTGCCGGACGCTTCAATCGTTCAATCACGCTTGCTGCTTCAACGACAAAAATTGCATCGCTTGTTGCTGGAAGCACTCGATTTGCGGCGGCGTGACATTTCCGCGTTAAGCGATACGGCATTGCGCGACGAGGCTCGTGCCATCGTTACGCGTTTGGTCGACGCAGAACAGAGTGTGCTGCCGGTAACGCAACGGGCGCAGCTTGTGAACGATGTCGTGAACGAAGCAGTGGGTTTGGGGCCGCTTGAAAGTTTGCTGTCCGATCGTGGAATCACGGAGATTATGGTGAATCGTCACGATGAAATTTTTGTTGAACGATCCGGGAAACTGCAACGTCATGCCACTGTATTCAGCAGTGAGCAAGCCGTATTGGCTGTCATTGATCGCATTGTGTCGCCCATTGGCCGCCGTATAGACGAAAGCGCGCCCATGGTGGACGCCCGGTTGAAAGACGGATCGCGGGTGAATGCGGTGATACCGCCCATTGCCTTGCGGGGTGCCAGTTTAACCATTCGCAAATTTCCCGAGCGCCGCTTGGCGATGGAAGACCTTCTGCGGGTTGGGGCGCTGAGCGAACCCATGAGTCGTTTTCTGCAGGCCTGTGTGACATACCGGCGCAATATTCTTGTGTCCGGCGGGACGGGTTCGGGCAAAACAACCCTGCTGAATGTGTTGTCGAACGGCATTCCTGACGGTGAACGAATCGTTACGATTGAGGATTCCGCCGAGCTGAAGTTGGCTCATGCCCATTTGGTTACCCTGGAAGCACGGCCGGCGAACTTGGAAGGGCGCGGTCGAATCGATATTCGTGACCTGGTGCGCAACGCACTTCGCATGCGGCCCGACCGTATTGTGGTGGGCGAGTGTCGTGGGGCGGAAGCGTTCGACATGCTGGCCGCCATGAACACAGGGCATGAAGGGTCGTTAACGACATTGCATGCCAATACTGCCCGGGACGCATTGGGTCGTTTGGAAACCATGATTCTGATGGCAGGTATGGATCTGCCTCTGGCAGCAGTGCGTGAGCATATTGCAGGGAGCATCGATTTAATCGTGCAGCAAGCGCGCTTGGCTTCAGGTCGTCGGTTGATTACAGCCATTGTGGAAGTCACCGGCATTGAAAGCGGGCGCATTCAAACGCAAACGCTGTTTGAGTTTCAGCCGGGCGATCCGCCTGTGTTTCAAGGATGTGGATTGATTCCGGAATGTTTTAGTGCACAGATGCAGCATGATGCGGGCCTTGAGCCGGCGGTTTTTAGCACCCGCACTATCGCCAAAGAAAGTATCGGTGTGCTGTCGAACGAAGGCGTATAGCATGGGGACGCTAACCATTATTTTTACGGGGATTGCCTTTACTGGTTTGGCCTGGCTCGTGCAAGCGGGGCTGAAGTTTGCTTATTCACGCTATCGCGCCAGCTTTACCGACCAGGCGCATATTCAATTAAGTGAAGTCTTTTTATTTCTGGACCCTGTGCAACTTTGGTTTTTAACGGTATTTGTGGCTGCGGCGCTAGGATTGGCGGCATACGGCTTGATGCAAAGTATTGCCCTGACATTGATTGTCGGCGGAGTTGCACTATTTTGCCCACCCTGGTTAATGCGCTGGCTGCGCCAACGCCGCCACGCTCAGTTCGAATGTCAATTACCGGATCTTCTATTAAGCCTGGCAGGTGCGTTGCGTGCCGGTGCCGGTTTGCAGTCGGCACTGCAAACGATAGTGACGCAATCGCCTGCGCCGTTAGCCCAGGAACTGGGGCTGGTGTTGAAAGAGCAAAGGGTGGGGGTGCCGTTGGAACAAGCGTTATCCAGTTTGCGGCGGCGTATGCCCGGTGAAGGCACACAATTACTTGTGTCGGCGTTGACTATTGCCTTGCATACCGGGGGGAACCTTGCCGAAACGCTGGAACGTATCGGTCACACTTTACGCGCACGTTTACATTTGCTTGGCCGCATTGATGCCTTAACCGCACAGGGTCGAATGCAAGCCTGGGTGATGGCAGGCCTGCCGTTGCTGCTGGGTCTGGTTCTAACCGGGCTCGAGCCCGATGCCATGCAGGTGTTGTGGCACACACATCTTGGGTGGGGCGTGCTGATGTTGGTCGGCGTGCTGGAAATAAGCGGCATTTTTCTTATTCGCAAGATTGTCAGGATTCAGGTATGACATTCTGGTTAAGTTGTTTGTTTGCAGGCCTGAGCCTGGCGTTGTCAATATGGTGGTTGTTTCGGCCTTGGGCTGACACGGTTCATCAAAATGCCAGTCATGCTTTGTCATCAAGGGGAAGGGGGCAGCGTGCTGCGCAGGTTTTACGCTACCTTGAGCCTTGGGTGGTTGCGTTAGAGCCATTAGGGCGGCAGTTGTTGGGGTGGCGTGGTCGCAAGAAACTCATGCTGTGTTTGCAGCGTGCCGGGCTATCGAGCTCATCGACACCGGAACGAATCATGGCTTATCGCTTACTGGGTTTCGGTTCAGCCGTGTTAATTGGGTTCGTGGTAGGGCGCATCTTGGGTTTGTCCGGAGCGTTTGAAACGTGGTTGGCGGCTTTAACAACCGGCGGAGCCGGTGCTGCCGCACCAGGCTATTTTTTAAAACGTTTAACGGTCCATCGACAACGCGGGATGTTGGTGGATTTTCCTTTTTTGCTGGACATGGTCACGCTTTGCGTAGAAGCGGGGTTAAATTTACAAGGCGCGTTGCAACAGGCGTCACAACATGGGCCCTCGGGCCCATTGCTTGAATTGTTACGAATTACGTTGGCCGAATTGCGTACGGGTACACCACGCCATGAGGCGTTGAGCTCATTGGCGCATCGATCGGGTTTACCGGAAATCAAGCAATGGGTGCAAACTTTGGAGCAAGCCGAACAGATGGGCATGAATCTGGCACCAGTCTTACGTGCTCAGTCCGATCAACGTCGCGCTGAGCGATTCCTGCGCGCAGAAAAAATGGCTTTGCAGGCGCCGGTGAAAATGCTGTTTCCCATGGTGGTGTGCATTTTTCCTTGCACTTTTTTAATTATTGGCTTTCCGATCGCAATAAAACTTTTTGCGGGTGTTATATGACGAATGTTCTGCCAAGGCATTAGGATGATGCGCGCCCCTAATGAAACATTGCGTGTATATAAAGCAACCGGCCTCATGCAGCGATTGCGGGGCTTGCTGTTTCGCCGTAGACTCAAATCAGATGAAGCGATGTGGTTATGCGACACGTGGGCGGTGCATACTTTTGGTATGCGTTATCCACTCGATCTGGTGTTTCTTTGCTCGCGGAACCGGGTGCTCAAAATCGTGCACAATGTGGCGCCTGCGCGTGTTTCCATGTGCCGGCGGGCGCGCTCGGTTATCGAACTGAATGCCGGGTATTGCGCTCGCCGTCCTCTGGCGTTTGTGCGGGGCCGTTCCGTGTTCTTGGGCCAACCTTCGAAAGGGTTGCCGCGTGTTGTTTTTAGTGTGCCTTCCACCATGAATAAAGCATTTGTTAAAGAATCCGACCACGATGATGACGATGACTTGGGGCCCGAAGCGGTGGCTTTGCCCCAGGGCAGCAAAAATTACATGACCAAGTCGGGCTATCAGCGCTTGCGTGCCGAACTGGCTCATTTAATGAACGAAGAGCGCCCTAATGTCGTTCAGGTGGTTTCCTGGGCGGCGTCGAACGGTGACCGCTCGGAAAATGGTGACTATATATACGGCAAGAAACGTTTGCGCGAAATCGATCGCCGTATTCGTTTTCTAACCAAGCGCCTCGAAGCGGCCGAGGTTGTAGACCCGGCTTTGCAACCTAATCGCGATCAGGTTTTCTTCGGCGCCACTGTGCTGTATTGCGATAAAGCGGGTACAGACTACCGGGTCACCATTGTGGGGGTAGACGAAGCCGACCCGCTTAACGGCATGATTAGCTGGATATCCCCGGTTGCACGTGCGTTGCTTAAAGCGCGGGAAGGCGACACCATTACTTTGCGCACCCCGGCCGGGCTTGATGAGCTTGATATTCTGGAAGTCATTTACCCCGAACCGGCTTAGGTTTCGTCGCTTGCAGGCAGGCAGGGGCAAGCGCGTTAAAATGCGTGTTTCTTCTCCTCTTGAACAAGCGCGTCTCACTGTGAATTCCTTTTTGCATTTCCTCGGCTCTTCTGTTCTGTCTGATTTTCGTCGCGAACGCCTGCTGCAAACTTTTTCCCATCTGAAGTTGCCTGTTGCCAATATCGACGGCTTTTACGAGCATTTTGTTTGGGTCGATCAGCCGCTTGATCCCGCCGGGGAGTCGCGTTTAACCCAGTTGCTTGATTACGGCGTTCAAGAACCGGCTTTCAGTGAAGATAAACGCACCCTGGTATTACGTGTAATTCCCCGTCCGGGTACGGTTTCCCCCTGGGCCAGCAAAGCCACCGACATTGCGCATAATTGTGGGTTACAGGCAGTGCGGCGTATTGAACGCGGGATTCGTTATGTAATTCAGCCCGCGAAAGGGCTACTGGGCACACAGTCTGTTTCGGAAGAGCAACTGGCCCAAATTGCGGCTTGTTTGCACGACCGCATGACCGAAACGGTTGTAGACGCACAGTTTGAAGGGCAGGCTTTATTTGCCTCGCTACCTGGCAAGCCCATGGCGTTGATCCCTGTGCTGGAACAAGGCAGGGCGGCGCTGGAGCAGGCGAACAAAGAATTGGGCCTGGCGCTTTCCGATGACGAAATTGAGTACCTGGAACAGTCTTTTACGGGCCTGAAACGTAACCCAACCGACGTTGAGTTGATGATGTTCGCCCAGGCAAACAGCGAGCACTGCCGTCATAAGATTTTCAACGCGCAGTGGGTCATTAACGGCGAACCTCAGAACAACACCTTGTTCGGCATGATTCGTGCCACGCATGCGGCGCAACCAGCCGGCACCGTCGTGGCCTATTCCGATAACGCCGCCATTATGGAAGGCGGCGAGGCTACGCTTTTTCATGCCGCACCGTCTAACGGTGCAACCGTTTACGGCCGTCATCCCGCCACGGTGCATACCCTAATGAAGGTGGAAACGCATAATCATCCCACGGCGATTGCACCCTTTCCGGGCGCAGCAACCGGGGCGGGTGGCGAAATTCGCGACGAAGGGGCTACGGGGCGGGGCTCCAAGCCTAAGGCCGGTCTTACCGGGTTTACGGTTTCGCATTTGCATTTTGAAGAGGCGCCTGAGCCTTGGGAGCAAGACACCCATGGCCGTCCCGACCGTATTGCCAGTGCGTTGAACATTATGGTTGACGGCCCCTTGGGCGGCGCCGCATTCAACAATGAATTCGGCCGCCCAAATTTGTTGGGCTATTTCCGTAGTTATGAGCAAACCGTTGCCGACGTTCGTTGGGGCTATCACAAGCCCATTATGATTGCCGGCGGCCTGGGCTATATCGACGACCGTCTCACACATAAAGATCCCATTTCGCCTGGCGCGTTGCTGGTTCAGTTGGGTGGCCCGGGCATGCGTATTGGCATGGGGGGCAGTGCAGCGTCCAGTATGGGGGTGGGTTCGAACACCGCCGAACTGGACTTCGATTCCGTTCAACGGGGGAACCCTGAAATTGAACGGCGCGCGCAGGAGGTGATTGACCGCTGCTGGCAACTGGGCGTAGCCAACCCTATTATCGCGATTCACGATGTAGGCGCGGGTGGGCTGTCGAATGCCTTCCCCGAACTGGTGAACGACGCTGAGCGCGGTGCCGTGTTCGATTTAACCCAGGTGCATCTGGAAGAAAGCGGCTTGTCGGCGGCTGAAATCTGGAGTAACGAAGCGCAAGAGCGTTACGTGCTGGCCATCTCGCCTAAAGACCTCGACCGCTTTGATGCGCTGGCCAAACGCGAACGCTGCCCTTATGCGGTGGTTGGGGTGGCAACCGAAGAACGCCAGTTGAAAGTGACACTGGGAGAAGAGCTGCCGCATCCGGTAGATGTGCCTATCGACGTCATCTTGGGTAAACCACCCCGCATGACGCGCGACGTACAACGCGAAACACTAGAAACCCCCGCCGTTGATTTACCGCTGATTACGCTTGAAGAGGCTACGCAACGTGTGTTGCGACACCCAACGGTGGCCAATAAAACGTTCTTAATTACCATTGGTGATCGCACCGTAGGTGGCCTAAGCAGCCGCGATCAAATGGTGGGCCCGTGGCAGGTCCCGGTGGCCGACTGCGCGGTCACGTTAAGTGATTTTGAAAGTACTCGGGGCGAGGCGATGGCCATGGGTGAACGCACCCCCATTGCGATCATGAACGCGCCGGCTTCGGGGCGTATGTCGGTGGCTGAAGCGCTGACCAATCTGGTGGCGGCCGATGTGCGCGCTTTAACCGATATCAAGCTATCCGCCAACTGGATGGCCGCCTGCGGCTCGAAAGGCCAGGACGCTGCGTTATACGATACCGTTTCCGCGGTAAGCGACTGGTGTCAGGCGCTGGACTTGTCCATTCCCGTGGGTAAAGACTCATTATCGATGCGCACTTCGTGGCGTGAAGATGAGCAGGATCGTGAAGTCATGGCGCCTGTTTCGCTGATCGTCACGGCATTTGCGCCCGTGGCCGATGTACGCCGCAGTTTGACCCCTCAGTTAAGAACCGACGCCGGCGATACGGCACTCATTCTGATCGACCTGGGCAAAGGCCAACAACGCATGGGTGGTTCTGTGTTGGCGCACTCGTTCAACCAGGTCGGCAACGAGGTGCCGGATATCGATGACGCTGCCATGATGCGTGCCTTCTTCGAAGCCATTCGTTTGCTGGCCGACGACAACCATATTCTGGCGTATCACGACCGCTCTGACGGCGGTTTGTGGGCCACGATTTGTGAAATGGCGTTTGCCGGGCACACTGGGGTGTCACTGAATCTGGACATGCTTACGATTGATCCGTATGCGGCTGATTGGGGTGATTACAAAATTCGTCCTGAACAAGTCGCGGTGCAGCGTGATGAAATCACGCTGAAAGCCTTGTTCAATGAAGAGGCCGGTGCAGTTATTCAGGTGCCGTTGGCCGAGCGTAATACGGTTTTACAGAAATTGCGCGAAAAGGGCCTGTCGCCCTACAGCCACGTTATCGGCGGCTTGAATCAGGCAGACGAAATCCAGATTTTCCGTGATGGCAAATGCATATACCAGCAGGGTTGGCGCGATCTGGCACAACAATGGAGCGAGGTCAGCCGCCGTATTATGAACCGGCGCGATCATCCTGAATGCGCGCAAGCGGAATTTGACGTTTGGCAAAACCGGGAAGACCCAGGCTTTCAGCCCAAGGTGGCCTTCGACCCTCAGGAAGACATCGCTGCGCCGTATATCTCCAAAGGCGCAAGGCCGGCCATGGCTATTTTGCGCGAACAAGGTTGCAACAGTCATATTGAAATGGCCTGGGCGTTCGACAAGGCCGGGTTTGAAACGCATGATGTCCATATGACTGACCTGCTGGCCGGGCGCACCGACCTGGCCGATTTCACCGGCCTGGTGGCCGTGGGCGGCTTCAGCTATGGCGACGTGCTGGGCGCCGGGGAAGGGTGGGCGCGTACCATTCGTTTCAATGACAACCTGGCTGAACAATTCACCCGTTTCTTTGAGCGTGAAGACAGCTTCGGACTGGGGGTGTGCAATGGCTGCCAAATGATGGCGACCCTGGCCGATATGATTCCGGGCGCGGAAAATTGGCCACGCTTTACCCGTAACCAATCGGAAAAATACGAAGCCCGTTTAACCATGGTGGAAATTCCCGAATCGCCTTCGCTATTTCTGCAAGGTATGGCGGGCTTGCAAGCACCAATTGCGGTCGCGCACGGCGAAGGCTTTGCCAACTTCGAGCGTCAGGGCAGTATTCAAGATGTAAACGTGGCCATGCGCTATGTGGATAACCAGGGCATTGCCACGGATACTTATCCGTACAACCCGAACGGCAGCCCCGGCGGCGTGGCCGGTGTTACTACTGAAGATGGTCGTTTCACCATTATGATGCCGCACCCCGAGCGCGTGACGCGTAACGTGATGATGTCCTGGGCGCCTGCGCGGTGGGGAAATCACGACATCGGGGGTGAATTTACACCCTGGCTGCGTCTGTTCCGCAACGCGCGTATGCGTTTAGGCTAGGGCCGTTTGGTTAGGGTTAACCTTGCGTCGTATAATTTTGCTTTGTGTACGGAGTTATTGAATGCGTCTTATCAAAAAAGCGCTCACCTTCGACGATGTGTTGTTGGTGCCGGCCTACTCCCAAGTTCTCCCCCGTGATACGTCTCTTGCCACCCGTCTTACCCGTGACATCAGCCTGAATATCCCGCTGGTTTCGGCCGCCATGGATACGGTGACCGAAGCGCGGTTGGCCATTGCCATGGCACAAGAGGGCGGAATTGGCATTATTCACAAGAACCTGACTGCGGACGAACAGGCCCACGAAGTGGCGCGTGTGAAGCGTCATGAATTCGGTATTGTGATCGACCCGGTTACCGTTACCCCCAACATGAAAGTGCGCGATGCCGTTGAGTTGCAACGCAAGCACGGCATTTCCGGCTTGCCTGTTGTGGAAGGCGGCAAAGTGGTGGGCATCGTCACGAACCGCGACCTGCGTTTTGAAGATCGGCTCGACGTACCACTGCGCGACATCATGACGCCGCAAGACCGGCTGGTCACCATGAAAGAGGGTGCCACGCTGGATGAAGCCCAGGCACTGATGCACAAACATCGTCTTGAACGCGTGCTGATTGTGAACGACCGTTTCGAATTAACTGGGCTGGCAACGGTTAAAGACATTGTTAAGAATACGGAGCATCCCAGCGCCAGCAAAGACGGCCAGGGGCAGTTGCGCGTCGGCGCTGCCGTAGGTGTGGGTGACGGCACAGAGGAACGCGTTGAAAAGCTGGTGAAAGCGGGTGTCGACGTGCTGGTGGTGGATACGGCTCATGGCCACTCAGCCGGTGTGCTTGAGCGCGTTCGCTGGGTGAAACAAACTTACCCCAAGGTGCAGGTCATCGGTGGCAATATCGCTACGGCGCAAGCGGCGCGTGATTTGGCCGATGCCGGCGCCGATGGCGTGAAAGTCGGCATTGGCCCAGGCTCTATTTGCACCACGCGCATTGTTGCAGGTGTGGGTGTGCCACAAATTACCGCGATTGCCGACGTGGCAGAAGCCTTGAAAGACACGGGTATTCCGTTGATTGCAGACGGCGGGATTCGCTTTTCAGGCGATGTGTCCAAAGCGCTGGCCGCCGGCGCTTCCACCTGCATGATGGGTTCCATGTTTGCCGGTACCGAAGAATCGCCCGGCGAAGTAGTGCTGTATCAGGGGCGGTCGTACAAGGCGTATCGCGGCATGGGCAGCTTGGGTGCCATGGCACAAGGTTCGGCCGATCGCTACTTTCAAGACCCGGCCAACAACGCCGACAAGCTTGTACCGGAAGGTATTGAAGGGCGCGTGGCTTATAAAGGCAGCGTTATTGCCATTATTTACCAATTGGTGGGTGGTGTGCGTGCTTCCATGGGCTATTGCGGCTGCGCATCTATTGAAGAAATGCACCAGAAAGCCGAGTTCGTTGAAATTACGGCAGCCGGTTTCCGCGAGTCGCACGTGCACGACGTGCAAATTACCAAGGAAGCCCCCAACTACCGCGCTGATTCATAAGATCAGTGTTGCATGGGTTACCTGCACTCTTTATTCCACGGTGTCGCATGACACCGTTTTACTTCTAACCGTCTTGCCCAATTATGCACCAGCGTATTCTTATTCTTGATTATGGCTCCCAGGTAACCCAGTTGATCGCACGCAGGGTGCGCGAAGCCGGCGTTTATTGTGAAATTCATCCCGGCGATGTCGACAACGATTTCGTTCAGTCGTATACGAACCTGCAAGGTATTATTTTGTCGGGCAGCCATGCCTCGGCCTATCATGAAGAATCGCTGAAAGTGCCGCCGGCCGTGTTTGAAGCCGGTGTGCCGGTATTGGGTATTTGCTATGGCATGCAAGCCATGGCCATGCAAATGGGCGGCAAGGTGGCATGGTCGGATCATCGCGAATTCGGCTATGCGGAAGTGCGCGCGCGCGGCCATACGCGCTTGCTGGAAGGGATTCAGGATTTCTCTACGCCAGAAGGCTATGGCATGCTGCACGTGTGGATGAGCCATGGAGACAAGGTCACGGAATTGCCTCCTGGCTTTAAGCTCATGGCGTCAACCGACTCCTGCCCCATAGCCGGCATGGCCAATGAGGAAAAAGGGTTCTACGGCGTTCAGTTCCACCCTGAAGTCACGCACACTTTGCAAGGTACGGCCATGCTGTCGCGTTTCGTGCGGGAAATCTGCGCCTGTGAGGGCGACTGGAACATGCCCGACTACGTTGAAGAAGCCGTTAAGGCAATTCGCGAACAAGTGGGCGACGACGAAGTCATTCTGGGTTTGTCGGGTGGGGTGGATTCCTCGGTTGCAGCGGCCCTGATTCACAAAGCCATTGGCGACCAGCTAACCTGCGTGTTTGTTGACCACGGTTTGCTGCGCTTGAACGAAGGTGAGCAGGTCATGCAAACCTTTGGCGATCACTTTGGCATGAAAATTATTCACGTCGATGCCACCGACCAGTTCATGGGCAAGCTGGCGGGGGTGTCCGACCCGGAAGCCAAACGCAAGATTATTGGACGCGAGTTCGTAGAAGTGTTTCAGGCAGAAGCCTCGCGTTTGAAAAATGCCCGCTGGCTAGCCCAGGGCACTATCTACCCCGACGTCATTGAATCAGCCGGCGCTAAAACCGGTAAAGCGGTAGCCATTAAGTCGCACCACAATGTGGGCGGGTTGCCGGAAACCTTGAATTTGAAATTACTTGAGCCCTTGCGCGAACTGTTTAAAGATGAAGTGCGCAAACTGGGTGTGGCACTGGGTTTGCCGCCGGCTATGGTCTATCGTCATCCGTTCCCCGGCCCGGGCCTGGGGGTACGCATTTTGGGTGAAGTGCGCAAGGAATATGCCGATTTGCTGCGCCGTGCTGATGCTATTTTCATTGAAGAACTGCGTAAGGCCGAAGACACTAACAGCGGCAAAAACTGGTACGACTTAACCTCGCAAGCCTTTGCCGTTTTCCTGCCGGTGAAATCGGTGGGGGTCATGGGCGACGGCCGCACGTATGACTACGTGGTGGCACTGCGCGCGGTACAAACATCCGATTTCATGACGGCCGATTGGGCTGAATTGCCTTATTCGTTGCTAAAGAAGGTATCCAGCCGCATTATTAATGAGGTGCGCGGGATCAACCGGGTGACTTACGACGTGTCGAGCAAGCCGCCTGCGACGATTGAGTGGGAGTGATTTGCTGGCTGGCAGCATAAAGCAGTAACAGGCATTAAAACGACGGGGAGCCAATATTTATGCGGTTCTCCGTTTTTTCGCCTGGCGTTGTCGGGCATTATAAAGCAGCGCCAAGCACGTATTCTGGATGGTATTAATGATGGTATGGGCTCTGTGTTATGGTGTCGCCGAGCCCGATACCATCCGTTGATAATTTGTGGCTGGATGGTATCGGAACAGCATATCTTATTGATATAAATAAGATATTTGAAAATAAATAGCTGACTGAAAAGATGGTATTGAGGTCGTTATGCAATACCATCCTAAATGGTCTTTACAACCAGCAAGCTATTGATTTTACAAAGGAATGCCGTGTTAACCGATACCATGCTTCGCAACATCAAGCCGCGTGATAAACAATACAAGCTTGCCGACCGTGAGGGTTTGTATGTGGCTGTCAGCGTAACGGGCACGATTTCATTTCGCTATAACTACCGATTAAACAGCCGCAGCGAAACACTGACTTTCGGGCGGTATGGGCCTGATGGCATTACGCTTGCCGAAGCCCGCAATATGCTCCAAGAAGCCAAGAAAAAGATCGCAGCAGGGCAGTCACCCGCGCAGGACAAAGCCCGTAGCAAAGGCAAGTTACGGGCTGAAAAAAGATTCGGCGTCTGGGCACAAGAGTATCTACGTGGCCACGAGATGGCCGAGTCTACCCGCGATATGCGCCGATCCGTGTATATGCGAGACCTCAAGCCTTTTTTCGATAACCGACTTCTGCACGAGATTACCGAAGAAGATGTGCGTGGGCGTGCCGATACCATCGTTGAACGTGGAGCACCAGCCACCGCTGTGATGGCCAGAGAAATCGTGATGATGATCTACCGGTGGGCAGGGGCGCGCGGCTACAAGGGTGAAAATCCCGCAGAAGGCATACCGCCCACTTCGATTGCTCGATTCAAA